>WNGE01010799.1_pt1 | contig 13711 bp, 13 predicted proteins | sample 5400651 | NCBI WGS metagenome assembly WNGE01 (sample SAMN13153370, study PRJNA577476) | soil metagenome | isolation source: 60 cm soil or saprolite under grassland replicate 2 | place: USA:California | collected 2016-06-15 | reverse complement strand
TGGTTGCGTACATGATTTTCACGCGCAGCCAAAAAGCCCAGGCTAATTCATTTTATGGATTGCCACCCGGCTCGCTAGATCAACTGGAGAATGCCCTAATCAAGTCCGGAAAGTTTCAGATGATTTACAATCATCCTGATGCACAGATATTTATTTTCATTGACAAGCCAAAAGGAAGTACAAAATGACGCGATTTTCATGGTTATGGCCTACTATTATCATTTTCTCTACCATCGTGGTTGGATTCGTAAACTTTATAAGCACAGATATAGTAGTACGCCCCATCGTCGTGATGTGGTTTCTCTTTGTCTGTCCCGGCATGGTAGTAATACGCTTCTTACGTCTTAAGGAGCCTGTAGTGGAATGGACACTCGCTCTTGCTCTCAGTTTTTCTATTGATGCAATTGTAGCTGGCATCCAGCTATATGCTGGAAGGTGGTCACCGAGCGGAACACTTATTATACTTATTTCTTTTTGCCTTGGTGGCACGATTATGCAAATTGCCATGCTGCGTTTTGCTGCTTGTGGATACTAAGCGGCTGTTTGAAACAGGACAAGATGGGCCTTTTGTCGAAAATACCGATGTCTCTGAAAGCGTTAAAGATTATTCACTGTGGTCATATACCTACTCCATCTCTCATTTTGCGGATATATCTGACCCGATTGGGCTTGCTCTTATTCTTGCTCTTCCTTCTATCAAGTCCAAACCCAATACCGCCAACCACAAAGGTTACTATCCAGTATTCTTCCTTTGATTTTACTAGCAACATGGCAATCGGAGCGACACATAATCAAAGTGATGCTGATTATTGGAATAATCCTGGAGCAGTCGCATCAGCCAAACAACTGTTGCAAGCATCCTTAACCTACCAGAACCAACAGATTATGGGTTGGGGAGCAGATGATCCAGAGCCACTACCAGGAGTGTACGATTGGAGAAGCCTTGATGCGCGGGTACAGCTGATGCGGAGCACGCAAGCCACAATAGTACTTACCCTTTGCTGTGCTCCGGGTTGGATGCGTCCACTGGGATATCAAGATGATTGGAGATACTTAGAAACTGCACCAGACCCATCTCATGTACAAGACTTTGCGCAACTGGCTCAACTGATTGCTTTACGCTACCCTGACGTCACATACTTCCAGGTCTGGAATGAACTCAAAGGCATGTGGAGCACATCACCAGGAGCAACTCCTGGCATTGACAACCTCAACCGCTGGGATTATGAGCGCTATACGACTCTTTACAATGCCGTGTATGATGCCATCAAATATGTGCGACCAGATGCACAACTCGGTGGCCCCTATGTGGTCATGGATAGCGATGGGAACAGCTATGCCATGAGCAATCCAGGTCCAACCTACGCGTGGGGAACGCTCGACCAGAGGCCCCTGGATGTGATTACGTACTGGCTTAAGTATAAACACGGTGCAGATTTTATTACGGTTGACGGTGGCTCCTCTAATAAAGACGGCGTATGGTTGATGGATGAATTTGCCGCAGCGCAAAAATTTGTTGATGTCTACAATTGGATACGCAAACAGCCAAATGGTGGGACCAAACTTCCTATATGGTGGGCAGAGTGGTATGCAGGATATCCCTCGAATACTGCCAGAAATCTGGATTATTACAATGCACTCATAACCTCTGGCGAAATCTATACTGCTATGAGTGGTGCTGCTGTTCTGTTGATGTGGGAGCCACAAGGTGATGCTTCTGGCTTCTCTTTACCTGAAGGCATTTGGACTGATACTGGCAAGCAGGAAGGTGGTCAACCTACGAAGCACTATTACGCATTAGTTGCGTTCAAAGCCTACTTTGGCCCCGGTACAAGGTTATATAAAACGACAGCTTCTACAGAAGATGTAACAGTTATCGCATCATCAGTAAAAATGATGCTTGTGAATCACCTTGCCACTCAACAAATTGTCGTCGTTAATGATAGCAGTTTCACCTTAAACCCTTATCAAGTGCTTGTTACGGATATTCGATGAGATTTACAGCAGTATCGGCTGTACTTCATATCCCCTGTCTGTAAAGCGTCCCTGATGCCACCTTTTCGGCCATGCGCCTGCCCGGCATCCCCAATCGCTCTTGTGCGCGGCTAAGATGTCCGATTATCACTATCCCAGGGGGGTGACTGCTATAGTGAACCGCAAACACTTCCCCCAAGCAGTTCAGGCTTTGCAAGCATAGTAGAGGCGGTTGAGTAGCCCGTGTTCGGAGATTTCAGCTCGATGATTCTCTATGAACCTGTCCACCCCTTGCTTTGCCCCCCGAAACATCAGATTGTCGAAGGCATCGTCAAAGAGAATCCGGCCACGACTCGAGAGTTTCGGCCAAATAGCCTCAGCCGAATACACTACGCTATCCCTCAAATCACAATCAATGAGTGCCAGGCAAAAAGGACCAGGTACAGATGGCAGGCTATCCTGAAAGTAGCCTTTGATTGGGACAACTATATCTTGCAGCCTAAGAGCAGCGATTTTCTTTTGCACGTACGAATACGGAATAAAGGTATAGGCGTTATTCGGTACTGTAGTGAGCCCGGCTTTTTGTTCCCGATCTAACTCGGCTTGGTCAAAACCTTCAAAGGAATCGCAAGCCAGGATTTTCTTATTGATGTGTTGGGCACGCAAGTAATTAGCCATGATGACGCTAGTGCCACATCTAGCGCTACCACATTCGATAATCTCTCCTTCCACATTCAGGACCATCGCCATCTGGGCCAACAGGTCGTCTATTCCTCCAGGCGCATTGAGGTCTTTTTTGAGTTCTGTTTCATAGAACACCTGCTTTGTTGCGTACAGGAATGGGAATCGAAGAAGAAGTGTATCATAATGTATCTTATTCCTTAGCCTAGTCTTCCATGACTGTTGCATGTACTCCTCCTAGTCTCTAGATACGCAGAACGAGTTGACTGTCAGACCTGCCAAGGCTTCGTAACTGCGTATGGTTGCCACGGTAATGTCTATTGCAAATCGGCCCATCACATAGCGAAAAAGGACTTTTCGATAGGCTCTTTACCTTTTCTTTTGTCTCCAACGCCAACCCCTTTCTGGTTGGTCGGGCGTGCCTCTCAGGTCGCCTTAACGTATACTGCACCATTCATCGCCGCTTTTGCAGCTCAATGCGCTGGTCGCCCTGATCTCATTCGCTCTCCTAAGCATATTCGTGCTCATACTTAACAGGGCTTTTGAGTAATGAAATGCTATCATGAATCATTCGAAGCGATTGTATCATCGTATTAGATAATGCAAATTGAGAACTAGTTGAGAAACGGTTAAAAATCACATGAAGTGGTTAATAAAACGAAACTTGCAAATATTAATTCCTATTGCTTGGATCTTCTGAACTGAATAGTTACTCCTGTTTCTTCTAGAAACTTTGCTATCTAATCGTTACATAGAGAGTGTGGAATCGGTTACAATAACGAGTAGGTATCAGAAGGATTCTATTAATTAAGCTACTCTCACAAACCAGGTATATTGGGTTTACAACCATCCCTTCAACGTTGTTCTGAATGTCCCGGTTGGCGGGTGGGCCGGGACTCCTGATTCCACTACCGTTTTTCCTCAGAAGATGTACGTCTCTTATGTGAGGCTCTACACGTATGTAGGGGCCGGATCATAAAACATAGCCAGCAATCACTGTGAACGCTACGGCTTATAACGGACAAGGATGGAGTTTTGCCTCTATTGCATATATACGCCAGGAGAAGCTGATTGGAGGAAAGCATGCCTCAACGTCTGTTTCTCGATTCGCCGATCTGGTTGCTGCCCTGGGAGAAGTCTTAACCAACTTGATGTATTTATAACCATTTCTCTACGCTTTCATCACTCATAAAAAAGTCTGGTTTTGGTACTCTTCAGGTCGGAAAGGGATTTTGTCGCTTGCAATATATCGAATACGCTTATATGTATCAATGATCTTTTGATCTTGTTCAAGACCCTGAAGGTTCTGTTTATCCACACGGGAGTTTGAACCAGAAGCAGCATGCTGCAACTAAGATTGAGATGGGGAAGAGCAATTTGCGGGGAGGGAATCATTCTCATTGCCATGGCCCCAATGCGTATCAGTTTTGCCGGTGGGAAGATCCTAGGTGGGAACATTCACTAGAAACACAGCGAGGAGGGTACTGGTTGTGGACGCGATGAATATATATTTTACTGAAGTAGACCTGATGCTGCAGGCGATCTCGTTACCGCACCTGCTGCAAGTGCAGCACTTGCTGGAACGGGCATACCTGCAGAACCGTCGAATATTCATTATGGGCAATGGACGTCTGAAGGCCATCTCGCTCACCGACCATGTCCCCTTGATCACCGCCTGGAGTAACGATACCGCTTACGAACACGTCTTCGCTGAGCAGCTGACCAACATGGTAGAAGCGGGCGACGTCGCGATAGGCATTAGCACGAGTGGGAACTCGCCCAACGTAATCAATGCCCTGCGCCTGGCGAAGCGGGTGGGGGCCGTGACCGTTGGCCTATTAGGGGCGCGGGGGGGGGAAATCAAAGACATGGTTGATGCCTACGTGCTCGCCCCTGGCCAGAATATTGAGCAGGAAGAAGATGCCCACATGATCCTTGCCCACGTCATGACGCGCTATATGCGTCATGTGGCACATCTGTACGCTCGGCCTGAGCCAGATGGTCTCTCTCTGCGTTTGCAACAGGTAGGAGTCTCTTAGTGTCCACAATATTTCTCGATCGCGTCAAGGCCTAGAGCAAAAGCAGGTATGTTCTATTCATAGGTTTCCTATGGGGGAATGATAGCACCAATGAGGAACGCAGTAGTAGAGGCTGTACGAAAAGTCAGGCAGCGCGTTTCTCCTTGTAGGTGACAAATTGCTTCTCGTTCTGTTTTGCTAGACGTGTGAGCATGAGACGCAGCATGGTGAGATAGACCATGGCTTCACTGCTGCTCGTCAGGTACTCGTAATCCTTGCTCATGCGGCGGTAGCGGCCAATCCAGGCCAGTGTGCGCTCAATGACCCAGCCACACTACCCCCAAATGTTCCTTTTTGTTTCTGAGTGCTTGCCATTGCGCTCTCCTTTCGTGTTTCGCTTGTATGATATCCTCATTCGTTCTGCTCGGCAAGGGGTGCCTCCGTCCAGCGATGGCGGAAATCGTCACCAATCGCCCGCTGATGATACTGCCAAAGGCGTTCCTGCTCGGCCTCATCGGCCCATACCACCCAGCGATGCAAGGGCACATCAAGCTGGCGTGCTCGCACCAATCCTTGACGGATCCAGTGGTGCAGGCTCCCACGAGGGATACCCAGCATGCGAACCAGTTCGGCAGGCCACCATTCATGAGGCAAGAGCTCATGGCGAAACCTGCTACGCGGGCGTGGTGCTCTCACGCCTCCTTGTCGTTGTATCTGCCTGATCGTCTGCGTCCCAAAGGAGGCCGTGGCGCGGACAGAGCAATAGCCCTCATCGGAGAGCGCCCTGGCAATCGCAATGGCAGCCCAGCCTGCCTCGGTCAACTCCTGGATCCGTTGGCAGATCTGTGGATAGGTGCTCAGGTCACTCAGCTTGCCAATTGGTCGAATCACGACTCCCTCGCTGGAACCTCCGCCGATCCACTCGATACGCACGTTCACCCGCTCACTGCTGCCCTGCACGTCCACAATGACCCGTTCAACGACCTGGCGAATGATCTCTTTGCGATCGGCATCGGTGGTGCTTGGTGCAGCCCACAGTGCGGGAATATCGATCGCCAGGCGACGAATGGCTTCCCGCTCGGTTTCCGAAAGGAGGCGGGGCTTGTGCTGGACAAAGCGATGATACTCCTCCTCAAGGTGTTGCTGGGCTGCCAGTTTCTCTTCCCAGGTGCGTTCCAGCGTGCGGGCCACGAGCCGATGTTCCGGCTCGACCGCATGGTACTGACGAGCGGCTCGCTCCACTTCGTAGGCGGCTCGTTCGCGCCGTTGTTGCCAGAGCCGGTCTAATTCGGCACGCTCCTGCTCCAGACGCTCGGTAGCGGTGAGCGACAACTCCAAGGCCGCTGGTTCCAAGGCGGCGAGAACCTGCTGACTGACGAAGGCATCCAGGCAGGGACCTGCCAGGTGTTGGCACCTCGGTTCCCCGTAGTGCGTCCAGCGCTCCACACATTCATACGTGTGAAGTCGGGCCCCACCATCATCGTAATGGACGTTCAGGCGGCAACCACAGCGGGCACAGACGACCAAACCGGCTAAGAGGGCTGACCCGCTGCGCGCTGCACCCATGGCATCAGCGCGGGCGCGGTTGCCCTGCAGCCTCTCCTGGTTGCGCTCATACTGCTCGAGAGAAATGTAGGCGGGACAGCGGTTGGGGAGCCGGACCAGCCACTCGTCTGTCGGCATCACCACCCGACCAGTGCGTGGTCGCTCCGGCTGTTTGCGGCGCGGGTCTTCCTGTCGTCGCCCGTAGACGTAGGAGCCCGCATAGAGGGGATGCTTGAGCATCATCTGGACTGTCGCTCGATTGGGGCGACGCCAGATCAGTTCTCCTTTGCCAGGACCCTCTCGCACGCGCACCCCGAGCTGGATCTGGTGCTGGGCCAGGTAGCGGACCAGCCCGCCGAGGGTGCCTAGCTCTTCAAAGGTGCGGAAGACCAGCCGGACGACCTGTTGCACCTGTTCATCTGGGTCGAATTGAATCTCACCGGTGGGACTCCAGATGTAGCCGATCGGCAACGCAAACTGCAGCTCGCCCCGCTGGGCTTTGCTCAAGCGGCCCTGGTACATCCGCTGCTTCAGGATATGTAGTTCGGCTTCAGACATCGTTCCTTTCAGCCCTAAGAGGAGGCGATCATTGTATTGTGCTGGATCGTACATCCCATCCAGGTCAGCAATCAACGTGCGAAAGAGCGCACACAGCTCCAAGAGCTGATGCCAATCCTTGTTGGAGCGCGCCAGGCGCGACATCTCCACCCCGAAGATCATGCCGACGTGATCCAGGCTCACCTCGGAGACCAGCCGTTGGAACCCGGATCGCCCCTCTGCACTCGTCCCGGACTTGCCTAGATCTTCATCGATCACCAGGATGCGATCAGCAGGCCACCCCAGTGCTTGAGATCGACTGACCAGCCCATATTGGAGCCGCGTGGACTCCTGGTGGTCCAGGACTTGTTGGGGGGTGGATTGGCGCACGTAGACCACCGCGAGCCGCTCGCGATGGAAGGCGCGGATTTTCTCCGCGCGCAGCTCATCCAGTGGGGTGAAGCCGGACTTACTCGGTACTCGCGTCGAGTTCATCGTCGTCCTCCTTGCCTGGTGCGGGGCTTTGTTCCAACTGGCGTTCGAGCAGGTGACTCAGCAGCCAGAGGAGCCGCTGTCGATTGGCCTGGGGCAGATCCTCCCACCGACTGATTCCCTGGCTGGAATCGGGTGGGGGGGAACTGTGTTGGGTAAGAGACTGGACATGGGACACTGCCCTCCTCATGCTGTGAAGCTTGGGCCAGCTGCCGGTGCTCAACCCAGGTAAGCAAGTTCAGCAGCCCACTGATGCCAAGCATAGGACGTGGCGTGGGTGCTGTCAACCGAAGTGTCTCAGGGGCATTGTGATTGGGTGTTCTCCACCACCCATCGACGGGGCAAATGACGAAAGCCGCGTGGGCGCTCGAAGGCAGCTAGCATTTCTGGAGTAATCTCCATTCCCGGCCAGACCCACATGCCACGCGGACGGCGCGGATGGCTGACCACCTCCACCTCCCAGCCCATATGTTCTTTGATCCAGATGCGCCCGGTCCCAGTGTACCCATTGTCGACCCAGACCTTCTCCATGCGGGGAAAGTGGCCTTGGACTGGCTCCAGGAGCAATGGGACGCCTTCGCGATCCTGCATATTGGCCGCGTGCACGACCACCTTAAGCAGCAGTCCCATCGTGTCGACGAGCAGGTGCCGTTTGCGTCCAGACAATTTCTTGCCCCCATCATAGCCATGGGGTCCGCCTCGCTCCGTGGTTTTGACCGATTGACTATCAATGATGGCTGCGCTTGGGGTCGCCTGGCGCCCGGCTTGCGTACGCAGCAACTCCCGCAGGATCGTCACGATCTGTTCCCAGACCCCAGCATTGCGCCACTTGCGAAAGTAGTCGTAGACTGTTGACCAGGCGGGATAGTCATGCGGTAACAGGCGCCAGGCGCAGCCACTGCGCAGCAGGTAAAAGATGGCGTTGAGAATCTGCCGCATGTCCACACTTCGGGGACGGCCTCCTGGCAAAGCTTTCGGGATCAAAGGTTCCAGGATGGCCCATTCTTGATCGGAGAGATCACTGGCATACGCTTTCAGTGAGGTCATACCTTCCTCTCTTTCCACTTCTTTTGTCTTCCGATGCTTCTATTTTACCATATTTCCCCGCTGCAGATGTTGCCTCTTCAGCCCTCTCCCCAGGCCTTTTCGTACAGCCTCTAAGGTAGGCGGTGGAGATGATACTACAGGGTGCCTGGCCGTCCTCCAGCCAGAAGGTCGCTGACTTTCAGACAGCGGGATGAACGGATGGTCCTGATTTGGGGCGGTGGATGGGGTTATTTCCACCTTTTGCCCTCTCTGCAAGAAAGCGGTCAGCATTCTTTTCACGGGATGAGGTGCACTGGATTCCCTGGTTCGCCACAGCGATGCTTGACACCTGCTGCTGAACTTTGCCCAGTCGGCCATTCAGGTACTCATTCCAGAGCAAACCCTGGTGACCGCCAGGGAATGGATTTCAAACAGAAGCAGTCTCAAACCCCCTCAGAACTCCATGACAAAGCCTTGGGGATGAGTACTATGCCACGTCCAGGCTGTTCGAATGATCGTTTCCAGGTCATACTTTGCCTTCCATCCAAGCTCTCGCTCGGCCTTGCTGCTATCTGCCCAGATGGCAGCAGGATCTCCTGGACGCCTGGGAGCGAACTCGACCGGGAAATGGACCCCACTGATACGCCTGGCCGTCTCAATTACTTCTAGTACGGTATTGCCCTTGCCCGTTCCCAGGTTGTATGCGACACTACGTTGAGTTCGCATCAGGTGTTCCAGGGCTTGGACATGAGCAACCGCAAGGTCGACCACATGGATATAGTCGCGAATGGCTGTTCCGTCACGTGTTGGATAGTCGGTGCCAAAGATTTTGGCGAAAGGCGCTTTGCCTACAGCAGCTTTCATCACAAGCGGTATCAGGTTCGAAGTGACGCTCCAATCTTCTCCGATGGCATTATCCAGTGAGGCGCCAGCCGCATTGAAATAGCGTAACGAACTGTATCTCAGGCCGTGAATTTGATCAAACCACTTCAACAAGATTTCTCCCATCAGTTTAGTCTCTCCATACACGCTTTCTGGAGCAAACCCGGCATCTTCTGTAACCGGAAGGCTCTGAGGTGTACCAAAGATAGAGCAGCTTGAAGAGAAGATACAATAGCGAATATCTGAGCGTACCATTGTATCAAGCATCGTGAGCATGCCGCAAACGTTATTACGAAAGTAGGCGGTCGGCTGCTGCATCGACTCGCCAGGTGCCTTGAGCGCTGCAAAGTGCATAACTGCATCAGGGCGCTCTCTCTGCAGGATTTCCTCGAGTAGTGTACCATCGGCAATGTCACCAAGTATCAATCGAGCCTCTAAAACAGCCTGTTTGTGCCCACGCTCTAGTGTATCGAGTACCACGACGTCATAACCGCGGCCCACCAATTCGCGTACGGTATGCGATCCGATATAGCCCGCACCACCAGTGACGAGTACTTTCACAAATTTTCTCCGCTTGCTCTGTACATTGAGAACCCATCCATTAGTGGTATTATACTTTATGAAGTATGCTCTATTAATTATTAGGCAGGGCAACTAGCCAAAAACTCTCATGCCATGATCTTCAGCATGATGTTGCTGCCCTTGATGTGGAATCTTTCCCTCACATAGAATGTGAGGGAATCCAACGCATCATTATCCTCCCACACCACCCTCGTAACCTTTAGCCCTCAAAAACGTTTATACCAATAGCTCGACATATTTATAAATCTATAAAAGGCATGATGATTTTGCCACTTTAACCTACACATCCCCTTTTCTAGAATTTTGAGGAAGTATACTACATGTTAATCAAACGCTTTAGCGCCATCTTCACCTCTATACTTTTCTGTTTTGTACTGCTCACGTCCTGTGCTAACTCACCTTCTTCAATTACAACTCCATCTCCTATTCCTACCAGAACGATTGCTATTACTCCTACACTACCACCAACTCTGGCCTCAACTCCAACTATTACGCCTGATACAACACCAACTCACTATACCTCCCAGGTCCTTCTGACTGGTGTCGGGCGTCCGGATGACCTGGCTTTCGATCCACAAGGTCACTTGCTTTTTAGTGATTTCTATAATGGTACAGTCAGTCGACTGAACGCGAACGGTTCGGTGACAAGGATAGTCACTGGATTGGCTGGGCCAGAGGGTTTGGTTGTACTTTCTAATGGTACAATGATTATCGCGGAGCAGCGTACCAATCGTATCCTGGCTCTTGCGCCCGCAGCAAAATCACTCGCGGTATTGCGAGCCTTACCTGGTACTCCAGGAACAGCGCCTTGCAAAGATGGTGTAGACGGTATAGCACTAGACGCTACAACGAATACACTGATCGTGCCGGATAGCCCTACAGGCAATGTGTATCGTTTAAGCCTGGATGGCAAAAAATTAACCTTAATCACCTCTGGTATCGTGCGTCCTGTTGGCGCGGTAGTTGATGGGCAAGGGACGATCTATGTTGCCGATGAATGTGGAGGAGCCGTCGTGCGTATTACGCCCGATGGGAGAAGTACTCGCATTGGTGGCTTCGGCCAACCAGACGATGTTGCCTTCGATCATCATGGCAACCTGCTTCTCATCGATCTGCAGCCCTCGATTCACGCGCTTATTCGCGTCCGTCAGTCAACAGGCAAGCACGAAATACTGGCGAGCAAGGGTTTCATTGAGCCTCAGGGCCTGGTAATCGATGAAAATGATAATATCTATGTATCTGATGATTATGCTAATGAAATTGTGGAGTTCAAACCAGTATGAGTAAGCTCACTTCTATGACTGGCGCAATTGTGCAATATGTCCCCGATGGTTCATCGGTTGCTCTCGGATTAGCGCTTGAACCGTTTATCCCTTTTGCAGCAAGCCATGAAATAATTCGCCAGCAGAGGCGCAATTTGACGTTGATAGGACCAATCTCGGATATTCTCTTCGATCAGTTGATTGGAGCGGGCTGTGTCGAGAAGGTCAAAGCAGCCTGGGTGGGCAACGTCAGTGAGGGCTTAGCCCACTGCTATCGACGCGCCATCGAACAGTCAATACCCCATTCACTAGTGACCGAGGAATACAGCAATTTCACCATTGGCCTGGCTTTGCTGGCCGGAAGTTTAGGAGTTCCCTATATTCCAACACGCTCGCTGCTGGGCAGCGATCTCCCGCGCCAGAACCCAACATTTTACCAGCAACAATCCCCGCTGGATGCCTCACCTTTGCTACTCGTGCCTGCTGTACAGCCCGATGTGACAATTATCCACGTACAACGCAGCGACATAGAGGGCAATGCTCATCTTTGGGGTAGCCTTGGGGTATGCGAGGCAGCCATGCTCGCAGCGCGTAACGTCATCCTGGTAGCTGAAGAGATCGTATCTCGTGAGGTTATTTTAAGCGATCCCAATCGCGTAGTGGGACCATCATTCAAAGTGCGGGCTGTTGTTCATGAACCCTGGGCAGCACATCCTTCCGCTGTATCAGGCTACTATAACCGCGATCACCCATATTACCATGAGTATCATAAACGAACACGCACAACCGAGGGCTTTCAGCAATGGCTCGCTGAATGGGTGCTAAACATGCCGAATCGAGACGCTTATAAGGCGAAATTGGGCGAGGAACGTCTGCATAGCCTGGACGTCAAAGAGCATCGCTATGCAGCCCCTGTCGACTATGGGTATTAAGGAGAAAAAGCATTTCATGGAGTATTCACCCAGAGAATTGATGGTGGTTTGCGCGTCGCGACAAATACACGATGGTGAACATGTTTTTGTAGGTATGCGCCTCCCCTTGATCGCATTTGCCCTGGCAAAACAGACCCACGCCCCCAATTGCGTTGGACTCTTTGAAGCCGGCATCATACGTGATGTACCTTCTACAGAGCTGCTCTATACTATGGGTGATGCCCCAAATATTGCAGGCTCGTTATGGACAACGAGCACTTTGAACGTTATGGGTCTATTGGCAACAGGCGAGGCTCACTTAGGCTTCATCGGTGGGGCAGAAGTTGATCGTTACGGCAATCTGAATACATCCCTTATTGGCGACTGGAAACATCCCTCAGTGCGTTTGCCTGGCAGCGGCGGTGCAGCCGATATCGCCTCATTTTCGCGGAGACTCGCAATCATTATGCAACATGACCGCCACAGATTACGCGAACGTGTAGACTTTGTGACAAGCCCTGGTTATGGTTATCCCAGTGAAGAAGGGCCTGCTGGCCTTGCCTGGCGCGAACGAGCAGGTTTACCACGAGGCGGTCCCTCCGCCCTGATCACAACGCTGGGATTGTTCACCTTTGACCCTGCAAACGGAGAGGCCTTGCTTCAATCCTATCATCCAGGAACTACCATTGAGAAAGTACAGGAGCAGACTGGCTGGAAGTTGAGGCTAGCGGAAGATTGCCAGGAGACAGTTCCCCCAAGCAAGGAAGAATTAAAGGTTATCAGAGAGTATGATCCGCAAGGTGTGTGGACAAGTTAAGCTGTTAAGTTTCGTTGTCAAAAACTTCCTGTCCAAAAGTCAGGGCCTGTGAATGATCCAGAAAGAGGGAGGAATGCGCCTCTGTTGCCGGGCGACCGCAAGGGTCGCCCCTACATATCCCAGCACGCTACTCCTACATTTCATGTAGGGGCGACCCTTGCGGTCGCCCGGTTCATGGATCATTCACAGAGTCCTGTCCAAAAGTATCTATGTGGAATTGAATGGCGGATTTTACATCAGCTAAGGCTTCTTCGTAGGTATCACCCTCCCCAACTACAACTCCCTTCAGGCCAAGAGGATAAGCCACGTAACCATCAGGATGCTTCTCAACGATCACCTTAAATTGTCTCATATGATAAAACCTCAAACCTCAGCCAGTACACTCTGATCGATACTGGCACAAGTGGAATCTCTCTGACTGTTTGTCAGTATATGCCATATGGATGCGATTGTAAAGATTTACCCTGCACCCGGAAAACAGGGTATACAAGCGCTTGACAGACCTCAGCCTTCTCGCTTATAATATCAAAAGAACAAAAGTTCTAAATATTTTGTCGTTCTTCTCACGTATAACCCAGATTTCGGTGCAATAACTGAATTTAAAAAGTATTGGCATGTTTACCCTTTTCGTGGTAAACATTACCCATGAAACTCAGTCAATACGCTGAAAAAAGTGGGTGTCACTTATAAGACTGCCTATTGTTGGTATCGGGCTGGTACTTTAGATGCCTACCAAACCGCAACCGGCCTTATCATTGTGCGAGAGAAAGCCGATGAAAGGCCTGTCATAGGTCGCATTGCCTTATATGCACTTGGGACAAAAGGAAGACTTAGAACGGCAGATGCAAAGGCTCAAGGACTACGCTGCTGCCAAAGGCTATCAGGTATCCAAAGTGGTGACCGAGATTGCTTCTGGTCTCAACGACCAACATCCGAAGTTGGAGAAGTTACTTGCAGATACGAGCATTGGCACGATTGTGGTTG
>WNGE01005932.1_pt1 | contig 13711 bp, 13 predicted proteins | sample 5400651 | NCBI WGS metagenome assembly WNGE01 (sample SAMN13153370, study PRJNA577476) | soil metagenome | isolation source: 60 cm soil or saprolite under grassland replicate 2 | place: USA:California | collected 2016-06-15 | reverse complement strand
CTGAGTTCATACGCTCAAGTTTGCGTATCCACGACGAGCGGTCGATTCGGAAAACTGCATACGGACGGAGGCCTCGCGTTGCGAGTGGATGTCCCGCAAACGCTTCGTCGTTAGGTGGACCAAACATGTGTGCCCTACAGGATCTGAACCGCACGATCGCAATGGGTTCATCGGCCATGCTTGGGCCGACGATCCTCACAGTCGAGCCATCCCATCCCGGCAACGCCTCCTCCATGTAGTAGGCGAGAATGACCCTGTGTTCGTCAGCGAGAACACATGGTAGCGGTGCTCCAACGGATGACTGCGGCAAATTGTCAAGTTCCACGACGCGATCTAGATCATCAACCTCGTACATTGTTAGTTTCGCCCCTTGACGACCCTTGCAACGATCCACTCTCCTGATTCCCGAGTACCAAAATGGCCGCCGACATCTTGTGTTGTTTTCTTCTCTTGCACAGCATCGAGCACCGCGCCTTCAATATTCCGCGACTCTTCCGTGAATCCCAAATGCCTGAGCATCATGGCTGTCGTCAAAATGGCGCCCATTGGATTAGCGATGTTCTTCCCTGCCAACGGCGGCGCAGACCCATGCACGGGCTCGAACATCGAGGTTCTGCCGGGATGAATGTTTCCGCTGGCGGCCATTCCCAAGCCACCCTGGAGCCCCGCGGCGAGGTCGGTGATGATGTCACCGAACATGTTGTTGGTGACGATCACATCGAACTGGCGCGGTTCGCGGACCATTTGGGCGCAGAGAGCGTCCACATACATGTGCTCGGCTTTGATTTGCGGATACTCGGTGCTGACTTTTTTGAATACCCGCTGCCAGAGCCCGCCGGCATAAGTCATGGCATTAGATTTATCGCACATGAGGACACGAGTTCGCGGGGTGCCATCGGATTTCTTGTTGTGTAAGCAATACTCAAATGCGTACCGAATGATGCGGTGCACGCCCTTGTAGGTATTAACGTCCTCCTGGATCGCAACTTCATCTTCAGTTCCGTCATCTGCGATGCTGCCACGATCAACGTACGGTCCTTCGGTGTTCTCTCGAATCACAACAAAATCAATGTCCTTCGGTTCCATTCCCTTTAGCGGACATAATGAAGCATCAAGCAGGCGCACGGGTCGAACGTTCGCATAGAGGTCCATTTTGAAACGCATGCCTAGCAGGATTTCTTTGGCGTGAATGTTCGAGGGCACGCGAGGGTCGCCGAACGCGCCGACGAGGATCGCATCGAAGTCGCGGCCAAGCATCTCAAAGCCGTCTGGGGGAACAGTGCAGCCATCCCTGAGATAACGGTCTGCGCCCCAGTCGAGGTAGGTCAGCTCAACCGGCGCCTTCGTAGCCTCGATGACTTTGACGGCCTGCGGAACCACCTCCTTGCCGATGCCGTCGCCGGGAATAACGGCGATTTTCTTATTGGCGCTCACGAGTGGAAAATAACACAAGCACAGAGCCCTGCGCCAAACGAGCTGGGAGCGGTGAGCAATTAAACGATCACTCATATCTCACTACTCGCGACCGGTGTGTTGGACGAATGTGGAAAGGTGTACCCAGAACGCCTGTGTCCTGAATTGCTTCGCTATAATTGAAAGAGGATGCGAGTGGAAACACAGGACGAGCGGGCCAAGCTAGGCATCTCAGGCAATGTCCGCCGCCAGTTCCACGCCTTGGTTTCGGGTTCTGGGATCTTCAGGTTAGATCGTGCCCAGATTACCCTTACCGGGGCAGACCGCGTGCGCTGGCTGAATGGCATGGTCACGAACAACATCCGCGATCTTGCTGTCGGTCGCGGCATTTATGCATTTTTGCTGAACCCCCAGGGAAAGATTCAAGCGGATCTATACGCATTCAATCGAGGCGAGAGTCTGGTGGTGGAGACTGATTCCACGCAAATCGAAACCGTTCTGCAGATTTTCGATCGCTACATCATCATGGACGAGGTCGAAGTCGAAAATCTGGCCGGCAAGATTGCTGTAATCGGTGTAGCCGGGCCGCGCTCGCGTGAGGTGATCGAGAGCCTAGGGCCGTCCTCTGTCCAGCATCTCGGCTCGCTGCAGTTTTCAGAGATCGAACTGCGGGGCCAGAAAATAAGAGTGGTCCGCGGCGATAACCCGAGCGTTCCCAATTATGAGCTTTGTGTCGAGGCAACGGGCTCCCAGAACCTATGGGATTCCTTACTGCAAGGCGGTGCGCAAGAGATCAGCGCGGATACGCTCGACATTTTTCGCGTGGCGTGCGGCATCTCACAATTTGGTGTGGACATTCGGCAGAAGGACCTTCCACAGGAAACCGGTCAAGAGCGGGCACTGAACTTTAACAAGGGTTGCTACGTCGGACAAGAAATTGTTGAACGGATCAGATCACGGGGTGCGGTGCATCGAATGTTTGCTGGGTTCGAAATAGAAGGCGCAGTGCCCTCGTCTGGGTTCCGAGTTCAGCAAGAAGGCAAAGACGTGGCTGAAATCACAAGTGTCGCGGTCGTACCAACCGCCGAAGGAGAACGCATTTTGGCACTCGGATATGGGCGGAAGGAATTGATGGCGCCTGGCAAAGAATACGTAGCTGGCGAAACGAAGCTGCGAGTTGCGGCCCTGCCTTTCGCTGGCATCTTCTGAACTGAAAGGCATCGCGGGCGAGGTGCCCGCGCCACACGATTATGGCTAACAGAAAAAACGAAAGCTTCACAGTTACCGACCGACGGCTGTTCACATCAGAGGGAGAGCTGCGCAAGGACGTCCCTGAAGAGCAAGAGACACCAGCTCCAGCAAAGCCTTCGTCAACAGAGGCGAGTGCCGCACCCGAGGCGAACGAGCCGCCTGCGCCTTCAACTGCCGAACAGAGCGAGCAGGCCCGGGCATACGAACATTCATCGGCGGAGATGGACCGTCAGGCCGAGCTGAGCGGGATTTCCACAAAAGACACGGAAATCACTTTCGAGCGTTTTCTGGCATCGCTCTACATGACCGGAATGATGCAATTGGGCTTGATGCACCAACAAGGCGAGCCTCCGCAGCTTGATCTGATCGGCGCACGGCAAACCATAGATTCCCTTTCACTGCTTTCTGACAAAACCAAGGGCAATCTCAGCTCCAAGGAACAGAGCTTCCTACAGAATGCGCTCTACGAGTTGCGCATGGCGTACGTTGAGGTCACCAATGCAATCGCCAAGGGCGCGCAGCAGGTACCCGCGGCAAAATGAAAGCAACGCTTACGGTGCTCGGCAGCGGCACATCTATGGGAGTGCCAACTATCGGCTGTGACTGCGCCGTTTGTCGTTCCTCTGATCCGCGGGACCATCGCACGCGTCCGTCCGTGTGGATCGAATACGCAGGGCATTCCGTCCTGATTGATACGACACCCGACTTTCGTGAGCAAGCGATTCGAGAAAGCATTCGCAGTCTGGACGCTGTACTTTACACGCACACGCACGCGGACCATCTTCTCGGCATTGACGATCTGCGCCCGCTGAGTTTCAAGCACAAGCCAAACCGGCTGCCGCTCTACGCGCACCCGGACGCAGCCGAATTCATTCGTGGTATGTTTCGGTACATTTTTGACGCCGACTACAAATTCGGTGGCTTACCTCAAGTCGAGTTGCGGTCAATTAATGGATCGGTCGATCTCTTTGGGGCACATTTCGAGCCTATCGTGCTCATTCACGGTGATGCGGAAATTTACGGATTTCGTTTTGGATCCGGTGCTTACCTGACCGATCACAGCGATATTCCGGAAGAATCGCTGAATAAGCTACAGGGACTCGACGTGCTGTTCCTGGATGCATTGCGATACAAACCGCATCCGACGCATTCGACGGTAGAGCATTCACTGGCGACGGTCGCACGATTGAAGCCGCGGCGTGCGTTCTTTACTCACATCTGTCATGACTTGCCGCACGAGCTGACGAATGCAGCCTTGCCAGAGAACGTGAAGCTTTCGTATGACGGAATGAAGTTGGAATTTGAGATCTAAGACCAAATATAAAAACCTTTAACCGCAAAAGTTCGCAGAGGACGCAAAGAAAACCGGAATGCAGATTTTTTACAGACTCGAGGATATCCCGCCGAACCTCGGGCCCTCCGTGGTTAGCGCCGGGAACTTTGACGGTGTGCACCGGGCACACTTGCGCGTGCTCAGCGAACTGGTAGCTCGTTCGCAGCAACAACGCGCAAGATCCATTGCCGTGACCTTCGAGCCGCATCCCATGCGAATTTTGCGGCCTGATTCGGCATTGAAGCTGCTGACGCCAACTCCAGAGAAAATACGCCTGCTCGAGAAGACAGGTATTGACGCCGTCCTGCTGCTTCCTTTCACCCGCGACTTGTCGCTGATGGGACCTCGGGAGTTTGTGCAGCAAATTCTTTGTGACCGGCTTCAAGCCATCGAGGTGCACGAAGGCTACAACTTTCACTTCGGACACAAAGCCGCCGGGAATGTCGAGATGCTGTTACGACTCGGAAGCGAGTTTGGTTTCCAGGTGATTGTCTATCCGGAGATGCGTGTTCGAGGAGAATCGGTATCGAGCACCAGAATTCGTCAGCTGGTGCAACAAGGGCATGTAGCTCGCGCGCGGACTCTGCTAGGACGACCGTTTGCGATTCAATCTACCCCGGGCCGGGGCCGCGGCTACGGTGCGAAGTACACGGTCCCTACGATCAATCTGAGCCGCTATGAGGAGCTAGTGCCGAGGGATGGTGTGTACATCACACGCACGCGAATCGGAGAGGAATGTTTTGACTCGGCCAGCAACGTCGGCAACCGTCCGACGTTTGGCAATGATTCCTATGCCGTTGAAACTCACCTACTGGATTTTCATCCTCTCGAGTTGACGGCCGAGACGCCGGTTGAACTTACCTTCCTCGCGCGCATTCGCGATGAAGTTAAATTTGATTCGATTGACGAGCTGCGGCAGCAGATCGCAAGGGACGTAGCCAAGACCCGGCACTATTTTGAATTGATGCGCAAGAGTGCTGTCAAAACGACGGCCTAATGAGGAAGGTACCCGTCTTCCATCGGCACTTTGCCGTCCACTCGAACGATGGTCACACGATCATTTACGGAGCGGACATCCACCAGACCAACCGCCCCCGGAGTGCTTGCAACGTAGGTGAGGACCTCGTCATCGGAGTCCACCAGCTTTACCGAATCTTTGTGGTCGGCGATCCATCCCTGCCATTGCTGGGGCGACATTTTATTCAACCGTTGCAGAGTGACAGACTCGCCGGCTGAGCTGCGGTGCAGAACGACGGTAACGGATTTTCCATCCGGCCACTTCTTAGTCTCGGACCGAAAGATCTTCGATAGTTGCCCAGAAGTCATGGTTGTCACGGCATTCTGTTTCGAAACTACGACTGCCATATGGTGGGCAAAACACGGGGCGGCAAATCCTACGGCAAGTAGCAGCAGAGCGCCTGAGCGGCAGGTCTTCACGAGATTAACCTCATCTTTGATCTTTCGCACACAAGGTTAACTTCAAGGTACCGGACGAGGAAACGTAACCGAAGTGCTGAGAATGGGTCGGTTTGTAAAGAAATGGTCAAAAGCAGATTAAAGATGGCTAATCCACTGGACCCACCAGCGGTTGTGAGGCTGCGCGTCCGGGTATTTGCACCACCAGAATTGCACATAAAACCATGACGATGCCTAGGCCTTGAAGAGGACGGACTACCTCTTTCAGGGCGACAGCGGCAATCAGGACAGTGAACACAGGCTCAAGGCAACTGGCCACGATGGCCTTGGTTGGTTCCAAGTGCTGCAGGCCCGCAAAGTAAAGGGAGAATGGAAGAAGAACCGAGAGCATTGCAAATATCAAAAGAAACAGCCACGCGCTGCCGGAATAGTGAGCGGCAATGATCTTATTCGGTGGGTTCAGAACAATCCAAAAGAGCGATGCGGACATGGTGGTAAAGAGCAACACCGTCCAGCGATCATATTTCGCCAGGATGTAGTGACCGCCAATGTTGTAAAACGTGAAGGAAAACGCCGCAATCAGTGCAGCGATTACCCCAAGCGTGTCGAGTTGTAATCCTCCGTTTCCAAAGAGTCCGATTACCAGGGCGATGCCGATGATTGCCAGAAGAACTGAGGCCATCTTGGATAGGGTCAGCCGCTCCGCTCTCCTCAGGACCATATACACAAGCACCCAGACGGGAGCGGTGTATTGCACGATAATGGCGGTCGCGACGTTGGTGCGCTGGATCGCGAGATAGTAGAAATAATTCGATGCCGCGATACCGCCCAATCCGAGCACAAAAGCCCGTAGCAGATCATGACGGGGCATTCGCAATCGTTTCCGTCCCCGCCGAATGAGCAACACAAAAAGAACCACACCGAATGAGAACGTTGTACGTGCCTGCGACAAGATCAAGGGGCTTATGTTTCGAATGCCGGATCCAGGCAATAATCGTTCACTGAACGCCGCACGGCCAAGGCTGGCTGAGACACCCCACAAGGCGGCCGCCAAGCCAATGTAGATGTAGCCGAGATATGCGGCCCGCGAGCTCGATCGGCGAGATGTAGCAGTACTCGCCATCTCACTCACTGCGAGTCCAGCTGAATTTCATAAGTGATCCGGGCGGTCTTGCTCACCATGGCTGCAACCGAGCAGTATTTTTCTTCAGAGAGCCGAACCGCATCCTCCGCGGCTTTTCGCGTCACCTTACCCGAAATCCGATACAGCAGCTTGATTGCGGTGTAAACACGAGGCGATTCCGCGGCCCTTTCAGCTTCAGCGCTGACCGCTAGGCCAGTAAGAGGTTCGCGTTTTTTTTGCAAGATACTGACGACGTCGTACGCAGTGCATCCGCAGAGCGCGATCAGCACGAGCTCGGAAGGGCTGTTCCCGGTCTTGCCGTCGCCATCCATGGCAACCGCGATGCCACCGTTTCCCTTGCCTTCGAATTGAAATTGTTGTTTCCAGGTCGCGCTGGCGTGAAACATGTCTATCTCCGGTTGTCGGTGCTTGGCTCGGGGTGGATCAGGACGCGAAACAACCCCGGAGCCTCCTGCTTAAAACGGATTTCGAGTGCCGTGGAAAGATCGTGTACGCGGGCAAGAGGCAATTCGTCCGCGAACGTACAATGGCAGGAGACGTACAGGTGGTCGCGAACCTGTTTCACTTTGATGTCATGGGTATCTAAAATCTCCGGAAATTCTGCCGCTACCTTCTTGAGCCTCTCTTCCAAATGCGCGTCACGCTCTACCCGCGTTCCTGCTTCTATGGTGGCGGGTTCACTTTCGATGTGAGTAAGAATTGATGCGATTTCCGGATTCTCGCCGCGGATCTCCGCCTCCATGTTGCTTACGCGGTCATGCGCCTCCTTCAGCGGAAGCTGCTCATCCAGCTCAAGGTGCTGCTCCACATGCAGGCGGCCATCAAGGTCTTGGACGCTGACATCGTGAACATTTAAATTGTGCCGGGTAGCAACCGCGCGTACTCGATCAAAAATGTTTTCAGCGAGCGCGGGCCTGGGGACAGAACGCACCACTACGTCCGTGTTCGGCAGAATTCGGTTGACAGTGTTCGTGACTTCGTCCGCGACTTGTCCAGAACGCTGGAAGGTGACGTTCCTCGCGAGCCCGATTGAAACATCGGCAAAGTAGCGGTTACCGGCGCGGCGAATTCGCACCCGGTCAACTTCGAGCAAGCCTGCGACGCTGTGCAGCGCGGCGATGATGCGATTGCGGGCGTCGGCGGGGCCGCTGTCAAGAAGGGCATCAATGGTTCGGCGGGCCAGCCGTGAGCTGACGAAAACAATTACTCCCGCCACAAACAGGGCGGCAACCGGATCGGCATCAATCAGCCATTGAGCGTGCAGGCTTCTGCCCACGATCACCAAACCGAGTCCGAGTGCGACCACGCCACTCGACCAGATGTCGGTTGAAAAATGTAACGCATCAGCTTGCAGGGCTTGGCTGTCGTATTTGTTCGCGATCCTACCCAACGCCCGGGACCGCCAGAAGTCGACCGCGATCGAGAAGAACAAGACCAGGAACGCAGCCAGACTCGGCTCGATGTGCACGTGATGAAAGAACAAGCGCTTGATCGCTTCATAGACGATCACCACGCAGGTGACCAAGAGCAATCCCGTCTCGATGAAGGCAGAGAAGTTTTCAACCTTTTCATGGCCGTATTGGTGATCGGCATCGGCGGGTTTGTCGGAAAGCCGGACCGAAATCAAGGTAATGACGGCCGCGATCAAATCGAGTCCGGAATGCGCGGCTTCCGATAGAATGCCGAGACTGCCTGTCGTGAAGCCGACATACACTTTAAGGGCGGTAATCGCGACAGCCGCTAATACCGAGTGCGCCGCAACCGTGCGCTTCTCAGCTCGCATGGCATCCGAGCCAAACGCAGGACCTGAGATGGCCGTGAATCCCGTCATGTCAGCATTATCGCTTTGCTAAGAGCTTCCGCCAAGCGCAAGTGGTGGCAGGTAACTGCTGCCGACTCTATGCTAGGATTTTCCTTAATCCCTATATCCCGTGGAGGAATTCCTTGAGAGTACCCATTCACGTGTTGGTCTGTCTGCTGCTCCTTGGGGCGGCTCTCGGCCAATCTACGTCGCCGGCGCCCCTGAAGACACGCCCAAATCCACCGGCCGCTGAAACTTCGGCGCCCACCGACAACGCAGTACCTGCTGATGGTCCGGTCATCACCATTCAGGGTCTTTGCGAAAGACCGGGTGGAGGCAGCGCGACTCCGTCCGATTGCAAGACGGTCGTCACCCGTGCCGATTTTGAAAAAATTGTGAACGCGGTCCAACCGAATATGCCGCCGGCGGCCAAGAAGCAATTCGCCAGCCGGTACGTGACTGTACTAATCCTCGCCGAAAAGGCGCACGAATTGGGATTGGACCACGGGCCTGATTTCGATGAGGAATTGTATCTCTCACGGCTGCAAATACTCTCGAAGCTGGCCGCTGAGCGCCTGCAGAAGGAAGCGACGAACGTCTCTGATAGCGAAATTGAAGACTATTACAAGCAGCACGCGGCAGACTTCAAAACCATCAGCTTCGACAAACTGTATGTGCCCAAACAGAAAGTCGTGGAAACCTCCGCGCTCAAGCCCAATGATCCGGAATTGCAAAAGAAGCGGGAAGCGTCCGAAGCCGAGATGAAGGCGGAAGCGGAGAAGCTGCGTGCGAGGGCGGCCGCCGGAGAAGACCTTACAAAACTCCAGCAGGAAGCCAACGACTTTGCGGGATCAAAACAAAAAGCGCAGAGTACTCGCATGGAAAATCAGCGCAAGAGCCAAGTGCTTCCAGCTGACGCTTCCATTTTTGAATTGAAGGCCGGCGATGTGTCGCAGGTTTTCAATGATCCGGCCGGCTTTATGGTTTACAAAATCGCAGAACTGAAGGACCTACCGGTCGCCAGCGTTCATGACGAAATTGCTCGCACATTGCAGGCCCAGAAGATGAAGAGTTCTTTCGAAGCATTGCAGAATTCGGCAAAGACCGATTACGCCGAGGCTTATTTCGCTACACCAGCGCCGCCGGCTCCGCCCACGCTCCGCAATCCGGGCGAAACCCCTGCGCAAAACCCTCCGCCCCCCGGTAAAAAATAAATGGCAGAGGGGCCTCCGACCGTTGTTGTTACCGGAATCTCCGGAAATCTGGGGCGGAGGCTTCTGCCCATGCTCTCGGCTTTTCGGGTCATGGGCGTTGACATGCGACCGCCAGAGACAAGCCTTCCAGTTCAATTTGTGAAAATGGACTTGGGGCCGGAATCGTCCTGCCTGGAGTTCCTGCAACTACTGCGTGATGTCCGCCCGGTCGCAGTTGTGCACCTTGCGTTTGTGATGGATGCGGTGCGGACCGGAGTCCTTGACCGCGATCGCATGTGGCAGATCAATGTCGCAGGCACGGCGCGTGTGATGGAAGCGGTCACCGAAGCAAACCGTGAATGGCCCATGGTGGAAAAGTTCATCTTCACGAGCAGCGTGTCGGCTTATGGGCCGAATCTTTCGCGTCCGGCAACAGAGGATTCCCCGCTTGCGGCGCATACGTACGTCTATGGCGTTCACAAAATGGAGGCTGACCGCGTGGTACAACAGCGGTCGCCAGCGCTGCGGGGTTGCAGCGTTTACATTCTGAGGCCGCACATTTTCGCCGGAGCCAGCGTGGACAACTATTTCATGGAGGCTTTTCGGGGTATACCCGGTGGCACCAGCAAGCGAGCTGCGCGCATGCGCGAACAAGGTACGAGACTGCCGTGCATGTTACCCAGGGGAAGCGAGTATCTTCAAAAAAGGATCCAGTTCGTCCACATAGATGATGTGGCGCGCCTGATCGCTCACGTTCTGAAGAAAACCGAACCTGAGGCGCAACGCATAACCGTTCTGAATGTTGCAGGACGCGGTAGTCCGATGACTTACGAACAGTGCGCGCAGGTGGCGAAGGCGAAGCTCGTGAGAGTCCCTACGGAGAAGATTTTTGAGTTCGTGTTGCGCTTCCTCTGGAGCCGCAAGCTTTCCACCATTCCGCCGGACATTGCTCCATATATGACATCCGATACCCTTATGGATACAACGCGCCTGCAGGAGTTCCTGGGCGCGGAATATAAGGACGTGGTTCGCTATTCGATTGCGGATGCGTTTGCGGATTGCTTCAAGCAGGAAGCGTCGGCGGCTAAAACCATTTAACCGCAGAGCGCGCAAAGGTCGCCGAGAAAGTTCCGCTTTGCGTTCTTTGCGGTTAAGACTTTTGGCAGGCTCAATGCTTTCCGCGAAATAACCCCGCAATTCCGAACGTATAGGGTGTCCACGCAGCTTCACGAAAGCCTGCAGTTTTCATTCTGCCGAGCATCTCCTGGGGAGCTGGAAACCGGGCGACTGAAGCCGGCAAGTAGGAGTAAGCACCCTTCACACCTGAAATGGAATTGCCAATTTTTGGCAAGATGCGCTGGAAATACAGATCGTAGAATGTGCGCAACAGCCCCTCCGGTTCACTACACTCCAGGATTCCGACCTCGCCGCCTGGCCGCAGTATGCGGTGAATTTCATGCAGGCCTGCGTCGTAATCGGCTAGATTACGGAAGCCGAAGGCTGACGTCACCAGATCAAAACTTTCGTGGGGAAAAGGCAAGCTCAAGGCATCGGCTTCGATCCAACGCATTTTCTGGCTCTCATCGGATTTTGCTGCCGCGCGTACCAGCATCGCGTGAGAGAAATCTGCGCCGGCGATGTTGGCCTCACTTCCCTGTCGCCGCAGGGCAAATGCCATATCTCCTGTACCGCAGCAGAGATCGAGAACGTTCGCGTCGGGTCGCGCGAGAACGGCCGAAAATGTTCGTGCGGTGCGACGCCACCAGAGCTTATCAACATTCGCCGAGAGCAGATGGTTCAGAAGATCGTAGCGGGGCGCAATGGCGGTGAACATTTCACGGACAGCGCGCGAGGCGGATTCCGGGTCGTCAGCCCCTTCGGGAGCCGCGCCTAAGACGCGCGGTTTGGCCGTGTCATCCATGCGAGGCCTGCCTGATTTCCGCCATTGCCGCGGCGATTGCGCTCTCCGGCACGTCGTTCGCGACTTCCACCTGGCCAATCTTCTTCGGAAGCACGAAATGCAACACTCCAGATTCGGTTTTTTTATCTGAACTAATCAGCTTGATTGCCTTCGCTGTCTGAACCGTCACGCTGGGGAGTTTGCCCCATCGAAGAACTGCATCGCGAATGCGTTCGTAAACAGATTGGTGGCAGCAACCAACTTGGGCTGCGATCCTTGAAGCCGCAATCATTCCCCACGCCACCGCCTCCCCGTGCAGAAAGTGGCGGTAATTGGTTGCCGCTTCGAGTGCGTGCCCAATGGTGTGGCCGAAATTCAAGACGCGACGGAGATCACCCTCGTGCTCGTCAGCGGACACGACCTGCGCTTTCAGTTTGACTGATTCGCTGATCGTCCATGCGAGAAATTCTTTGTCCTTGCGCAAATCTTTCATCGAACACCGCTCAAGCCGAACAAACAGTTCTTCATTACCGATTACGCCACACTTCAACGCCTCGTACATTCCGGCACGGAATTCCCGTTCCGGCAGAGTAGCAAGCGTTGCAGGATCAATGAGGACCAGTTGTGGTTGATAGAACGTACCGACCAAGTTTTTTCCTGAGCGCAGATTGACGCCGGTCTTGCCTCCGATGGCAGCATCAAGCTGCGCCTGCACCGTGGTTGGGACCTGAATCAACCTGATGCCGCGCATGTACACCGACGCAAGCATGCCACCAACATCGCCAACCACGCCTCCGCCAAAGGCCAAGACTACCGCCTTGCGATCGGCGCCGGCTTGCAGTAAGTCTTCGGCGAGAGATTCAACGGTAGAGAGGCGCTTGAAGCGTTCACCGTCGCGCATCTCAATTGTTTTTGGGGCGAAGCCCGCATTGGACAGAGATTGCAGGAGAACCTTGCCCCACCGACGGCGCACAGGAGGCACAGAGACGATGTAGAGCGGCGGCGTCCCAGCGTAGAGTTCTTTCAGAATGCTTCCCGCTCGCGACAGGACGCCGCGCTCAATAATCGCTTCGTAGTTGTGGGATGCTGTGTTTACCGGAATGCGAACCATTGCAAGCCATCATAACAAGCTGTGGGTAGTGGATCAGTTTGGAACCCAATCTTGGATCACGTCCGCATTGCCGACCAACCGGAATGCGGCGGGGGATGGCCAGCGTCTCTAGTACAAGCCCGTATACACGGCCGCTTGCAGGATCCTTGTTGACGAAACTAGAATCAGCGCGGACTGAACAATCTGTAATCAGCCAAGAGTGCTCGCATCCGCAAAGTAGGATCCCGGATCGCTATCATCCTGACCCTAGTCGCGATGACTTGGACGGTATCGAGCCAGCAGGTCAAGCGATCTATTGGGAGCGACGCACCTCGGATCCAGCATGCAGCACCAGCCGATGCAACCACCCTTGCGACGCGACAGCGCTTTTTGGAAATGTTTGCTCGGGCATACTTTCCGGGACGAACCGGCCAACTCCTGATTGTGCCGCGCGAAGGCGACTTCATCACGCGGGCTGACGTGGCGTATATGCACGGTTCGCCGTGGACGTATGACGTAGCGATTCCGCTGATGTTTGCGGGCCCCGCGGTAAGAACGGGAACGTACTCGACTCCGGCCGTGCAGCAGGACGTTGCGCCAACCCTTGCGGCTGCGCTTGGCGTGCACATGCCTCCCTCGTCGACAGGCCGTGTATTACCGGTTTTACGCACGGGTTTCGCTCGACCACGAGTGGTCATGCTGCTCGTCCTGGATGGCATGCGCCGGGATTACTTCGATCGCTACGGCGCGTCCATGCCAACGCTCACCGCCCTGAGCCAGCGTAGTGCCTGGTTCACTCAAGCGCAGGTTAACTTTCTTCCGACCAACACAGCCGTTGGGCACTCGACGCTCTCAACCGGAGCCGATCCTGGCGTGCACGGAATCACAGGGGTCAGCGTATACGAGCGCACGCAGCGCCGGCGTCACGACTCTTTCGCTGGAGGAACGCCGCAAGACCTGATGGCATTGACGCTGGCTGACGTCTGGCAACTGGAGACGGCTGGTCGCGCGATCATATTGGCACAGGGCAGCATTGACCGAGCGGCGACGCCGCTCGCGGGGCATGGAGCGTGTCAGTTGAATGGAGCGCCCGTCGTTCTCGCAAGCTACGATCAGGAGACGGGCAACTGGACCGCAAACCCCAACTGTTTCCGCCTGCCTGCATATCTG
>WNGE01015589.1_pt1 | contig 13714 bp, 14 predicted proteins | sample 5400651 | NCBI WGS metagenome assembly WNGE01 (sample SAMN13153370, study PRJNA577476) | soil metagenome | isolation source: 60 cm soil or saprolite under grassland replicate 2 | place: USA:California | collected 2016-06-15 | reverse complement strand
ACGGGTGTAGTATAGCACCAGATGGTAGATTACAGCCTGTTATCTTGCAAAAAATCTGCCGCCTGTCCTACTTCTTTAACGTGCTGCAACGCGAATGGTTGCAAGTGCTGATCAGCCTGTAGACGTTCACGTGTCATTGCGATGGCGACCTCGCTTTTGTCTGTAGCGATCCAACGCCGTCCCAGCCGTCCGGCCACTGCGGGAGTGACTCCACTTCCACAGAAGCAATCGAGCACAAGGTCATCTTCTTCAGAGGAGACCAGGATTATCCGCTCCAATAATGCCTCTGGCTTCTGCGTCGCGTATCCAGTACGCTCTGGATCTAGTTGATGCAGGTGACTGATATCGCTCCAGACATCGGCCAGCGACATCGTTGTATCTTCGCTGTAGGTGTAGACGCGACCTGCGGAACGAATGCTCCACGAGATACTGCCATCGACTCCTACCTCCTTCCGCATATGATTACGTTTCTGTTTGCCTCGTCGTATGCCCACTCTTTCACTATGAAAACAATATTGCCCGGATTTCGTGTACAACAAGACACTATCGTGTTTGCGTGCAAAATACTTTTGTGAACGTCCACCAGATTGATAATGCCAGATAATTTCATTTTTAAAACCTGCGCCGTCCGCTTGCAGATCGGAATTGAAAATTTCATCCAACATGATTTTAGCATAGTGAACTGCACGCCAATCGAGATGGACATAAAGGCTGCCATCTGGGGCAAGCAGGGTGTAGAGCAAGCATAGCGTTTCATACAGCCATTGCAGGTAGGTATCGAGATCGTTCTTCCAGGTATCGCTGTAGACGGGCTGTGTTCCGTTGCTGAATGTGCGGCCTGTCATGAAGGGAGGGTCAATGTAGATCAGGTCAACGGAGGCTGTAAATTCAAATTGCAAGGCTGGAAGAACGGTACTTTTATCCCCCTGGATCAAGCGGTTATACCAATCACCTGGAGACGGACTACAGGTTTCTGCTGATGTTTCTTTCGCTTGCGCATTGTAGTAGGCGCTGGTGAGCAGTTGAAAGGTTGGATGAATGGTGGTGTGTTCTGGGACTGAGAGCGAATCAGGATCGCGAAGCTGGTGCTTGCCTTTCCAGAGCAGTTCTGCCATCTCTAGTTTCCCTCGCATTTGCTGGTATTACTGCTATACTGTAGCACATCTGTCAGAAAATAGCTATATTGGATTTGCTCTCTTTGCTAGCGGACCGCGATCCTATGACCTGAAATGCCCAGTTTGCGGGAACAGGAAGGGCCAGATACGTTGATACTGTTTGATGTGTTGTGTAGAGATGAATGCCCAATATCTATGCCGTTTGTTCCTGGTAGGCACTTTGCAGTGCTGTTGGGTCAGGAAAATGATAGGAGATAGTTTCATGCGAAGACGTTTGTGTACGACTGTATGCTTGCCGTTGTTATTTGCAGTCGCAGTTTTTCTCTCTTCCTGTGGAACCTCCGGGATGGGTACGGTTCCCAGAGGTACGCCGGATCGTGGAAATGGCACACCCGCTGTGCTTCCCACGACGACTCCTGATCTAAGTTCTGTCGCGTCTGCCCCTGCCAATGCTACAGGCCCAACCTATGCCTTTGTGCGTAAGAATCAACTCTGGATCGCGCTTCATGGTTCCAGAGCCGCACAGGTGACGAATTTCGATTATAGCAAAGTCCCCGCTGTTTTCTGGAATCTGCCTGTGTGGTCGCCCGGTGATCACTACCTTGCTTTCGTGATGAATGCATATGCAGGTGGTCTTGGTGGCGGTGGCTGTCCCGGACCCGATAACCTGGCTAACGGCGCGCTTTATGTGCTAAACACCACGACAAAGCAATTTACTGCGTTGACCTTGCCTTCGGTCGTACAGAATGCTCAGGTGTTGTTTCAATTTGTTGCATAGACAAATATAGCCAAATATGGACTTTTATTCCACGTTTTTTGCGTCTTTCTTTTCAACTTGTAGTCTCTGCTTCTGTTGCCACTCTGCTAATGCAGTTTTGTAGGGCTGAAGAAGTTTCAGATCGGATTCTTCTATCTCTAAATGATACATTCGCCGATTGTTGTGTTCGCCTAAAAAGGTAAACCCTGCATTTTGCAAAATCTGCTCGCCTTTGTTTGTGGAACCGCAGGCGTCTATGCTCTTTATCTCTATACCCTTGCTTCCCCATTCTTGCATTGTCTTGGAAAGTCCATGCAGAAGATAACTGACATAATAGTCTTGTTGCCTGGGGCTAGCAGAGGATGTCACCATCGTATCAATGATGATGAGTTCTAGCGGAAATCCTGGCTCATATTGCAGTATCTTGTCATCGGAAAATTGCCACCCTCGTTTGCCTCCCTGAAACTCCAATAGAGCGTCATGAATGAGAGGCACAATATTTATTGAGGCAATCATCTTACTGTAATTGAAGAGGTAGTATGTTGAGTCTGGATTCATTTCAACATATCGCCTTCGTGCTGCCATACGCTCTGGTGATTGACCGTACCTTTCACCAAAATGGACAGTTGCAAGTTTGTTCTCTTGCGCCAAATCCTCAAGCATTTGTTGCTTACTAAATTTTCTATCAGGCGTTCTTCCTACCCCTCGGTAGGTGAAGTCTGGATTTTCAGCCGCTATCAGCAATGCTTCGATTTTCTCTGCCAGCGCATCAATCTCCTGTTTCTTAAAATACCCATGCCCTTTGGGATCAACAAAAGTGACTCTATGAATCGTTCCTCGACGAACATAATTGTTAAAGGTGTCTCGATCCATGCCAAGAACCTTTTGTGCCTGTTGTGGGGTGTAATGAGTTTCGAGAATACGTTCAGTCAGGTCTACCGATTTGTCTTTCGGCATACTATCCTTCCTCCAAATTGAATTGCATAGCAAAGTCTACCACAGTATACCCATTCAACACAATAACCATAGATTTGTCCAAAAGTCCCCTTGACAATCTGGCACGTGGAGTATATGATTACTATGTTGAATGTGTTAAACGTGTAAGACGTTGATTGTGGAAGTCTTGACAACATGAAGGAAGTGTTAACCTCGAACGTGAGTAATGCAACCTTGTTAGGCTACACTTCAGAATTGAGCAGTAAAGAATCTTAATTTGTAAGAGGATTTGCTAGTGTAGGTGTGTCAGCACCTACACTAGCGGCGAGAGTCCAGCCCTAGTTAACCAGACCGAGACTCTCAAGGGGGATAATACCCGCATGGGAGTCAGATGTCAAGCCAGCGCAAAAGGAGGCGCACACCCATGTTGGATCACATGCAGGTTACAGCCGTTGTCCCGTTACTTTCTGCCTTGTTAGAACACCCTGAGTTTGCGGAAGGACGGGCATGAGGGCTTCTTCGACAGTTACGAAGAAGCCCCACTCACCGAGGAGGAGATGATTGACGAAGTGGAGGGAAACTTGAATCGTCGTGTCACTGCACGGGACAAAAAGATCGCTCGTGCAACGGGAGATGAGCCACCTTCCTACTTCTACAATCTTGGATATGTGATTGGCATCATTGACCAGGGACTCACCTACGCACGCTAGCAGGTTCAGGAAAGGCGGCATCATGCAATTAACGGAACAGCATGTAATTGACAGGAATGATCCCCGTTACGCTGCCATTGATGCCGCCGCCTTTGCATCCAAGAACCTGTATAACGCTGCGTTGTATCTGGTGCGTCAGACCTATATTTTTGAGCATCGCTACCTCAACTACTATGAAGTGCAACGGCACATGCAGTCCCATGAGGCGTACAAAGCCCTACCAGCGAAAGTGAGTCAGCAAGTGCTCACGCAACTGCACCATGATTGGGACAGCTTCTTCAAAGCCTGTGATGCCTACGAGCAAGACCCGTCCAGGTTCCTGGCACGTCCCAAGTTGCCAGGGTACAAGCATAAAACGGAAGGCCGCAACATGCTGGTCTACACCATCCAGGCGATCAGTCAAGGCAAGAAGGGCTTGAAGCAAGGCATCATCAAACCTTCCATGCTAGCGATCGAGGTACAAACGAAGCACAAGGACATCCATCAAGTGCGCATCGTCCCGCGCAAAGGGTTCTACGTCGTGGAGGTGGTCTACGAAAAACAGGTCAAGCAAGCTCCGGTCAATTCTGCGTACTACGCTGGTATAGACATTGGCATGAATAATCTGGTAGCACTAACTTCAAACAAACCTGGCTTTCAGTCAGTAGTCGTTAACGGGCGTCCAGTGAAAAGCGTGAACCAATTCTACAACAAGCGCAGAGCAGAGCTACAGAGCAAGCTCGGTCACACGGACACCACAAAGCGGATAGAGCGCATGACCAACACGCGGAACAGGCGCATCGATCACTACATGCACACAGCCAGCAAGCGGATTATTGATCTGTTGGTGAAAGAGGGTATAGGCATGTTGTGTATTGGGAAGAATGACGGGTGGAAGCAAGAGGCGCATATGGGCAAGCGTACCAATCAAAATTTCGTGCAAATCGTGCGGCTCGTTTCATTGCGATGCTCACCTACAAGGCGAAACTGGTCGGCATTACCGTCAAGATCACGGAAGAGTCCTACACGTCAAAAGCTTCATTGTTGGATCTGGACCCGTTGCCTGTTCGCACCAATGATGATGAAAAGCACACGTTTAGCGGTAAGCGCGTGAAACGTGGGTTGTACCGCGCATCAGATGGACGGTACATCAATGCTGATATTAACGGTGCTGGCAATATCATACGAAAAGTAGCCCCTGACGTCTTTTCGGAGACAAGGGCGGTAGAGGATGGTAAGGGGGTGCTTGCGTCCCTGGTAGTCCATCCTGTGAGGATTGTCGTTCCCCTCACGAAGCTGAAAACAGCAAGCTGTCACTAGATGGCTATGGTTTTTGGAACTATTTTGGGAGGATACAACGCACCTGTTGGCGTGGTACAATGGGGTAACAGGGAAAATGAGCAACGATCAGGGTTTGTACCGTTATGATGTAAATACACACGCACTTACACAGGTGCTTGCGACCAGTGCGCTCAATGCTGCGCCGCTGGCAAATCCGCAGCAGGGTATGCCGCTGTTACTCTCGATGCGGTACAGTAGCGGGCAACTTTTTTATCAGGTGGTCGTACATCCTTTTGAACAGCAGAGTCAGGTTTTAATCTATCGTCATTCCATAGTACGTCCTGGGATGCAGGCGGAGAAGCTCTTGCAACAAGGAGCTGAACCCTGGTGTATGATGCCACAGAGCGGAGCGTTTGTAAAACCTGGTTGGGATATTTCGCCCAATGGCCAACAACTGGTGGCGCAGTTGATCCTGGCAGGCAATCCTGACCAGAGCGTGGGCGCGATACAGTCGCTGAACTTGAACGACCACTCGACAATCGGGCTCTTTACTCAAGCTCCTGCCGGGCCGCTAGCCCATGATTTAAGATTGACGTGTGGACCAGACAGTCAGACGGTGGTTGCAACCGAAGATCAAATGCAAAGTGGTCCGTACTCTGCATCGCTGGCAAATCCGTCTGCTATACAGCAGTACACACCTGGCCTGACGGGACAGGTAAGCTGGCGTTCTGATAGCAGTGCATTTGCTTTGCAAAGCCCTGAAACGATGGACACGACAGGCACGCTCAATGTCTATGTGTTCCTGCCAGGCGATATACATGGTCGTATGTTGCTGGCCGATGCACAGGAGTTTGCCTGGGGATAGCACAATAACACAATAAAAATTTGTGTGGGGATTAAAGATACATGCAGAATGTTTTATGGGTACTGGTAAGTATCATTGCATATATGGGGGGGTTAGTCATCGTCTGGCGGATGACGCCTAGATTGCTTTCGCATTCTTTTGACGAGGTGTTCTTTGTAGGATATGCGGCTCTAGATATCATTGGCGCTCTGCTGGCTTTTGGGGCCGTTGTTCTCACCTTCTCCTTGTTCAACGGAGCGTTTCCCGTCAGAGTCTTGAACTTTTTATTCCTGGTTGGTATCTTCTTCGTGACAGCGCGGACAGCGTTATACTGCATTCGTCCACGTATCGGAGCTAGCGCAGTTTCTCGTACCTTAACGGGATGCTACAGCTTCTTCCTCGCTGCCGCCGCTGTTTTCTATATCATACAGCTTTTCGTTGCCCGCTAGAGGTGGTTAATCTGAGCGACGGGGTATTTGCCGTTTGTCGAATAATTTGGCTCTGACACAGGTTTGGTGATAAGCTCATCAATATTATCCTCAAACAGCTTTGTTAAAGGCCTCCGGCTCATTTTGTGATGTTACACAGAAGAGGATACCCACCTCGCAGTCGCCTCTCTGGTATACTGAGTTGCATAGAATCGGAAAGGCTCATTTTGCGGCAACTCACGCCCGAGGATGCAGCGGACTTCTTTGCCTGTCAGTCCGACCCTGATGTCTTCAGATACGCTAGCCGTTGTGAGGAAACATCTCTCGAATCAGCAAGAGAGATGCTCAACAACCTGTTCAAGCGGCACCAGGAACAGACCATGCTTTCATGGGCCATCGTGCTCAAAGAGAACCAGCGCTTCATTGGAAGGTTTCAGATGGAGGAGTGGAGTGATGAAAACTTCCGTGCTACCGTGGGTTATCTGCTCGGCAAGCAGTATTGGGGAAACGGGTATGCCACCGAAGCCTTGCGGGCCGTCATTGCCTACCTGTTTGAACAGACCACTGTCAATCGAATTGATACTTTCGCCTGGGCTGAAAACATTGCCTCGACCCGCGTGATGGAAAAAGCAGGGATGCGCCTTGAGGGCCTGGCCCGACAGAGACGTTTTGCCAAAGGTGCCTTTCGAGACGTGAAATTCTATGCCATTCTCAGAAAGGATTTTTTCAAGGAAAAGGGACCTCCCTCGTGAGAGAATTTGACTTTGATCTCTGTCCGCTCTTATGGGTTCAGTCCAATTCGCTCTCCTTCGTCAACGTGTCCTCCATGCATTGTAGGCTTCTGAGAGGACATGATCAAAGGAAATAACTCTCAATTCTGCGTATGAGTTGTATTACCAAAATGTGCCTGATCCCTTCGCCATTTATCTCTCATCTACCAGTCTAGGCGCCCCAGGGTCGGTTCGCCAATCCTTCCTTGACAGGATCATCTCTCCACCTGTATAGTAGTGATGTATTCACTCGGTTTTTTGAGAGGTTTTGACATCTATGGCAGTGGTGAACCGCTAACTCCATCCTGTTTCCTGTTCACGCAGTGAAACAGACACCATCATTCTTGCTTCCATCGAGCGCCGGGTCTCTCCATCGGGGATGAGCGCTCCGCCATTTTGCGCCTGGAATGCCGCATGGCGTGAGTAGTGCGCGACGATTTTTCTGGTTTTGCCAAAGAGAGACAGCGGGTGGGAAAGCAAGCATGCGATGGTGCGCGAGAGGTATGGAGAAGCACGCGGCAAACAGGTGTCAGACATGGATCTCCGACGAGTAGATCGCTGGTTTCCCCATCCACTGTACCCTGGTTGATAGATACCGTCTTGATCCTGTCGAGGCATCCGCAGGTTCGCGTCCCGCGCGTCGCGACGATGACCGGCTCTCTCTCCATACCTCTTGCGGCCCCACCGTTTCCTCACGCGTGTTATTACAATCGTGTTGTTTTTTGAAGGAGATGACAGCAATGACGACAGGACTTCCCGACTTTTTTCAGTATAACCTCTGGGCGAACCTGCGTTTGCTCGACGCGTGTGCACACTTGTCCGACGCACAATTGGACGCGACCACAAAAGGAACGTTTGGCAGTGTGCGAGAGACCCTCATGCATCTGCTCGCTGCCGAAGAAGGCTATGTGCGGGATATAACTGGAACATCCCCTACCCCTCAACTGAAGGAATTCTCCACGTTTGCAGGCTTCGACGAACTGCGGCGACGAGCAGAGCGGTCGGGAAACGAGCTGATCACCGTCGCGGAGCAGAGGGACCTGAGCCAGATCCTCCATCTTCCCGGGAACTATGACGCTCGGGGCATCATCGTGTTGATCCAGGCCCTCAACCACGCGATTGATCATCGGTCGCAGATCGCCACGCTGCTCTCGCAGCAGGATATCGAGCCACCCCGCCTCGATGGCTGGGGATATAATAATGCCATGCACAGCCGCTCGGGAGAGCGGCTGTGCTTCCGATGAGGAAAGACCCCTGCGTAGCGACAAATCCCAAGTGGCTTGTCGCTACATAGTCGGCGAATCATGAAAAAGAATATTTTGATGCATGTCTATTATACAAAGTGCTCGAACCACTGGATCGTTCGTCGCAATCGGTCAACGCGTTGCTGTGGCGAACCAATATCGGGCCAGTCCATAAGATGGCTGACATTGCGGTAGCGTACCAGTTCTACAGTACGCTTTAAGCGACGCAGTGCCGTAAACAATTGCAGGGACTCGCTGAACGGACAGCGCAGATCATTTTCAGCATGCAGCAGGAGTAGTGGTGTATGAATCTGATCCACATGCGTCAATGGTGAGCGTTGCAGTTGCATCTCCGCATCTCTCATTGCAAGATTAAACCAGATGGTCTGATCTGAGAGCAGACTGGCAGTGGCGATCGAACTGATGCCATTGCGACTGACGGCTGCCTTGAAACGTGCTGTCTGCGTAATGGCCCAGTTGGTCATATAGCCCCCATAGCTTATGCCACCAATGCCTATGCGCGTTTCGTCCACTGACTCTGTGGCGATCACATGATCGATGCCCGTCATCAGGTCATGGAAGTCACCACCGCCCCAGTCATTCACCACTTCGCGACTGAATGTCTCGCCATAACCGGCGCTCCCGCGTGGATTGGGAGCCAGTACCGCATAGCCGCGTCCCGCCAGAACCTGGAACTCGTGGGAATAGGCATCTCCCCATGCCAATGAGGGACCACCGTGAGGGGCGAGAATCAGGGGTGCCTTGACGTTTTCGGGCAGTGGCGGCAGGTACAGCCAGCCCTCAATCTCCAGCCCATCGAAGCTCTTCCAGGCAATACGTCGTGGCCGAATCCACTGGTGACTCCTGAGAAAGGCATCATTTACGCCTGTCAGCTTGCGTAGATTCTTCCCTGTACTATCCATACTCCAGATGTCGCCGGGGGTAAACCAGTCAGCGCGTACCAGGGCGATCGTCTGCCCATTTCTGCTCAGTTGTGGAACCAGGTAACGCCCATTGCCGCTGGTCATGCGTGTTAACTGATAAAGTTCCGTATCAATGCGGTACAGGTGGACCTGTCCGCGCTCCTGTACCGGGACGAGTAGCGACTTGCCTCCTGGATACCATTGGATCTGCGGCAGATACTCGCTGCGTAACTCATCGATGATCCACATCTGGCAGGTGATATGCTCGGCACCCTGTACTACTGGCTGCGCTATACCGCTCCCATCGGCTCGCACAAGCCAGGGTGACATATTACCCGCCTCGGTCTGATCGCCTGTATAAAGGTAGGCAATCTCCTGACCATCTGGTGACCATGATGGCACCTGTGCCAGCCCATCTTCTGGTGTCAGGCGACGCATCTGGCCCGTTGCCACGGTCAATACCCATAAGGCCCGACTGACACTTATATCGGGATCAGCGCGGCGATTGGCGCAGAAGACGATCTCATTTCCATCGGGCGACCAGCACGATTGCTCAAGATCCACCGGTTCTGATGTAAGACGTACAGCAGGGCCATCCAGCGGCAGCAGCCAGAGCTGTTGATAGCGTCCCTGTTTGTAGCCCTGACCATCCCAGTGAGCATCCAGGCGCGTGAAGATCTGGACTTCACTGCTGCGATCCGGCCCACGGTGTTCATCAGCCGGCCCCCACGCACTGTGTGCAAGCAGTACCAATCCATCAGGTCGCCATCTATATTCGGCTATATCGTGCGGCAGCGAACTTAATTGGCGTGCCTCCCCACCGTCCATCGGGAGCAGGTAGATCTGTGTCGTTCCTGTGCGGTCGCTCAAAAAGGCCAGGGTACGTCCATCCGGTGACCAGCGCGGAGCCGTGTCATGATGCTCTCCACTGGTAATCTGCCAGGGAGCCTGGGCTTTTCCTCCAGCGCTACTCACCAACCAGAGCGCGCTACTGGTTGTATTCTTTTCACTATCGCTTTGTAGCACCGTAAAGGCAATCAGAGCGCCATCGGGCGAAATCTGCGGATCACCAACAACGCGTAGTGATAGCAAGTCATCAACGGTCGCGTATGGTACTGTTGGCGCTACCTCGCTCACGACCGGAGCTGGAGCGGCTGGGGGGGAAGGTGGAGGAACGTTCGTCTGCTCCGTAGGAAGTGTTGCCTGCTCTTCTGTAGGAACGATGGGAGCAGCGGGTTCTGTAGGAACTGCTGTATTGGTTTGCTCTGGCTGCGTTGTCCCGGACGCCTGCTCAGAAGTTGCTGCTGTTTTGTCCTGTTCTGGTTGAGCTGGCTCATGAGCCGACTTAGCAATTACTGTTGTATCATCCTGATCTGGAGACTCAGGAGGAACCGGGGGAACCTGTATTGTGGCCGCATTGTTGGGCTCCTCAGGCGCTGGGGGGCGTGGAGTGGTAGGAGTATCTTCGTTATCAATCATACATATTCTCCTCTATTATTTTTTGTCATACTACATGCTGCTCTACAAAAGTATACAATACACCGACCAGCATATAATAGCAGGTAACTATTCAGGTCTCCTTTGCTGCCTGCGGCACTCCGCCATTCACACAACGGCTTGCGAAGGGCCAGAGGCGCTGAGGAGTCAACAAGAGGATATCTGAAAAGGGTGTTCATTTTTGGCGCCAGTCAGATGGGGTGGCCGTCATGGTTTTGCACCCAGAAACCTACTAAACCCACCGGTGTAGGGGCGCGGTTCACAAGCCCGCGGTTCGGCCTGTGGAGACCGCGGGCTTGTGAACCGCGCCCCACAAGCGTCAAGTTAAGGGAACAGATGGGTTTTTTTTGCTTTCAACAGGGCTATGCCCAATTCTGCTACGGCATCGTCTTTCCAAATGGACTCTTGAGCAATCCCTGATAGAACGCTTCGAGACGGGCGAAGTTGATGCGTGAGTTAATCTCCTGAGCAAAACGAACTCAAAGCGACTAATATGGAGAAAACGAGTTCGTTTTACCTTCTCTCTATCTGGTATTCTATCCTTTTATATGCATCTTAAGGACACTTATCTGCTTATTTTGAGTGTGCCATTACGTAACAAATCATGTCAAATTAACTTTTTATGCATTCCGTTGCCGCAAACCATCCGTAAACACTTTGACGAGCCGATAGTAGCTCTCATCCAGGTTGAGCGGCAGGCCAAAACCGCCGCTCGTTTCCAATGAGACGAAGCCATGGATGATGCTGCGTAACCCGCGCACAGCATGCAGGGCGTCCTCGTCATTTAACCCATAATATGCCAGTACTGCGAGGATAATATCTACGATTTCCTGGCTGGCCGCTTGCAATTCGCTATCATCAGGATCAAGCGCAAGCTGGGTAAGCGCGTAAAGTCCCGGATGCCCTTTGGCGTAGGCACGAGATGCATTGGCCAGAGCGAGAATAGCTTCGTCTCCTGCTTTGCCAGTTGTGGCACGTCTAAAGGTTACAATAACTTCTTGCCGGGCAAGGAGTGCCATCTCACGTCGCAGGCCCGTAAGTCCTGCGACGTGATTGTAAAGTGAAGGCACACGTATGCCAAGCTTCTCGGCCAGTCTGGCCAGAGTCAGTTGCTCTATTCCAGACTGGTCAACAAGCTCTGCCGCTGCCTGCACCACGGCTTTCTGGTCCAGTCCGGCTCTATGCGACATGCTGCTTCTGCCTGTCTAGTTCGCGTGCGAGCGTTGCGATGGCCTGCTCCATCTTCACCACAGGATTGGCAAGTACACGACCATGACCTACGGCAAGTTGCGCTGGTGCAAACGCCAGTAGCTTGCGTGCGCTTTCTAAAGCGAGTGGTTTATGCCACGTAGCGAGTGCCGGGAGCGGAAACAGCAGTTCCAGTGTCCCTGAAACTGCAACACCTCCCAGTGTCTGAAATGCGTCACCTGCAATGATTGTGCGGTCCCTGTTATCCAGGAATGCCGCATGACCGGGTGTATGTCCTGGCGTTGCAATCACTTCAAGAGATCCAATATGGTCACCTTCTTTTAGCAACCTGGTTGGCTGTGTCTTGCAGACCGGGTAGCCTCCGCGCAGCTTTACCTGTGGCTCACTGGCATCAAGACTCTGGTCGCCTGTAAGAAAGCGTGCGTCCCGTCTTGTAATTGCTACTTCCACGTCTGGTAGCGCTTCGTGCAGGGCATCAAGCGATCCCACATGATCGACATGCGCGTGTGTCAGTACAATGCGTACTATTGGTAATCCATACTGCCTGGCGGCTGCAAGGATCTGTTCCGCGCTTCCTGCCATACCTGTATCGATCAGAGTAAATCCATCATCTTCGCGAAGCAAGTAACAATTGATCGCGCCAAAACGAGTAAGCTGAATAAGGTGATTGCCATGCGTTGTGGTCTTCATATATCCATTCCCTTTGCTCAGAGAGCTTGCTATGATTTGTTTGTATGCTATCCAATGGAGCAAGTCTAATAACTAATACAATTAGATAATAAACTAATTACATTAGTTTGTCAAGTCATTGAGACCTATTTGTGAGTACAAAATAGGTCTGGGATATGCTTTTGTGCTATCATAGTAGCGTAGCTACTAGCACTCTGGATCTCTGAAGAGGAGGCTCCAAATTCGTGCTACGCGGTTGGTGGATAGAGAGTGTGGGGCGGGTGGACATCATTTTTGAGGGAATAAGCATATGCTGAATGTGCGCGACATTATGACGACAAAACTGATTACGTTAACACCTGACGATACGCTGGCCCATGCCGCGAATCTGTTCCGTCAGCATAAGTTCCACCACCTTCCTGTGGCTCGGACTGTTAATGTAGTCAGTTCACAAAACTTGACTAACGAAAAACCTCGCAAGGCTCTCCTATTAGAGGGCTTGCTCACCTCGCAAGATATTGACCTGGCAGCGACATTGGCCGGGCAAGATGGTGCTGATGATGCACAGCGTGCCTGGCAGGAGCGAAAGGTTGTCGAGGTGATGCATCGGGCGTTGTTACGCGTGACGCCAACGACAAGCGTGGCTGCGGCTGCACAGATGCTTGTTGACCGCAACCTGAACTATATTCCTGTCGTAGAATACGGTCTGGTGGATGGTGAGAGCAGGGCCATGTTGGTAGGCTTAATTACGCGCAGTGATCTCCTGCTGGCCCTTTCTCGTGCGATGGGTGCGTTGGAGCCTGGAATGCAACTGGATATCGTTCTGCCGATCGGGGACATGGCGACGCTCGGACGAGCCCTGGTGCTGGCTTCTGAACTGCACATGCAGATTCGGAGCGTCATGGCAACACCAGATCCTGATGGAGTTCCTCGTGTCGCTACCGTGCGCCTGGGCACGATAAATCCCACCCCTTTGCTGATACGCTTGAAGGCGGCGGGGATTCAATTTTCTTTTGGCAGCCCGTTAACAGAAGGTGAGGCCTATGTCTAGCACGCTTCCCCATCAGAGAGTCCGTCTGATGTTTGATCCAGAAGAACTTCATTACGACTTTGGACCGCAGCATCCCTTGAATCCGAAGCGTCTGAAGGCGTTGATGGATCTGCTGGAGATGACGGGCTTGTGGCATCCTGAGCAGGAACAGACGCAGCTGAGCTTACGAGCGGCTACCGATGAAGAGTTGAGCCTGGCCCATACCCCCGACTACATCGCGGCTGTTCAACGTCTCAGTCAGCCACACGATCCTGCCAGGAGCCAGAGCGAACGCAACGAACTGGCGCAGCTCGCCCTGCAC
>WNGE01005926.1_pt1 | contig 13718 bp, 9 predicted proteins | sample 5400651 | NCBI WGS metagenome assembly WNGE01 (sample SAMN13153370, study PRJNA577476) | soil metagenome | isolation source: 60 cm soil or saprolite under grassland replicate 2 | place: USA:California | collected 2016-06-15 | reverse complement strand
GCTCGGCGCCGCCGTGTTCGGCATGCCCACCGGCACCGTCTCCGCAGCCGCGCCGGCCGTCGCCGCGCAGCCCGCGCTCGCCCCGGCGGCTGCCGCCGCGGACTCCTCACCGGTGGCTTCGGTCGCAGCGGCCGCGCCGCCCGACCGGTCCACCGGCGATCGCCGGGGGGCGGCGGCCGGCCGACTGGTGCGCGGCGGAGCCGGGGTCGCGCTTCCGGACGGCGGATGGCTCACCGACCAGACCGCCGCCGCGGCCGCGTCGGCGGCCGCGCTGGTCTGGCTGCAGCGCCGCCGCCGCTACCTGCCACGCCCGCCGGGCGGCGCGGACCGCACCGACCCGGACCTGGCGCCGCTGCCCGACACCGTCGCCGCGATTGAGGACCGGCGGCACCGCGACGCGGACGACGACGAGGTGGGCCGTGGCGAGGACATGGACGCCACCCCGGTCGCCCGGGCCGACCCCGCAGCGATCCACCCCGCCGTCGTCGGCCAACGTGCGGGCGAACCCCTTGAGCCGCGCGCACTCCCCGCCGGCGGGGTAGGGCTCACCGGCGAGGGCGCGCTCGCCGCCGCCCGCGGGGTCCTGACCGCCACCCTGCTGTCCGGCGACCCCTGGCAGCCGGCCGACGACGCCCGGATCATCACCACCGTCGCCGACCTCGACGCCGTCCTCGGCGGCCCGGCCAGCCAACACCACACGACACCCGGCCTCACCGTCGCGACGAACCTCGACGACGCCCTCGCCACGCTCGAACAGGCGGCACTTGCCCGCAGCCAATCCACGACCCCCGGCCATAACACAGGTGGGCCCGCGGTCGAGCACGGTGGACGAGGCGGGACGGTGGTTCCGCCGATCGTGCTGGTCGCCGGCTGCCCGGCCGAGCCCGCGGACGCACGCCGGCTGGCCTTCATCCTCACGATGAGCGCCCACCTCGGGATCGCCGGGGTCCTGCTCGGCCGGTGGGTACACGGCGCCACCTGGCTGCTCGACGCCGACGGCGTCAGCCATCCCGCCGAACAGCCCGCGACGGTCGGCCCGCGGCTGTGCGTGCTGACCGCCGCCGCCACCGCCGATCTGCTCACCGTGCTGCGGGAGGCCCGCTCCAACCGCAACCCACCGGACCCGTCCCCCGCGCCGACGCCGCTGCCCCGTCAACGACGCGACCACGCCGGCCCGACGCCGGCAGCGCCGGGGCAGCGCCGGCAGAACGACGCGGCGGGCGCGGCATCCGCCGTGAGCAGCCCGCCAGCCGTGACGGCGTCGCTGCAGGCGCGGCTGCTGGGCAGCCCCGCCATCCTTTGCGCCAACGGCACGGCGATCCCGATCCGGCGCACCGCCGCCCTGCAAGTCCTGACCTTTCTGGCCGTGCACCCGGCCGGCGCGACCAGCAACCAGCTCATCGCCGCCCTGTGGCCGGGGCCGCGACCGCACGCCGCGGCCGGCCGGCTCTACACACCGGTCAGCGAGCTGCGCCTCGCCCTGCAGGAGGCGGCCGGCGGGGACGTGCTGGTACGCGTCGGCGACCGGTACCGCCTCGACGAGCGGCACATCGACGTGGACCTGTGGCGGCTGCGGTCCGCCGTCGACGCGGCCGCCGCGGCGGTGCATCCCCCCGACCGCACCCACGCGCTGCGAGCCATCGTCGACGGCTACACCGGCGAGCTAGCGGCCGGCCGGCAGTGGCCGTGGCTGGCCGCCCCCCGGGAGACGATCCGCCGGCACGTGATCGACGCCTGCGTCACCCTGGCCGGCGACGAGCCCGACCCGCACACCGCCCTCGCGCTGCTGCAGGAAGCCCTCCGCGTCGACCCGGTCAACGAGGAACTCCACCGCCGGACACAGCAGGCTCAGGCCGCCACCAACCACCCCGTCCCCGGCCGCCCGCGGTAGGCAAGCGATCCGCCGGTCCGTCGACACGCGGCAAATCAGTCCGATTCGGATGTCGTGTGAGGTGCTGTGAGGTCGGTGTGAGGTCGGTGTGAGCAAGTGTGAGGTGCTGTGAGGTCCGTGCACGGCTCGCGTGGCCTCGCCCGTCATACCGTCGAGCGGTGACGGGCGCTGGCTGACCGGCAGATCAACGATCACGCACTGCGCCGCATGTGGCGGGCGCCGTCTGACGTCGACCGTTGGGGACGGGCTTGTTCCGGCCGGTCCAGATGCACCGCCCGGCGGGCCCACCCCGGCGGCAACAACCGGCACCCAGGCGTCCACGCCGGGGCGACCAACACGGGAAGGGCGACCAACACGGGAAGGAGGCGGCCATGCGGCGGATCGCACCGGTCCTGGTCTCGCTGTGGTGGACCGGCCTGCTGCTGATCGGGCTGCCGGCCGCCCTGATCAGGCTCGTCGGCTGGCCACTGCCCGATCACCGCCCCGACCGGCCGGAGTTGGAGGCGTGGGTGCAGCAGCCGTTGACCCGCGGCTCGATCATCGGCGCGGTCGCCGTAGTGGCGTGGGCCATGTGGGCCGGCCTCCTCGCGATGGTGCTCGCCGACATGTACCGGCGGGTCGCCCGGCTGTGCCGGCACCTGCCTGACATCCGGCTGCCCGGGCCGCTGCAGGGCCTGTCGGCCGCCATGCTCGGCACCGTCGCCGTCAGCAGCAGCGTCGGCGCCGCCGCGGCACCCCCGGCCGCCCACGCCGCCGTTGCAAGCGCCGACGCATGCCACCCGTTACGGCCCCATCTCACCGGGGACGGTGAGGCGGCGGCGCTGGCGGCCGTGCCCGTGCCGTCGGCTGCCGCCCAACCCGGCACGCCGGTGGCCGTCAACGCCCGGCAGCACACCCTCACCGTCCAGCGTGGGGACACCCTGTGGGACATCGCCGGGGTCTGGCTGGGTGACCATACCCGTTGGCCGGAGGTCTACCGGCTCAACGCCGACCGCTACGACCAGCACGGCCGCATGCACCACGGCGACCACATCGAACCCGGCTGGATCCTCGTCCTGCCCGACGACGCCACACCCCCCGCCGGTGCCGCGCCCGCGCCACCGAACCCGGCCGCCGGCCAGCAACCCCCACCGGTGTCGCCGCCGTCGGCTCCCGCCCCGCCGGCGCCCAGCCCGACCAGCCCGGCGCCCAGCGCGCCGGCCACCACCACACCCGCGCCGGGCCCGTCGGCGTCGGCCCCCGCCGCCCCGGACGGCGCAGTCGTCCCGCCCGTTGCCTCACCGACGGGCACCGGGTCCGCCGCGGTCGGCCCCAGCCGCACCGCGAATGTCTCCCCGTCGTCGCGGGCGCCTCGCCAGGCGCCGCCGGGAATCCGGCTACCCGGCGGCAGTTGGGTCGATCTGGGGCTGGCCGCGGCCATCGCCGCGGCCGCGGCGCTGGTGTGGATCCGCCGCCGCCGCCGCTACGTACCCCGGCCGCCGTCGCCGGTGCTGCGGCTGGACGACCCGGACCTGGCGCCGATGCCCCCGGTGGTCAGGCAGGTGCGGCGCGGGCTACGCCGGGCCCGGCAGGCGCCCGGCGACGACGGCGTCGACCCGGTTGTCGACACCGGCCAGCCGCCGCCGGACACCGACGACCGGGACCTCAACCTCGACCGGGACCTCGACCTGGACCCGGATCAGGCCGACATCCTGTCCGATGCCGCGGCGGATCCCGGCATCGACGCTGAGCCTGACGAGGCCGCCGAGCTTGACGGCGCCGGGCTGGAAACCGACCCCGGGCTGGTACCGGTCGCGCCGGCCCTGGACCACCCCCTGCTGGAGGTGTGGCCGCCCGCCGGGCTGGGCCTGACCGGCGCGGGCGGCGAGGCCGCCGCCCGCGGGTTCCTCGTCGCCGCCCTGGCGGCCGACGGGCTCAACGAGCCGGAGGCCCGCAGCCGGGTGGTGATCCCCGCCGGCACCCTGGCGACCCTGCTGGGCACCGAAGGGGTCGGGGTCGCCGACACACCCCGGCTGACCGTGACCGCCGGGCTGCCCGAGGCCCTCGAGGTTCTCGAAACGGCGACCCTGCACCGTACCCGCCTGGCCTACGACCACGAGGTCGACACCGTGGCCGCGCTGCGCGACGCCGACCCCCTCGAGGAGCCGCTGCCGCCGCTGCTGCTGATCGCCGACGCCACCGCCGTGCACCAGCGGGCCCGCATCGCCGCCCTGCTCACCCAGGGCCAGCGCCTGGACATCCACGGCGTCCTGTTGGGCGTGTGGGCCGACGGCAGCACCGTGCACGTCGACCCGGACGGCACCACCAGCCCGGCCGACGGCGACGCGTCCCGCCACGGCGCGCACCCGGCCGACGTGGGCCGCCTCGCGGTGGTGGACCCGACCGAGACGGCCGATCTGCTGCGCACCCTCGCCGAGGCACACACCGGGCAGCGCCAACCCGCACCACCGGTCGAGCCCCGCCCGCCGGCACCCACCCACCCGTCCGACGCGCCCGCGGTCGCTGAGGACAGGACGCCTCCGAACGACGACAAGGCCCCGAACGAGAAAAAGGCGGCCACTGCGCGGCCGACCGGGCCCCTCGGCGCGGCAACAGCCGAGCCGCACGAGGCATCCGACGACGGGCAGGTCGCCTCGGCGCCGCAGGCCGCCGACGCCGCCGTGTCCGCGACGCCCGCCGCGAATGGGGACCGGCCCGCCGAGCAGCCAGCCGCGAGCCGGCCAGACCCCGATGACGGTGACGAACCCGACGACGAGGCATCCGACGACGAAGACGACGCTGCCAACGGCGGGCCGGACCGGGCCGACGGAGAACCCGCCCACCCCGCGCGGGCCGGCCATGCCCGGGTGGTGGTGCTCGGCGCGCCGCGGATCGTCGATCTGCCCCCACCCCGCAAGCCGGGTGAGCAGCCGCTGCGCTCGAAGGCCCTGGAGGTGCTGGTGTACCTGGTCGCCAGCGGTGGCCAGGCCCCGAAACACCGGCTGATCGCCGACGTGCTGGCCGCCGAACGGCAGAGCAAGTCCCGCGCCCGGCTCAACACCTACGTGTCGAATCTGCGGGCGTGCCTGGCCCGCGCCGGCGGCCGGGCCCAATACGTGGCCGGGCCGGACGAGCAGTACGCCCTCAACCGCGACACCGTCGACGTCGACCTATGGCGGATGCAGGCGGCCATCGCCGCCGCCGACGCCGGCAAAGACGACCGGGAAGCGCGGGTGGCGGCGCTGCGCGCGGCGGTGGCCTGCTACACCGGGCCTTTGGCTGAGGGCCGCGACTACGAGTGGGTCGAGCCGTTCCGGGAGGCGGTGCGCCAGCAGGCCGTCGACGCCCACCTCGCCCTCGTCGCCGCAGTGGCAGACGACGACCCGGCCGAGGCGGTCACCGTGCTACGCGCGGCGATCGACCACGACCCGCACAACGAGCCGCTCTACCAGCGGGCCATGCACCTGTACGCCCGCCTCGGCGACGCCGACGCCATCGACGGCATCCGCGACCTGCGCCGCGTCCTGACCCGGCGGATGGCCGAGGTGGACACCGAACCCGGCGAGGACACCCTCGCGCTGGCCGACCGGCTCGTCACCGATCTCAAGCGCCGCCCCCGCGGCCCCAGCCGGCTGCCCCGCGACGCCGCCTGAAACCCGCGACACCGACGAGGAGGAGGACCCTGTGCCCACGCACCAGTTGCCGCTACGCCAACTCCGCCGGGTGCGCTGGGCCGTGCGCGGCACCCTGGTGCTGGGCGTGGCCGCGAGCGTGGCCGCCAACGTGCTGCACGCCCTGCCCGACCCGGTCGCGCAGATCATCGCCGCCTGGCCACCCCTTGCCCTGCTGCTGACCGTGGAGCTGATCTCCCGGGTGCCGGTACACCGGCGCGTCCTCGCCGCCGCCCGGCTGCTCGCCACCACCGGCATCGCCGGCATCGCCGCCTGGGTGTCGTACTGGCACATGGCCGGCGTCGCGTCCCGCTACGGCGAACGAGGGGCTTCGCCGTTCCTGCTGCCGCTGTCGGTCGACGGCCTGGTCATCGTGGCCAGCGTCAGCCTTGTCGAGCTCGCCGGGCGCATCCGCGCCGCCGACACCGTCGCATCCGCCGACCCGACCGTGGCCGCCACCGACACGACCGCCGCCGCCGCCGATACGCCCCCCGCCTCAACCGGCCCGGTGGCCGCGGTGCAGGTCCACCGGGTGCCGGTGGCCGTCTCGACCGGGACGGCGGAGTCGACCGCGGCGCCCAACGGCGCCGGGTCGTGGGTGCCGGACGGCACGCAACCCGGGCAGGACCGGGCCGGTCGCGGCGAGATCGTCACCGAGTCCGTGGCAGCGGTCGAGGCCCTTACGCCGGACCAGGCGTCAGCCGGATCGCGACGCAACGGCCGGCCTGAGGTTCGGTGCGGCGAAGACGACATCGTCGTCGCCGGCGGGCAGGACCACCGGGCGCAACATGGTGTTCCGGCAGCGCCGGATCCACCCGACGACGGCCCACCGGCCGAACCGCGCGCCGCGATCGCCTACTGGCAGACCAAGGATCCGAGCCTGCGGCCAGGTGACATCGCCGCTAGGGTCGGACGGTCGCGCAGCACCGTGCGGCGCATCCTCGCGGAACTGGCCGGCGCCGATGCCACCGAATCGGGCAACACCCGGGCCGCCCCCGACGCGGCCGACACCGGCGCGGCGGGCGACCATGCGGCCGGGGCCGGAGTCAACGGCAACGCGACCCCGCTGGCCGGTTCCTACGTCTCCGACTGACAGTGCGTGGGCTGTCGCCTCCGCGACAGAGCGACCGTGTGCGGCGTCAGTTGGCGATAAGCCGAGGATTCGGGGTTCCCCGAGGCATGGACTTTGCGTTGAGGTCAGCTCGAGACACGATGGGGCGCTCGACCCCTCACCACTCGGCCTTGGGCGCCGCTGTAGCGGTTCAGCCGGTGGCCGCGGTTCACCCAGCGGTCGTGGCCGGGCGTGGATCGCGGCGCGCGCCGCGTCATTCCTTCACGATCTGGATGGTTCTCTGGTGTCCATCGCGGCGGGCAACGGCGGCGAGGAGGTTGTCACGGGACGCCCATCCCTCCTCGATCTCCCAGCCAACGGCGCGCAGGTTCGCGCAATGCTCGCGCAGCGCGTCGCACGCCTGCTCGTAGGTCATGTAGTCGTCAACTTCGGCCGTCCAGGAGCGTTCGACTTCAAACATTGGTCGACCAGTCCTTCGTTGTGGGGTGTGGCGGGTGCGAGGTCATTCGGCGCCCGCGCGCGCCAGGTCTGCTGTGCCCGCGCTGCAGCAGGAGCCGGCAGCGTGCTCGGGGTGGTGAACGGCTCCAGGCGGTGGCACCGGTCCGGCCGGGCCTTGACGGCGGGTCGGGCGGCGGCGGTCCGGTCGCCGCCGAGGGTTCCGTTGCGCCGGTCGCGGATGGTTCGCCCTCGCCGGGTACGCGTTGTGGGTCCGGCTCCTGGTGCGCGGGATGCCCACTCGTCCTGCCGGTTGTCGCCGGTGCGGTATCCGGGGTGACGCAGGTGCGGGGTACCGGTGCCGGGTCACCGGGTCAGCGTGGGTGTTTGCCTCGGCTCGTCTTCGAAAAGGTCAGGCTGGCGGTAGGGCGTCGGGTCGAGGCATTTGCCCAGCCCCGAATGCGGGTTGACCACCCAACTGCGCCAGGCCACGGACGCGGCGAGTCGGTTTCCGGAGGGTTCGCACCCTGCGGTGTTGGTCCCGCCACATCGGCGGTTGCACTGCGGAGATGGAAGGTGCGGGGGCGCCCGACTTCCCCCTTCGCCAGCGTCGGGCGCCCCCGCAGGCCGGCTGCGGCGCCTCAGCTGGCCGGGGTGGAAGGCTCTGCGGGATTGTCGGGCGGACGGGGGCAGATCGCCGCCGCGGCCGCCGCGATCGCGGCGGCCGGGTCGGCGTTGAGCGCCGCGTACAGGGCGATGAGCTGAACGGCGTGTGGTGTGCCGGCCGTCCAGTCCAGACCCCAGGAGGTTGCGTCGGCGGGTCGGACCGTGATCCGCACGGTGCGTCGCCCTGGTTCGTCGGTGACCGTGACAAGGGCCGGGCTGTCGGTGGCGGCGTACACGGCGTGGCCCGGCTGGCTGTGTTCGCGCGGTTCGAACCCGAGCTCGCGCAGTTCCTCGACCAGCCCGGCGAACGTGGGGCCGTCGGGTGGCTGCGTCGGCTGCGGTCCGGGTCCGGTCGTCATCGGGTCTCTCCTCGCTGCACGGACGGGATTTGCCAGCATCGAGTCCGGGGCGGTCGCGCGACGGACCTGACGTCAGCGCGCCGGGGTTTGTGCGGTTCGCAATGCATGGAACCGTTGGTGTGCAAGGACTTCAAGTCGCCGCACCCCGCCGCACACGATGGCCGGGGTCCGCCGCCGCCGCTCACCGCCCTGGGCCACCGGGCCGGGGTGTGGCGGCCTGTTCCGTGCCGGCACGAAACGCTGCCAGGGTCTCGCCGGTGTGGCCTCGGCCCGCGGCGCGGGTCAGGCGTTCTCGACCGCGGTGACGGCGGCGACGGCGATGCGGCCGATGGCCTCGACCGGGTCGGCGACGGTGATGGTGGTGGTGTCGCGGAAGGTGTGCCCGGACAGCCCGGCCGGTCGCAGCCACAGCACGGCGCAGCCGGCCCGGTGCAGGGTGCTGATGAGCTTCTGGGCGGGGTCGACGTCGGCGAGGGCGCCGTCGGAGACCACGGCCAGCATCCGCAGCGTGGTGCGGTGGCGCAGGTTGAGCAGGTGGTCGGCGAGTTTGACCGCGCCGATGAAGGTGGATGAGCCGCCGCCGGTGCTCATCTCCAGCACCTTGGTGGGGCGGGCCCTCGGCGGCACCAGCAGGGTGACCGCGCCGCCGAAGCCGATGGTGGTGGTGACGGCCTGGTTGCGGTGGGCGGCGTGGGCGAGGATCCACCCGGTCGACGACATCAGTTTGGCGTAGGAGTCCATGGATCCGGACACGTCGACCAGGACGGCCAGGTGCAGGGTCGGCTTGTGAGGCGGTGGCGTGGCGGCCCGGCGCTGCCACGGGGTGGCGGTGGGCACGGCCCCCGCGTCGCGCTGCGCCGCCATGGTGATGGCGTGGCGGGTGCGCAGCCGGCCGGGTGGGATGGCGGTGGGCCGCCGGCCGGGCTCGGGATGGTGGGTGCGGGCCTGCTGCAACCGGGCGGCGAGGTGCCGGGCGGCCTGCTGCTCGGCCGCGGTGGGGTCGCGGCGGGTCCACGAGGCGGGCGCGGCGTGGCGGCCGGCGAGCTGGCCGGCGACGTACTCGGCCGGGGTGAGTCCGGCCGCGGCGGCGAGGTAGTCGGTGATCGCGGCGGCGAGTTGCCCCGCGAACACCCCGGGATCCGGGACCGGCACCTGGGGCTGCTGGTCGGGGTCGATGCCGAGGATGGCGCACCACCGCCACGCGAGGTCGATCATGGCGGGGGCGTCGGTGTCGTCGACCTGGTGCGCGGCTTTCCAGATCTCGCGCAGGTGGGCCAGGCGCTTGCGGCCGAGGACGCCGGTGACGGCCGCGCGGGCGGCGCGCACGTCTTTGGCGGTCAGGATCCGCGCGTCGACCCGGGCCAGCAGCAGCCCGGCGAGTTGGCCGGCGTGCCAGGCGTCGTCGACGGGGGCGTCGTCGGCGTTGATGAGGGTGGTGACCACGTGACGCAGCCACCGCCGGTCGCTGCGGCGACGTTGCCGGTGGCGGCCTTCGGCGCGGGACTCCTCGAGCAGGTCGGCGACTTTCGCGACGACCGGTGGGGTGCCGGCCGGGGTCCGCCACCGGCTGTGGGCGGCGTGGCCGGCCTCGTGCACGAGCAACCCGTAGGCGGTGGGCACCTGTTGTTTGTGCGCGGCGCGGTGCGGGTCGGTGACGTCGGGGGTGCCGATGTAGGCGGCGTCGACCTCGATGCGTTTGAGGGCCGGGTAGAAGCAGGCGGGGGCGCCGCCGCCGGCGCCGGGGGCGACCACGACACTCAGGTCGCCGCGGCCGGTCAGCCGGGGCATGTGGCGGGTCCAGGCCCGGTCCCATTCGGCCCAGGCTTCGTCGCCGCCGGCGTGCGCGCGCCGCGTGGCGCGTAGGTGGATGCTCGGATGTGGCATCGGTGATCGGTCCCTTCGCTGGTCGGGTCAGCGTTGTTTGCCGAGGGTCAGGGCGGTGACGTCGGCGCCGAAGTGCTGGCGCAGCACGGAGATGACCTCGTTGCGGTCGTCTTCGGGGGCGCGGCCGGCGAGGTTGGCCACCGCCGCCGGTAGGCCGAGGCTCTTGCGGACGCGGGTGAAGCCGAGCAGTTCCCGGAGCTGCGGCGCCCACGACACGACGCCGGCGGCGAGGCGCTGGTTGAGGGTGATGGCGGCGGTGACCGCCGCGGCGGGGACGCCGAGATGTTTAGCGAGGTCCCAGTCGGTGGTGACCTCGATGTGTACCTCGAACCGCGACGCCAAAGCTTCGGTCAGGATGGCGCCGTGCACGCCGGGGTTGTGCCCGGCTACGAGGTAGAAGCCGTCGACGGCTTCGACGCGTTCGTTGCGGTAGCCGGGGATGGTAATCACGCCGCGGCCGTCCATGGCCGGGTACAGCACGGCCAGCACGCGGGGCGGGATGAGGGTGGCGTCGTCGACGAGCAGGGGTCGGCCTTCCCGCATCGCGGTGACGAGGGGGCCGTAGACGAACTCGTAGCCGCCGTCGGGCAGCGGGATGAACGAGCCGAGGAAGTCATCGACGACGGTGTCGCCGGTGCCGGCCAGGGTGAGCACGTCGGGAAACGCGGCTTCGACCATGGCGGTTTCCGTGTCAAGTTCGTTCGTGTTGCCGAGACGGTCCTGGCAACGGCGCGGCCGTCCACGATCAGCTTGCGTCCCAGACCGAGGACCGAACGGGATTGATCAGGCGGGGTGTCAGCCGATGACCGTGAGGGTTTGGTAAAGGCCGCAACGAGCAAGAGCTGTGGGAGGGCACGGCGATGGGCGGATCGGTGGCGTCTCGGGGTGCCAATCGGCGGGGCCCGCAATGCCGGTAGCGCTTCGGCTCGTTCCGGCGTCGCGCCGAGTACGCAGTTCGCGGCAGCGCGCAACACCCAACGTTGCGGGCGGTCAGGGGACCGTATCAGGGTGATCTGCCGGCGGCAGCGGCGCGAGTTCACCCGACGTGGTGGCAGGCGTGGTCAGGGGCGCTGCCGCCGTATGGCGGCCCCGCGGTGCGCCTTTCGGCCGGGAAGCGCGTCAGTCGTGATGACTGGCGTGGCTGACCTGGTCGATTGATCGGTAGGTGGAACCGGGTGTAGGTGCAGCCTGAGTTCTCCGGGTTGTGGTGGTCGGCGAAATGTTGCCCTATAGGCGGCAGGGTGCTTGGTCGCCGCCTACGGGTCCGTTCGCGAAACTCTGAATCGCCTGGCCGTCTGCGGCGAAGATGACCTTCGCCGCGGTGGGTGGCTGGATCCCGTCGGGGTGGCCTTTGGCGGTTAGGTCTGAGTTGCTGCGGTGGGAGAACGAGACACCGAGGACGCGAGGATCCCTGGATGCCGGGTACGAAATGGCCTGCAGGACAAGTCGGTCGTGCGCGGCGAACCGCGAGGCGAGCCACCGACGCACCTGTTCGACACCGTGCAGGTCCACGGCGCGTCCGGCCGCGTAGTCACAGTCGCTCCAGACGACGTCTGCGGTGGTGTGCGCCAATACGGCCGCCGCGTCGCTGTGAGCGTAGGCGTCGAGCAGCGACACGACGACGGCGATCTGCCTGGCCCGCGCAGCATCGACGGTCACGGTGGCCTCGGTCTCGGTGACGGTGGAGGGTTGCGGCGCGGTGACGCCGGTGGTCGGGTGGGTAGGGGCGGATCGGGGCGGAGAAGCAGCGGTGCAGCCCGCTGCGAGCAGTGTCGGGCAGGCCAGCAGCATCACACGCGGGTGGGCGCGGGACCGCAGCGCGTTAGGCATGATCGCCCTTCCCATCTAGCGTCGTCGGGATCTTTCCCTTGCGACAGGGAGTCCGCAGCCAGGAGGACAGGTTTCCGTTCGCCGCGCGGCGACAGCTGCCCCGCGCGCGGCGCATCCAAGCCTGGATCGTGCAGACGGTCGGGACGGTGCCAACTAGCTCCGAACAAGCCTGAGCCAGAGACCCCGCGCCAACCCGGCACCTGACCACGTCACAACGCTAGGGCGGTGCCAGGTTCCGGCGGAAGGGACAGCAACCGGCGGCGGTGTCACCTCACTGGAGGTCGTCGTGCCGCACGGGTTGCTCGTTGTGCAGGCCGGCGAACAGGTGGCCCTTGTGTTCGCGTAGCTCGATGCGGCCCCGGCAGCCTTCTTCGCACCGGTAGCCGATGGCCAGCATCGGGCCGCGGTTCTGGCCGGCGTGAAGCGTGCGGGCCTGGTCGTCGGCGAGGACGGTGCCGGTGCCCGGGTCGATGCTCAGTCCGGCGGCGGGGGTGTAGTGCTCGTCGGTGGGCGTGGCGAAGTGGACCGTGTCAAGGTGCAGGTTCGCGCCGGCGCACTGCGGGCAGGCCAGCGGCGCCCCGTCGGCGGCTGCGGTGACCTCGTTGCAGAACAGGAACGGTGTCAGGCCGGTGTCGGTGGCGGCGGTGCGCCGGTTGTTCGGCATCATCAGCGGTGGTCCTCCGAAAGATCGTTCGGGGTAGGTGTGCTCGCGCCGTGCCGGGCGGGCCCGGCGTCGTCGCGTGGTGGCGGGTGCAGGAACCGCACGTTGGCGCTGTGAGTGGCTGGCCGTGGGTCGACGGCGTGTTCGCGCAGGTCCTGGTTTTCGACTTCCAGGACGTGAACGACGCGGGCGTACCGTTTGATCGTCTCGGCCTGTTCGTGGTTGGCCTGGCGTAGTTCGGCCACGGTCTTGCGGAGCTGGTCGTTCTCGCTGCGCAGGTCGACGGCGATCGCTGGCTGGGTGTCCTGGGTCTTGACCAGGGCGTAGAACAGGTCTTTGAGGCCGGTGTGCTTGTGGGTGAGCTTGTTGCGCCGCAGATCGGCTTCGACGGCGAGGCTCTTGACGGTGAGCTTGCCGTCGGAGCGTAGCGGCGTGCCGAGCAGCAGCCGCGCCATGGCCTGGGTGATCGCGACTGCCTCGGCGCGGTCGACCTCGCCGAGTTGCTGGTCGGCGGTGAGGGATCCGGTGAGCAGTTCGGCGACGGTTGCTGCCACGTCGGCCGTGGCGGGGCGGGGGCGGTCTTGGTCGTTCATTGGTGCTGCCCCGTGTCGTCGAAGGTGATCCTGTTCGCCCGGTGGGTGTCGATGATGGCTTGCAGCGTCGCGCGCCGGGCTTTCAGCCGCTGCTGGATGGGGTGCGGGGCGGTGCCGGCGGTGAGTTCGGCGTCGAGCCGGTCGATTTCGGCTTGGGCCCGGGCGATGTGGGTGTCGGTGCGGGCGATGTTGGGGCAGGCCGGCTGGCAGCGGTCGAGGCTGGGGGTCCGGGCCGGGCCGCGGTGGGTGGCCCGGTCGGGGTGGCACAGGGCGGTGTGCGGGTTGTGGTTGCAGGCCAGCAGCGCCTGCTGGTGGTCGAAGACCTGCAGCCTCGGGTTGGCCAGCAGTGCCCGGTGCTGGCGTTTGGTCAGGTAGCCGCCGGGGTAGGTGGCGGCGAACTCGCCGGCGGCGGTGAGGTAGCGGTGCGCGGCCGGGCCGGACACGCCGTCCCCGGCGGCGAGCCGGTCGGCGGCGTCGGTGAGGGTGTCGGCGACGGCGCGGGCTTGTTCCAGGTCGAGCAGGTCGAGCATGTTGGCGGTGGAGCGGCCCGCGTACGACTCCGACATGGGCAGACGCAAGTGCCCGTACTGGATGCCCAGGGCGATGCGCCCGCCGGGGAGCCGGTTGATGAACCAGGCTACGGTTCTGCGCAGCCGGGACAGGGTGATCCTGCCGTC
>WNGE01016749.1_pt1 | contig 13719 bp, 13 predicted proteins | sample 5400651 | NCBI WGS metagenome assembly WNGE01 (sample SAMN13153370, study PRJNA577476) | soil metagenome | isolation source: 60 cm soil or saprolite under grassland replicate 2 | place: USA:California | collected 2016-06-15 | reverse complement strand
TTGCCGAACGGGTGCTTGCACGTTCCCAGGACGTTCCTTGACGTGTGCAGTGAAGTACCTGATGCGCTGGACCTCGAACCGACGCAGCAGGAGCTCACACATCCTCTCGAGGTTCAGCCACTTGTACGGCCGGCCTTTGAGGCAGCCGTAGTACAGGTTGAAACCGTCGATGTACACATTGATCCGCACCGCACTGGGCTAGCGATGAGGCCTCGGGTTTCCGGCGCTCCGAAACCCCCTTGTGGATAAAGGATTTCGATCTGCCCCGGGATGCCCGGCGCAGCCCTGTCAGACCACGCAGAAATCGTTGTTTTCGGGGTCGGACATCCAGAGGTGGTCCAGGGCGGTGGAGTTGTCGCGGGGGACCTCGTGGACGATGGTGGCGCCGGCGGTGATGAGGCGGTCGGCGAAGGCGCGGATGCGTTGCTCGCGCAGCTCCTGCGTTTCGGAGCGACCGCCGCCGACCTGGAGGTCGAGATGGAGGCGGTTCTTGACCGTGCGCGGCTCGGGGACCTTGAGGAAGGAGATGGACGGCAGTACGCCGGCCAGGTCGGAAAGGCTGGCGCCGTCGTTCCATTCGTCTTCAGGGACGTTCATCTCGGTCAGGAAGGCATCCCACGTGTCCCAGCCCTTCGGTGGGTCCGCCTCCACGTAGCCGAGCGCCGTACACCAGAAACGCGCGACCAGGGCCGGGTCCGCGCAGTCGATCGTCATCGTCCACTTCGTCGTCATGGGCCCACTCTGGCGGACGGCATCGACAAACGGCGGTGGGGCCGAGACCCCACCGCCGTTTCATGGAACTTCAGGTGCGGCGGCGGTAAGCGCGGATGGCTAGGGGGGCGAAGACGGCGATCAGGCCGATCATCCAGGCGAGGGTGATCAGGAGCGGGCGTTGGATGTCGCCGCCGAGCATCAGGCCGCGCATCGTGTCGACCAGGTACTTGACCGGGTTCACCTTCACGAACGTCTGCAGGAAGCCGGGCAGCGTGTTGGTCTGGACGAAGACGTTGCTGCCGAAGGTGAGCGGGAACATCACCAGGAAGGCGACGCCCTGGACACCTTGAGCGGTCTTCAGCGACAGGCCGAGCCAGACCCAGATCCAGCACATCGACAGCGCGAACAGCAGCACGATCACCAGCGCGAGCAGGCCGTAGCCGACCCCGTTCTGGAAGCGGAAACCGAGCGCGAACCCGGTGCTCATCAGGATCACGATCGACAGCGTGTACCGGACCGCGTCACCAAGGACGGCACCGACGAGCGGCGCCACCCGCGCGATCGGCAGGCTCCGGAATCGGTCGAAGACACCCTTGGCGAAGTCGTCGTTCAACGCGACTCCGGTGCCCATCGTGGAGAACACCACGGTTTGCACCAGCAGGCCCGGCAGCAGGTACGGCAGGTAGTCGTGCCAGGTCCCGCCGTTGGCGATCGCGCCGCCGAACACGAACAGGAACAGCACCAGGAAGATGATCGGCTGGAACGTCACGTCCGCCAGGGCCTCCGGGTTCTGCCGGATCCGGACGATGTTGCGCCAGGCAAGCGTCAGGCTCTGCTCGATCCAGGCGAACGGCCGGCTCCGGTGGGCCGCGTGAGTCGGAACGGCTTCAAGGGTTGTCATCGGCCCACTCCTTCCAGGATTGCGTCGGACTTCTTCTCTTCGGCGGCGTGCCCGGTCAGCGCTAGGAACACCTCGTCCAGGCTGGGCAGCCGCAGGGCCAGTTCGGTGACCGCGATGCCGGCTTCGTCGAGGCGGCGTACCACCACCGGCATCGACGTACCGTCGCTCACCGGTGCGCTGACGAGAGCGTTCACCACGTCGACCGTCGGGCGTACGCCGACCGATTCGGCGACGATCGCGGCGACGCGTTCGAGGTGCGCGGGCTCGGCCGGGCGGACGTCCAGCGACTGCCTGCCGGCCTGCGCCTTCAGCTCGGCCGGCCGGCCGGAGGCGACCACGCGGCCATGGTCGAACACCATGATCGAGTCGGCCAGCGCGTCGGCCTCCTCCAGGTACTGCGTGGTGAGGAGCACCGTGGTGCCGTCGAGCACCAGGTTGCGGACCGTCTCCCAGACACCGTTGCGGGCGTGCGGGTCGAGGCCGGTGGTCGGCTCGTCGAGGTAGAGGATGCTCGGATCGCCGACCAGGCTGGCGGCCAGGTCGAGGCGCCGGCGCATACCGCCGGAGTACGTCTTGGCGATCCGGTCACCGGCGTCGGTCAGCTCGAAGCGCTCGAGCAGGTCGTCCGCCTTGGCTCGGGCCTGGGTCCGCGAGTACCCGAGCAGCCGGCCGATCATGATCAGGTTCCGGCGGCCGGACATGTCCTCGTCGACCGAGGCGTACTGCCCGGTCAGCCCGATGATCTCGCGCACCTTGCCGGCGTCGCGGGCGACGTCGTACCCGCCGACCGTGGCGTGCCCGCCGTCCGGGCGGAGCAGGGTGCCGAGTATGCGGACCGCGGTGGTCTTGCCGGCGCCGTTCGGGCCGAGGACCCCGAGCACGGTGCCGGTGGGCACGCTCAGGTCGACGCCGGCAAGAGCGGTCGTGTTGCCATATTTCTTGACCAAGCCGGTTGCCTCGATGGCGACCTGGTTCGTTGTGGTCATCGGTTCCTCCCAGTGGGCTCACTTCACTGGGACTACCGTCCACCGACGTACTGACACCGCCCTGGCACTCGGCTGGCAGCGTCGCACCAGCCGGTGCCAGCCGCTGCCAGGCCGCTGATATCAGCCTTGCAGCGGAACGATCCGGTTCGCCCGGAGCGCGTCGTACACCTCCGGGTTGTAGCGGGCCAGGGTCGCCCGCGCCTTGCGGCGGTACCTGAGGATCTGACGGGTGCCGATCGCCCACAGCACGTACTGAAACGCCAGCGCGAACTTGAAGTCGTCGATGGTCTGCGGCGCCCCACCCGACGACGCGTCGAGCAGGACGCCGACCATGCCGATGCAGAGCAGGGTGGCAATGAACCCGCCGGTGTTGACCATCCCGTTGGCCGCACCGAAGCGGGTCGCCGGGTTGAACGTCCGCGCGTAATCCAGCCCGAGCATCGACCCGGGCCCACCAGCAGCCTGTACGACGATCAGCAGCAGAAGCACCGGCATCGGCGCCCGACCAGGCCACAGCAGTACGACGGTCCACATGACCACGGACCCCGCGATCACGGCCAGCACGATCCAGGACCGGTAGAACGGGAAGCGAGCGGCGTACCGGCCCACCACAGGCCCGTAGCAGAGGCCCGCCAGCACCGGCACGATCAGCATCGCCGCAGCGGTCGTCGGAGCGACCCCTTCACCGCTGACGAGGAAGGGGTAACCCCACAACAGGCCGAACGTGCTGCCGGAGAAGCTGGTGGTGAAGTGCGTCCACAGCCCCAGCCGTGTCCCCGGTTCTTTCCAGGCCCGGCGCAGGTTCTTCCGTACCTCTGCCAGTGACTGCTTGGTCCGATGCAGCGGCACGTCGTACGGCATGTCCTTGATCAGGAACAGCACGGCGATGCCCGTCACCAGGCTCAGGATGCTGGCACCGGCGAACGTGCTGGTCCAGCCGAAGGCATGAAACGCAGCGGCCATCGGCACGGTCGAGACGATCGCACCGACACCACCGAGCATTCCGGTGGCCTGCGACATCACCGGCTGCCGCAGCGCCGGGAACCAGGACATCACGACTCGCAGCACGCTGATGAACACCAGTGCGTCACCCACACCCAGCACCGCGCGTGCAGCGAGGGCAGCCGGGTAGGAGTCGACCAGACTGAAGGCTGACTGCGCTAGGAACAGCAGCCCGGACGCAGTGATCAGCAGCCGCTTGGAGCCGTACCGATCCAGCAGTATGCCGACAGGCACCTGCATTGCCGCGTACACGGTCAGCTGTACGACGGTGAAGCTGGCCAGTGCGGATGCGGAGATGTGGAAGCGCTCAGCGGCTTGCAGGCCGGCCACACTCATGGAGCCGCGGTGCAGCACGGTCACGAGGTAGGTGAAGACAGCAGTGGCCCACACCGCCCAGGCGCGACGTCCACCCAGGGGATAGAGGAGTTCGGTCACCGCATGCCCCGCAGGTCCGACGCGGCGGAGTCGATGTGGGCGACGACGAGCTCACGGAAGCGCTTGGCGCTGTTGCCGCCGAGAGCGTCGATCATCTCCTGGTGCGCGGTGATGGACTTGTCCATCCGGGCCGGCTGCACCTCGATGCCGGGCACGCCCATCCGGACCTGGCGGTCGCGCAGGCTGTTGTACAGCTTCGACAGGATTTCGTTGCCAGCGGCACCCACAATCGCCTCGTGGAAGGCGCGGTCCGCCTCCAGGAAGCTCTTCGCGTCACCGGCCTTGCGATGCGCGCGCATCTCGTCGACGCGGTCGGTGAGGGTCTCGATCAACTGCTTGCGCCGCGGCCAGACCTTGGCGGCGGCGTGCGTCTCGATCAGCTCGCGAGCCTCGAGTACGTCGTTGATCTCCTGCGGCAGCACGGGCAGGACCAGCGCACCCTTCTTCGGGTACAACTTCACGAGGCCGGACTCCTCCAGGCGGAGCAACGCCTCGCGCACCGGCGTGCGGGACACCCCGACCGCCGAGGCCAGCTCGCCCTCGGTGAGCAGCTCGCCACCCGGGTAGGCCCGGTCCAGGATCGCTGCCTTCACGTAGGCGTAGACCCGCTCGGCCGCCGGAATCTTCTCGGCCCCCGGCGCCGCCTCGACCACCACCCGGGCGATCTCCGCGGTCTCATCCCCCAACTGCAGGTCAGGCCTGATCTCAGGTCCTTCCACCCCGTTCGCCGGCGCATTCTCCGGCAACCCGCCACTCACCCTGAACTCCTCACCCATGCATCTCGTATCTCTGTTGTATCTATCTTACATGCACAGGCAATCCACCACTCCTCCCCAACTTGTCCACGAGTTATCCACAGGCGAATCCACAGATGTGGGCAACTGGCTGTGATGCAGGGTTTCCCCTGTGTTGTGGATGGCGAACTCCGCGGCACCGGAAATCGCTCTAGAGTCTCGGGGTACCTGGGCCACACCCCGGCCCCGCGCCTCGAGGAGACAGCGTGACTCCAAGCTCCCGTCCCCGCCGACTGACCGCCGGTCTGGCCGCTGCCGCTCTGGCCCTGACGACACTCGGCACCGCCACCGCGCACGCCGTACCACTGTCCTCGGTGGCCGCTGGTCCGCTGATGAACTACGTGGTCAACACCAAGGCGTCGCCCGGACATGTGCGGAAGATCGAGCAAGCCGTGGAGGCGGCCGGCGGCAGGGTGCTGCAGTCGTATCCCCAGCTCGGGGTGGTGATCGCGCAGTCGACCAACGCCGGTTTCCGGGCCGACGTAAGAGCGACCCACTTCGGACGCGAGGTGCAGTCGGTCGGCGCGACCCGGACGGCGGCCGTCAGCGAAGGTCCCGCCAGCGGCCTGAATTCGCTCGGAGACGTGGAAGCGGCACCGGTGCCTGACCCGCGTGAGAGCGAGCAGTGGGACATGGTCCAGATCAAGGCGGATCAGGCGCACCAGATCACCGACGGCTCCCGCCGGGTCCTGGTCGGCATCAACGACAGCGGTGTCGACGACACCCACCCGGACCTCGCGCCGAACTTCCACGCCGCCGACTCGGTGAGCTGCGTCGACAACGGCGTACCGGACACCACTGAAGGCGCATGGCGACCGACGACCAGCTCGCACGGCACGCACGTCGCCGGCACGGTCGCGGCGGCGCGCAACGGCGTCGGCATCGTGGGCGTGGCACCCGGTGTGCGGATCGCGTCGGTGAAGGTGGTGAACGACGACGGCTTCATCTACCCGGAGTACTCGATCTGCGGGTTCGTCTGGGCGGCCGAGCACCACATGGACGTCACGAACCACAGCTACTTCATCGACCCGTTCGAGTTCTGGTGCAAGGACAACGGCGACCAGGGCGCGGTCCAGGAAGCGGTACGACGCGCGGTCGAGTATGCGACGGATCGCGGCGTACTGTCCGTCGCGGCGGCCGGCAACGCCAACTACGACCTGGCCAACAAGACCACCGACAACAGCAGCCCCAACGACTCGACGCCGGTGACGCGCACCATCAACAACGACTGCCTCGACATGCCGACCGAACTGCCCGGCGTCATCACCGTCGCGAGTACGACGAAGACCGGGGCTCGCAGCGGGTTCTCGAACTTCGGGCTGAACAAGATCGACGTCGCCGCACCCGGCAGCTCGATCCTGTCCACGTTGCCGGGCGGTCGCTACGGAACCATGAGCGGTACGTCGATGGCATCGCCGCACGTGACCGGTGTCGCCGCACTGATGAAGTCGGCCCACCCGTGGTGGGGTCCGCGCGAGCTCGAGGCGGCGTTGCGCCAGGAGGCCGATGACAGCGCGTGCCCGACCACTCCGGACGCACGCTGCACCGGAACCACCGCGAACAACTCCTTCTTCGGCGAAGGCATCGCCGACGCCCTCGACGCCGTCCAGCACTGACCGGCGGCCCCGGCCCCACGTGCGGGGGTACCCCTGCAGGTGGGGGGTTCCCACCGTTTACAACCGCTGGCAACCCACCACCAACCGGGGGTACCCCGCCGACGGAGATGTCGGCGGGGCTACGGCGTACCTAGAACATCAGGGCGCCCGAACGCGAGGATCGCGGCCTCGCCCGGGTTGATGATCGGCGTACCGGCGTCGACTCCGAACACGCCCACGTTGGTGATCGTGAACGAGCCGCCGGCCTGGTCGGCCGGTTGTGTCTTGCCCTCGCGGGCGACGGCGACCAGGTCGTTGAGCGCCTTGCACAGGTCGGGCAGCGTGAGGGAGTCGGCGTTCTTGATGTTCGGCACGATCAGGCCGCGCGGGGTGGCGGCGGCGATACCGAGGTTCATGGCGCCCTTGTAGACGATCTCCTGGGCCGGCTCGTCCCAGGCCGCGTTGATGATCGGCGTACGACGAGCTGCCAGGGTGACGGCCTTGGCAACGATCAGCAGCGGGGAGACCTTCAGGTCGCGGAACGCCTTGTCGACCTTCAGTCGGTCGACTAGCTCCATGGTCGCGCTGACGTCGACGGTGATCCACTCGGTCACGTGCGGTGCGGTGAACGCGCTGGCCACCATCGCCTGCGCCATCACCTTCTGCACGCCCTTCACCGGCACGCGGACGTCCTCACGCCCACTCACCACCGGCGCGGGCTCCACCGCGGCCGGAGCAACCGGAGCGGCGGCCGGGGCCGGAGCGGCGGCCGCGGCCGGCGCAGCGGCCTGAGCCTCCACGTCGGCCCGGGTGATGATGCCGCCAGGTCCGGTCGCGGTCACGGTCGTGAGGTCGATCCCGAGGTCCTTGGCCAGCTTCCGCACCGGCGGTTTCGCCAGCACGTGCACGGATCCCGCCGGTTCGGTGCTCTTGGCAACAACTGGTTCCGGCGCCGGCGCCTCGACGACCGGAGCGGGCACACCACCCTTGCGGGGGCGGCGCTTGGCTTCGGTGGTCCTCGGGCCGTAGCCGACCAGGACCGCCGTACGCCCACCCGGCGCGGCGCCGCCGATCTTGCCGGCTTCGGGCTCGTCCGGGATGGACGGAACCATGTCGTCCTTCAAAGCCTCGTCACCGGCGGCCGGAGCGAGGTCGCCCGGCGTGGCGGCGTCGGTCTCGACGGAGATGATCGGCGTACCGACCGGGACCGTCTCGCCCTCCGGGACCAGCAACTCGGTGACCGTGCCGGCGAACGGGACCGGCAGCTCGACCAGCGACTTCGCCGTCTCGATCTCTACGACCGTGTCGCCAGGCTTGACCTTCCAGCTGACGATCTCGGCCTCGACCAGACCCTCACCCACGTCGGGGAGGCGGAACTGCTGGATGCCCATCAGTACTCCATCACCCGGTCGACTCCATCGAGCACCCGGTCCAGGTCGGGCAGGTACTCCTCCTCCATCCGCGACGGCGGATAAGGCATGTCGAATCCGGCCACCCGCAGTACCGGCGCCTCGAGATGGTAGAAGCACTCCTCGGTGATCCGGGCCGCGATCTCCGAACCTGGACCGAGCGTGAACGGTGCCTCGTGGACCACCACGGCACGCCGGGTCTTGCGAACGGAGGAGAAGATCGCCGGCAGATCCAGCGGCGAGATCGTGCGCAGGTCGACGACCTCCAGCTGCCGGCCGTCCTCGACCGCGGCCTCGGCCGCCTGCAGGCAGGTCTTCACCATCGGGCCGTAGCAGAACAGTGTCGCGTCGGTGCCCTCGCGGACCACCTTCGCCTGGTGCAGCGGCAGCGCCGGCGGCACGGACTCGTCCAGCTCCGCCTTCTCGTGATAGCGGCGCTTCGGCTCGAAGAAGACGATCGGGTCGTCCGAGGCGATCGCCTGCTGGATCATCCAGTACGCGTCGACCGGGTCGCCACACGCGACCACCTTCAGGCCGGCGATGTGCGCGAACAGCGACTCCGGCGACTCCGAGTGGTGCTCGACCGCGCCGATGCCACCGCCGAACGGGATCCGGATGACGATCGGCATCCTGATCTTGCCCATCGACCGGTAGTGCATCTTCGCGACCTGGCTGATGATCTGGTCGTACGCCGGGAAGACGAAGCCGTCGAACTGGATCTCGCAGACCGGCCTGTACCCGCGCAGGGCCAGGCCGACCGCGGTGCCGATGATTCCGGACTCGGCCAGCGGGGTGTCGATCACCCGGTCCTCGCCGAAGTCCTTCTGCAGGCCCTCGGTGACCCGGAACACACCGCCGAGCTTGCCGATGTCCTCACCCATCACGACGACCTTCGGGTCGGCTTCCATCGCCGCCCGCAGGCCCATGTTGATGCCCTTGCCCAGGGTGATCTTCGTCATCAGTGGGCCTCGCCTTCGAACGAAGCGGCGTACGCGGCGAACTGTGCCTTCTGCTCGGCCAGCTCGGCCGTCTGCTCGACGTACACGTGGTCGAAGAAGTCGGTCAGCGACGGGTCCGGCATGGACAGGCAGCCGGCCCGTAGCTCGGCGGCGATCTTGTCCGCCTCGGCGTCGATCTGGTCGAAGAAGTCGTGGTCGACCCCGGCGGACCGGGTCAGGTACGCCCGGACCCGCTGGATCGGGTCCTTGAGCTTCCAGTGCTCGAGGTCCTCGTTCAGCCGGTACTTGGTCGGGTCGTCGGAGGTGGTGTGCGCGCCCATCCGGTACGTGTAGGCCTCGACCAGGGTCGGCCCGCTGCCCTCCCTCGCCCGCTTCAGCGCCTGCTGGGTGACGGCGTACGTCGCGAGTACGTCGTTGCCGTCGACGCGGACGCCGGGGAAGCCGAAGCCGGCGGCGCGCTGGTAGAGCGGGATCCGGGTCTGCCGGTCGATCGGCTCGGAGATGGCCCACTGGTTGTTCTGGCAGAAGAACACAACCGGGGCGTTGAACACCGACGCCCAGATGAACGACTCGTTCACGTCGCCCTGGCTGCTGGCGCCGTCACCGAAGTACGCGATCGTCGCCTCGCCGGTCTCGGCGTCGCCGATCGCGTGGTCGCGCTGCTGGCCCATCGCGTACCCGGTCGCGTGCAGCGTCTGCGCGCCGATCACGATCGTGTACAGGTGGAAGTTGTTGTCACGAGGGTCCCAGGCCCCCTGGTCGACGCCGCGGAACAGGCCGAGCAGGTTCAGCGGGTCGACCCCCTGGCACCAGGCGACGCCGTGCTCGCGGTAGGTCGGGAAGACCATGTCCTTGCTGTTCAGGGCCCGGCCGGAGCCGATCTGCGCGGCCTCCTGACCGAGCAGCGACGCCCAGATGCCGAGCTCACCCTGGCGCTGCAGGGCTGTCGCCTCGGTGTCGATCCGGCGGACCAGGGTCATGTCCCGGTAGAAGCCCTTGATCACCTCGTCGTCGAGGTCGAACGAGTAGTCCGGGTGCTCGACGCGCTCACCTTCGGGCGTCAGCAGTTGGACGAACTCGACCTCCTCGGAGGCCCGGGACGGACTGACCGGCGCCTCATGGGGCGCGAACACTTCCGGGGCACTCCCCGGCACCGACTCACTCACATGCACTCCTCGGGTTCGAGCGCGGGATCGCCGCGACCGCAACGTTGCACGGGCCGGCCCCTTCAGCCGGGTGAGGCTTTCGCAGGCAGGACCGCGTGGATCCAGGGTTGATGCACTGACCGGCAGTGGACCACCTCACTGGTCTCACTCCCATCTTGCCGGACACCGTACCCAGCGGCTCGCCGTTCCGCGAACTGTCTGGACGCGCCTGGGTACGGCGGTACCGAAAACCGTCCTGGACTGAGACACCAGTCCATCCACTGGTCCTATCTTCGCGCTCATATGACACGCAACCGCCGAGTCGGACGAGAAGTGTCACAGATCCGTACCGATTACGGCAGCGGCGGACGATGGCCGGAATCCGCGGCCGAGTGGCCGGATATCACCTTGCGCCGGTCCGGGTGCCCGTCTAGCGTAATGATCGTCTGTGCATTACACCCCTGACAGGAGGGATCCGGATGGCCACCGCTTCTGCCGCCGTACTGCCCGAGGCCGGTGCCCGTCAGCCGTCGGCGGCGATGATCTGGTCCGCGCTCGGCGTCGTGTACGTCGTCTGGGGTTCGACCTACCTGGGCATCCGGGTGCTCGTCGACGCACAGATCCCGCCGATGCTGGGCATGTCGACCCGATTCCTGATCGCCGCCGTACTGCTCGCCGCCTTCCTGAGCCTGAAGTCGGGCTGGCGCCGGCTCCGCATCACCCGCCGCGAGGCGCTCGCCGCGGCCACGGTCGGCCTGCTGCTTCTCGCGTTCGGCAATGGTGCGGTCGCGATCGCGGAGCAGACCGTCCCGTCGGGGCTGGCGGCCCTGCTGGTCGCCGCAGTCCCGCTCTGGCTGATCCTGCTGCGGGTCGGCGGGGGCGAGCGACCGCGGGCGCTCAGCTGGCTCGGCGTACTGGTCGGGTTCGCCGGCGTGGCGTTGCTCGCGCTGTCCGGCGGCAACACCAGCGCCAAGCCGCTGTCCGTGGCGATCCTGGTGGTGGGCACGATCTCCTGGGCGATCGGCTCGCGCTTCTCCCCGCGACTCGGACTGCCGCGCGATCCGCTGGTGGCAGCCCTCTACGAGATGATGTTCGGCGGTACGGCGATGGCCCTGATCGGCGTACTCCGAGGAGAGCCTGGCCGGCTCCACCTCGATCGGGTCGACCCGTCCGGCTGGATCGCGCTGGCCTACCTGATCGCGTTCGGCTCACTGCTCGCGTACACCGCCTACAGTTACTTGCTCGCGAACGCCCCGATCTCGCTGATCGGCACCTATGCGTACGTGAACCCGGCGGTCGCCGTACTGCTCGGCTGGCTGATCCTGGACGAGCACATCACCTGGCAGATCATGATCGGCGGCGCGGTCATCATCGTGGGCGTGGCCCTGGTGGTCAGCGCGGAGCGCCGCCCGCGCAGCGTCGAGAAGGCCTGAGGCTCAGGGCACGATCCCCAACTTGGCACGCTCCTCAGGCAGCATCGACCGCAGCGGCAGGTCCAGGATCTCCACTGCGACACGCTGCTCGATCCCGAGCAGGTTCGCTATCCGCCAGACGGCGTCGGTTTGGCTGTCGCTCGAGTAGAGCAGGTGGATCACTTCGTGGCGGTGTTCGAACGCGCGCAGCGCCACGGCGGCGACCTCCGGCGACATACGCTGCCGAAGCCCAGGCACACCGGATTCAGACATACACCTTTTAACGGTCCCGCAGTGAGTTTGTCACGTGGATCGGTGTTGCTTTCCGTACGGCGTACTGCGGGGTCAGGCAGCGCTGCGCTGGGACGGCGGGAGGAGCCGGGACAGCACAGAAGCGGCATCGGGAAGGAGTGAGGTGTCCTTCCCGATGCCGCTTCTGTGCTGCTACCGATTCAGTCGCTCCACCGAGACGACCTCATCGGGTCCCGCATCACTGACCAGGGAGGGGTCAGTTGTTCTGCGTGGAGCCCTGCTCGCAGGTCTGCAGCTGGTCGATGGCGTTCGCGGCGTTGCCCAGACCGAGGACACCGGCGAGATCCGGAACCGGAACCTGGCCGCCGACGCCGTTGATCGGCACGTTGTTGTGGCAGGCCTGGAACGGACCGATGTTGTTGTTGCTGGCGGACACGAGGCCGTCGTCACCGATCCGGAACCACTTGGCGTCGACACCCTGGACCGGCGCGGTGACGTCAGTGCCGTTGGTCTGTGCGTTGCCCTGCTCGCAGGTCTTGATCGCGGTGGCCGAGTTGCCGTCCTGGTCGATGCCGACGATTCCGGTGATGTCCTGGACCGGAACCTGACCGCCGACACCGTTCACCGGGACGAAGTCATGGCAGGCCTGGAACGGGCCGACGTTGTTGGCATCCAACGACACCAGCTTGCCGTCGCCCTGCACCCAGTACCACTGCTTGACGTCGCCGAGGCCTGCCTTGCTGGCCTGCGAGGCAGCGTCGGCCAGGCCCGTCGCGGCCGTCGTGTCGTCGATCACGTTGGCGCTGACGACGGTGGCAAGGCCCAGCGTGGCGACGGCCGCCACGGCTGCGGCAGCGACGATCTTGCGAGTTACCTGCATTTTGCGAGGTTTCCTTTCGATTCTTGACTGATTCGTCCTAGCTGTAACGATCCACGCCTACGCCGGTTACATATCTTTTCGCGTGACCAGAATTCATGCTCGGCGCATAGCCAATGGATTATGACTTACCTGACAAGGCGAATAGTTATCCGGACCAGTCCGGTTCGACCGGGACTGAAAGTCCGGGAATAGAGCGCAGATCTTCGCGTGATCGAGCGTAACCCGGCCGCGAATCCTTCGTTGTGGGAGACGGAATGTCGTCTTTGCACTCTTTAACTGGAGTGCGAGGTGGGATTCGTTGCCGCGCGCATCGGCAGCGAATGGGAGACCCGGGCTCCTGACCAGGAGCCCGGGTCTTCCTCATTTCAGTGGATGAAGCCGCCGTGCATTCTCAGATGTTTTATGAGGTGGATTTGCTGGGCGCGACCCTACATGGGTCATCACGCTGTGCAGCGAACCGCACGCGGTGGGTCGCCGTCGCGAACTCTGAGTGGTGCAGGGAGGTGCCCCAACTCCCCCGTCCGAAAGCTGGGGCACCCCTCTGCGTTGACGATCAGGACACCCATCCATGGGGATGCGACGGACGCCCTGACCGCGTCTAGTAGAGCGTGTTCACGTTCGCCAAGTCCCACGCTGTCGGCCACACCACGGACCACGACCCCTGCCGCATGACCGAGACCGGACTACCCGCCGGCGGATGATCCAGCCCGATCGCGTGCCCGAGCTCGTGCGTCAGAAGGTGGGCCCGCATCGAGGACGTCGCGCTGCACCTCGGCGCCAGCGACTGCGTGGTGTTGATCCAGATCGTCATCCGGTTCGGCGCCCACGATGCTGTGCGTACGCCGTTCTTCGACACGTACACCCAGGAGTAGTCGTTGCCCTCGGAAGCGGTCTTCGCGCAGGCGTAGTCCCTCGGGTCGTCGTAGGTCTTCAGGTCGATGACCATGTTCCGTGGCCGGTCGGTGCAGCTGTCCCGGCTGACGATGTTGACGTCGGCAACATTCCATCTCGCCGTCGCCGTCGTACCGTCCCAGCGGATCGAGCCGTGGTCCTGGAAACAGATCTGCCCGTCCCGGAAGTGCCACTTCCCGAAGGTGCCCGCGGCGGCCGGCGTCACGGTCGCCCCGAACAGGACCGCGCCGAGCGCCATCGCCGCGGCGGCGATCCGGCCGATCTTCGTGTCGAACTGCATGCTTCCCCCTTGCGTCCCGCCCCGGTGGCTGTTCAGAGCAATG
>WNGE01010945.1_pt1 | contig 13722 bp, 12 predicted proteins | sample 5400651 | NCBI WGS metagenome assembly WNGE01 (sample SAMN13153370, study PRJNA577476) | soil metagenome | isolation source: 60 cm soil or saprolite under grassland replicate 2 | place: USA:California | collected 2016-06-15 | reverse complement strand
CAGCCGTGCGCCACGCGTGTGGAAGTCCGCGTGCACATTGACGTACTCCTCAGCGTAGGAGCCGACGCCCACGCCGAGGATGAGGCGTCCGCCGCACAGCACGTCGAGCGTGGCCGCCTGCTTGGCCACGGCAAACGGGTTACGCATGGGCAAGACGATGACCGACGTACCCAGGCGGATGCGGCTTGTCACGGCCGCGAGATGTCCGAGCAGAACCAACGGCTCGAAGACTCGGGTGAACTGCGGCAGGTTGCTGGGCGCAAGCAGGTGATCGGACGTCCATAGCGCGCGGAAGCCCAACTCGTCCGCGGCGCGCGCGGTGTCGATCAGAACTCGGGCATCGGCGTCTCGAGCGCCGTTGCCGAGCGAAATGTCGAAGATCACGGCTTGCCTTCGTGCTCCAGGGCACGCCTCACAGTCGCTTCTCCATACCGGTGAGTGTCTCCGGTCCGACCAGCGGATGGAGCAAGGTGTCCGTAACGCTGAAGCCGAGGCTCTCGTAGAGCGCCTGATTGCTCGTAACCGCGGAGCGGATCCTCAGACCCAGTTCCGCGACGGACGCCCGCCAGACGCTCGGCGGCGGGTCCTGCACAGCGAGGTACTCCGCGAACGCGGCCCGCTGCAGCTCCCAGACCCGGGCGGCGTCGGCGGGCGTCGCGCGCTCGAAGCGCGGCTCTTCGGTCTGGCTCACGGCGCGAGTAGGCGCGGCGTTCTACACGACGCCTTCGGCTTGCAGCCGCCCGAGCGCCTGGTCGAAGGCGGTCACCGTCTGGTCAACGTCCCGCTCGTCATGAACAGCTGAGACCATCCCGCCCAGGTATGAGAAGTCGGCACCGCCGAGCTGCATCGCGCCGCGGAACCGCCAGACGAGCTCACGGCCCGTAATTCTGGGGTTGGTGAACGCGATAGACAGGATCGAGACTTCGCCGCCCGCATTACCCGGCACACCCCGTCGCTCGAATGAGTCGTTCATGCCGGCGCGGATCTTGTCGGCGGTCGCGATGGCCTTCCTCTGGACGGCGGGGTCCTTGACGAGCTTGAGGCAGGCGACGCCGGCAGCCGCCGACACCGGGTTGGCGTTGAAGGTGCCGGGGTGCGCGACCCGCTTGTAGCGCTGCCAGTCGTCATCCTCGTCGTGGTGGTCGAGCATCGCCATGATGTCGGCGCGGCCGGAGACGGAGCCGCCCGGGTATCCGCCGGCCAGGATCTTAGCGTGGGTGCTGAGGTCCGGTGTGACGCCAAAGTACTCCTGGGCTCCGCCGGGAGTGTAACGAAAGCCCGTGATCACCTCGTCGAAGATCAGGACAACGCCGTTCCTGCGGGTGACCTCGCGCACCTGCTCGAGGTACGCGGTGCTCAGCCCATTCAGGAGCATGATCACCCCGGCGACGTCGCCGGGGGCGAGCGCCTGCTCGAGGGCGGCGACGTCGTTCGCTGGGATGACCCGCATCGACTGGCGGGTGCCGAGCGGAACGCCGTTCGAGCTCGGGGCGTCCCACGGCTCAGACATCCCGACCGTGGCGTAATCGTGCCAGCCGTGGAAGTGCCCGCGCATCTTGACGATGACTTCCTTGCCCGTGAACGCGCGCGCCAGGCGCAGCGCCATAAGGGTGGCCTCGGTGCCGGACGCAACGAACTTAACCTTGCCGCCGCCGCGGGTGCTGGGGACCAGCTCCTGTACTAGCTTGCCCCACTCCACCTCCAGCGCGTGGTTGGCGCCGTAGTGGCTGCCCTTCTGGACCTGCTCGGAGACCGCGGCTGTGACCTGCGGGTGGCAATGACCAAGGAGCAGCGCGCCATGGCCGCCGAAAAAGTCGACGTACTCATTGCCGTCGACATCCCACTTACGCGCCCCCCGGGCGTGGGTGACGTACATCGGGAACGGACGCATATAGCGGCTGTCGTGGGTAACTCCGCCTGGGAAGACGTCGAGCGCCTCCTTGTAAAGCTCCGCCGACTTCTTGTGCCGAGTTTCGAGCTCTTCGCCGATCGTTGCGTGCCGGCTCTGCGTCATGTGTGTGTGTGACCTTCGATCTGGTTTGGAAGCACGATCGTACCCTGCCGTGGGCCGCGCTCGGCACCAGCGCAGTATCGTGGTCGGCGTGCCTGCCATAAGCGAGACCCGGTTCGAGGTACAGATCGAGCGCGAGGTGCCGATACCGATGCGCGACGGCACTGTGCTGCGCGCTGACGTTTATCGCCCGGCCGCGGAAGGCCGCTTTCCAGTGCTTGTCGAGCGTGTCGGCTACGAGCTGGGCGCTCGAGTAGGTGGCTATGGCCCGTACTACGCGCAGCGCGGGTTCGTCGTCGTCGGCCAGAACGTGCGTGGCGCATTCGCGTCGGAGGGCGAGCTCGTGCCCTTCCGCGACGATAGCGCGGGCAGCCATCAAGATGGCTATGACACCGTGGAGTGGGCGGCCGCTCAGCCGTGGTCGAACGGCAACGTTGGCATGGTGGATGGCTCGTACTCCGGCTTCACGCAGTACGCCGTCGCGCCAACCCGACCACCACACCTGCGGGCACTCTCGCCACGCGAAGGCGGCGGCGATCTGTACCGCGACTGGGTCTTCCGTGCCGGCGCCAACCAGTTCTCGTTCACTCGCTCGTGGACGATGCAGACGAGCCGCAGCTGGCTCTCGCACCCGAAAGCGAACGCGAGGTACCCGGGGGCACACGAGCGCCTGGAACAGGCCCTGTCCGAAGGACTGGATCCGTGGTTCGCTCACTTGCCACTGAACGAGTGCCCACCGCTGCAGGATTTGCCCCTGGTGAACTGGTACTTCGACCACCTCGGCCACCCGGACGACGGCCCATTCTGGGACGCGTTACGTATGGGTGCTCGGTATGACGACGTCGACGTGCCGATGCTGCACATTGGCGGATGGTTCGACTTCTTTCTGGGCGGGACACTGCGGATGTTCCAGGGGTTGCAGGCCCACGCCCGGACTGAGGCGGCCAGGCGCGCCCAACGCCTGGTGGTCGGGCCCTGGGTCCACGGACCCGCGGCCACGAGCGAGAGTAAGGCGGGCGACGTGGACTTCGGTCCCGAAGCGATCTTTGACATCCGAGAGCAGCGAGTCCGCTGGTACGACTACTGGCTGAATGGCGAGGCCAACGGCGCGATGGATGGCCCACCGGTGCGCGCATTCCTGATGGGAGCGAACCGATGGCTGGAGCTGGACTCGTGGCCACCCCCAGGTGTCACCTATCGTCCTGCGTACCTCCACCATGGCACCCTTTCATTTGAAGCACCGGGTTCCAGCGAGCCGCCGGATGAGTTCGAATACGATCCTCGGCAACCGGTGCCTAGCCTCATGGTGTACCCGCAACTTGGCCCCACCGATCACCGACCCGTGGAAGGCCGGGTGCTGACGTACACATCTGATGTGCTCGATGCGGACCTGGCGATCGCCGGACCCGTGACCGCCGTCCTGTACGCTAGCTCGTCTGCGCCGGACACCGACTGGGTGGTGCGGCTATGCGACGTGTGGCCCGATGGTCGCTCGATGTCGGTATGCGATGGCATTCTTCGCGCGCGCTACCGCGACTCGTTGACTTCGCCTTCGCTGCTTACCCCCGGAGAGGTTTACCGATTCGACGTTGACCTGTGGTCCACCGCGCAAGTCTTCAAGGCCGGTCACCGCGTCCGCGTCCACGTCACCAGCAGCGACTTCCCGCGCTACGACCGCAACCTGAACACCGGCGGCCCGTTTGGCACCGAATCGCACTCCAACGTGGCGGTCAACACGATCTTTCACGACGCCGCCCGACCGTCACACCTGGTCTTGCCGATGCTGGCATAGCCGACAGGCGCCGTGCATGGCTTCTGAAACGTTGGCGACGATCCACTCCGCGTGCAGGCGGTTATCGCCAGTACCGAGTTGTGGGCCAAGTACTTGGAGAGCTGAGCCAGCAGCCGAAAACACTTGATTGACGCGGCATCTGGCCGCGAGTATCGTGCGCCCATGGGGGACGGGCGCATCCTCTATGTCCACCCTTCGAAGCTGCCCGTCGACAAGCCGCACGACTGGTCGAACGGCGCGAGCCCGTATCTGCTCGCGCCCATGGGCATCATTGGCCTGGCCAATGCGCTGCGCAAACGCGGCCTGGACGTGTTCGGTATCAACTATCCCATGGAGGTCGCGCTCGACCAGAGCTTCCAGCTCGTGCCATGGCTACGTCGTCAAGACGACGTTCGACTGGTGATGATCGACCTGCACTGGTACGAGCACGCGTACGGGGCAATGGACGTCATGCGCGCCTGCAAGCACGTCTGGCCGGACGTGCCCGTGCTGCTCGGTGGCCTGACGGTCTCGCGCTTTGCCGAAGAGATCATGGCCAATTTCGACGCGGTCGACTACGTCATCCGTGGTGACCCTGAGCTGCCGACCGTTCAACTTGCCGAGGGGCTGGTTGGCGGTGGTCTGCAACCCGAGACGATCCCCAATCTGAGCTACCGGGTCGATGGACAAGCGGTCCATAACGACCGGACGTACCACTCCGGGCCAGCGGAGTTCGAGGCGCTCGACTTCGTCGACGCGAGCTTCTTCGTCGACGAACGCCGGTACGCGATGTTTCAGTCGAGCGATTTCGGACGCTTGAGCGGTCAATGGTTGTGCATCGGCCGCGGCTGCCACATGAACTGTGGCTTCTGTGGTGGCTCCAAGAACGCACACCTGGCGCTGAGTGGCCAGGAAGCGATCCTCACGCGCCGACCGGAGGTGGTGGCTGACGACATCGCTCGGCTGGCGGAGCGCGGGCTACATCAGGTCTCGCTGTCGCATGATCCCGCGGTTCTCAGCAAGCCATACTGGTCCAGACTCTTCCAGGCAGTCCAGGACCGCAACGTGCGCATCGGGATCTACAACGAGTGTTGGCAGCTCCCTGGCCTGGACTGGCTCGACGCGCTCGTCGAGACCTTCGTTAGCAGTGATTCCCAGCTTGCGTTCAGCCCACTATCTGGCAATGAGGAGGTGCGGCGTCTCAACGGCAAATTCTACTCCAACGAACGGTTGCTGGAGTTCCTGCAGGCCCTCAAGCGTCACCGGCTTCCGCTGTTCATCTTTTTCTCGCTGAACCTGCCTGGCGAAACGGAGTCGACGCTGACTGACACCATCGCGTTGGCGCGCCAGATCCTGAGCACGTATCCGCCTGAGCTGGTCACCATCGCCAACATGCATCACACGATTGATCCGGAGTCTGCTTTTGCGGTCGACCCAGATCGATTCGGTATCGATGTCCAGATGCGGACCTTTATGCACTACTACGAGTATGCGTACCTGACACCCTACGCTCGTCCGGAAGCGAAGGTCGGTCGGGTGCGCGGATTCGAGATGAAGCCAACCGGGTCACGTTCACTTGCACGTATGGCCGCGATGTGGGACGCGGCTGCGACCGAGCTCGGCCCGAGCTGCAAGCCAGTCCCATCTGTGTGGTAGCGGGGGAGGAACATCATGTCTCGCTTGCTGAGCAGACGCCACTTCGTCTTGTCAGGGCTGACCGCCGCGGCGATCCCTCTGCTGGCGGCGTGCAGCGCGCCCGCGCCGGCGGCCCCCACGGCTGCGCCCCAGCCGATCCCCACTTCGGGAGGACCAGCCGCGGCGCCAGCCAAACCGACCGAGGCACCCAAGCCGGCCGCGGCTGCGACCGCTCCGCCCACTGCCGCACTCGCGCCGACTACCGCCCCAGTAGTCGTCGCTACGCCAGCCTCCAGCACGCGCGTGCTGAACGTGGCCATGGACGCTGATCCCGTGTCGTTCGATTGCCATGTGCAGACCAATTTCTCGTCCGCACAGGGCTCGGAACACTTCTACGAGTCGCTGACCGCGTTCGACGACAAGCTGACCGTCGTACCGGGTCTGGCAGCGTCCTGGGAGCAAGGTTCGGACGGCTTGAGCTGGACCTTCCATCTGGATCCCAACGCCAAGTTCCACGACGGCTCCGACGTCACTGCCGAGGACGTCAAGTGGACAACTGACCGATTGCTGTCGCCCGAGATCAAGTCGTCGTGGGCGCAAAACTGGTACTCGTCGGTCAAGGGGGCGGTCGTCGTCGACAAGAAGACCGTCAGAATCGAGCTCAAGAATGCTTGGCCCATTGGCCCCGGCGTGTACGCCTCGCTACGCGGCGCCACCATGTACCCGCAAGATGCCGACAAGAAGTTCAACATTAAGACGGAGGCGATCGGAACCGGCGCCTACAAGCTGAAGGAATTCGTGCCGGCCGACCGCGTCGTCTACGAGCGGAATCCGAACTACCGCAATAAAGAGTTCCCGAAGAACGAGGGCATCTTCGGCAAGATCATGCTCGATGAGGACGCGCGGATCGCGGCGGTTCGCTCGGGTACCGTCGACTTCGCGCAGCTGTCGCCAGAAGGTGCACAGAAGCTCGCCGGGATCAAGGGCTACCAGATCCTGGCCGGCCCGCGCGCCTGGAACACCAACGTGAGCTTCAACTTCGACAAGTTCCCCTTTTTCAAGGATTCGCGGGTGCGCAAGGCGTTCTCACTCGCGATCGATCGCGACGAGATGATCAAGAAGTCGGTTTTCGGCGCCGGCGTGCTGACCGGCTTTGTGCCGAGTAGCTTCTCAGACTGGGCCGTCCCGGACACCGAGCTGAAACAGATCCTGAAGCGGGATGTGGATCAGGCCAAAGATTTGCTCGCAAAGGCGGGTTTCCCCAACGGCAAGGGCATCCCGACGCTCAAGTTGCACACGTCATCCGCGCCGTATCCTGACTTCCTCTCCAACGCGATCGTCATGCAGCAGAACTTGAAAGACGTCGGCGTCGACACCGAGATCGTCCAGATGGAGTGGGGGGCGTACGTCGCGCTGGCGTCTCGTTATGAGCATGACCTCGGCTTCTCTGCCGCTACCTTCTTCCCCGATCCCGACCTCTACCTGTGGCCGCCTAGCCACTCGACTACCCTCAACGCCAGCAAGGGCTATCGTCACTACGATCAGGAAACACTGGACAAGCTGCTTGTCACACTCCGAACTGACGCGACTCAGACTCGCGACCAGCGGCGCGACCTCGCCCGCAAGATAGACACGATGTTGATGGACGATCCGCCGAACCTCAACTTCTACAACGGCGCATTCGTGGAGGCCGTCAGCGATCGAGTGAAGGGGTACGTACAGTCGTTTACTGGCCGGCGTCCGAACCTGCGAAATGTGACCCTGACTTAATCAAGACCCGGCGGCGACACTCCTGGGCACCTACATAGTCAAACGACTGCTCTTGACCATCCCGGTGATGTTCGGGGTGTCGCTGCTCGTGTTCATGATGATCCGCATCATCCCCGGCGATATCGTCGACTTGATGATCGGGTCGGAGCTATACGTTAGCGCGGAGTATCGCGCCGAGCTGCGGGCGCAGTACGGCCTCGATAAGCCTATCTACATACAGTACGTCAATTGGGTCACCCAAATCGTGCACGGCAATTTTGGGATATCGCTGCGCAACAACGAGCCGGTGCTGGGCACGATCTTGAGAAGGTTGCCACTCACCGGCGAGTTGGCGCTGCTCTCAGTGCTGCTCTCGGCGGCGGTCGCGGTGCCACTCGGTGTCATTTCGGCGGTGAAGCAGAACACGGCCACTGACTTTGTGGTCCGTCTGATCGCCATGGTCGGCCTGTCAGTGCCGAACTTCTGGTTGGCGGCGATGCTGCTGCTGATGACGGGCGTGGTATTCCACTGGCAGCCGCAGCTGCTGCTGGCGCCGCCGTGGATTGACCCATGGACCAATCTGCAGCAGATGGCGATGCCAGTCGTTGCCCTGTCGCTGGCGCTGATGGCGATCGTGATGCGGATGACGCGTTCATCGATGCTCGAGGTGCTGCGGCAGGACTACGTAGTGACCGCGCGGGCAAAAGGTCTGGTGCCGAGCGCGATCATGGTTCGCCATGCGCTGAAGAATGCGTTCATACCGGTGATGACTGTGCTGGGCGTCCAGCTCGGGGCACTGCTGGGCGGGACAGTCGTGATCGAGGTGATATTCGGACTGCCAGGTATTGGTCGCCTGGTGATCGATGCGATCAGTGCGCGCGACTACCCGATGCTTCAAGGCACCGTGCTGTTCATCGCGACGATGTTCACGCTGATCAACCTGCTGGTCGATATGACGTACGCGTACCTCGACCCGCGGATTCGGTACGCATGACCTCGGCAACACTCGCCATCCCGCGCGCCCGAGCGGCAACGCGCCGCCTGCAGAAGGGTCGGATGTGGCGACCAATCCAGCGCTACCCGATCGGATTTCTTGGCGCCGCGATCGTGGTCCTGGTCGTGCTGCTGGCCATGTCGGCCGACCTCATTACGCCGTATGACCCGGTGTGGCAGATCGACGAGCGGCTGACGCCACCGAATGCTGACTACATTCTGGGACTCGACGAGTTCGGTCGCGATGTTTTCAGCCGCATCATTTATGGTGCGCGCGTTTCGCTGTACGCCGGCATCGTCTCCGTGATCGCCATTGCGCTGCCAATCGGCTCGGTGCTCGGTGTGCTGGCCGGCTATTTTCGCGGCTGGATCGACACGCTGCTGTCGCGCCTGGTGGACATCATGTTCGCGTTCCCGGCGCTGTTGCTGGCGATCACCATCGTGGGCGTGCTTGGCCCGAGCCTGACCAACACGATGATCGCAATTGGCATTGTCTACGCACCCACGTTCGCGCGGATCGCGCGCGGCTCCACGTTGGGCGTGGCGAACCTCGACTACATCACGGCGTCGCGCACCATCGGCGCAGGCAGCCAGCGCATTATCGTGCGCCACGTGCTGCCGAATATCGCCGCGCCGCTCATCGTCCAGACCACGTTGGCGCTCTCGACCGCGATTCTGATCGAGGCAACGCTCAGCTTCCTGGGCCTGGGGACGCAGCCGCCGATGCCATCGTGGGGCACCATGCTCGGCACTGGGCGGCGCTATATGGAGCTCGCGCCATGGGTGGCAATTTACCCGGGCGTGGCAATCATGATCGCGGTGCTCGGGTTCAACCTGGCCGGCGACGGGTTGCGTGACGCGCTCGATCCACGACTGCGCGTGGCGTGAGCTTCGCTGTTCGCTTCTGCCTGCTAGCCCTCATCGTCGCGTGCAGCACGGGGTGTCGCCGCGAGAACCCGGCCGTGGCGCGGGCCGCCGCTACCGCGACGGCGGTCGCGTCATGGCCGGCGGCGCCACGATGACCGGCACCGTGAGCGACGGCACCGAAGTAGAGGTGATCGGCGAGGCCGAATTCCTTGGGCAGAAGTATTTTCAGATCCGCGAATCCTCGAAGGAGGGCTGGGTCGACGGGCGCTTCTTAGAGCTGCGGTAGATCACCACTCGACCGCTAGCGCGTTGATCGCTGGTACGCCTCGTACTGTGCCCTGGCCAGTTGCGTGCCGCCGCGTCGCAGCGCCGCGGACGCGCCTCGCAGGACCCCCGCTGCGTTGAGGATCAGGGTCGCCTTATCGACCAGCGAGTTGCTGAGCGAGCCGGCCGCGCCACCCTTCCAGGCTTCGGCAACCGCCGCCTCGAGGTTGTAGACCTTGTCGCTCAGCTTGATGAGGTCGTCGGCGGCCTGATCGCAGTGGACGGCCGCCAGCATGAACGGCCCGGCGACGTCCACGCCAATGGGCACGCGCCCAGGATCAGACATAAGACTTTCATACTAAGCCACACATGGTGTCGGGAGGCACACTGCTATAAGCGACCGTATCGAGGTCGAGCTCGAGCACTGCTAGCCCTGGTCGCGGCTCTGGGTTCCTCGGGCTACGCGGTGAGCCCGGCGCCTTGCACACCGACTACGTGCGCGGGGAGATCGACCGGCTCGAGGACTGGGGTGTTGCCGGCGCTGCCAAAGCCGCCGCCCTCAATGACGCCTGCCTGGCCGTGCAGTTTCTGAAGAAGTCCTACACCGGTCTGCAGCAGCTACAGAAGGACCTCGGCAATCGCGGCAGGCTCATCGCCCAGTCGGAAAACCGCCCCGACATCGCCGCGGACTTCGCCAAAGCGGCGAAACCACACACGCGCACGGTGCACGAGGAGAACATGGAGATGTTGGACGCCTTCTCCATGGCTCCAGGCATAACAGGTGACGTGGCGAGTGTTGCGAAGTCGATCCTCGATTTCAAAGACGGGCATATCGCGGCCGGCTTCGAGGACGCGCTGGGCGCCATTCCTTTCGAAAAGGTGCTCGGAAAGAGCGCCAAGGAACTCAATGACCTGACCAAGGGTGCCAAAGGCGCGAGGAAGGGCGTGCTCGAGTTCGCGGGCGAGACCTCCTCGACCGCGGCCGGTCGATTAGCTCACAAGGAATGGGCGGATGCCGCACGCAAGAAGGGCAACTTCGACCTCGTTGACGAGTTCACGACCGATGCCGCGGGCGACCCGATCAAAGTGCCACGCCGCGTCGATCTCAAGACGGGAAAGCCGAAGCCGGGCGCCCGCCAGCAGCGCGTCAAGCCGGACGCCGTCGACTTCGATCAGGACCTGATCGTCGTCGAGAGCAACCTATCGGAGCTCAAAGACCCGAACGAAGGCGAGCCACTTGGCTCGAATTGGCAAGAACTTGTGCAGCCACCTGAGTCCAACCGTGCGGACCTCGAACTGCAGCTCTGGGGCGATCTGGCGTTGACCAAGTACTACGACCCAGCGCAGGACGATGGCCTGAGCACGGAATGGGAGGACCTCGAGGACGGGTTGAAAGAAGCAGGCGTCGACGCTAGCCGCATCGTGCTAGGCCGCCAGTTGCAGGTGGACGGGCGCGTCTTCGACCCCGGTCTGCAGGGCGCCTACTTCCTTTCCCCCGACGATGTCCGCAATGCACTCGATGCGCTCAAACAGGCAGATCTCGAGGACGATGAGCTTGCCGAGCAATGGCGCGACGTCCTGAAGTCCGCCGCCGACAACAAGAAAGGTCTCTACGTAACCTTCTAAGCGGTTGCGCGCCAGCCCACGCGTCCAGGACGCGGGCTAGGACCGCTCGGCGATCGCGAGGGCGGCCGCGATAGCGCGCTGACACCCGCAGGTCGAGCTTGTCGTCGTCTCTGTCGTGCCGCAGCACGCGTCCTTCGCCGATGCCTCACAACAGGTGGTCTGGGCAATCGTCGAGCAACAAGCACTCGTCTCCACCATCGGGAGCGCACCGACGTCCACCGCAACTCCAGCCAGCACGGCAGCTAGGCGTGGCGCAGACACGAGCAACTCCGCCTCGCTCACCACAGCCGTGGCGCTGACCGCATCGCTCGATGACCCACAGCCACTACCGTTGCTCACACCCGTTGAACACACGCCCGTTTCGGGGAGGACCAGCTCGACGGTGTGCGCTGCGTCCGAGTCGCCGACCAGTGCGGCCACGACCGAGCGCACCTGCTCGTACCCGGTTAGCGTCAAGAAAGTCGGAGCTCGTCCATAGCTTTTCATGCCGACGGTGAAGAAGTTGGGCTCGGGATGCTTGAGCTCCTCAGCGCCGTGCGGCGGCACCGTGCCACACGAGTGGATGTTGGGATCGATGAGCGGCGCGAGCGCAACCGGTGCTTCCGTAGCTGAGTCGAGGCCCAGTCGGAGCTCGCGCGTGATCTCGAGGTCAGGTCGGAAGCCGGTGGCTCCAATGACTTCATCGACCGGGCCGACGGTGTCGCCGTCCTCGCCGGACACCAGTAGCCCGTCGGCAGCGGATTGGATGCGTGCCACGCGCATCGACAGCAGGCGCACCGCGCCAGAATCGACGAGGTTGCGAGCGCGAGCGCCGAGTGCGCCACGCGCTGGTAGGGCATCACTCTGCTCACCGCCGAACAGCTGGCCGACGCTCGCGCGACGAACCACCCAGGTGATCGAGGTTGACGGAGCATCTCGCGCCAGCTCCGCCAGATCGAGCAGGACGTTGAATGCGGAATGGCCGCTGCCGACCACCAGTACGTTCTTGTTTGCGTAGGGCTGTCGGGCGGCGCCCAGGACATCGGGAATGCCGTACGCGATTCGCTCTGCCGCGGCGGCTTCACCAAGTGCAGCAACACCACTTGCGCCGAGCGGATTGGGCGTGCGCCAGGTCCCCGAGGCATCGATGACAGCGCGGGCAAGGATCTCGTCCTCCCCGCCGTCGGGGCAGCGCACGCGCAGCACGAATGGTGCTTCGGCGCGATCAGAGTCTTTCATCTTGTCGTGCGACTTGCGCGTGATCGAGAGGACCTCGGTGTTCAGCCTGAGCGTCGCAGCGATTTCGTTCTGACCGGCGAGCGGCTCGAGGTAGTGCTCGACGAGCTCTCGCCCGAGTGGCAGGCCCTCCGGATCCGGCATGGCCCAGCCTGTACGTTCGAGCAGTGCGGTCGCTTTGCGATCGACCAGATAGCGCCAGGGCGAGAACAGCCGAACGTGGCCCCATTCGCGAATCGCGGCGCCGACGCTCGCGCCGGCTTCGAAGACGATTGGGGATTCGCCACGCGCAAGCAGGTGCGCCGCGGCGGCCAGGCCAATTGGACCAGCGCCGATGACGGCGACAGGCAAGGTGTTCATTGAGAGGACTCCGACTCAGGCTTTGCCCGGCTGGCGCGCACGAAGGCGCTGACGAAACGGCTGCCGACCGCGGCCAGCGCGGAGAACGCGGCGTCTTGGGGTGTACAGCTGTCATCGCAGCAGCCCTGTTCCGTGCCGTAGACACGGGTGACTTCGACCTCGATTTGGCTGAAGCCTGCGTCTGCGAGCAGTGAGCGGTACTCGCGTTCCTCGAGCGCGCCGCCGAGACAGCCCGCCCAGGCGTCCATGCTGGTGCGCAAGGCAGCCGGCAAGGTGCCCTGGACGACGACGTCCGACACGGCGAAGCGACCGCCGGGTCTCAGGACTCGGAATGCTTCACGCAAGACCCGCGGCTTGTCGGCGCTGAGGTTGATGACGCAATTCGAGATCACCACATCGACGCTGGCGTCAGGCAGGGGGATGTGCTCGATCTCTCCCTTTAAGAAGGAGACATTCTGAACTTTGCGCTCGGCGGCATTGCGGTTGGCCAGCGCGAGCATCTCATCGGTCATATCGAGGCCATAGGCGAAACCGGTCGGTCCCACCCGGCGTGCTGACAGGAGCACGTCGATGCCACCACCTGAGCCGAGGTCCAGAACAGTCTCGCCCGGTCTGAGCTCGGCCAGCGCGGTCGGGTTGCCGCAACCGAGCGACGCCAGCACTGCTTGGTCTGGCAGGTCGGTGAGCTCATCGATCGAGTAGAGGTCGCTCGATATGACACTCGCGTCGCCTGCGGTTCCGCAGCACGACGAGGTCGTTCCACAGCAGCTGCTCTGGGATGTTTGAGCCGATGCGGCGACCGCGGCAGCGGCATACCGGGTGCGCACGGCTTCGCGGATCGCTTCTGAGTCTGAGGTCTGGGTCATGGTTGTGTTGGTCCTCTCATTCGTTTACTCCCGTCGACGCATCTCATGAAAAAAGGGTCAGCAGCAGGTAAGGCTGTCGAGCAGACTCTGGAGGGTGCCGACGATGCGGTCTTTGTTCAGGCGGTAGTACATCTCGCGCCCCTGCTTGCGGACGCGTACGAGGCCGGCCCGGCGCAGGATGTTCAAGTGGTGCGAGACGGTCGGCCGGCTGAGCGTGACCCGCTCGGCGATGTCGCCCACGTTCAACTCGGCTCGAGCGAGGATCTGCACGAGATCCTGGCGCATCGGATCGGCGAGCGCGATCAGCAGGTCGCGGCTGAGCGCCAGGTGATCGCCAAGCGTCCGCACCTCTGGGTCGAGGGCGC
>WNGE01006714.1_pt1 | contig 13727 bp, 14 predicted proteins | sample 5400651 | NCBI WGS metagenome assembly WNGE01 (sample SAMN13153370, study PRJNA577476) | soil metagenome | isolation source: 60 cm soil or saprolite under grassland replicate 2 | place: USA:California | collected 2016-06-15 | reverse complement strand
ATGCTCTACGTGCAGAACTTCTTCGACCCCGTACAGCAGCTGTCGCAGCTCTACAACACGTTCCTCTCGGCAACGGCCGCGCTCGACAAGATCGTCGGCGTGCTCGACGAGCAGCCGCAGGTGCGCGACCGACCGGGCGCGTGCGAGCTGCCGCAGATCGAGGGGCATGTCCGGTTCGAGCACGTCCGCTTCGGCTACGGCGAGGGCGAGGACGTGCTCCACGACCTCGAGCTCGACGTGCCCGCGGGGACGACGGTCGCGCTCGTCGGCCACACGGGCGCCGGCAAGTCGACGATCGCGAAGCTGCTTGCCCGCTTCTACGAGCCGCGCGCCGGCCGGATCACGATCGACGGCCTCGACCTGAACGAGGTGACGCAGGCCTCGCTCCGCCGGCAGCTCGGCGTCGTCCCGCAGGAGGGCTTCCTCTTCGCCGGCACGGTCGCCGAGAACATCGCCTTCGGCAAGCCCGACGCGACACCCGACGAGATCGTGCGGGCGGCGCAGACCGTGGGCGCCCACGAGTTCGTGCTGCGTCTCGAGGACGGCTACGAGACGCAGCTCGGCGAGCGAGGCTCACGCCTCTCGCTCGGGCAGCGGCAGCTCGTCGCCTTCGCGCGCGCGCTGCTCGCCGACCCGCGGATCCTCATCCTCGACGAGGCGACCTCGTCGGTCGACATCGGCACCGAGCGGAAGATCGAGCGGGCGCTGCGCCTGCTGCTCGCCGAGCGCACGGCGTTCATCATCGCGCACCGGCTCTCGACGATCCGCGACGCCGACCTGATCGTCGTCCTCGAGCACGGCCGCGTCGTCGAGCAGGGCTCGCACGACGAGCTGCTGGCAACACGCGGTCTCTACACGTCGCTCTACGGCGACTGGGCCGTGGACGTGGCTTAGCGCTGGACCGGATAGGCGGATTCCGGCACGACGACGTCGTTCGCGAACTTGTCGTGCCAGCACTGCTTCTCCTTGTCCCAGAGCATCCAGAAGTACCCGAGGTAGCAGAGCAAGCCGGAGACGTAGCGACCGACGACGCGCAGCGTCGAGCGCCCGTACCCGATCGGTCCGCCCGTGTTGAAGTCGATCACGCGGATGTGCATCCACTTCTTTCCGTAGGTCTGTCCCTCGGGCCGGCCGTGGTAGTAGACCTCGTACGCGAGGTACAGGGGGACGACGAGGAAGATGATCCACGTCGCATGGGCCACGACACCGATGATCACCAGCGGAACCCACGCAACGGCCATCACCAGCCCGTCGAGGAAGAGCGCGGCAAATCGCGACCAGAAGCCGGCCCGCGGACCGCTGGCGCCGGATGTCGTCTGCGGTGGCGGAGGATAGGTCGTCACGTGAAGCTCCTTTCAGAGGATTCGGAGTCGAGGCAGCGATCCGTGGCTCAACCCGGCCAGTTGTCGACCGGATAGTCGGACGCCGGGACGACGACCGAGCCCACGAGCTTGTCGTGCCAGGTCTGCTTCTCGCCGTCCCAGAGCATCCAGAAGTAGCCGAGCAGGCACGGGAGCGCCGAGAGGATCTTCGCGAAGTAGCGTCCGATCGCCCGGCCCGTTCCGATCGGACCACCCTGGCGAAAGTCGTACACGCGGATGCCCATCAGCCGCTTTCCCACCGTCTGGCCGGAGGGGCTGCCTTCGAGCCAGCCGTAGTACGCGACGCCGATGACGAGGGAGACCAGGCCGCCGAGGGTGCTGTGGAGGGCCAGCTGCAGGATGACGCCGACGATGCCGACGAGGATGCCGTCGACGATCAGTGCCACCAGCCGCTGGCCGAAGTTGGCGCGAGGCCCCGAGGAGCCGCTCCCGGCCGCTGATTGCGGCGGCGGTGGGTAAGTGGCCACAGAACGCTCCTTTCAGACGAGCGCGAAGCGATGGAGCTCGAAGAGCCACATCGCCGCGAGCAGGACGATGACAAGTCCGAGCGGAGCGCGGAGCGGGCGCGCCGGGCGGTGGACGAGGAGGGCGACCGCGGCGAGCACCGCGGCGGGCCCGGCGGGGTTCGCCCCGAGCGCCGCCAGCGGGTGCGCGTGCAGCGTCGCCTCGACGCTCGTCGTCATCCCGCAAAGCGGACACGGCACACCGGTGAGCGTGCGGAGCGGACACGGCAGGCCGGCATGACCCGGCAGGAGCGGCAGCATCGCCCCCGCTCCGAGCATCGCCGCCGCGGCGCCCCTTGCGTCGGAGACGTCGACCGTCACCGCGGCGAGGGCGCGGGCGAGCACGGGGTGGATCGTAACGTTGTAGGCGGCCGGACGATCTGGCTGTCTAGCCGCGGCTCGCCTTCGCGGCGACGAGCCGCTCCAGGAACAGCTCGGCGGTCGCGTCGCCCACCGCGCCGCCGACCTTCGGCCTCAGGCGCGCGGCGAGCTCGACGGCGACCTGGTTTCGGGCGTCGCGCGTCAGGCTGTCGCGGCGCGCGAGGAAGCTCCGCACCGCCGCCAGCTCGTCGGGCGCAATCGCGCTCGTGTCCCACGCCGGCGCCGCGACCGCGCGGTGGTAGACGGGAAAGTGCGGCTCCTTCGGCAGCGCCCTCCGCTCGCGGACGACGAGCGTCCCCGCAGCGAGGTCCCCGAGGCGCTGGTTCCGAGACGAGACGAGGATCGAGACCATGCCGACGAGGTAGGTGCCCGGCAGCCAGTCGATCACCCGCAGCACGTTGCGCACGGCACTCGCCGCGAAGGTCACCGGAGCGCCGCTCTCGCGAACGACGCGCAGGCCGTTGAGACGCTTGCCCGGCGTCCGCCCCGACGCGAGCACCTCGAAGGCCACGTCGTAGCCGATGACCAAGACGAATGCGAGGACGCCATACACGGCGACCGCGAAGCCGCCGGCGTCTCCGCTCCCGCCGAGGCCGAAGCCGTAGGCGAAGACGAGCGTGAGCGCGAGCAGGAGCAGCCCCTGGATCAGGTAGTCGATCAGAGCCGACGCGAAGCGCGAGCCGACGCCCGCCAGCGTAAGCTCGAGATCGACGCCCTCGGGCGTCGCGATCGTCAACCGGTCTTCGAACTCCACGACTGTGACCCTAGAACGGTTCATCGACGCGCGCGGTGCCGTCTGGCGCGAGCTCGAGCTGCTCGTCGCGGAAGCCGGCCGCAGACCCGAGCGCCTCGGCCCGGAACGGGCGCTGCGGCTCGGCGCGCTCTACCGGGCCGCAGCCGCCGACCTCGCGACCGCGCGCCGGCGTTTCCCGGGCGACCCGGCGATCGCCAGGCTCGAAGCGCTCGTCGGCCGCGCGCGCCATCTCGTCTACGACGCGCGCACACGGCGCGGCTCTGTCCTCCGCTTCCTCGCGCACGACTACTGGCGGCTGATCGCGGAGCGGCCGCTCGCGCTCGCGATCGCGGCGCTGCTCCTCTTCGGCGCGGCGGGGCTCGGCGCGCTGTGGTCGCTCCACGACCCCGGCGCGGCCTCGGGCGTCGTTCCTGCCGCATTCCGCCCGGCAACCCAGCCGGGACACCCCTGGCACGACATGACGGCCGGCGAGCAGGCGGCGTTCACGACCGAGATCTTCACGAACAACATCCAGGTGACGCTGCTCGCGTTCGCCGGCGGGATCACGGCCGGGATCCTCACCGCGCTCGCGCTGCTCTACAACGGCCTGCTGCTCGGGGTGATCGCGGGGCTGATGGGAGGCGCCGGCAACGGGGTCGGCTTCGTCGACCTCGTCACCGCGCACGGGGTGCTCGAGCTGTCGTGCATCCTCGTCGCCGGCGCCGCCGGGTTGCGCGTCGGCTGGGCGATCGTCGACCCCGGCCACGACCTCCGCCGCCGCTCGCTGCAACGCGAGGCGCGCCGGGCGATCCTGATCGCGGTGGGCACGGCGCCCTGGCTCGTGCTCGCCGGGATCGTCGAGGGAAACCGGGCGCGCCTCGCCGAGACGGGGCTCGGCGCGGTCGTCGGCGTCGGCGTCGCGCTCGGAGCCGTCTACTGGGGCCTCGTCCTCTGGCGTGGATACATGACTAGAAGCGAGCCGCCCACTTTGCTCGCAGATACGCCCTGATGCACGCGGCGGCGAGGACCTCGGGCGGCGCCTCCACCACGTCGGCGCCGACGTGGCGCAGCTGTGCGGTGACGCGGGCTCGGGCATCGAGGACGTCGAGCGCGACGGCGGCGCGGTAGACGTCGGCGGCCGCGCGCGGCGGCGCGCTGACCGCGGCTTCGAGATCCGTATCCGACGCGCCCGCCACCGCGACCGCGTGACGCCGCGCGAGCACCGGCAGCGCCTCGACCAGCGGTCGCGCCGCGGACTCCTCGAGCAGGTCCGTGAGGACGAGCACGAACGCTCGCTTGGCGCCGCGCACGTGCTGGAAGGCGAGCTCGTAGTCGCTGTCCACCGGGCGCGGCTCGAGGTCGAAGAGCGACTGCGCGACATCGCGCGCGCCGGCGCGCCGCGGCGGCAACGAGCGAAGAACCTCTCCCGCGAACGCGATCGCGCCGCAGCGGTCACCGAGGACGTCCGCGACGGCGGCGACCGCGACCGCCGCGTCGAGCGCGGCGTCGAGCCGCGTGCGATCGGCGAACGGCGCCGCCATCAGGCGGCCGCAATCGACGACGCAGACGACGTCGCGGTCGCGCTCGACGCGGTACTGGTTGCTCATCGGGCGCCCGAGCCGCGCCGTCGCCCGCCAGTTCACCTGCCGGATGTCGTCGTCCGGCGAGTACTCGCGCACCGACTCGAACTCCGTCCCCAGCCCCAGCGGCCCGCGCCGCCTGAGCCCCTCGTCGCGGAAACGGCCGGCCCGGACCGCCGACGCCAGCCTCCGCGCCGCCGGCAGGTCCGGATAGACGACGACCTCCGCGCTCTCCTCGACCCGATGCGTCCAGGCGGCCAACCCGAGCGGGCCGCGCCGGCGCGCCGCGGCCGCCGGGAGCGGATGGCGTCCCCGCCGGCGGGCGACGAGCGTGGCCTCCAGGCCCCCGTCCCGCTCGCTCGCCGGCTCGAGCAGGAGGTCCGGCGGCAGCGGCTGCCGTACCCGCACCGACGGCGCGTGGCCCTCGGAGACCTGCAAGGCGAACGGCGCCGGCACGCCGCGGGCGAGCACCGCAGGAGCCTGCCGCTCGACCGTCGGGCGGCGGCGCGCCCACCAGGCGTCGACGGCGGTCGCGGCGGCGAGCGCGAGCGCCGCGAGGAGCGCCACGGAAACGGGCAGCACGAGCAGCGAGAGGGCGACCGCGGCGAGCGCGAGCGCCGCGCGCGGAGTCGGGGTCACCGAGGCACCGGCACGGCCTCGAGCGCCGCACGCACGGCGTCGTCAGGCCGGTAGCGCTCGAGCTCCGCCTCGGCACGGAGCAAGAGGCGGTGCCGGAGCACGTCGGGGGCGACCTCTGCGACGTCGTCCGGCGTCACGTAGCCACGCTCGTCGAGCCGTGCCGACGCCTTCGCAGCGGCGAGCAGGTGCACGCCGGCTCGTGGGCTGGCGCCGAGCTCGACGCTCGGGAGCGTGCGCGTCGCACGCACGATCGAGGTCACGTAGGCGGCCACCTCGTCCGAGACGCCGGTCGCGTCGACCTCGCGCTGCGCCTGCGCGAGCTCCTCGCGCTCGACGACCGGCGCGACATCCGCGAGCGTGTCGGGGCGCACGCCGTGGTGCCGGAGTCGGAGGATCGCGCGTTCGGCGTCCTCCTCGGGATAGCCGAGCTCGACCTTGAAGAGGAAGCGGTCGAGCTGCGCCTCGGGCAGCGGATACGTGCCCTCGTACTCGATCGGGTTCTGCGTCGCGAGCACGAGGAACGGATCCGGGAGCGGGCGAGGTGTGCCTTCGATCGTCACCTGGCGCTCCTCCATTGCCTCGAGCAGCGCCGCCTGCGTCTTGGGCGGCGTCCGGTTGATCTCGTCGGCGAGCAGGACGTTCGTGAACACGGGCCCGGGCCGGAATGCGAGGTCACCGCCGTGCAGCGTCATCGTGCCGAGCAGATCCGACGGGAGCATGTCGGGCGTGAACTGGACGCGGCGGAACTCGAGGTCGAACGCGCGTGCCACTGCGTTGGCGACGAGCGTCTTCGCGACCCCCGGCACTCCCTCGAGGAGCACGTGGCCGCCGACGAGCAGTGCGGCGACGATCCGGTCGACGGTCGCCTCCTGCCCGACGGCCACCTTGGCCACCTCGGCCACGACCCGATCGCGTATCCCGTTCATCGGCGCTGGAGATCGTGCCCGATGCGGGAGAGGGCGCGCCCGACTGCGAGGACGTCGTCGTCGGTGCGGGCCGGTCCGACGAGCGCGGCGACCTCGTCGTCCGGCACCCCGAGGCGGCGCGCGGCGCCCTGAAGCGCGTCGTCGTCGGCGTCGAGAGGCAAGGCGGCGCGCCGGAGCAGGGTCTCGCGTGCGCGCTGGCGGAGGCCGGCGACGGCCTCCTCGCGCTTGCGCGTTCGGGCGAGAACCGCGGCGAGGGCGTCGACGTACTGGCGTCGCGGCGGCGGCAGCTCGCGTTCAGGTGATTCCGGTGGGCCGAGGCGCCGGCCGCGCGCGATCATGTGGACGAGCGCAGCGAGCCCGAGGCCGACCAGCAGAAGCTGCCACGCGCGGGGCAGGGCGGCGAGCCCGCTCGACGAGCCGTAGCCGTGGTAGGTCTCGAGAAAGGCGACGCGTCGGCCGGCGGGCCCGGCGAGCGCGAGAGCGAGCTCTGCGTTGTCCCGCCGGCCGAGGAGCCGGTTCTGCAACGGCGACGGGTCGGCGAGGAGCAGCACGCGGCCGCCGCCGATGCGCGCCGCCGCGAGGACGACGGCGCCGGCGGCGCCGAGCAGCGGCCGCGCACTGCCGGCAGCGAGCCAGGCGCGCACCCCCGCCGTCTCGACGTGCCGGACGTGCCGCACCTCCGGGGCGGGCGTGAGAGGCCGCACGGCTCGCACCCCTGCCGTCTCGCCGGCCGGCGGCCGGCTGAGCAGGATGCCGAGCCAGCTCGAGTCGTCACCCCCTGCGACGAGCCGTCCGCCGGCGGCGACGAACGCGCGCAGCGCACGCGCGTCGCGAGCGGCGACGGCGGGCGGATCGAGCAGCACGACGGTGTCGCCGGGGTCGAGCCGCAGCGAGTGCGGCAGCTTGCGAAGCCGGTCGACTGGATGGTCGTTGCGGCCGAGCAGCTCCGCGTACGCGCCCAGTCCGCTCGCCGCCGTCGCGTACGACGACGAGCGCGGGCCGCCCGGTGTTCCACCGGTCACGGAGCCGAGGAAGCGGAGCGCGAGGTCGATCGCGACGAGGCCGGCGACGAGCGCGAGCCCGATCCTCCAGGGGCGCGTCACCGCCGAACCTCGTCGAGCAGGCGCGGCCACTCGGTGCGGGCGGAAGCGACGTCCTCGCCGCGCGGCGGACGGCGCCCGTAGACGATCTCGTCGAAGTCGCGCGCCAGACGGTCGAAGCGCGCGTTTCGCAGCACACGTCGCGCCTCCCGCGTCCGGAGGGACGGCCGCCACGTCACGGCCTGCTCGCGTCCGAGCCGGAGCAGGCCCGCCCGAAATCGCAGCCGCAGTGCAACCTCGAGGTCGCCTCGCCGCTCGGCTTCGTCGGCGAGCCGCTCGAGCTCGCGCGGGTCGTCGGTGCGCGCGCGCACGGTGGCGGCGGCCGACGAGGCGTCCCGCGCCGCCCGCCGGCGGGCGAGGCGGGTAGCGACCCATGCGGCGGCCGCGACGCAGACGGCTGCGACGATCGTCCACAGCACGTGCGGCCCGCCGACGTGCCGTGCGAGCCAGTCCCAGGCGGTCGCGAGGAAGTGCAGGTGGCTTCCGAGCCAGTGGAGGATGCCGTGGAACGGGCGCGGGAGGCTCGAGCCGCGGTACTTCCGCTCCGAGAGGATCCGGCGAGCCTCGGCTCGCGCCTCCGCTGCGGGCGAGGCGGCGACGGCGCCGATCATTCGCGGCGCGGGTTCCCGCCAGGCCGCTCCGGCCAGAACGGCGGCGTCTCCGGCTCCGGCGGCTCTGGCGGACCGGGTGTCCAGCCCGGCGGCGGCGGCCAGTAGGGCGGCTGGTCCGGCGTCGACTCGGGCGCGGGCGCAGCCGGCCCCTGCGAACTCGGCCTCCACCCCGGCGGCGGCGGCCAGTACGGCGGCTGCTCGGACCCCTCTTGCGGCAGCTGCAGCGCGGGCGGCAGCAATCCCGCGCCGGCGCCCGGGTCTCGCGGCTCGACTCCGAGGCGCCGGGCGAGCAGAAGCAGGTCGAAGCCTTCCTTCCGGACGCGCAGGTCGATGTACAGCACGGTCGCGAAGGCGGCGACCGCGGGCGTCGTCACGGTGCTCGCGAGCGTCGTCGAGAGCGTGCTGACGACGAAGCCCGTAACCGTGTTCTTCGCCGGATTCGCGAACGCCAGGCCGAGAAAGAGCGCGGTGAGCACCGCTGTGACGACAGAGACGAGGATGGTGCCGACGAGAGCGACGCCGATCGTTCCCCACCAGCGGCCCTGAACGAGCTGCCGCGAGCGGCCGAGCGCGCGAATCGGCCCGACGCCCTCGACGAGCACCACCGGGATCGCAACGTAGAACGCGCCCCAGAGGTAGATGCCGGGAACGATGCAGGCGATCAGCCCGAGCCCGACGAACAACGTCGCGAGTATGCTCACGGCGACGACGGCCGGAAGCCGGCGCAGGGCATACCGCAGCGACGGTCTCCAGCCGGCATCCTCGCCCAGGTATGCGTCGGCGACGGCGCGGAAGCACCCGGCCTGGGCGAGCTTGCCGGCCAGCGCGCCGATGAGGAGGGCGACGACGAAGCCGGCGCCGAACGTCACGGCCTCGCTGGTGCTCAGGTCGGTGTCAGTGGTCTGGAAGCTCGGGCCGAAGCCGAACCCCTCGGTCACCCTCGTGTCGGGGGGAACCGACGAGATCTGGACGAGGCCCACGAGGATCTGCGCCGGCAGCACGACGAAGATGACGATCCTGAAGAGCGTCCACGCGTTCCGCCAGTAGATCTTGATCCCGACGTCGAGGATCTCCCCGACTCCGAGCGGGCGGAGTGCCGGCGCGCTCACACGCGGATCCTGACATCCGCGGGCGTCAGGACGAGCTTCGACGCGCCGAGCCGGCTCTATGCTTCGTCGCATGGCGATAGACAAGAAGACCGCCGACCGGATCGACCAGCCGGTTGCCGAGGAGGCCGAACGCGAGGTCCGCCTGACACCCGCCGAGGCGGTCGAGCGGATGCGCATCAACGTGCCGGTGCGCGGCAACCGCAAGCTCCGGACCATCATCGAGCGCGTGAACGACGACCCGCAGGTCAAGGCGTGGTGGCACGTCTCGAACGTCAACGCCGTGGCGCGGATGGAGATCAACGACCACTCCTGGGTGCACATCCAGATCGTCGCGAACATCGCGCTCAAGCTCCTGCGCCAGCTGACCAAGCACCACATCGAGCCGTCCGTCGTGCGCGACTACGGCATGAGCCGCGACGACGCGGAGGTCGTCGTGACGCTCGCGTCGCTCTTCCACTGCGTCGGCATGTCGATCCACCGGCACGGCCACGAGGACTTCAGCCTCTTCCTCTCCGAGCCGAAGCTGCGCGAACTGCTGGAGGGCGTCTACGACGAGCCGGATCGGACGGTGATCGTCGCCGAGGTGCTCCAGGCGATCATCAGCCACCGCGCCGACGGTCAGCCACTGACGATCGAGGCGGGCCTGATCCGCGTCGCCGACGCGCTCGACATGGCGAAGGGACGCTCGCGGATTCCGTTCGAGCGCGGCCGCGTGTCGATGCACTCGCTGTCGGCCGCCGCGATCGAGGACGTGACGATCGGCGACGGGGAGGATCGGCCGATCCTGATCGAGATCCGGATGAACAACTCGTCGGGCATCTTCCAGGTCGACGGGCTGCTCAAGGCGAAGGTGCGCGGCTCCGGGCTGGAGCCGTACGTGGAGGTCGTCGCGCACATCGACACCGAGACCGAGCAGCGGCTCGTGCAGCTGTACCGCCTCGAGGTGTAGGCGGCCCGCGCGAGGGCGACCCCGCGAGGCCCCGGCTACAATGCCGCGCGACCCGTTGCGGGGTCGTCTAATGGTAGGACGCCTGACTCTGGATCAGGAAGTTGGGGTTCGAGTCCCTGCCCCGCAGCTTCAGAAAAGCCCCGCTCCGGCGGGGTTTTCGTTTGCAGAGTGGGCGACAGGGTCGATCGCCTCGAGGTCGCTAGTGCCCGGTAGTGCCCGATAATCGGCGTCGCGGAGGAGCGCGTCCATCCGCTCGCCAGTGTCCCGCTTCCGCTCCATCACCTTCGCGTACACCTCGAGCGCGAGCGACGCGTCCGTGTGCCCCATCTGCGCCATCACGTACGCGGGCGTCGCCCCGGCCTCGTACAGGAGCGCGCAGTACGTCCTTCGGAGCGTGTGGTTGACGCCCCCCTGCTAAGAGGGGGTCACTGCGCTCGTGAGACCGAATGGCGGCGAGGATCTGCTTGCCGCGACCAATGCTCGGCGGCTTCATGGACGCGCCTCATCACTCGTCTCAAAGCCCTCTACACCTGGCGCACGTCGCCTGGCAACGCGCTCCTGATGCTAATCCTGTTCGAGTTCGCCGACTTCCCGAAGACCCGCAACCTCTTGCTTGGAGTCAAACGTCGTGCTGAACATCTCGTGAAGGACGCGGACCGGCCGGGCAGCGGATAGCGGAAGAAAGGAAGTCCGCCGATCGGTCGCGAAGAAACCTTCTTTGCCAAAGAGATGGTCCCGTCTCTCGGTCCGCGGAGAGCGGCTCAGCGGATCGGGCGACGCGCGCGCCGTGTTTGAGCGTTCTCGGCTTCTGCCTCAACCGTCAGGTCGCCGACGTATTCGAGCGCCCGCTCGGCGGGTAGCCTGCTGCGAATCGCAACCGCGTAGACGGCGAGGCTGAGGAGGGCGACGGCGAGGATGTCCCAGCCGAACGTGAGCTCGTTGCGGGGGCCGTCGAGGCCCAGCAGCGGGATCGAGTTCGGTGTCCGCGTGTCGAACGAGCTGAGGTACGAGATCGTGCCCATGCCGAGCAGATACGGCCAGAGCCAGACGGCGCTGCACCAGTCGAGCGACAGCGTCCGCTCGTTCGTGTCGGTCAGAGTCGAGACCGTCAGGAGCGCGAAGCCGATCAGGATCGCCGCAATCAGCTTCCAGACCACCGCCCAGCCCGTGAAGAGCACGATTTCGCTCGCGACCACGAACGCGGCCGGTGCCATCAGCGATGCCGCCGGCAGCCGGAAGAGGCGCGGCCGCAGGGGATCTTGGCGTCTGAGCGCTCCTAGCGCGAGCGGCGCCATCGCGTACACGAGCACGGCCGCCGCTGAGATGAAGCCGACGAGCTGCTGCCAGCCTGGGAACGGGAGCAGGATGACTAGGCCGCAGAAGAAGGAGAACGCAATCGCGAACAGCGGCGTTCCTCTGGCCGTCAGCCGCGCGAAAGGCCGTGGGATATAGCCGTTTCGAGCGAGTGCGAACGACAGGCGAGCGCTTGCGCCGGTGTAGAGGAGGCCGGTGCCACCGGGCGAGACGACCGCGTCCGAATAGAGCAGAACCGCGAGCCAGCCAAGCCCGAGTGCAGTCGCGAGCCCGGCGAACGGGCCGAACAGATGCGCTTTGCCGGAGAACGAGACCGCGCCCCAGCCCTTGGAGAGACTCGACGGGTCGAGTGCCGCGATGTACGCGACCTGGAGCGCGACGTAGAGGCCAACGGCGACGACCATCGCGCCGATGATCGCGAGCGGGATGTTCCGCCTAGGGTTGCGGCTCTCGCCGCCGAGCTGGACCGCCTGCTCGAAACCGAGGCATGCGAAGATGACGCCGCCGGACGACAGCGCCAGGAACACGCCTTTCCACCCGAAGGGCATGAAGCCGCCGCCGGCGCTGAAGTTCTCGCGGTGCGTGGAGGTCGCGAGAAGTGCGACCACGGTCAGGGCCGGGACGAAGATCTTCCAGCAGACGACGAGCTTGTTCGTCTCCGCGAGCCAGCGCACGCCCAACGCGTTGATCGTGCAGAAAAGCAGCAGCAGCGCAGTTGCGGCAACGTAGCCCTGGGCGGTCAGCACGGGCCGACCGCCCGAGACCGTCGTCAGCGACGAGATGTAGTTCGACGTGTACAGAAGCGTTGCCTCGACCATGATCGGCCCCACCGTGACGGCGCCCAGGAACGCGAACCAGCCGCTCGTGAAGCCGATCACGCTCCCGAAGGCGTAGTGCGGGAACCGCGCGCTGCCCCCGGCCACGGGGTACGTGCCGCCAAGCTCGGCATGCGTCAGGGCGAGCAGCATCATTGCGCCGCCGCCGATCAGCCACGAGACGATCGCCGCCGGGCCGGCGAGCGAGGAAGCGAAGAGGGCGCCGAACAGCCAGCCCGCGCCGATGATCGAACCCAACGAGGCGAACAAGAGCCCGACGAAACCCACCTCGCGGCGGAGCTTGTGCGCAGCCCGCTCGGGCGTTGCAACCAACGGTTGAGCGAACTCTGCCGTTGGTCGACCTCCTTCCGAGACTGGCTGCCTCAAACGTGGTCGGGCGACCATCTTCGCCCATATCAGGCCAGGTGACAACCACCCGCGGCGGCGGACGGCGGTCTGCAGCCTCCGCCCGCCAACTCGCATCACTCAGACTGGCAGGGCCAGGAGCACGTCGAGGCGGGAGACCCGGCGGGTCGGCACGACTATGGCAAGCGCGCCGGCGAACCCGAGCGATCAGTCGCCGAAAAGCGTCAAACCCTGCGAAACCGAAGGTCCGCAGGACTTGACGAGGTGACCCTCACGACGCATGCGTTGGTCGACAGCGTCCTATCGCGGATGAGCGCGAAGGCGAGGCAGGCGAGGAGGATGCCGGCCGCGAGCACCGAGATCGCGATCGCGAGCGCACCGCGGATCGTGGCGCCAGCGTTGGCATCGGCGACGACGCGCGCTGAGCCGTCAGCGTTCATGACCACCGCGCGCCACTGCCCGCTGCGGATCTTCCACGAGATGGTCTGCTTGCCGGTTCCGACCTTCGAGTCGGCCCAGAAGGTCTGAGCCCCGGGACGGCCCGGAACGACTGTGCCGCGAGTTGACGAGTACGTCGCACTGAACGGATCGAAGTTCACGTCCTGGACGGTCGAATGGGCAACGCCGGCCAGATAACGGTCGACGTCTGCACGACGTCCTACACCGACGAAGATCCGGCGGTTTTCGCCGGACGTGGCGGAGACGCGGACCTTCGCGACGAGCCAGTTCGGGATGCTGTCGACGTCGAGCGAGCCGGAGACGATCGCGCGGCCGCTGGCGGCGTAGCGGTGCGAGCTGCTCGTGATCCAACCGTGGTCGGAGCTCGCGCGGGCCCAGAGACCCACGCCGCCGGCCGAGATGAATAGGAGCGCGAGCAGGCCGATGACCGACGCGCCGATAAGACGGGCGGCGCCCGGCTCCCTAATCGCTGCTGCCGGAGCTGTGGTTTGCGTGGCGTGTGCTGGGGCTGCGGTTTCCATTTTCGACTCCTCTCGGGATCGGGGCCCCCCGGCCCGTGAAGGGCCGGGGGGACGACGACGGTCTAGACGGGCGCGGGCGTCGGACTGGTTGCCGGCGGTTTTTCGGCCGCGTCACGCTCGCGCCGGGGAAGCCACTCGAGCCACCGAGGCAGGTACCAGTTCCACTTGCCCAGCAGCTTCATCGTCGCGGGCAGGAGGACGGCGCGGACGATGGTGGCGTCGAGCAGGATCGCCGTCGCGAGCCCGACGCCGAACTGCTTGAAGAACAGGATCGAGAGCGTCCCGAAGATCGAGAAGACGGCGACCATGACGATCGCTGCGCTCGTGACGACACCGGCG
>WNGE01006803.1_pt1 | contig 13732 bp, 12 predicted proteins | sample 5400651 | NCBI WGS metagenome assembly WNGE01 (sample SAMN13153370, study PRJNA577476) | soil metagenome | isolation source: 60 cm soil or saprolite under grassland replicate 2 | place: USA:California | collected 2016-06-15 | reverse complement strand
TCGCCGGAGACCTCGGCGGCCTCAGCCAGCTTTCCTGGGTCGTCACGGTCTACGTCCTGGGCGCGGCGGCCTCGACGCCGATCTGGGGCAAGGTCAGTGACCTCTACGGGCGAAGGGACCTGCTGCGGGCGAGCATCGTCGTCTTCCTCGTCGGCTCGGCGCTGGCGGGCCTCGCCCAGAGCATCGGCGAGCTGATCGCCTTCCGCGCCCTTCAGGGCATCGGCGCCGGCGGTCTCATGACCCTCGCGATGGCCACGGTCGGCGACATCGTCTCGCCGCGCGAGCGCGGCCGCTACCAGGGCTACATCCAGAGCGTCTTCGTGCTTGCCAGCGTCGCGGGGCCGCTGACCGGCGGGCTCTTCACCGACCACCTCTCCTGGCGCTGGGTCTTCTACGTCAACCTGCCGGTCGGCGCCCTCGCGCTGGCCGTGCTCAGCGCCTACCTGCACGTGCCGGCGGAGCGCAGGCCGAGCCGGATCGACTTTCTGGGCGCGGGGCTCCTGGCCGCTGCGGTCAGCTCGAGCCTGCTGGTCACCGTCTGGGCCGGGGACCGCTACGCCTGGCGCTCACCCCAGATCATCGGCCTGGCGACCGTCGCTCTGGCCTTATTTGGCGCTTTTGTCTGGCAGGAGCGCAGGGCGCCCGAGCCGGTGCTGCCGCTGCGCCTGTTCCGCGACCGCGTCTTCGTCGTCGTCAGCGCGGCGCTGTTCATCGCCACGCTGTCGCTGTTCGCGGCGATCGTCTTCATGCCGCTGTTCCTGCAGGTCGTCACCGGCACCAGCGCCACCCAATCCGGGCTGCTGGTGCTCCCGTTGCTGCTGGCGAGCACGCTCAGCACGGTCGCCTCCGGGCGGATCATGGCCAGCACGGGGCGCTACAAGGTCTTCCCGGTCATTGGCCTGGCGCTGATGAGCCTTGGCCTGCTGCTGCTCTCTCGCCTGGAGGCGACGAGCTCGCGCGCCACGGCGGCGCTGTTCATGGTCGTGTTCGGCCTCGGCTTCGGCATGGTCACGCAGGTCCTTGTCGTGGCGATCCAGAATGCCGTCGAGCGCCGGGAGATCGGCACGGCAACCGCCTCGGCGAACCTCTTCCGGGCCCTCGGCGGCTCCGTCGGCGTGGCCATCTACGGTGCCGTGTTCGCCAACGGGCTGCGGCACTGGCTGCCCCTGACACTGCCGGGCCGACTGCCGGCCGGCATCGATCCGCACGGGATCCAGGCCAGCCCCGGCCAGATCCACGCCCTCCCGGCAGCGGTGCAGCACGGGATCGCCCAGGCTGTGGCCAATTCGCTCCACGACGTGTTCCTCGTCGCCGCCTCGATCGCCCTCGCGGGCTTCCTGGTCGTGCTCTTCCTGCGCGAGCGGCCGCTGCGCGGGCCGGCCCCGGCCCAGGCTCGCACCGGCGCCCGCCCCCAGGGCCAGCCATCCGAGCCCAGCCGGACCTGAGCAGCCCCCACCACCAGGAGGCACGATCATTGTCAGGCGGGTGGGAGATCATGGGAGTCGTCAGCCGCCGGCGCGTCGACAGAGGGGAGCGGCCATGACCGTCAGGTTTCCAGGAGAGTCAGCGGAGTACCGGGCGGCGCGCGACCGGCTGCTGGAGCAAGAGATCGAGCTGCGCCGCGCCATGGAGGCCGTGGCCGCGGCCAGGCGCGAGCTCCCGCCCGGTGGAGCCGTCCCGGAGGACTACGTCTTCCAGGGGGCTGGTGCGGACGGCGCACCGACCGACGTGCGGCTCTCGGAGCTCTTCGCACCCGGCAGGGACTCGCTCGTGGTCTACAGCATGATGTTCCCGCGCGATCCCGGCGACGAGCGGCCGGGGCCCGAGGGCGGCCGGACTGCGCTTCTGCCGCTCGCGGAGGGCCCGTGCCCGTCGTGCACGGCGCTGCTCGACCAGCTCGAGGGTGCCGCGGAGCACGTCTCCCAGCGCGCCAACCTCGTGGCGGTCGCGAAGGCGCCGCTGTCGCGCATCCTCGCCTTTGCCGAGGAGCGTGGCTGGCGGCGGCTTCGCCTCGTATCCTCGGCGGCCAATACCTACAACCGCGACTACCTCAGCGAGACGGCAGAGGGGCACCAGAGGCCGATGCTCAACGTGTTCCACCGCGACGGCGGAACGATCCGCCACTTTTGGGGCTCGGAGCTTTTCTATGCACCCACCGACCCCGGACAAGATCCCCGCCACGTCGGCACCATCGAGCCGCTCTGGAACCTGTTCGACCTCACGCCCGAGGGGCGCCCGACCGGCTGGGACGAGCAGATGCGCTACTCGTGAGGCCCTCTCCCTGAATGCCCTGGACGGGCTGCCTGGAACCGGCGACCATAGCCGCAGGATGGCGGTGCTTCGCTTGTTCGGGCGCGACCAGGAGCTGGGCGTTCTGGACGATCTGGTCGACCGCGCCCATGAGGGCGGCGGGGCGCTGGTGCTGCGCGGCGAGGCCGGGATCGGCAGGTCGTCGCGGCTGGCGGCCGCCAGCCACCACGGAGCGACAAGGCTGTTGGGCAGCGCCGCGCTGGTGCTCGGCGCCTTCGACCTCGCGGCGGGGTTCCCGGCGGCCGCGGCCGCCGGGCTGCGGGCGCAGGGCCGGCTCGGCCACCTGGCGCGCGTGCTCGTGCTGCACGCATGGGCCGCGACCCACCTCGCGGACTGGAACGTGGCTCTGCCCGCCGCCGAGGAGGCCGGCCGGCTGGCGGCCGAGACCGGGGAGCCGCTCTGGGCCGCGGGCGCGCAGGTCGTCAAGGCGGTGCTGGCCGCGGTCCGCGGCGACCAGGAGGTGGCCGACGCCCTCGCCGCGGCGGCCGAGCAGGCCGTCCCGCCCATCGGCGCCAGCTTCATGCTGGCGATCGTGCAGCTGGCACGGGGCCTGAGCGCCCTCGGCGGCGGGCGCCACGCCGAGGGCTACCAGCACCTGCGGCGCATGTTCGACCCCGCCGATCCTGCCTACCACCCCGTCATTCGCTGCTGGGCGATCGGGGAGCTCGCCGAGGCCGCCGTCCACAGCGGCCACGCGGCCGCCGCCCGCGCCCTGCTGGAGGAGCTGGAGCCGCTGGCGGCGCAGACCCCGTCGCCATGGTTCCACGTGGGCATGCGCTACGCCCGGCCGTTGCTGGCCGACGACCAGGACGCCGAGGCGCGCTTCCAGGCCGCGCTCAGCGCCGACCTGACCCGCTGGCCCCTGGCCCGGGCGCGCCTGCTGCTGGCCTACGGCGCCTGGCTGCGCCGGCAGCGGCGCGTCGCCGAGTCGCGGGCGCCGCTGCGCGCCGCCCGCGAGGCGTTCGACGGGCTCGGCGCCCTGCCCTGGGGGGAGCGGGCCCGCCAGGAGCTGCGCGCCGCCGGCGAGACCAGCAGCCACCGTCGCACCCCGCAGGCGTGGGACCAGCTCACCTCCCAGGAACTCCAGATCGCCCAGATGGCCGCCGGCGGGCTGTCGAACCGGGAGATCGGCCAGCAACTGTACCTGTCGCACCGGACGTTCGGCTCGTACCTGTACCGGGTCTTTCCCAAGCTCGGGATCACCTCGCGGTCCCAGCTCCGCGCCGCGCTGGACAGCCGGGATCGCCTCGCTCGCCTGATTGGCCGGCTTCGAGCCGCCAGAGTTGCAGTCACATGACGGGTGCCCAGCCACGGCAGGCTCTGTAGTGTCGCGGTTGACCGCGCTCGCGGCCCGACACCGGGGAGAGGAGACCGCATGTCCACAACGCCCGAGCCCACCACCCCCAGCACGATCGTGCTCATCCACGGACTGTGGCTGACCCCACGCGGCTGGGAGGGTTGGGTGGACCGCTACACCAGCCGCGGCTACAAGGTGCTCGCCCCTGCCTGGCCTGGCATGGAGGCCGAGGTCGAGGCGCTCCGCCGCGACCCCTCGGTCATGAACGGGCTTGGGGTCACCGAAGTCGCCGACCACTACCAGAAGGTCGTCCAGGGCCTCGACGAGCCGCCGATCATCATGGGGCACTCCTTCGGCGGTCTCATCGCGCAGATCCTGCTCGACCGCGGTCTCGGCGCGGCCGGCGTCGGGATCCACCCCGCGCCGGTCAAGGGCGTGCTGCAACTGCCGCTCTCGGCCCTGCGGTCAGGCTTTCCCGTGCTGCGCAACCCGGCGAACCGCAAGCGGACGGTCGCGCTCAGCCCGGAGCAGTTCCGCTACGGGTTCACCAACACCCTCAGCGAGGAGGAGTCGAAGAGGGTGTACGACCGCTACCACGTCCCGACCAGCGGCCGGCCGCTGTGGCAGGTCGCCACCGCCAACCTGGTGCCCAACCCCGCCAACAAGGTGAACCTGCGCAACAACGACCGCGCGCCGCTGCTGCTGGTGGCCGGCGGCGCCGACCACACCGTCCCGGTGGCGCTGGTCCGGGAGAACCACAAGCGCTACCGCCACTCGACTGCCGTGACCGACTACAAGGAGTACCCGGGCCGGCCGCACTTCACGATGGGCGTGCCCGGCTGGGAAGAGGTCGCCGACCACGCCCTCAGATGGGCGACCGAGAACGCCGCGTCTGGTGCCCGCAGCCCGGGCGCCCCGACGACGAATACGTGACCCGGAAAGGAGCAGCCCGATGGGGACGATCACCACCAAAGACGGCGCCGAGATCTTCTACAAGGACTGGGGCTCGGGGCAGCCAATCGTGTTCAGCCACGGCTGGCCGCTCAACGCCGACGCCTGGGACGACCAGGCGCTGCTGGTGGCCACCAGCGGCTACCGCGCCGTCGCCCACGACCGCCGCGGCCACGGCCGCTCCAGCCAGACCTGGGCCGGCAACGACATGGACACCTACGCCGACGACCTCGCCGAGCTCGTCGACACGCTCAACCTGCACGACGCGGTCCTGGTCGGCCACTCCACCGGCGGCGGCGAGGTCACCCGCTACCTCGGCCGCCACGGCAGCGCCCGGGTCGCCAAGGCGGTGCTGCTCAGCGCAATCCCGCCGCTGATGCTCAAGACCGACGCCAATCCCGGCGGCACCCCGATCGAGGCGTTCGACGCCCTCCGCACCGGCCTGCGCGCCGACCGCTCGCAGTTCTACCAGGACCTGAGCGCGCCGTTCTACGGCGCCAACCGGCCCGGTGCGGCGGTCTCGCAGGGCGTCCGCGAGGCGTTCTGGCTGATGAGCATGCAGGTCGGCCTGAAGGGCGCGTACGACTGCATCAAGGTGTTCTCCGAGACCGACTTCACCGACGACCTCGGCAGGTTCGACGTGCCGACGCTCATCCCCCACGGCGACGACGACCAGATCGTGCCGATCGGCGCCGCGGCCCTGCAGTCGTCCAAGCTGGTCAAGGGCGCGACCCTGAAGGTGTATCCCGGCGCCCCGCACGGCCTGGCCATGCTCAGCACCTACAAGGACCAGTTCAACGCCGACCTGCTGGCCTTCATCAGGTCCTGAGCCTCGACGCCGCCGCGAGGACCGGGCGGTCCAGGGGGGCGCGTGTCCGGGCGGAGCAACCATATGCACAGTTCAAGCCCGCGCCCCGTACGCGAATGCCAGCAACCGCGCGGCCAGGTACGTCGCGGTGCGCAGTTCGGCATCAGAGAGCCGTGCGTGGACAGCCGCGTCCCGTGCGGCACGAGCTTGTCCTAGTTCCTCTGCGAACAGCGCATGCCATCGAGCCAGCCGTTCCGCGGGGGGCTCCGAATGGCCGTGAAACTGCTGGAGCTGGTCGGGTGCCCACTGCTCCGCCGGTAGCTCGGCCAACCATTCAAGCTCCTCAAGACGGCGGTAAAGATCAAGCAGCTGCTGCACGGCGCTTGCGCGTTCTGCTGCGTCTGGGAACGGCTCGTGCAGCTCATGCGGCAGCATCGAACGCTCCGCTCTTGACGGTTGCGGCGCCAACGGCCGCGGCCAGCTCGAGTAGTTGCCCTCGAACCGCTGGCTGCAGGGTCAGCACGAGATCCCGGCTGTCGAGATCAAGCTGCGCCAGCGCCGCCCGAGCTTGCAGCAGAGCGTTGACGGCGGACAGCGCTGGGTCTGGCGCTCCGGGGACGCTGGCGCCAAGCCTGTTGGCAAACCACGCTGAGATCTCTGCCCAACGCCACAGCTTGACGCGCTGGTCTGCGCGGGCCGCCGGGGGCGGGAAGTCGCCGGGACCGCGGTCACCGGTCGACAGCAGCCGAACGCTCTCGCGAGTGCGACCGGTCCGCGCCGCGATCTCGGTCAGTGTGACGTATTCGTCCGGGGCCACACGGACTATGCGGACGCCGACAACAGCCTGCTCCACCGCAGTGATCGCAGTGACCAGGGCCTCCGCCAGTGAGTCGGCCTCGCGGTCGAAGTGCAGGTGCTGCACGCCAGCGGTCACTCCGATGGTCGAGTCGTCACAGCCAGCCTCGAACAGTGCGTCCTGTGCCTGATCGGTCCGCAGGTCGGCACCCTCCACCAGGAGGGTGAACTCATAAGTCCTCATGCCTCATGCCTCATGCCTCGCGCGCGCCGGCATGTTGACAACGTACGCACTTCCGGGCAGGACTCAACGGCTCGCTCGTCCTGGCGCGGTACACTCTTCCAGAAGGTTCTGTTACAGAACTACTTTGGGGGCGCTCAGATGCCATGGTGCGGATGAGCCGGCGCCACGGCCGCCACGGCCGCGCGGGGGAGCTGGCCAGTTCTGGCGGCCCGTGGCAGTGGCTGGTGGTCGAGCGGCCCCGCCCACCGGGAGTGCGCGCGGGCCGGGCGGCGCCGTGGCTTGCCGTTGGCACGGTGTGCCTCGGCGCGTTCATGGGGCAACTGGACGCCAGCATCGTCACGCTGGCCTTTCCCGCCCTGCACCGCCAGTTCGCCGCTTCGCTGGCGGCGGTGCAGTGGGTCTCGCTGGCGTACCTGGTCACCCTGGTTGCGCTGCTGATCCCAGTCGGGCGCCTCGCCGATGCGGCCGGGCGCAAGCTCGTCTACCTCTACGGGTTCGTGGTCTTTACCGCGGCGTCCGCCGCCTGCGGGCTGGCCCCGACCCTGGTCGCGCTGGTCGGCTTCCGGGTCGCGCAGGCGGTCGGCGCGGCGATGCTGCAGGCCAACAGCGTCGCCCTGGTCACCACCAGCGTGCCCCCGGCGCAGGCGCGGCGGCGCGCGGCGCTTGGGGTGCAGGCCGGCGCGCAGGCGCTCGGCCTGGCGCTCGGCCCGACCCTCGGCGGGGTGCTGGTCGCAACCGTCGGCTGGCGGTGGGTGTTCGGCATCAACGTGCCGGTCGGCGTGGTCGCGGTGGTCGCGGGCCGGTACCTGCTGCCCCGCACCCGGGAGCGGACCCCGCTCGGCGCGCTGGACTGGCCCGGGCTGGCCCTGCTCGCCGGCGCGGCGACCGCCGGGCTGCTGGCCGTCTCGGCGGCCTCCGGCCTTGCGCTGCCCGTCTCGGCGGTGCTTGCCTTGGCCCTGGTCACCCTCGCCGCGGCTGGAGGGTTCGTCTGGCGGCAGCGGCGTGCCGCGGACCCGCTGCTGGACCTGACGCCGCTTGGCCGCGGTGGGGTCGGGGCGGGCCTGCTGGGGGCGCTCGGCGGCTACCTGGTGCTGTTCGGTCCGCTGGTGCTCGTCCCGGTGGTGCTGGCGGATGCGGGGGTGGCCTCCCAGCACGCCGGGCTGGTGCTGACCGCCCTGCCCGCCGGGTTCGCCCTGGCCGCCACGGCCGCCGGGCGCCTGCACTTCCTTGGCGACGACCACCGGCGCTGCCGGACCGGCGCGCTTCTGGCCGCGGCCGCGCTCGCCGTGCTGGCGACCGCGCCGCTGCACCTGCCGGTCCTGGCGGTGGCGCTGGCCGTGGTCGGCCTCGGCCTGGGCGTGTTCACCCCTGCCAACAACGCGATGATCATGGCGGCCGTCCCCGCCCGCGCCAGCGCAACCGGCGGTGGCCTGGTGAACCTGGCCCGCGGGCTGGGCACCGCGCTGGGCGTGGCCCTGCCGGTCCTCGCCCTGCACCTGGCCGCGCAGGCGCGGCACCCCGCGGCGGGCCCGCACCTGGCCGTGCTCGTGTTGCTGCTGGCCGCGGTCGGCGCCATGATCATGACGACAGTCACCAGCGCATGACGCTACCGCCGCCCGAGCCCAGGCCCGCCAGTGCCGGCGGGGCAGCTCCCCGGCCACAGCTTGCCGACGTGGTGGCGCGCCTGCGCCGCGCGATGCGCCGTGCGGCCCGCGCCGCTCAGCCAGACCATCCCCTCAGCGTCGCCCAACTGGAGCTGCTGGCCTGCCTGGCCGAGCATCCAGGCGCCCGCCCCGGGGAAGTCGCCCGCTGGCTGCGGCTGGCCCCCAACTCCGTCACCACCCTCATCAATGCCCTGGTGGCACGGGGCATGGTTGCCCGCGGCAGCGGCGGCGCCGACCGGCGCACCGTCGCGCTGCGGCTCACCCCCGCCGGCGCGGCCACCCTCGAGCGCTGGCAGGCCACCAACGCGGCCATCTTGCACGCCGCCCTGGCCGCGCTGCCTGCCGACCAGCAGCACGCACTCCACGCCGCGCTGCCAGCCCTGGACCTCCTGGTCGGCCAGGTCGACCTGATCGACCAGGCCGACACCGCTGCCGGCCAACCCGAGGCGGCGGCGCGACCGGCGCACCGCCTCCGCGAGGGCCAACCGCCGCAAATGTGATTCATCGCCTTGCGCCTGCTCTGGTCAGGGAGCATCATTGCGGCCATCGCAGCGCTCGCCCCCGGCGCTTCCGAAGGCTCTGAGCGAGGCCCTTGGCGATGCTGGTGTCGCTTCCATCTGGTCTGCGCCGAGGATCGAGCTTGGTACGCAATCTTACTGATTCCGAAGAGCGCGTTTATCGCCAAGACTCACCGGGTCGCCCGCACTGTGCCGGCTGACTTCAGTGCCCGGATCCGCCCAGGCGGCTCGGGCTGGTGTGGAAACTGTCCGCGAGTGGGAGTCGTGATGCGCAGAGTTGCCCTGCTGGTGGCGTTGTCGATAGTGGCAGCGACCGTGTCCCTGTCGGTCATGAGCAGCGGCGGGGCACTGGAGGCGGCGACGGTTGTCGCCAATGCGTCGTCGTCCTGGCAGACCAACGGGACCGTCATGGCCCTGGCGTACGCCAACGGCGTGGTCTATCTCGGCGGGGAGTTCACGTCGGTGCGCCCGCCCGGTGCCGCGCTGGGAAGCGGCGAGGTGGCCCGCAGCCGTATCGCCGCCTTCGACGCGGCCACCGGGGCGCTGCTCCCGTTCAGCCACACCCTGGACAAGCGGCCGATGGTGCTGACGGCCTCGCCCGACGGCAGCCGCATCTACGCCGGTGGGGACTTCCTCACCATCGACGGGAAGAGCCGGCCCCACCTCGCGGCGTTCGACACCGCGACCGGCGCGCTCAGCAGTTGGCAGCCGCGGACCAACGGCGGCGTCAGGGGCGTCGCGGTCCACGGCAACACCGTGTACGTCGGTGGCACGTTCACGTCGATGAGCGGCAGCGCCCGGCAGAACCTCGGCGCGGCGGCCGCGGACACGGGCAGCCTGCTCCCCTGGGCTCCGACGGCGGACTCCACGGTGCACCGGGTGGCGGTGGCGCCGGACGGCACCAGGGTGTTCGTCGGCGGCTACTTCAGCCTGCTCAATGGCCAGAGCCGGCGCGGCACCGGCTCGCTCGACCCGGTCACCGGCGCCAATGAGCCCTGGGCGTCCGCCAACGTCCTCCCGCTGCACAACAGCACCTGCACCTCGGACGTCAAGGACGTCAAGGTCGACCAGACGAACGTCTACTTCGCGGCCGAGGGCACCGGCAGCGGCTGCTTCGACGGCACCTTCGCCGCCAGGCAGAGCGACGGCGCGCTGGTCTGGAAGGCCGACTGCCGGGGCGCCACCCAGGCGATCGAGGTGCTCGGCGGCTTCCTCTACAAGGGCTCCCACGCCCACGACTGCAGCGCCATCGGCAGCTTCCCCGAGGTCTCAAGCCTCGGCGTGGAGCGGCGCCACCTGCTGGCCGAGCGCCTGGGCGACGGCTCGCTCGGGCCGTGGTGGCCCAACACCAGCGGCAACCCGCTGGGGCCGTTCGCCATGGCCACCGACGGCACGCAGCTTTTTGTCGGCGGCGACTTCCTCACCGTGAACAGCCACGCCCAGCAGGGCTTCACCCGCTTTGGCGGGCCGCCGGACCTGAGCAGGCCGCGGCAGCCGGCGGTCCTGAGGGCATCGAGCGTCACGCCCGGAGAGGTGCGGCTGATCTGGCAGGCCATCACCGACGACGACGACGAGCGCCTGATCTACCGGGTGTACCGCGACGGCTCCGCCACGCCGCTCTGGACCGGCTCGGTGGTCCGCTCGACCTTCTGGATCAGGCCGAATCTGAGCTTCACCGACACCGGCCTCGCGCCCGGCTCGACCCACAGCTACCAAGTCGACGCCGTCGAGGCCAACGGGACCAACAAGAGCTTCAAGTCGGCGCCCGCCTCGGTGACGGTGGCGACCGTGAAGGCTTCCTACGTGAACACGGTCAAGGCCGACGCCCCGCTCTTCTACTGGCGCCTGGGCGAGCTGTCCGGGACGGTTGCCAACGACTCGTCCGGCGCGGGGCGCTGGGGCAGCTACCGCGGCACGGTCAGCCTGGGCCAGACGGGCGCGATCACCAATGACGCGAACAAGGCGGTCAGGCTCGCGACCACGCCGCTGAACAACGAGTTCGTGACCTCGAAGAACCTGTACGTCGGCTCGCAGACCCTCTCGGTCGAGCTGTGGTTCAAGACCACCACCACCACTGGCGGCAAGCTGATCGGGTTCGGCAACTCCCAGCTCGGCACCAGCACGAGCTACGACCGGCACGTCTACATGACCAACGACGGCAGGCTGGTCTTCGGCACCTGGATCGGGACCCACGCGACGGTCACCTCCACCGGCCACTACAACAACGGCGTCTACCACCACGTGGTCGCCACCCTCGGCGGGGACGGCATGGCCCTGTACGTCGACGGCGTGCTCATCGGGACCAACCCGAACACCAAGGCGCAGCAGTACAACGGCTACTGGCGGGTCGGGGGCGACAACCTGAACAACTGGCCCGGCCAGCCCACGAGCCGCTACTTCAACGGCACGGTGGACGAGGCCGTCGTCTACAGTGGGCCGCTCACCGCCAAGCAGGTCGCCGACCACTTCTCCCACAGCCACCCCTGACGGGCTGCGCCACAGCGGTCGCGTCCAGGCCGCCGCCGCCGGGCGGCCTGGACGCGGCGCGTCTGCTGCGGTATGCAGGCGACAGGATTCGGAGACGGCAGGCTGAGCTGAGGAGCTGAGGGCGGTGTTCGGAACATCCTGGCGTCTGGCAAGGATCGCCGGCATCGAGGTTCGCATCGACAGCTCGTGGACGGTGATCGCCCTCCTCGTCACCTACAGCCTGTATCTCCGGTTCTCGCAGATCTATGGGGACCTGTCGACGCCAGCAGCGGTCGGGCTGGCGATCCTGGCGGCCGTGCTGTTCTTCGGCTCGGTGCTCGTCCACGAGATGGCCCACGCGCTGGTCTCCCAGGCGCGGGGGATCCGGGTGCAGGACATCACCCTGTTCCTGTTCGGCGGGGCGACCCGGGCCAGGGTCGAGTCCCGCGGGCCGGGCGACGAGTTCCTGATCGCCGTGGTGGGACCGCTCACCAGCGCGCTTCTGGCGGTGCTGTTCGGGCTCGTGGACGTCCTCGGCCGCGACGGCATGTCCAGGCCGCTGGCCGGCGTCTTCGGCTACCTTGCGTGGGTGAACCTGCTCCTGGCCGGGTTCAACCTGGTCCCGGGATTTCCCCTGGACGGCGGTCGGCTGCTGCGCTCGGCCGTGTGGAGGGCCACGGGCAGCCTCGCCCAGGCCACCCGGATCGCCTCCCTGGCCGGCCAGGCTGTGGGATGGCTGCTGGTGGCCGGAGGCGTGGCCTTCCTCCTGACGGGGAACCTCGCCGGCGGCATCTGGTTCGCCTTCATCGGGTGGTTCCTGGTGCAGGCCGCCCGGGCCTCCTACGAGGATCTCCAGCTCCGGCTCATGCTCCGCAACGTGGAGGCGCAGGACGTGATGGCCGGCAACCTGCTGCGGATCCCGCCGGAGCTTACCCTGCAGGAGGCCGTGGACGGCTATTTCATGCGCTACGACCACGGCGCGTTCCCGGTTGAAGAGCAGCAGCGGACCGTCGGCCTGCTGACGATCCGGGGGGTGCGGCGGGTCCCGAGCGATCAGTGGCGGAGCAGCCGGGTGCGGGACTTCATGGTCCCCCTCGGGGACCAGGTCGTGGTGGCGCCGGATGCCCGGATGGACCGGGTGATGGCCAAGCTCGACGCCAGCGAGGCCGGGCGCGTCCTGGTGGTCCATGATGGCGAGGTGGTGGGGATCATCACGCCTTCGGACCTGACCCGGTGGCTGCACCGGCGGCGGGCGCTCAAGGGCGGAGCGCGCTGAGCCGGGGTCGGGTCGGAGGAGCCGAGCGCACACCAGATTCGGGAGGTACCGGCGGGGCATCTAAATTTTTAGGAAGGCGTGCAGGGTGTTCGCGTCGGGCGCGGGCTTCAACTGCCCGACCTTCTCGTAGCCCCAATGCTTCCACATTTCGTATGCAGGCATCTGCGGAGGCGAGCTCAGCAGTGTCACACGCTCTTCCGGGCGGCCCTCGAGGACACGGCGAGGTACTCGACCATTTATTCCCGAATGGGTCCTCCCGGAGCGGGCGGTTCCGATTCAGAAGCGTGACAGAGCAAGCGGGACTGGGTTGAATAGCTTTGGAACACGGTGGTCGAGCGCCTTCGGTACCTGCGCGATCGCGGGGTGGTGGCGATGTTCTTCAGAAGGAGCGCACCATGGACATCGCGCCGCTTCGACGCCGCGCGGCCAGCGCGCTCGGCAATGGCCTGGCGCTGACCCCGCCGATGGGCTGGAACGACTGGAACCACTTCCACTGCGGCATCAGCGGGACGATCGTCAAGCAGGCGGCCGACGCCATGGCGTCCAGCGGCATGCAGGCCGCCGGCTACCGGTACGTGAACATCGGCGACTGCTGGGCGCTGCCCAGCCGCGACGGCAACGGCAACCTCGTGCCCGACCCGTCGAAGTTCCCGGACGGCATCGGCGGGACGGCCAGCTACGTCCACGGCAAGGGCCTGCGGCTTGACATCTACCTGGACGCGGGCACGCACACGTGCAGCTCCAGCGGCTTTCCCGGCTCGCTCGGCCATGAGCGGCAGGACGCCAGCCTGATCGCCTCGTGGGGCGTCGACTACCTGAAGTACGACAACTGCAACAACAACGGCGTGCCGGCCCCGCTGCGGTTCAACGGCGTCCAGGCGGCCAGCGCCGGCAGCCGCGCGGTGCAGCTCGTCTACTGCGGCGGCACGCAGCGCAGCGCCTCGCTCAGCGTGAACGGCGGCGCGGCGACCACGGTCACGTTCCCGCCGACCGGGAGCTTCAGCACCCCCGGGACCACCACGGTCACCGTCACCCTCCAGGCCGGCGGCAACACGCTGCTGCTCTTCAACAATTCCGGCTGGGCGCCGGACTTCGACCGCATCATCGTCTGAGGAGGCGCCATGGCAGGGGTCGGGCTGGTCCTGGGGGCCGGCGGGGTGGTCGGCCACGCTTTCCACGCCGGCGTGCTGCGGGCGCTCGAGGAGGCGACCGGCTGGGACCCGCGCACCGCGGACGTGATCGTGGGCACCTCGGCCGGCGCGTACGCCGGCGCGCAGCTCCGCGCCGGGCTCTGCACCGCCGACCTGCTCGCGCGGGTCGCCGGCGAGGCGGTCTCCGTCGACGGGCTGGTCCTGTACGAGCAGCTCGGCTGGGCCGAGGCGCTCGACGGGCCACGGCTGCAC
>WNGE01005917.1_pt1 | contig 13733 bp, 16 predicted proteins | sample 5400651 | NCBI WGS metagenome assembly WNGE01 (sample SAMN13153370, study PRJNA577476) | soil metagenome | isolation source: 60 cm soil or saprolite under grassland replicate 2 | place: USA:California | collected 2016-06-15 | reverse complement strand
GCTGGCTGTTATGGTGTCTTTGCGCTGGAAGAATTACTCAGCCTGCTTGGCTCCCCTGCTCGCGAGAGTCTCCTGCCTGCCGTCAAGAAGATCTCTGCTCCCGATGCTCCCACTTAATCCTTATCTCCAAATGTCTGCCTGGTGGGGACGCTGCTTGACCTGACAGGGGAGGGAGTGTAAAAATGAAGGATCATCTCAGTACGCGCGCCACCGGCGCGCCTCTCAACCGCATCGACGGGGTTCAGAAGGTCACTGGCGCGGCAACATATGCCTACGAGTATCCGGTCGAAGGAGTGACCTATGTCTTCCCGGTGCAGAGCACGATCGCCAAGGGCCGGGTCATCTCGATCGACGCGAGTGCCGCGCGTGCGCTGCCCGGTGTCATCGCCGTGCTCTCGCACGAGAATGCCCCACAGCTTGCTCCTCCGCGGGACGACCAGGATCTGGCCGTCTTCCAATCCGATGCCGTGGCCTATCGCGGGCAGTTCGTCGCCGCCGTCGTGGCCGAGACACTGGAGACCGCGCGTTAGGCAGCGAGCATGGTTGCCGTGCGGTATGAGGAACAGCCGCACGACGTCCTGCTGCGCGCCTCCCGCGGCGATCTCTTCACGCCCGAATACGTACCGCAAAAGCCGTTCGGATTCTATCCAGCGGATAGCGCCCACGGCGACGTCGAGGCAGCGCTGGCGGCCGCTCCGGTCTCACTCGACCACACCTACACAACGCCTGCTGAGCACCATAACCCCATGGAGCCGCACACGACCCTGGCGATCTGGAGTGATGACGGCAACGGCGAGAGCGTGACCGTCTACGATACGTGCCAGGGGGTGTCGTGGAGACGAGACGACATCGCCATTGCGTTTGGGCTTTCGTCCGAGCGCGTACGCGTCATCGCGCCCTACGTTGGCGGCAGGTTTGGATCCAGGGGATTTACCCACCCGTATGCCATCCTCGCCGTCATGGCCGCGCGCGTCGCCGGCCGACCGGCGAAGCTGGCGCAGACGCGGCAGCAGATGTTCGGGCCGGTGGGCTACCGCTCGCCGACCATCCAGCGCGTCCGTCTGGGCGCCGAACGCGACGGCCGGCTCACGGCGATCGCGCACGAGGTGGTGGCGCAGACCAACGCGCTCTACGAGATGACCGAGCCAGCCGCCGTCGCGACGCGTACGATGTACGCGGCGCCCAACGTCCGCACCACCCACCGGCTGGCGCGGCTCGACCTGCCGGCGAACTCCTGGATGCGCGCGCCCGGCGAGAGCTCGGGGATGTTCGCGCTCGAGTCGGCGATGGACGAGCTGGCGCTCGCCTGCGGACTCGATCCGATCGAGCTGCGCGTCCGCAACGAGCCCGCGGTGGATCCTGAAACGGGCTTCCCGTACAGCAGCCGCGGCCTCGTCGCCTGCCTGCATGAAGGCGCCGAGCGCTTCGGCTGGGCGCCCCACGATCCCACCCCGCGGACGCGCCGGGCGGGGCGATGGCTCGTCGGGACTGGCGTGGCCGCCTCGACCTATCCGGCCGTCCAGTTGCCCGCAACCGCGCGCGTTGCCACGGACGGAGCCGGACGGTATCGCGTCAGCATCGCTGCCGTGGACATCGGCACGGGCGCCTGGACGGCGCTCACCCAGATCGCGGCGGATGCGCTGGAGGTGCCCGTGGAGCAGGTGCAGCTGGAGATCGGCGACAGCGTCCTGCCGCAGGCGTTTCCGGCATGGGGCTCGACGGGCACCGCCTCGTGGGGGTGGGCGATCTTCGATGCCGCGCAGAAGCTGCGCACCAGGCTGCGCGACGAGTTTGGGGGCGAGGTGCCCGCCGCAGGGCTGGAGGCGGACGGGGGCTTTGCCGGGAACCCCGAGGCACAGCAGTTCTCGATGCACGCCTTCGGCGCGCAGTTCGCCGAGGTCCGCGTCAACGAAGACACGGGCGAGGTGCGCGTGCCGCGGCTGCTCGGCGTCTTCGCCGCCGGGCGCATCATCAACCTGAAGACCGCCCGCTCGCAACTGTTGGGCGGCATGACGTGGGGGCTCTCGATGGCGCTGCACGAAGAGAGTGTGCTGGACCCGCGCTTCGGCGACTACGTCAACCATGACTTTGCGGAGTACCACATCGCCACCAACGCCGACGTGGGCACAGTCGAGGTCGCCTGGATCGAGGAGGACGATCCACACGTCAACCCGCTGGGCGCAAAGGGGATCGGCGAGCTCGGCATCGTCGGCACCGCCGCGGCCATCGCCAACGCCGTCTATCACGCCACGGGGATCCGCGTGCGCGCCCTGCCGATCACGCTCGACAAGCTACTGCCATGAGACGATTGTGGCGAAGAGCGGGTTCAGCGTAATGCGTGCGCAGACCGCTTGGGCTTCCCCCCGGGGCCGGGAAGCCGTCAAGGTAGCGCTCTCTTGACTCCAGCGGGGAGGCTGCTTCCTTACCCCACAAGGGACGCAGTTGGTGATGCAGTGAGGCGAAAACTCACTGCATCACCAACTGCGTCCCTTGTGGCTAGGGCTGGTTGATGATCTCCTCCCGAAGTCTTTTCGCAGAAGGAACGATTCGCTCATCAAAAGCGCCGGGACAACCTCCATAAGTGTCATCACCATCTCCAAAATGGGATAAAATGAAGGTGTTTCGGTAAGAAGTGCCGTTGACCAGAAACGGCTCACATGAATCAGGAGGACGGATTTGAAATACGACGAATTTATTGCACAGGTTCGACATCGTGCCGGGCTCGACTCACATGCCGAGGCCGAGCGTGCCACTCGTGCCACGCTCGAAACACTGGCTGAGCGTTTAGCTGGTGGTGAAGCGCATGACCTTGCGTCACAGCTCTCCCCGGAGCTCGCACGCTATCTTGAATTACCAGATGCGGGAATTGCTGCAAAACTGACACTGGAAGAATTTTTCGAGCTGGTGAGTGAGCGAGAGGGTGTCGACCTGCCAGACGCGACGTTGCACGCTCGCGTCGTAATCGGGGTACTCACCGAAGCTGTCTCCCTGGGTGAGATAAAAGATGTTCGCGTACAGCTTCCTGCTGCTTTCGCTCAGCTCTTCAAAGTAGAAAATGAGGGCGATTTGCCCGAGATAACGACCTAAATGCTTCCACTCCGAATTTGCGGATTCAACCCTGCAGGAACTCTCTGAAGCCTGATGCCAGGCGGCTGGATGCTGAGGCTCACTCCGCAATTAATCGTTGGAAGCATATAGAGGACCGAACACTGAGAAACGCGGAAAAAATATGACAGAGGATTAATATGCCACATATGCGTACGACTCCACGCCAGTACTACGATATGATGGTGGGGTATGGCTATGTCAACAACGCAGCTTCCCTTGGCTATTGTACTCGGTCTTCTTCGCTACTGGCGGCCGTCCTGCCACATTAAGGGAGGCGGCGAGAACTAATGCTGCCCGTACGCATTGTCGAAGTCGAACTGACCAGGTTTCCCGAGACCGATTAGCCGGCCATCGATGGACATCTTTCACACAGAGAGGAGAAGCACGTGTTTGAAGCAATATTCAAGGTCGTTGTCCTGGTCGAAACCGATGAGCAAGGTCAACGGGTCTTTCCGGTCACGAAGCATAGGACACCGGTAAACGAGACGGAGTTCTTATCCCTTCTCGCCTCGGTCTATCAGGAGGAAGTGTACCCAAGGCTTCAGACTGACGATACCTTGACGATCACGGCGCATCTGGACTTGCCGCTCCGAGAGGTTGAAAGAACGTTTCACTTTCGCGAGGGCCGACTATTTGAGGGAGAGAGTAGCCAACAGCCGATGATTTCAGACCCACTTCCACTGGTTCAGGGGGTCTACGAGAAGTTCGTGCGGCAGGTGGTGCCAGGCGAACTCTTTACCCTCACGTTTCAGGTGGAGCAACCATAGTGACGTTTCACTATTCTCAAGGAACAAGTTTTTCAGCAGCAGTGAAAGGAGGAATCTTTCATGGCAGAAGTTCGATTCGACCACGTCTACAAGTCCTTTGACCAGGTGGAAATCGTCCACGATGTCAGCATCGAGATCAAGGACCAGGAATTCCTGGTGCTGGTCGGGCCATCGGGCAGCGGCAAAAGCACGTGCTTGCGCATGGTAGCCGGGCTAGAAGAACCCAGCGCGGGTCGCATCTACATCGGCGATCGCCTGGTCAATGGGGTGGATCCCAAAGACCGGAACATTGCGATGGTCTTCCAGAACTACGCGCTCTATCCACACATGAACGTCTTCGACAATGTGGCTTTCGGACTCAAGGTGCGCCATGTCCCCGCACAGGACATCACCGCGCGAGTGCAGGAGGCGGCTGAAGTCCTGGGCCTGGAGCAATTGCTCAAACGCAAACCCAAACAGCTCTCCGGGGGACAACGCCAGCGGGTAGCCCTCGGTCGAGCGATTGTGCGCCAGGCGGATGTCTTCTTGATGGACGAACCGCTCTCGAATCTGGATGCGCAGCTGCGTGTCGCTACGCGTGCCGAGATCATCAAGCTGCACCGTCTCATCCGGACGACGGTCATCTACGTCACCCATGACCAGGTCGAGGCTATGACCATGGGTGACCGCATCGCGGTGCTCAACGAGGGCCTCATCCAGCAGCTTGGCTCACCTCAGCAACTCTACGACCATCCCACCAATCTCTTTGTCGCCGGCTTTATTGGCTCTCCCTCCATGAATTTCTTCCCCAATGCCAGGATCATCGAGCAAGAAGGGCAGACGAAGGTCATGCTGGAAGGGATCGGGCAGATCGTCGTCCCCTCGCGCTATGTGGAGCGCAGCAGGGCAGCCGCAGGGAAGGACTTGACCTTCGGCATCCGTCCTTCGCACCTGGAAGACGTGGCGCTGATTCCGTCCGAGAGCCAGACCGGATCGACGCTCGATGGGAGCGTCGAGGTGGTCGAGAACCTGGGCGACGAGTTGCTGGTGTACCTGACCGTGGCGGGCAGGAGTGCGGTGGCCAAGCTCGATCCGCGTTCCCAGGTGAAAGCCGGTGCTCAGGTGCGCCTGCACGTCGACAACGAGTCCATGCACCTCTTCGATACGGCTAGCGGGGATGCCATCTTATAGCAGAGAGGTGCATGCTGTTGATCCTGCCACGATTTGATGTTCGAACAGGCCTTGAGAAGTACACGAGTCGGCTTGGGGCATTGAATTGTGCATAATAGGGGCGGGTTCCCATGCTTTCCCTCTCACCCACCGCGGTGAGAGAAGATTTTACGAGAAAAGGAGCATCTCAACGATGCGTATTACGAACACCCTCACCGGGGAAAAAGAAGCATTTGTTCCGGCTTCCCTGCCCGTCCGTATGTACGTTTGTGGCCTGACTCCCAAGAACGAGCCGCATCTGGGTCACGCGCGTCTCTTCGTCGCCAGTGATGTGATGCGGCGCTACCTGGAATACCGGGGATATCCGGTCAATTACGTCCAAAACTTCACGGATATTGATGATAGGATTATCCGGGCCGGTCTGCGTGAGGGGATCCCGGCCTCTGAGGTCGCCAAACGCTATACCGCGGACTACTTTCGAGACATGAGCGCTTTGTCAGTCCGTCCGGCGGATACCTATACCTATGTGACCCAGTTTATCCCCCAGATTATCGCCTTTGTGCAAAAGCTCATAGAGCAAGGGCACGCGTATGTGCTCGGAGTAGAAGGCGACCGCGACGTCTATTTCTCCACGGACTCCTTTCCCGGCTATGGGAAGCTTTCCAGACGGAATCGGGAGGCTATGGAGGCCGGAGGGCGTCTCGAGCCAGACGAGCGCAAGCGGAACCTCCGAGACTTTGCCCTCTGGAAAGCAGCGAAACCGGGGGAGCCATGGTGGGATAGCCCCTGGGGTCATGGACGTCCTGGGTGGCATATCGAGTGTTCAACGATGGCCATGGAAACGCTGGGTGAACAGATCGATATCCATGGTGGCGGGGCCGATCTGATCTTCCCGCACCACGAGAACGAGATCGCCCAGAGTGAGAGCCTCAGTGGCAAACCATTTGCACGTTACTGGGTCCATACCGGTCTGTTGCACATGGGGGAGGAGAAAATGGCCCATTCCGGCATATTCGTGACGGTCAGCTCGGCGTTGGAGGTGACACCGGCCCCGGCCCTCCGCCTGTATCTGTTGTCGCAGTCCTACCGCACGCCGTTCACCTATCTCCCTGAGCAAGTTGATGCGGCTGTCAAGCGCTGGCGTCGTTGGGTAGAAGCGCGGCAGGCGGCTGCCAGATTCGTGGGCGACACTCCTGCGCCCGAAAGGGAGCCCGAAGAGTACACCCACTATCGCGAAGAGTTTATTTCTGCAATGGACGATGATTTCAACACGTCCGCCGGTATGGCAGTCGTCGATACTCTTGTGCGGCATCTCAACGAAATCACCGGCAAACCAGTGCAAGGGAAAGAGCGAGGGCAGAGCGAACTGGCACGTGCCGGGCTGGCTGTGCTCGATGAGTTGACTGGCATTCTTGGCATTGCTCTCGATCCGTTTCTGGATATTCACCGCACCATTGATGCTGCCACCCGTGCTGATATTGAGACTCTTGTGGATGCCCGTACAAAGGCCCGTCAAGCCAGAAACTGGCAGGAAGCCGACCGCATCCGCGAAGAATTGGATGAGAGATTCGGCGTGATCATAAGGGATGGACCTGCGGGATCGACGTGGGAAGTAAAGTAGGGCTTAACAGCTAGAAACTTGTCGGGATGGCAGATAATTATCTGAGAGTTCAGATACCCCATCGGGGCCTGGTGAGAAAGAAATGAGGCGCAATGCGATGCAGCTCTTCAACAGCTTCAGCCAGCAAATCGAGACCTTCGTTGCACATAATGACGAAGTAAAACTCTACGTGTGCGGGATAACGCCCTATGATACGGCCCATCTTGGACATGCCTTCGTCTTTACAACTTTTGACATCCTGGTCCGCTATCTGCGTTCGCAGGGGCTGCGCGTGGTATACGTGGAAAATGTCACCGATATCGATGATCCCTTGTTTGAAAGGGCCCGTGAGCTGGGAAACATCTCCTGGGATCAACTCGCGCAGCAAGAGACGGAGAGATTTGTGCGCGAAATGCAGGCCATTCACGTCGTCATGCCCGATCACTTTGTTCGTGCATCTGAGCAATTGCCGACCATGTTCTCGCTCATGGAGCGGCTGTTGCAAAGCGGCAATGCCTACCTCAATGATGGATGGATGTATTTCGACATACGCAGTGATGCGCAGTTTGCGCAACTGGCGTTTGCCAGCGGGCTGATGGGCTACAACCAGCTCCTGGAAAGCGCGAATCTGAACGGGAACGATCCCCATGACCCTCGAAAGCGCGATCCGCTGGATTTTCTCCTCTGGAGGGGCGCTGTTGCTGGTGAGCCAGCCTGGCCGAGCCCCTGGGGTCCAGGACGGCCAGGCTGGCATATTGAATGTTCGGCTACAGCGACGCGTTTCCTCGGGCCGCAAATCGATATCCATGGCGGGGGAGCAGATTTGATTTTTCCGCATCATAGCTGCGAAATCGCGCAAACGGAGTCTGCGACCGGGGTACGCCCGTGTGTGAGGTACTGGATGCATGTCGGGTTAGTGAAGCTGGGCGGGACGAAGATGAGCAAGTCCCTCGGGAACCTGATCGTCGTCCACAAGCTGCTTAAGACCTATACTGCTGATGCGATACGGCTTCTATTAGCCGGACATCACTACCGGCAAGCGTGGGAATTCGCCATTACCGAGATGGAACATGCCCAGCGATTGGCAGACCGGATCATGGAAGCAGCGAGAGAGGATGTGAGCCTGGAGACGCCGTCGATTGACTCCCTCACAGAATGGACGGAGCAAGCCTTTCTCAATGCGCTGGAAAGCGATCTGGATACTCCCAGGGCGGTTCGGGTGCTGGGGAATCTGGCGCAGGCCTGCCTCTCTGGTCTCGTGCCAGACCCTGAACTGCCTGTTGCTCGCCAGCACATTCGCTCGATGGCAGAGTTTCTCGGTTTGCGCCTGGACAAAGCCTCCGAGGTGCAGGGACCGACTCGCTAATGTCGAGTGCTTTTACAATCGAATTCGGCGGCACTCTTCACCCGGTTCTGTCAGCCCGGTTGCTTATGAGCAATTGATGGGTGAGTCCGAATGTTTCGGGCCTGCACAAAAACGGGTGAATCTCACTTGCTTCCGAGGCCCGGAATGGGATAGACTGCATGAAGAAGATCACTCGATTAGCCGATGGTTGACTGAGTGCAGAGAGCTACTGCATGTCTGTCGAACGCGGCGCATGTCAGAATGAGAAAGCGAGGGAAGAGCCAATGGCCATCATCTCACCGGAAGACCAGCAAACTCTGCAAACGCTCTTCGCACAAGAGCTACAGGACGATGTGACTATCACCTACTTCACCCAGCGCGAGTCGGTGCTCATCGTCCCGGGCCAGGAGTGCTCCTCCTGCAAGGAGACGCGCGAACTGCTGGAGGAACTGACCGAGACCTCGGACAAACTGCACTTGACCATCAAAGATTTCGTGCGCGATGAGCAGGAGGCACAAGGACTGGGCATCACACGCATTCCTGCCTTCATCTTGCAAGGTCATACAAAGGGCGCTGTGCGCTACTTTGGCATCCCGGCGGGTTACGAGTTCTCCACGCTGGTCGAAGACCTCATCGATGTCTCCAGGGGGACAACCAAACTGAGCGAGAAAACCCGAGAGACCTTGGCGACGGTCGATCAAGACCTGCACATCCAGGTCTTCGTCACCCCGACCTGACCCTACTGCCCCCGTGTGGCCAGGTTGGCCCACCAGTTTGCTATCGAAAACGAGCACATCACCGCCGATGTGGTCGAAATCTCCGAGTTCATTGACTTGGCCCAGCGCTATCGGGTGCAGGGCGTCCCCAAGACGGTGGTGAACGACCGCATCGAGATTATGGGAGCGGTGCCCGAGTCCCGCTTTCTGCAAGAGGTGCTCAAAGCGAGAGAACCGCAGCAAAAACAGCCTTAAAAGAGCATGTTCTGCGAGGGAAGCCCAGGATTGTTGCTCCCAAAAATATGTGGGAAGAAGGCTCAGATCCTGGCCTCCCTCCCTCCTTCTGCACCCCCTTTGTCCGCTGGCCGCTCCCGCCACTCTCGTATCTCCCTGGCGTGCATGGGGTAATGGCTGTAGCTATCGGGCCGCAGACGATGACGGAAGCGCGTCTCCCGCGTGAAGTGCTCTTCGGGCACGCTGTGCAGGTAGTCGAGGAGCCGACGGTGCGTTTCTTCTAGATGCCTCAGGACTTCAGAGAGCGCCATGTCCCGTTTCTGTTCCGCCTTCTGTGCATTGAAAGCGTCGATGCCGCCGGACTGGATATATCGCGGTGGTCTGCCTCCGGTGAGGATCAGCGGCAAATACTTCAAGGCCTCCTCCTCCCAGGTAGTCACGTACGCAAGGATATCTTTGACCGACCACTCGCCCATGACGCCAGGCTCCAGCAACTGTGCATCGGACAAGCCGACGTAGGACTCCTTGAGCGCCGTCCAGGCCTTCTCCAGTTTCTGAAACAACTGTTGATTCTTCATGATTCAGCTTGTGCCTCCTTCCGAGTGATGGTGGGTGGCGTGCGTGTTAGCATTCCACCGGTCGCTCTTGAACGGCTCGTAAGACCTATCCCAGTCTACCCGCATGAACTGGCCTGCTCCCCGATCCGTCGTCTTGCCGTGATTTCCAGCGTGCGTACGCCATTGGGAGGCAGACGGCGCAGGGACGGTAACCGGCGGCCCGCGCGTGCTCTTCGGTGAGGAAGAAGACACGCAGCGCGGCGGGGCAGCCGAGACGGCCATAGATGCGGGTGCTGCGGTGACCACCCAGCGTCCCCGGCACAGCGCTGGTGTAGGGCTTGCCATCAGGGCCGACAAGTTTCCAGATCTGGCTCATGCGTCTCCTTTCGTGTGGCGGCGTATGGACATATGACGTGCAGGATTCATTGGCGGCAACACAAGGCTCTGGCAGCACAATGGGAAGCTGAAGCGGCACATTCCGCGCCCGGCGCTGCGTTTCTTGCTTGCAGTTTGGGACGCTCTTGCTTCTGCCAGAACGTTCGCAATTCCGCTCGGCGGCACGTCCTTCTGGCATAATCCCAGTATAGTTTGTCAAGCAAAGCGGGGCTCTCTGATTCTTGCACTCACATTGCCGCCGTCGGTCTGCGCGAAGCCCATCACCACAGGAGAAGAAAGAAGCGTATCTCTCTCAGTCGTTGATCAGGCAGGCTGAATATTGATGGTGTAGATTCTGTCGGGAGCAATAAAGTGCAAAGCACGCTGCGCATCTTCGTCGTCCCGTTGGATCCCATAGAGGAGTCGAAGAGCAATAAACAGATAGTCTTGGCCTGTCTGTGTGTGCAGTTCCTCTACGGCAAGCTGGCATAAACGCCCAGCCAGAGCTAAGTCCTGGCCGCCCGAAATGCTGAGCACGAAGCCGTTCATGCGTGAAGAGACCAAATAGTCCTTTAAGAACTGCACGCGAAAAGCCACCTCTTGTGCCGGATCTAAGGCCGCTTTTGTATGTAACGCTTCCATAATTTGTCTTTGTTTCGCAGTTGTCATCAACACGGCTCCTTCTTAACAGGTCCTCTTCTATGAACTTCTCCCAATGATACCTGTTGTCGGATAAAAGCGGCTAGCACCCGAGAGTTGGTGGAACTGGTAGCTTCCCTCGAAATCGGTGCCACAATGGGCCACCAGATCCACTTCCAGAAAGCCGGGTCGGGTCTCATTCCACTCCTGGAAGGTGCGGATGGAAAGCTGCTTGAGCGGGGTTCCTGCTCTGGTCGCGGAGAGACCGCGCTGACCCAGCTTGCGCTGAGAGGACAGCAGGCTATCCGCAGTCGCAGCATTCATGGAAAGCAACTGCCTTCGGCACTCCTCCGAGATGTGGAGATGCTCATGCCACTCCAGGGCATCGATCAAGGTGGGCAGGAATGGATCAAACATTTGGCACAGATCCGGTTGGCGGCGTTCCAGACCAGAAACAGCACATGTTGGACTTGCGGTCAATACTTACGAAGCTGTGAGCGACCATGCGTCTGCTGTACCTCTTCGGCATGGTTGAGAAGCCACCTGGCGTATTTAGGCACATAGCCGGTGGTTGCGACAAAGGTATCCAGCACTGTCCTTTTCTCGGACGCAGATGCCTCACGATACTGCGGTGCCATCTGCTGAAGCACTTCGCGTCTTGCTTGATAGCTCAATGACTTTTCCACACTCCCTTCCTCTGGAAACATGTAGCGGGCGACGGATGTTCACGAAGATCATGGTTCACTTCTAATGGTATGCGGGCAACACGTGCTGTTTCGGACGCTAGGAAACTACCCTGCTTCTGCCTGGAGTGCAGATGTAGAGCCTGCGCAAACCCACCATCGATCCTGCTTGCCGCTTTTACCCGTCCCCCGCCCAGGTGCTACCCGTGGTCGTACCGCCCTCCTCTGCTATGCTTGTTCTGTGCCGAATATGACCAGCAGCGCACAACGGACCATCTCCGTCGTGTCTCTGCACTTGCGGGCACTGCACAGGGAAGATGCAAGGAAAGGTCGATGTGCAGGTGGGGTCCATGCGCATCCGCAAGCTCTCGTGCTGCCAGGACAGCATCGTGCCTTCATCATATGAACAGTTACTGTACAGCTAAGCTTCTTGCTGTCCAGCTGCTTGCTGTCCATGACGCATGATGCGACGGATCGTTTCATGCGAGTCACCATAGGCTGCTGCCACTATGCGGAGCGGTTCCTTCTGCTCTATCACACGGTATACCACTATCGGCCAGTGTTCAGCGGGTATACCGTCGTTTGGGTGTTTTGGCCCTGGTCGTCGTTTGTTAACAACCGGAGGATGGCTGGCGTCATGGGTTTCATCGTGGGCGAGCAATTGTTGGACCTTGAGATACAATGTGCCAGCAGGGCAAAGGAAGAGGTAGAAAATTGGTGACAGAGAACTCGAATCCCGTCGGTTCCGGTCGAGTAATTATGCATCTTTCTAGTATTAATAGAACATTTGTTCTCCCGAATCGAACCTCCTCCCTGTACTGACTCTCCTGTCTCTTCGTGCTCACATACGCTCTTCAGCGATGCACTGCTGATTCTTCCTCTGCATACTCACTGAGCACGACTGTCCCAAATCTAGACCGCTGACCCGTTCACACCGCTTCATACCTTGTTGTCCACGTTGGCACATATACTCACAAAGAATGTGGAATTCCTGGTGTTCCACATTGTAACACACATTTTCCCAAAGTAATAGTGTCAATGCGATCGCTCTGTGTCGTAATGTTGAGGCTACTTGGTGTCGTAGGTTCTTCTCGCTTTTCCGCTTCCAGCGAGGCCGGGGACAAGGGAAAAAAATGGCTTTACGACATCAACTTGTCAAAGCACTACGACGTGAAGCCATCTCATGTACAACCTGGAAGTAGGCAAGATGGGAGAAGTTTTTCCGGGTGGAAGCTGATACCATTTTGGTGAAGAGACGTTTCTATAAAGGAGCAAGGACTAGCGTAGTACAATCACAGAGAAGGAGAACAGAATGGCATCGATGAAGATTGAGCCAAAGGCTGAGCACAATCTTGATGGCTATGGTGCGCCGCTTATCCCCTGGTCGAAGGTACGCGAGCGTCTGGAACAGGCAGTTACTCAGGCGCCAGAAACGGGCGGACCTGACCGGCATACGTACTGGTTGGCGACGGTGCGTCCAGATGGCAGGCCACACGTTATGCCGCTGGGGGCCGAGTGGGTGGATGGCGCCTTCTACTTCACTGCGGGAGCAAATACCCGCAAGGCGAAGAACCTGGCACTCAACCCTGAATGTGTCATCACCGTCGCCACTCACGATTTCGATATCGTCGTGGAAGGCCGGGCGAGCAGGGTGACTGACCCGGCGCTGGTGGCACGGATCGCAAAGGTCTACCAGGATCAGGGATGGCCCGCGCAGGTGAGCGACGACGGCACCTCACTGACAGCCGATTACAGTGCGCCGAGCGCAGGGCCGCCACCATACATGATCTACCAGGTCATACCCCACACTATGTTTGCCCTTGGTACATCTGAGCCATATGGCGCGACAAGATTCAATTTCTAACCAGGGAATGCTGTCTAAGTAGAGGATGGCGTGACGGGCAGATCCATAAAACGGGCGGAGCGCTCTATGGCGTCTTGAAGCGCCCGGGTTTCTGCTGGCTGTAAAGGAGTGAAGAGTTCGATTTCAACGTTGACCATCTTCGTTTTGATTGTCCGCTTCCAGGTGCCTACGACATAGCCATTCATGGTCACCGGACGATTTAGCTCAATCTTGGCCCGATATGTTCGCTGAGGATCGAGCAGGTAGACGGTGCGGTTGGTGTAGGCGATGGTGGTATTCTTCGTAATCGGACAACAAGTAGCATATCGGGGCAGCTTCTTGAGGCGCTGGCGTGGAGGGAGCAAACCAGTACTCACTGCGTTTTTCCGGCAATTGAGGAGTGCAACAATACATACCCCCCCTCATGAGCAAGTACGGTCGTGGCATACCGACTCATGACCTGAGGTACGCATAGTTGCACTCCTCAATTGCCGGAAAAACAGGGAATAAGAGCAAAAAATGAAATGAGTGAATAGCCCAAAATGGCTATGTTCTGGCCTTTTCCTACCTGTGTTGGTTACTTGGGTTATCCGTTCCAATAAAGATGCTCTTCTGATAAGCTCAACTCATGTCTTTTCTTCTTTATCGAGGGCATTTCGTACCTTGCCAGAGTCAGTGAGAACTCAGCCATAAGGTGGCAATGGTGAGGACTCAGAT
>WNGE01015788.1_pt1 | contig 13735 bp, 17 predicted proteins | sample 5400651 | NCBI WGS metagenome assembly WNGE01 (sample SAMN13153370, study PRJNA577476) | soil metagenome | isolation source: 60 cm soil or saprolite under grassland replicate 2 | place: USA:California | collected 2016-06-15 | reverse complement strand
ACATGATCGAGTTGGCCTATAAGAGTAATCCACAACACCAAATGGGCAGAAAGCCCTATCCGGACATGGCGGCGGTGAGAGCGACGCTTGATATCATGAGCGCTCGGGAACCGCTCGTCAAAAAACTCAAAGCCGAAGATCTCTTCAACCTCTCGTATTTGTCGAAGCTCGATCAAAGCGGGTTCATCGACCAGCTTTACGCGTCGAAGTAGAGGAGGTTTATGGTGAATATCGTAAGTATCCAGCGATTGACCTTTGTCGCGTTGGCTTTTTGTTTCTTGGCGCCGGCGAGTCTTTTCGCGCAAGCCCCTCCGATTGCGATCGTTGGCGGGACGCTCATCGACGGCACAGGACGCGCCGGAGTTACAGACTCGGTGGTTGTCGTTAGCGGAGGAAGATTTCAGGAAGTCGGCAAGCGCGGCGAGGTCACGATACCTCAGGGCGCGGAAGTGATCGATGCCAAGGGCAAGACCATCATGCCGGGGTTGATCGATGGCCACTGCCACTACCGGGACTGGATGGGAGAGATTTATCTCGCCTACGGTGTCGTCACCTGCCCGAATATTTCCAACAACCCTGTGGACTGGATCATCGCGCAGCGGGAAGGCGTGCGTAACGGCAGCATTCGCGGTCCACGCGTCTGGGCCTCTGCCAATATTATCGATGGACCGCCGCCCGGGGGCACCGGCGTTCTGCGCCGGCAGCGCACGAGTATTATTGTCGAAACCGAAGATGAAGCCAGGAAAGCGGTGGGAACGCTCGCGGAAAAGGGCGTGGATGGCGTCAAATTGTTCGAGCGTTTGACGCCGCAGACGGCGAAGGCTGCGGCCGCCGAAGCGCACCGCCTGGGACGGCCGGTGTTTGGCCATTCGCTCGACATTTTTGTTTCAGCAGATGCCGGTTATCAGTCGGTGGAGCATTCGTGGTCGGTTCTCTACACTTCAATTCAAGATCCGAAAAAGAAGGCGGACCTGGACATGGCGCGCATGAAAGGGAAGCTCGATACCGCGGAGGCGCATGTTTACATGGAACCGGCGATGTTCGACAAGATCATCAAAGTCATGGTCGAGAAAAACGTTCATTGGAGTCCCACTTGGGCCACGTGGTTCCGGCCGCTCTCTCCGCGCGCGCAAGAAATGAAGCGACGCGAGATCGCTCTATTGAAAGATCCCAGGCTCAGATATTTACCTCCCTATATTCTCAAAGATACCGAGAGTTTTTTCGCCAAGTATGAGAACGCCGCCACGGAGAAACGCAGCCAAGTGTTGGCCGGATATAAGATGCTCCAAGATTTTGTGCGCCGCTTTGCCGCGGCTGGGGGCAAGATTCATTCCGGCTCGGACCCTAACCATGTCTTGGCCGGCTATGGTGTGCACGTCGAGCTTGAGATGCTCGTGGAGGCCGGTCTAACTCCTGTCCAAGCAATTCAAACCGCCAGCATCAATGTCGCGCAGGCGTGGGGAAAAGACAAGGACTACGGCAGCGTCGAAGAAGGCAAGATCGCGGATCTGCTGATCGTCCGCGGGGATCCACGGCAAAATATTTCGGATACACAAAATGTCGAGATGGTGTTTATAGAGGGAAAGGTCACGGACATCTCGTATCATCCGGACTACAAAAACCCGATCCCACGACCGATCGAAGATCGGCCGGAGCAATGACGCAATCGGCAATGACTAGTAACGGTTGCGTTGGAAATCGTCGGTACAATTCCCCATACCTCGTGGGTCAAATGCACGTCCAGACCTCTGAGATTCTGTCATTCCCGCATGCTTTTAGCGGGAATCCAGGCGAAACTTCGACTGGACCCCCGATAAATACGTTCGGGGGTGACGGTCCTCGGATAAGTTCTTTCAGACTTTCGATACATCGTTTTTATCTTTTATTGTTCCTCTCGCTGTTTATGCCCGGACAAACATTTTCCGCTGAAAGTCAAAATCTGACCGTTGTCTCCTATCCCGCTCGCCCGGCCAAACTTCCGCTCTGGCTCGCGCAAGACGCCGGGTTGTTCGAGAAAAACGGGCTCAAAGTTTCAATTAAGGAACTTAACTCCAGCGAAGAGCTGATTCAGTCAATTCAAAGCCGCGAGGGCCAGATTTACGCCGCGACGGCGAATTGGCTCGTGTCCGGTATCGGCGACGGATTTGACCTGGTTTTCATTGCCAACACCGGCTATAGCGTTCTCAAGCTCGTGGCTCGACCGAATATTACTCGTCCGGCAGAGCTAAAAGGAAAGAAAGTCGGCACCGGCGAGCCGAACAGCAGCCAGGATCGGATTACCCGCCAAGCGTTGCAGCGCCTCGGATTGAATCCTGACCGAGATGTGACTCTGGTTCCGTTCGGAAGTCGGAGCGTCCAGCGACTGAACGCGCTTTTAAAAGGTGAGATCGATGCGACGACGAGCAACGAAGACAACCTCTTCGATCTGGAACGGCGCGGCGATCTCAGCAAAGTACGGGTTCTGGCGGACAATGAGAGCTTAAAGCTCTATATCGGCGCCGGTGTGGATTTCGCGGTTACGCGCGACCTGCTGACTAACTCGCGCAACGTGGTAAAGGGATTTGTCCAGGCGCTTTGTGAAGCGATTGCGCTGGCACGGGAGGATCGTTCGTGGGCCAATCGAATCTATGGTCGCCACCTGAACGTCAAAGACCCCGCGCTGCTGGATTTCATGTACCGGACTTACGTGGAAGGGGCGATCCCGCAGCGTCCGTTCCCCAGGGCCGAGAACGTTGCGCTGGGAATCGAAGAGTTCGCGGCGAAGCCTGGACTTAAAAATAAGCAGGCGGGAGATCTCGTGGATGAGAGTCTTATGAGGGAGCTCGAGAGTAAGGGCCTGTTCCAAAGCCTTTACCGAAAGCCGCGAGAACATGTCGAATAAGTTGACACTGGAGACGTTTTCCTAGTACTTTCGCGACGATTCATTCCCACAAGGAGGAAGCATGAAAATAAAATCGACGCCGATTCTTGCGGCTGCGCTTTCCTTGCTGTTTGTCCGGGTCCTGCCGGCTCAGGATCTTGGCCCGCAGATCAAAAAAATCAAAGACGGCATCTACGTCTATGTGGGCAAAGAGTTCAATTCCAATTGTGGAATTATCCTGACAGAGGAAGGTGTCGTGCTCATTGATAGCGGACACAATCCCACCGATTCACGGGCAATTTTAGCTGCCGTGAAAAAGCTCACGCCATTGCCGGTGCATTTTCTCATCGATACCGAGCCGCATCCTGACCACACGACAGGCCATTTTGTCTTTTCACCTCCTGCCACCGTCATCGCTCACGAAGGAGCTACCGAGTCCATGAAGGGTCGCGAACGTGAAACCCCGGATCGTATCCAGAAAATGATGGCCGTCTCGCCGGAGATGCGTGCTGCGCTCGAAGGTTATCGGTTTATCCCGCCGCACATCGAATACCGGCAGAAGATGACGCTCAACGTTGGGGAGAGAACTTTTGAGCTGATGTACCTAAAAGGCGTGCACAGCGAGGCGGATACGGCTGTTTGGCTACCTAAGGAGGGGGTGCTTTTCTCGGCATCCGCCGTCGTCGTCAATCAGTACAATATCCTTCGTCCCTTCGTTACTATCCCTGATATCTTAGCTGCCGCTAAAATGATGAAAGGTCTGAATCCGGAGTTCGTTATTCCAGGCCATGGAACCCCCGGCACGGTCAAGATATTTGAGGACTCTGAACGCTACTACGCTCTGCTGTTAGAACGTGTCGGTAAGATGGCGCGCGAAGGCAAGTCGCTCGACGAAATAAAAAAGGAGCTTCGCATGCCTGAATACGACGGCTGGGCCAGCAAGGATAGAATACCTTCCAACATCGATGCCGCTTACAAAGTGGTGAAGGGTAATTGACGAAAGGCGAGCTTCATCAAGCGAGTCTGCGGAATTCGGAGACACTAAAATCTATAGACCGGTCAAGGAGGATGTTATGAAAGTAAAATTGGCATTCATTTTTCTTTTCGTCTCGTCCTTTTTTGTTTTCTCTGCACAGGTATTGGCGCAGGAGCTCGGGCCGCATTTCAAGAAGATCAAAGACGGAATCTATGTCTATGCGGGGAGACCCAACGAGTCCAATTGCACAATCATCCTGACCCAGGACGGGGTCGTGTTGATCGATAGCGGGAACAACCCGCCAGATTCCCACGCGGTCACGAAGGCGGTGAAGCAGCTTACTTCACAGCCCGTGCGCTTCCTTATTAACACCGAGCCGCATGCCGACCACACGACAGGACACTTCGTTTTCTCACCCCCGACAACCATCATTGCCCATGCGGGCGCGACGGAGTCGATGAAAAATGCCTACAATCCGGCGCGTAATGAAAAACTCATGGCTGCGTCGCCGGAGATGCGCGAGGCGTTTAAGGGGTATCGGATGATCACGCCGCACATTGAGTACCGGGACAAGATGACGCTCAACTCAGGCGAGCGGACCTTCCAGCTTTATTAAGGGTGCTTTTCACAGCAGCATCCGTCGGCGTCAAGCGATTCAACAATCTCCGACCGTTCGTCAGCATCCCAGATACCTTGAATGCCATCAAGATGATGAAAGCACTAAACCCTGAGGTCGTTATTCCGGGCCATGGCGATCCAGGCACCGTCAAGATTCTCGACGATATGGAGCGGTATTACAATTCGCTCTTGGAAAGAGTTGGGCAGATGGTGAAGCAGGGAAAATCTCTGGATGAGATCAAAAAAGAGTTGCATGTACCGGGGACTGAGGACTGGGAAGGGAAGGACCGCTTCCCGAATAATATCGACGCGGCTTATCGCGCCGTGAAAGGGAGCTGAGTTAGAAAACGGTCGCTTCTCCGCCGTGTATCGTTAACAGTTTTCGGGACAAGGGAGGATCACTGACGTCGAGGAGCAAGGTAGCTATTAGATACCCATGAAGCATATCGCTTTCCTGCGGTGACATTTGTAGAGGTCAGTCACCTGGCGCGGCCGCAGCTGATCATGGAGATTCAGCCGATCGCGGTAATTCCGTAGAGAACCCAAATTCCTCTTACGCCGCCATGTCCGGTGATCGTCTTCATTCTTGAAGCTTGCCGGCGGAGGTGTTAAAAGAGACCTTCCTCGTGGTCGCATAGCTCAGCTGGTTAGAGCGCTCGCCTCACATGCGAGAGGTCGCAGGTTCGAGTCCTGCTGCGACCACCACCAAATCAACGACTTGCATGTCAGGCAAATCTCCTAGCCCATAAATTGTCCGTGTTCTCCTATATTGCCGCTTTGATCGGTGTTACCCTTGCCGCGTTTAAATTTTCCTCGAGATAATTTTGGAGTCGTTCAATAGCTTCCCTCAAGTCCCGTTCATCCACTATTCGATAGCGGCGGTATATGCAGGGGCGGCCAGTATTCACCGAAGCGTGATTGGTGCTTTCTCTTTGGCTATCTACGGGAGAAAGCCCTCTCGCTGAAGTTGTGGCTCAGATTCGCCGCCTTGTGGTTTGCCGTAGTGGTAATTGGGTTTGGGATCTCGTTCTATGTCTTACCTTATGGCCTAATCTGGTTCGTGGGCGCGCTGCTCTTGCTCATCGTGGCGATCTTGCTCATTGCACCGAAATGGCTGCGCTGACAGCTAGCCGCTCTTCTTTTCTGCCGCAGCGATCTGCCGATCCACGTACGGCAAGATAACCTCGCGAACCATGTTGTCGTCCTTCTGCTCCGCTACTTTCAATGTTGCGAAAAATTTTCTGAGATGGTCGCATGTTGCCAGCAGTCTTCCGGCGCTCTCATGTAAAGCACAGAAAACGATTCTGTTCCTGATGATCTTACAGCGGCAAATGGTTGGGGAAGTCGCTTCGACCATAACTCGGATGAGTACTGAAAGTAATTTCAGTTGTCAAACGGTATGGCGGAAGGGCAGTAGCGTACGTGGGGGGTGTTCCTCTTAAAAAACTGGAGCTCTGGGACAAAAAGGCACTGGTGCGCCCAATTCCTGTCCACTCGCCTATAACAGATCCCTGATATTCTTGGGGTCTTAACTGGCATGAAGATTGGGTCCGTCCAAGGCAAAGTAACATTGAAAGGAGAACATATGAGATACGGACTCACTACTTTTGTCGCTCTGCCACTCGTAATGGGATTTCTCGGCTGCTCTAGTATGAGCACCACACAAAAAGGGGCAGCAATCGGGGGATTGGGAGGAGCCGCTGCCGGGGGTCTAGTCGGCAGTGCCGTTCGCCATCCAGTTGCGGGGGCGCTCGTCGGTGGTGCGCTCGGGGCGGGAGGAGGCGCTCTTATTGGAAACCAACTCCAGGGCCAACAGGAGGTGCAGCAACAACAGCAAGAAGAGATTAGCCGGCACAGTTCTGAGCTGAAACGGCAGAGAGACGAACTTGGGCAGAGGCTAGAACCGTTACGACCTGAAACATATGAAGTGGTGTCCTACGGCAACTGTTATCTCGTCCGGTGCCGGGTCAAGGAAGAAAAAAAGGTTAGAGGATTGGCAGCGTTTCTACGGCTATGGAGGGAGCAAGAAAATCCAAATATTCCTAAAAACTTGAAGGAGGGCACTTCCATGCATGTGGAATTCTTGTATTCCCTGGAAGAGCTAAACTGCCAGGATGAAGAGCGTAAAGAGCCGAGACGCGAGCCCAATGCGATGCCTGATCCGTATAGTCTCTCAAATATCCTTCGTGCCGTTGGGGAGTTTTTAGACCGCAAGCCTGATGTCAAACTTCTCTTTGCCTCCAATCATGGTCAAGAGGTAGTCATTCTGTACGAAACAAAGGGCGGTGTTCGCAATTTGGAAGAGTACCCGATTTCGACGCTCTACGATTTGTCGGTTAAGAAGTATGTAAAAAGGAAAAAGTGAAATGACCGTTGGCATCAAATCAGGGTCACGGGCTCAAGTTTGCAAAGACTAGATTGACAAACGATCGCGACGTTGAATGGCCTACCCTTCAGAGCTAGATTAAGTGGATGGCTGTATACCTTGCCCGATCCTGTCCCAAGTGCCGAAATTACTTTGGTATCGTTATCGGGGAACCGAAATGCGAAAATAACGTGCAACTCATACGCGGTCGTTGCGCTAAGTGTGGATACGAAGTCAACTGGACGCTGCTTCCAGGTTATGGCTCAATCAGCCGTCGATAAAATCCCACCAGGACCAAAGCTCGTCGACGCGACAATCAGCTTTTCAAAACTCGTGTTACTCATCCCCCCTTGACGAGTCACAAATATCAGTCATTATTTTCTTAGACTATTTACCGGCGACTGGTAGATGAGCACGATTGGCAGCCGGGATCCCTTTCCCGAAGGAGGCTTTATGCAATCAAAGACTCGCGCCATTGTTGTGATGGTACTGATCATGGGATTAATGGCCGGCTGCAGCACAGGATCGGTCACCAAGGATGAGGGCGACGCGCTCTTGAAGAGATCCCAGGCTTCAAGGCAGGAATGGAACAAAGTGGATCCGCAGTTAGAGGCCTTTGCCAAGAAGGGTTACGGCTATGCTTTCTTCCCGGAGATCACCAAAGGCGGCTTGCTCGTTGGTGGAGCCCATGGTCGAGGTGTCGTCTACGAGAAAGGCCAACACATCGGTTACGCGGACTTGACCCAGATGTCGGCCGGGTTCCAGGCCGGACTTCAGGACTACAGCCAGCTGATTGTGTTCGAGAATCAAGCGGCGATGGACAAATTCAAACGAAACGAGATTGATTTCGGTGCCAACGCCTCCGCAGTATACGGGGATACAGGCGCCGCCATGAGTGCCCAGTTCGTTGGCGGCGTGGCGGTGTTTGTCAGGCCCACGAGAGGTGCGATGGCGGAGGCGTCCCTTGGCGGCCAGCAAATAACGTATCTGCCGAAGTGATCGCCGTAACCAACTCCAACTGCTCTCATGTTAGTTGAGCTTTCTAATTGGCCGGTTTTCTTCTTCAGGCTGCACTCGACACTGGATGGTTAGAAAAATAGAATCTGCATCTTTGTCACATTCTGGATTTGTACAAAGCTCTCCCGCAGCACCGCAGCCATCATGCCCCCACGGTTGATCTGGATGGTCTTCGCAGACCCATCCCTTGTAGTAAAGGCACTCTGCTTGGGATTCCGCTCGTTTCGTTCTTGCCATTGAGTAAATTTAGCAAGGGGAATGCCGCACTGCCAGGCGACGAAATGGAATAGCTGGAGCAGCAGGTATCAGAAAAATTTGCTTCATGTTCGGCTGGAATAGCTTATTCGTTTTCGGACACCTGACAGGATTATCGACTACCCTCATAAGATCCGGAGGAGTTTCTTTTCCTTGGTAAGCGTCGGCAATATTTTTTGTATGCGCTGGGCCATCCTTCAACTCCAGGAAAATGCCCATGAGATGAAGATCGCTGCAATCGCAGAAAATAAAGATATCGCACCAAGGCATGCGCGTATTCCTTTATCCTCTCACAAGACGATTCTACCTCCGAAGATTCGTGAGCGCCGTTACGTCAATCTACGTAATATCAGCAATACGAGCCCGTAATTTTGAGAAAAGAAAATACAGAGACGCCCGGCTAGAAGTCATAAAGGCGTGGATTGACAAGCGGCCTTGACGCTCTACTAACCCGGCGCTATAGGTGCCTTGGAGGTAAAATGAAAAAGAAGACGTTGTTTCTCTCGGCACTGCTTTTGTTCGTCTTAGCCTTAGAAGGATGTGCAACGATTAGCGGCATAGGGGAAGATATACAGAGCCTCGGGCGAGCCTTGAAAAGGGCAGTCTCCGGATAGGGCGAGACTCTGAACCTGGCAGTCGCTGGTCTCCTGCTGTTTTTGAATCTATTCCGGTAAGTCCACGGACGCCCGTCTGATGAAGGCAGAAAATAATCAGAGCTGTGGTCTGCCTTTCACCGATACCAGAAAGAACTCTCCAAGATTATTCCAGTCCAAGAAGATCCCCGCAGAACACGCCTGGTTCCAGATCAACGCTGCCGGGCTGCGATCAAGTTGTGGGACAGTACGGGCAGGTCATTCCTTCGAGCAGGAGTCGCAAGCAACCTCAAAAATAGATCCCGCTCTGCGAGATTTTGGAGAAGTGCGTAGGTATGTCCCGATTACGGGACTCAAATAAAAATAAAAAGCAGTTGTGGCTGCTTAAATAGATTGTTTCCCCATTAACCGCGCCATTTTTGCCTTTAATGTGCTTTTAGCGGTTTCAGACTGATACCACAAGAGCAACTTATCAACAAATACAATCGCTACAAGTTCGCTATTATAAACATCCGGGATCGCGCCTCCGTATTCATCTAAACGTTGCTTTAGCGTCTGAAGCGTAACAAGTAAACCGTAATCGGTATCATAAAAGCCGATCATATAGTCCATAATATTATTATTTTTGCTTGAAAATGGCTCCGCGGCAATTATTTCTCTGCCGCAGTTTTTCAAAAGCTTTTGGACATCAGAATTCATTGTTTTCGAGATGAATTCCCGTCTTTCATCTGTACGCAGACCAGGCGCCATCAGTGCAAACACCCATAGTTGTAAAAACAGGGCCGCAGAAAAGATTTTTTTCATGAACTACTCTATTTGGCAATCCACATGCCAGCAGAAGCGCTTGAAATTTAGTGAGCAAACCTTTCACAGTGTTTGAATAAGTAGACACTCAGAGTTAGAGTTGGTACGAAATTCACTCACCGTCGCTTTTAACTCTAAGAACGGGCCAGGGTTTCTGCCTCAACCCTTATCTAAACCAGCGTTGAAACCCGCCTTGACACTATAGGTCCCCTAATCATGTGTGGCCGCATCACAGCTACATTTGAGTTCAGTGACATTCGGGTTCGCTGGAACCTGGACGGTGATCTAAAACTATACGCTCCGCGACGTAACATCTCAGTCGGCGTCCAGAAAGTTTCTGTCTTTGTTCGCCGGAAGAATAGGCAACGAGTAACGGTTGATGCATTGGGATTTGATTCCGATTTAGGCCGAGAACCCTTCGACGCCGGACACTAATGATAAACGATCTTTGGTACAAAAATGCGGTTATTTACTGTCTTTCAGTCAGCACCTTCATGGATGCGAACGGAGATGGAATCGGTGACTTGCAGGGGCTCATGCGCCGTTTGGATTACTTGCACGGACTTGGGATTACGGCGATCTGGTTGATGCCTTTCCAGTCGTCCCCCTGTCGCGACGACGGATACGATATTTCCGATTACTACGGTGTGAATTCGCGCCACGGCACGCTTGGCGATTTCGTAGAGTTCACGCACGGAGCCAAGCAGCGAGGCATCCGTGTCATTATGGATCTCGTGGTCAATCACACCTCCGACCAGCATCCGTGGTTTCAAGAGGCACGCTGCGATCCCAATTCGAAATACCGCGATTGGTACATCTGGTCTTATAAAAAGCCGACTCATGCCAACAAAGGAATGGTGTTTCCGGGCGTACAGAAATCGACCTGGTCTTATGACAAGGAAGCGCGTGCGTGGTATTTCCACCGCTTCTACGACTTCCAACCCGATCTAAACACATCGAACCCGCACGTCCAGGCTGAAATCCTCAAGATCATGGGCTTTTGGATTCAACTTGGTGTATCCGGATTCCGGATGGACGCCGTGCCGTTCGTGATCTCAACGAAGGGCCCGCGCGTCAAAAAGCCCGTTGAACAGTACGACATGCTGCGTTTGCTGCGCGAATTCCTGCAGTGGCGCCAGGGCGATTCCATCATTCTCGCTGAAGCCAACGTTCTGCCCGAAACGGATATGGAATATTTCGGTAAGGACGGCGATCGGATGCACATGATGTTCAATTTTCAGGTCAATCAGAATTTGTTTTACGCGTTGGCAGCCTCGGACTGCCGTCCGCTTGTCAAGGCGCTCAAGGCCACGAAACCACGGCCCGCGACCGCACAGTGGGGTTTGTTCTTGCGCAATCACGACGAGCTTGATCTTGGCCGCTTAACGGAGGAGCAACGCCAGCGCGTGTTCGAATGCTTTGGACCCGAGAAGGAAATGCAGCTCTATGAGCGCGGCATAAGACGCCGGCTCGCGCCCATGTTAAACGGCGACCGACGGCGCATCGAGCTCGCCTACAGCTTGATGTTCACGCTTCCGGGAACGCCCGTAATTCGTTATGGCGACGAGATCGGCATGGGGGATGACCTCAAGCTGCCCGAGCGCAATTGCGCCCGCACGCCGATGCAGTGGTCGACGGAACCGCATGCGGGATTCACGAAATCGGATAAGCCTATTGTGCCGGTGATCAGCAATGGAGCCTACGGCTATGAGCACGTTAATGCGGCTGAGCAGCGGCGCGATGCGAATTCGCTGCTCAACTGGACTGAGCGTATCATTCGCATGCGCAAGGAAGTTCCGGAGGTCGGCTGGGGCGACTTTGAAGTGCTCTCGATTCGAGACCCAGCGGTGCTCGCGATCCGCTATGACTGGCGCAACAACTCGGTCTTGTTTGTCCACAACTTGGATGCGGTCCCCAGGGAGGTAGAATTCTCCACTGGCTTACGAGGTAATGAAGGCCGCTTGCTCATAAATCTACTGACAGAGGATCACAGTCGAGCTGGAGAAGATGGAAAGCATCACTTGCTGCTCGAGGCTTACGGCTATCGCTGGTATCGGGTCGGCGGCCTCGATTACTTGCTCAAGCGGAGCGATATTGAGACATCAACGCCAAACCGATAGAGGTATGCTTGAGGCATCCAAAATTTGTCGGATGAGAGGAGATCGGTAACAAAAAGTTTGCTTGCGGCCTACGCGTCCGACGGCCCGGAGTGCATTCAACCTGTGGCAGATGACGATATACCTCGCGGCGGCCAATTGTCCCTATTGTGACGTAGCCTATGACACCACTATCAAAATTCCTTGCACAGGTAGGCGCGTTGGTTTTTACTGAGTGGTTGCTTTTGACCCCACCAGGCAATGACGTTACGCGGCCACAAAAGGAATGGCACCAAGAGCGGTCGTTTGACACCCTGCAACAATGCGCGAGCTACCAAGAAAGGGAGGCCGACGAGTGGATAAAGCGAATGGAAACAACTCCCAAAGGGTCTACCGATTACGTAACTTACGATCGCACTGCTACGCGCTTTTTATTGGGTAAGTGTGTCCTTGCGGAGTCAGCGTCATGAAGCTCAAAGACATCACGGAATCGTCTGGACGTTGGTCAACTCCTTCCGGCAGTCTGGAGGCTAATGCACCCGTGGCGGACGGTATACTTGTTGATCTGTCTCTATGGGGAACGTCAATCATAGGTCTCGCGGTACAATGCCCCGATGGAAAATATTTCGGCTCAATCAGAGCGCCAGGTCCGGTGTGCGACCACGTCCTTGACTTCCTCAAGCGAAACCACGGGCGCAAACTCCGGGAAGTCATGGATGCCGAAATAGACATCGCCGACGTGGTTCAATAATCCCGTGAAATTGTTGACAACTCGGTGATTGTGGCAGTAAATGTCAGCACACGATAGTTTTCGTTAACGCAATACACGAACCAATATTCCTAGTTTAGTTAGATTGCTGTAGAGCGCGCCGTGCTGCGAAAATCAGTTCCCGAAGATACGCAGGCCGCAGTTCTATTAAGGGCACGCAGGCGGTGCTGTATTTGCTTCGGCCTCAACCGAGATACCTCAATCAAGCAGGGACAGATCGCACATTTGGACGGAAACTCAGCGAACAACGTCGAAGACAATCTTGCCTTCCTGTGCTTCGATCACCACGATCAGTACGACAGTACTACGAGGCAGAGCAAAAACTTCACACGCGAGGAAGTAAAGCGATTCCGGTTCGAATTGCACGAAGCCGTCAGGTTGGCGTTCGCCGCAGAGGTCTCGTTTGGCGAAGCCAGGGTCGCTCCCACTGACCGTATCTCAGGGCATTACATCAGGGGTGGCGACTTCGAAAGCGCGGAGCTCAAAATCAGCCACATGGCTGACGGTCGCTACCACATTTCGGGTCTTGCCCTTTGGGGCAAAGATCGCGAGTACGGACCGCACCTAGGTGACCTCAACTTCGTCGCCGAACTACGCGACGAAACAATTGAGTATACGCGGGCTCATCCGGACGGAAAACTATACAGAGCGCGGTTCCACTTCTCCAACGAAGGGCTGACCGTCTCCGAGGAGAACTGGGCTGGTATTTTCGGCATGAATGTCAACTTTAGTGGCGACTATGCAAAAGCCACCTAATCACCTAAGTTGCCCGGTCATGTGCAGCCATTCTCAGGAGCAAGAGTAGCTCGTGCGTGCTGCGGCAAGAAGGCGTTGCCTTCCTGAGTATTTCGACTGGCCAACGCTGGATGCGGCGATCTAAAATCTCCGACGTGGCTCAATAGGTCCGGTGGCCAAGTACCTCCAACGCTCCTGTCCCAGGTGTAGCGACTATTTGGGAATCGTGGTCCCGAACGGAAACCCAAGCGGCCCGCGCAGGCGATCAACGGAAGGTGCCAACGCAACTAAGCCCACGACGTTCCAAAGCTCGTTAGCTCGTCCCGTCGTCAACTGAATCAAATTTGCTACCCACCCTGTAGCAAGAATGAGACGCTCGGCTGCCTTTTGTCACCTCTAAAAATAAGTTTTCAAAGACTCCTTTTTGTGGCATATCCATTGCGGTGGAAGGGGCAAGGCCATGAATAAGAAACTCTTGTGGCTACTCACGCTTCTCTTTCTCGCTAGAGGCACGTTCACCCAGGCGCAGCAGTCCGGGAAAGTCCCCCGGATAGGATTCCTGTCTGGTCAATCCCTTTCCACTGTCGTCTCAGCCCGCACCGAGGCATTCCGGCAGGGCCTGCGCGAGCTTGGGTACGTGGAGGGGA
>WNGE01012989.1_pt1 | contig 13736 bp, 15 predicted proteins | sample 5400651 | NCBI WGS metagenome assembly WNGE01 (sample SAMN13153370, study PRJNA577476) | soil metagenome | isolation source: 60 cm soil or saprolite under grassland replicate 2 | place: USA:California | collected 2016-06-15 | reverse complement strand
GTGAAAACTTTTTCTGGTTCTGGTTCAAGAACACCGGGGTCTTTATTCCGCTGCTTATCGCCGCGCTCCTGTGGAAAGGTGAGGACTATCTGGTGCCGCGGAAGCTCTTGTTTTTTTACCTGCCATTCACGCTTTGTTTCATCATTCCGAACCTGTTGAAGTTGGCGCCCTGGATTTGGGACAACATCAAGGTACTCTTTTACTGGTGGATCGCTTCGGCACCGATTGTCGCGCTGTTGCTCGCGCGGCTTTGGGGAGGTAATGTCTGGCATCGCCTGTTGGCGGCGAGTTTGTTTGTTGTGCTCACGCTGGCGGGAGCTTTGGACGTATTTCCGCTGCTAACGAATCAGGGTGAGTATCAGGAATTCGATCGCGACGGCGTGAATTTCGCGGAACTCATTAAGCAGCGAACGTCACTAAGCGCGACCATCCTGCACGCGCCGATTCATAATACGCCGATTTTCTTAACGGGCCGGCGTTCGCTAATGGGCTATCCCGGGCACATCTGGACGCACGGCCTCGATTTTGGCCAGCGCGACGCGGAAATAAAACGTATCTATGCGGGGTCATCTGACGCCTCCACCTTGCTGGCGAAATACGGCGTCAATTATGTTGTCATCAGTCCGCAGGAGAATTCCGTGATGAGCGTGAACAGCTTGTTTTTCACGCGTTATCCAGAAGTTGGAAACATAGGTGAGTACCACCTCTACAAAATCGCGCCGTAAGCAACGCTCCGTTGCCCCCAGTCGGAAGAAAGATGAGGCGTCGCCCAGTACACGGAGCATTGCCCAGGCACCGGGCGACCGCGCAGAAATCTCTGAACGAGCCTGGCGATTGTCGTCCGGTGTGATCCTGATCGTTGGCGCTTTGCTGAGGCTCTACAATCTTTCACTGGTTCCGCTGCATCACGATGAAGGCGTCAACGGAAATTTTCTTGTGACGTTGGTTCGCAACGGCACTTATCAATATGATCCGCAGAACTATCACGGTCCGACGCTTTATTACTTCTCCGCGCTTATTCCCTGGATAGCTAGATTCCTTGGTGGCAGATCGTTTGGTGATACCTATGGCTTAACGACCTTCAACATTCGCTTTGTGACGGCGGCTTTCGGCATTACCACAATCTGGCTGGCGCTGCTTTTGCGCAAACGACTCGGAGCAATCGGTGCATTGTCGGCCGCGGGATTGATAGCGATTTCGCCAGGCGCGGTCTATCTCTCCCGCTACTTCATTCACGAATCGTTATTCGTCTTTTTCACACTTGGAATTGTTCTCGCCGCTTTGAAGTACTACGACACGGCGCGCCCACTTTATCTAATTCTGGCTTCGATTTCGGCTGCGTTAATGGTTGCCACGAAAGAGACATGGATTATCAATGGGCCGGTACTGCTGATAGCGCTGCTTACGACGAATGTTTATTTGCAGCTGCGGAGTAGATATTTAGGAAGGCACAGGTCGGATGGACCGTCACTCGGTGAGCGACTGCGCCAGGCGCTGGATCGCTTTGGCGGATCAGTCCCCATAGCAACCGTCGCGTTGGTTGCATTTACCGTGTTTATGGTCGTCAACGTACTTTTCTACTCATCATTTTTTACGAATTATCCCAAAGGCGTCCACGACGCTTTGCAGACTTTGAAGCTCTGGTCGCATCGCACCCACGAGCATGAACATCCGTGGTATCAATATGTTTACTGGCTGGCCCAGGAGGAGCTGCCTCTCCTTTTGCTCGCCGCTGCCGGTGCGCCGGTCGCGGTTTGGCGCGCGAATAATCGGTTGGCAATTTTCCTCACGTTATGGTCGTTCGGCTTGCTTGCGGCCTATTCGCTCGTCGGTTACAAGACGCCATGGATTAGTTTGAACTTCATTCTGCCTTTTGCTCTCACGGGGGGCTATGTACTCGACGTCGCATATCATAAACTGCGCGAGTTTCAGCAGCGGCGCTTATTCATTGTGCTGGTCCTTTTGATCGTCGCGTTTTGCGGTTATCAAATGTATGAGCTCAATTTCGTTCACTATGACGATGACAGGTATCCATATGTGTACGCGCATACCCGGCGCGAGACGCTGGCGATGCTCGATGAAATCGATCGCATAGCAAAGCACCTCGGTACAGGTAATGAAACTGGTATCGCGATTGTCTCGCCCGATTACTGGCCGCTGCCCTGGTACTTCCGTGATTACAAACGCGTCGGCTACTACCAGCAAATCGTGCCCACGACGGAACCAATTGTCATTGGCTCGATGGCAGAGGAAGAGCAACTGAAAGCGACGTACGGCGATCGTTATCAACTGGTGAATTCAGGTCTTGATGAGGGGGCCTACTCGCTGCGGCCCGGTGTGGATTTACTTCTCTACGTTCGGAAGGACGTGGCGAGATGATTTGTAAACAAGTAGACTAGGCCTCGAATGCCTACGGATTTGCTGGAGTTTGAATGTGAAGAAAAAAGCCAATAAAGCGGAAATGGAAGACGATTTGTTACGCGAATATGACTTCAGCAAAATGAAACTCGTCGGACGTGGAATCTATGCCAAACGGTTCCGTTCAGGAACGAATGTGGTGCTCTTGGATCGTGACGTGAGGGAAGCCTTTCCGGATGACGAGTCGGTGAACGAAGCCTTGCGCGTAATAGCAAAGGCGGCAAAAAGGCAAGCCTCGCGGGTTCGGAAGGCTCCCACTCGCAGCCGGCGACAAACATCTCAGTTGCGACGTGCTGGGTAACTATGAACGCTGAAGGCGTTCAATATAGAGGTAGAGCGCGCAGCGCGACACCTTGGGAACCACGCGCCATCAAGACATTTCGCGCGACCCTTCGAGGGTCGCGCGCAGGATTTGTTTATTGATTGTTACCCAGGGCGTTGCCCTGGGCTATTATATTTCACGCCGTTGGCGTGAAGATCATTCCACGAAGTACGATGAATCCCGGAATATTTCTAATCCAAGACAGGAAAGCCTGGTGATGTTCTAACTTCGACACGCTGATGATGCGCCTTCCCAAATTCGATTACCGCACGCCGCGCACCGTCGCGGAGGCGGTGAAGATTATGGCTGATGCGGGCCCGGAAGCACAGTTCGTCGCCGGCGGGACTGATTTGTATCCCAACATGAAGCGGCGGCAGCAGACGCCCCGCACGGTCATCTCAGTAATGCGCCTGCCGGAACTCAATCGCATAACAGGAGATGGAAGTCAGGGGATGGTGATTGGCGCGTCAGTCTTGCTCTCTGACATCGTCGAGCATCCGACAATCAAACGCGATTACCCGGTAATTGCTAACGCAGCCCGCCAGATCTCGACTCCAATTTTACGCAATATGGGGACGATCGGCGGCAATCTGATGATGGACACGCGCTGCAACTACTACGATCAGAACTATGAATGGCGCAAAGCGATCAATTTTTGCTTGAAGAAAGACGGTGATGTGTGTTGGGTGGCGCCCGGAAGTTCGAAATGCTGGGCCGTGCAGTCGGCCGATCTCGTTCCGGTAATGGTTGCTATTGGTGCAAAGATTCGTTTGGCATCGACACTTGGCGAGCGGGTTGTTGATGCCGCTGGACTCTATAACGACGACGGAATTGACTGGCTCAACAAGCGGCCGGACGAATTGCTTGTTGAGATTCAATTACCGCCGGCAAACGGTTGGCGCGCGTCGTACCAAAAACTTCGGCGCCGCGGCGCATTCGACTTTCCCGTGCTCGGTGTTGCCGCCTGGATCGATCTTGATAGCGGAGGCACCGTCCGCGATGCGCGTCTCGTTTTGGGCGCAGTCGCGCCTTCACCAGTCCAAGTTAAAGAAGCCGAGGAAGCTCTCATCGGCCAACAGTTGGATGAAGGGCCCATCCAAGCCGCCGCCGAAGCCTGTTACATCAAAGCGCGACCACTCGATAACACAGACTTCGTAATGAACTGGCGCAAACAGATGACGCGCCAATACGCTCTGCGCGCATTGAATGATGTTCGCTCGCAGCTCAAATAGAACTCTATGAAACGCGTAACCGGCATCGGCGGAATCTTTTTCAAGTCAAAAGATCCTGCCCGTCTTCGCGAATGGTACAGAGATCATCTCGGTATTGAATCAGAAGGCGAAAGCGGGGCGTCATTTCCCTGGCGTGAAGTCGATGCACCGGAACAGCACGGTCTAACTGTATGGTCGCCGTTTCCGCAAGACACGCACTATTTCAACCCGAGCACAGCGCCTTTCATGATCAATTATCGCGTTGCCAATCTTGATTGGTTGTTGACCCAACTGCGCGAAGAAGGAATCGAAGTCGATCCTCGTATCGAACAATACGAATACGGCCGGTTCGCCTGGATCATGGATCCCGAGGGCAATCGCATCGAGTTGTGGGAGCCGCCCCCGCCAAAGTAATCAAGCCGAATGGCCTCGAAGAGATTTGAATGACATCGCCGCAATTTTGCTGGCCGCAGGGCGCTCTCGCCGCATGGGCGCGTTCAAGCCGCTCTTGCCTTTTGGCGACGTAACAGTCGTCGAGCATTGCGTTGATAATCTTCGAGCAGCCGGCATCGAAGAGACGATTGTCATCGTCGGACATCGAGCGGAGGATGTCCGGCAGCAACTCGCGAACTTCAACGTAAGCTTCGCGGTGAATCCCGATCCTGACAGCGAGATGAGCGCTTCGATAGCTTGTGGAGTTGAGCGAGTTCGCAAGAACGCGAATGCAGTCCTTATCTCGTTGGTCGATCATCCGGCCGTGTCGGCGGCAATCATCAAACAATTGATCGATGAATGGGAACGAGCGCGCTCATCACTAATTCAACCCGAATACCGAGGCCGCGGCGGACATCCGGTGTTGATTGATCTTGCTCATCGCGATGAACTAATGAAGCTAAATCCGAAGCGCGGGTTGCGCGCGCTCTTTGACGAGCACCGCAATCAAGTACGGCGTTTGCCGGTTGACTCGCCTTTTGTTGCGCGCGATATGGACACGTGGGAAGATTACCTGCGGCTACACCAGGATGTTTTTGGCAGGTTGCCAAAGCAGGTTTAGGCTTAGTTTCCGGTCTTTTTCGGCCAAATCGCGTTTCAGAAACGCGTTGTCCAACTGGACGACCCTGGCAATCATCTAAGCGCTTGTCGATTGGTTAGTCCTTCATCGCGATGAAACGACCAACGAGCAAAGGAGTCCCGATGTTTACAAAGATTCGGAAGAGTTTCGTTATTGCGACCTGCGTTTTAGCTATCGCGATTACAGTTGCAGTTCCTGCGTTGGCTCAAAGCCGGCCTGCGGAATTCTCTCTGCGCGCCATAGATGGTCAGACTGTTACGTCCGAAAGTTTGCGCGGCGAAGTCGTAGTGCTGGCCTTCGGCGCCTCCTGGCTGCCGCTGTCGCGCAACCAGATGGAAGCCGTAAAGAAACTTGCCGACCAGTACGCGGCCCGTGGAGTCGCGGCCTATTGGGTGAGCACCGATTCGGAATCTCCGAAATCCAAGAACTTCACATCCGACGATCAACTTCGAGAGCTGGCACGAAAATACAAAGTCACGATCCTGCGTGATCCCGATGGCACAGTTTCCAAAAAACTCGGCATCGATCAATTACCATCAATTGTAATTATTGATAAGCATGGAAATGTTTCCGGTAACCCGATAGGCGGTATGGACCCCAACGCTAACCTGGCAACGCAGTTGGCGCCGCGTCTTGAGAAGCTTTTGTGAGGCGTAATTACGCCCTCCCTCACGGTCGGGCTACTGACCCGATGAGTTCGTAAAGTAGTCTGACCGGCAAACCGACCACATTAAAATAATCTCCGCTGATTCCTTTTATGAAACGCGCGCCGAGGCCCTGGATGGCATACGCCCCGGCTTTGTCCATCGGCTCCCCCGTCGAAACGTACCAACTGATTTCCTCTTCTGTCATTGCGGCGAATTCTACTTCGGTTACTTCATGAGCGGTTTTTGTTTGAATAGTCTCGTTACTGATAAGCGCGACGCCGGTCAGAACCTGATGCCAGCGATCCTGCAACAGACGAAGCATCCGGCGCGCATCTTCATGGTCGTGCGGCTTGCCTAAAATCTGTCCCTCGATCAACACGACAGTGTCCGCGGCGACGATCATTGCCTCAGTCCTCTGCGACCTGGCTGCTTCGGCTTTTGACAGCGCTAATCTTTCCACATAAGTTGCGGCATTCTCAGTTTCGCGCCGCGATTCATCGATTTCCACTGCTAAGATTTCGAATGGCCAGCCAACAGTTTGCAGAATTTCCGCGCGGCGAGGGCTGGCCGAAGCAAGCACAACCTTCGGAACTCGCACCTTGGTCGAAGCACGCTCAGATAAGACACTTAAATCACCGGCTCGCATGTGACTGGCTTGGTTCTTTCGCCCCTCTTCCATTAAACTGCAAAACTTCACTTTGAAGCTGCGATCATTCTGAAAGGTTTCAGTCGGAAGTTCAACGGGAACGCGAACAAGCTATGATCGACCTTGCTTATCTGCTGCCGAAACTTGTGACCGCATCCAGCGGAAATCCGGACTTGACCGAAGTCGCGGCCAAGCTTGCGTGGACGCGAGCGGCCGGGATCGGACTGCGTCGTCAGGCAATTCCCTTTCGGCTTTATCGAAAGACACTCATTGTTTCGGTCGCTGACTCGATCTGGCAAAAGCAGTTGCGAAGGATGACCGCGGAATTTGTCTCTCGGATCAATCACTTGTTGGGTCGGGAAGTAATCGACTCAGTCGAATTTCGGATTGACCCGGCAGCTTTCAATCAACGGGTCGCGAATGCTCAGCCGCGGTTGCAAGACGATTCACCGCGACCAATTCCTGGCGAGATAATCTCTGCTGCCGGCGCCATTGCCGATCGCGATCTCCGTCAACTATTTATTCGTGCTGCTGAAAACTGCGTTGGGCGCCGCGAATCTCGGATGGACATCGAATGAGCTAAAATCGGAAGATCAATCGCAATCGGAAATCTCGATCAAGTTTATGCCTATTACCGAATCTGACATCGAACGAATTGCCCAGCTTGCGCATCTGGAAATGACAAGCGATGAACGCCACGTTTTCGCACCGCAAATCGCAGAAATTGTGGCTTATGTTGAGCAATTGAATGAGATCGACACGAATGCGATCGAGCCCGCGCTCGGCGGGCTGACGCCCGAAGGTGAGCGCACTGAAACATCGCGTCCGGATGAAGTGCAACCATCGCTCGGACAAAAACTCGCGCTTGATCAAGCGCCGGATCCCGCGGCCGGACACTTTCGGGTGCCGAAGATTTTGGGTTAAGTAGAATTGGAATTGAGATTTTCTTGAAACAACCACTCAAGTCGTTGCATCCTGAAAGTTCGCTAAGCCCGGTAAAGCTTGATGAGTTTCGAAAATGGTCTACCGATAAGCTTATTGATTCTCTCAAAGACGGCAAGCCTCATTCGCTGGAGGCCCGGCCTGATGGTACGCTTATCGAAGGACATCATCGCATTAAGATTCTTCGAGATCGAGGAGTGGATGTTGACTCGTTGCCGCGAGAAATTCTACCCAAAAGTTAATACTCTATGACGATGTGTCAGATCGAAGGACCGTGGCGCGGCAAGTTAGCTATTGTTCCTCGCCCCAGAGGCGGAGACTGGCTCGAAGATGACGTGCGGGCGTGGAAGGAACAGGGCTTTAACGTCGTAGTCTCGCTGCTAACCAAAGACGAAAAAGAGGAGTTTGATTTAGAACTCGAAAGAGAAGTTAGTCAGGCGCACGGGTTGGAATTCTTTGAATTCCCTATCCCCGATCTTGGCATTCCATCTTCTTTGACGGCAGCCCAGGAATTTCTTAGCAAGATTTACGACGCTCTCCGAGCAGGCAAACAAGTGGCAATTCATTGTCGACAGGGAATTGGAAGATCGGGTCTCGTAGCCAGCAGTCTGTTGGTGCTTTTCGGCCTTGAGCCAGACACCGCATTCCATTCTGTAAGTGTGGCACGCGGACTCTCTGTGCCAGAAACAGCGGAGCAAAGCACCTGGGTGCGAGCATTAGCACGAGAGCTCGTCACGCCCCTCGATAGGAGATAGTCTGTCTTTCTTTTCATCGTGATCGAAAACGTAACCACTCTGCGAAGCAGTATTGCGATGGGCCAAACGACCGCGCGCACCCTGGTAGAATTCGCCCTCAGTTCCGCAGAAAAGCTCAACTTCAGGGATGCCGCTCGCGGGAGTGCCAGTAGCCATCAAAGACAACATTTGCGTGCGCGGTCTGCAAGCTTCCTGCGGCTCGCGCATTCTCGGACCATATCACCCGCCTTACAATGCGACCGCGATCGAACGCTTGCTCGACGCTGGTGCGGTCATTATTGGCAAAACCAACTGCGATGAATTCGCGATGGGTTCGTCCAACGAAAACTCAGCCTTTGGTCCGGTGAAAAATCCATGGGACACGTCGCGGGTGCCGGGAGGTTCTTCAGGAGGTTCGGCAGCGGCGGTAGCCGCCGGAATTGTCCCGGTAGCTCTCGGCTCCGACACGGGTGGGTCTGTTCGACAACCCGCTTCGTTGTGCGGAGTCATTGGATTGAAACCAACCTATGGGCGAGTCTCGCGCTATGGACTGGTGGCATTTGGCTCGTCTCTGGATCAAATCGGAGTTTTCGTGCGACGCGCGCCTGATGCGGCAATAGTTTTGGAAATTATTGCCGGGCGTGATGTTCATGACGCGACCACGGCAGATGTGCCGGTGCCAAACTATTCAAGCGAGTTGGAAAAGGACATCAACGGTTTGCGCGTCGGTGTGTCGCGCGCGCTGCTGGGTGAAGGGCTGGATGACGAAGTACGCGACGTGATCGAAAAAGCGATCGACACCTATCGCGATCTTGGAGCTGAGATTGTCGACATCGATTTGCCGCACGCAAAATATGCGATTGCGGTTTATTACATCATCGCGACGGCCGAAGCTTCCTCAAACCTGGCGCGCTACGATGGCGTGCGTTACGGCTTTCGCGCTGAGGAAGCGCCCGCGCTTCGCCAAATGTATCGCAAGACGCGCGACGAGGGTTTCGGTCCTGAAGTAAAGCGCCGCATCATGCTGGGCACGTACGTTCTTTCCGCCGGTTACTACGATGCTTATTATTTGAAGGCCCAAAAAGTACGCAGCTTGATTCGACAAGACTTTGTCAGAGCTTTCGGAAAGTGCGATGCATTGCTCACGCCAACTTCGCCCACCCCGGCTTTTCTTTTTGGAGAAAAGGTTGATGACCCGCTCGCCATGTACCTGAATGATATTTATACCGTTACGGCTAACCTCGTGGGCGTGCCCGGTATCAGCGTGCCATGCGGACTGTCGTCCAAGGGACTACCAATCGGCTTACAATTAATGGGGCCTTACTGGGGCGAAGGGAGATTGCTTCGTCTCACTCATGCTTATCAGTCAGCGCGTCCAATTGCTGCTGAGCCAAAGGTACACGCCTGAATTTGACGTTGGGAAACGCCTCTCGGAATTCGCGGGAGCGTTGTCGAAGATCAAGCCAATCACCGAAGATCTCGGGTGTTTGCAGCCAAACCAGAAACCACTGAGCAATCTCTGCCTGCGCCTTGCGTGCTCGTTGACGCAATGTGTCATCAAGAGCAAGCAATTGTGCTCTTGCCTTCTCGTTGAGCGCGAGATCCCGCAGTCGCCACAATTCTGCCTTATTGTTCTCGACTGTCAGTCGTTTTCTTAGATTCTCGAATCGTCTTAGCGTAAGGGCAGCGCTTCTGAGAGTGAGCGGCTTGACAGGGTCGCGGCTGATGCTGCTGCGAGAGACCTCGCTGAGTTTCGCCTCGCGCCAATGAGCGTCGAATTCGATGAGGTCGGGATGGCGCAGCTCGGCACCTTCGTCTGCCAGCAACCGCGCGATGAAAGCCGGGCTCTCGACTCTGTCTGGCCCAAATTTCTCGCTCAGCGTTTGCTGAATCTCGCTCAGCATCTTTGCTGAAACAGGGCAGCGACCGAGGCGGATCCATGCATCGATAATGACTTCGCGCCTGATACGGCCGGTGCTGCTCTCCGATTTCAGCGCTTCGTCAGTCGGCGCGGCCACGACCCTTCCTCCTCGCACAAGCCATGTTGTAAGATGCAGACAACCCCGGAAGTTAGCTCTCTTGGCGCAATCCTATGATTCAAACTCATTCTGTCGATGATTTGAGCATTGACTCAATTATCGATCAACTTCGGAAAGCATGTGCCGCAATGCTTTTCATATTCTTTTTTTCATTTGCGGCGAGCGCTCAGCAACAATTACATCTGAGCAAGATCGACTTCGTCGGTCTCAAGCGTTTGACGCCGGCACAAGTCATCGCCACCAGCGGATTGGAAATCGGCCAAATTGTAAACCCCGAAGTTCTTGATGGCGCGGCTCAGAAGCTTGTCACCTCAGGTTTGTTCAAGAGGGTAGGTTACCGTCTGCGCTCTAGCCGCGACCAGGCAACTGTCACTTTCGAGGTTGAAGAAGCGATAAGAAGACTGGCTGTATCGTTCGACAATTTCGTCTGGTTTAGCGAGGCTGAGATTTATACCGCGATTCGGAGCGATATTCCCTTTTTTGACGGCACAGTTCCGGACGGCGGCGATATTGCGGAAAAGATCGCGGCTTCGCTGCGGCGCTTGCTGAAGGAAAAAAACATTTCTGCCCAGGTCCAATTCATGCCGTACAGCGATGAATCAGGTCGGCAAGAACTTCTCTTCACGGCAAAGGGTCCGAACCTTTCTATCTGCGAATTCTCTTTTCCGGGCGCGACTGTGATTTCCGAAGAACAATTAGTTAAGAGCGCAGCTCCTTTGCTGCAAACTGAATACTCAAGAAAGGACGTGGGACTGTTTGCGGTTCATACTTTGACGCCTTTGTATCGGCATCTCGGCTATTTGCGGGCGCAATTTGCATCGCCGGTGGCCGCGCCGCAAACAAATCTGACCAGCGAGTGCAAAGACGGCATAGCAGTCACGCTCTCCGTCGATGAGGGCTTGCAGTATTCCTGGGACCATGCCGAATGGACTGGTAATCATGTGCTGAGCGCCGATCAATTGACGGCTGCACTTGGAATGAAGGCAGGAGAAATAATTGACGACCGTAAACTATCAAAAGGTGGGCAGGCGGTGGTCCGCGCATACGGCAGCAAAGGTTACATGGCTGTGAGATGGGACGAGTCACTAAACTTTGACGACACCAGGCAACGGGTTAGCTATCGCTTTGCTGTCACCGAGGGCCCACAGTTTCACATGGGTCAGGTGACCGTCGCCGGTTTGTCCGATGAAGATGCAAATCGAGTAAAAGCGCTCTGGCAACTGGCATCGGGTTCAATATTTGATCAATCGTATCTGGACGATTTTGTTACCCGGTCGGCGCGCGAGTTTCTAGACAAACACCCGGTTTTTAGCGGCGTGCCGCTTAAAATCAGCGCCGAGACAAAAACGGACAGACAGAAACAGACGGTTGACGTTACCATCACGTTTAAGTAGAGCATACAGATACCTGCAGGGCCATGACGAATGAGACTTTTGACCAATCGAGAACCAAGATGCAATCGCAAATTGAAGTTCCGACTCTGACCAGATCCCGTTCAAGCAACTATCAAAACTGCGAGTATGCCGATGTGCGCACTTTGCTCGATCAATTTAGATCGCATTGTGAAACCAATCCCTTTATTCCCCTTTCTGTTTTCAAGCATGGCGACGCGCAAACTATTGGAGCATATTTATGGCCGCAAAGGTTTCGACTGCGTGATGAAAACGGAGACGAAAATCGTCTGTTTCAGGTTGAGCCCGACAGCAGCGTGCTGGCTCGCTGTCGCTGGCAACCAAAACGCGCGGAACATCCGACACTCGTGATGTGGCATGGCATGGAAGGCTCGATCGCCTCTGCGTACATGCTGACGACAGCGAACAAAGCGTTTCGCGCCGGATTCAATGTGGTGCGAGTGAACATGCGCAACTGCGGCGGAACAGAGCATCTGACGCCGACGCTCTATCATGGGGGAATGTCCGGCGACCTGCGCGCAGTTCTCGACGAACTGATTAATCGCGATCAACTGCCGCAGCTGTTTGTTGCAGGATTCTCGCTGGGCGGAAACAAAGTGCTCAAGTTGGCTGGCGAATACGGCGACGATCCTCCAACGGAAATAAAAGCTATCTGCGCTGTTTCACCTTCAATCGATTTACGGGCGGGCTCTGATTCGCTAATGAGACGCCGAAACTGGATCTATCAAAAAGACTTTCTCTACTATCTGAAGCGCCGCATCAAGCTAAAGGAACGATTATTTCCCGATCTTTATGATTCGACTGGTTTGGGCGGAATTCAAACGATTAGACAGTTCGACGCCCGCTACATCGCACCTGCCTTCGGCTTTGAAAACGTTAACGACTATTACGCGAAAGCTAGTTCTCGTCCTCTCATCGGTCGCATCCGGATTCCGACCTTGATCATTCACGCCGTGGATGACCCGTTCACTCCGTTCGCGCCTTTGCGCGATTCTTCGACAAAGGCCAATTCCTACGTGCTGTTACTGGAAACGACTCGCGGCGGTCACGTGGCCTTCATGTCGGCGAATTCATCAGGTGAAGATCGCTTCTGGGCCGAGAACCGAGTGGTGGATTTTTGCAGATTATTTGCTAGAGGCACGAACTAGCGCGTGTTCTGATCTTTCGAATCGTAAGCGAGTCTGACATAATCCCTCCCTGCTGCGATTATGTTTCCTCGCAACGAAGCACGTACTAGAAAAGAGTTAATCGACGGAAGCCTAGCAACGGTTGGCTGGAATCTGGGCGACGCATCGCAGGTAGGTTTTGAGATTCCTGTTGACGGCGCCGGCGCCGAACCTTGGAACGGAGTTACTGACTACTCGCTCTACCGACCGAATGGCGAGATTATCGCGGTCGTGGAAGCAAAGAGGATGAGCCGCGATCCTCGGGTAGCTAAGGAACAAGTTCGCCACTACATTACTGAAATCGAGAAGCGCCAAAGCTTTCAACCGTTCGCATTCATGGCGAATGGCATTGATACTTATCTCTGGGATATCGGAGCAGAGGCTCCGCGCTTAATCTCTGGTTTTTTCTCATCGGAAGATCTTGACAATCTCCTCTTCATTCGTCGGAACAAGACCCCGCTCAGCGAAACGGCAATCAACACGCAGATAGTCAATCGTGGCTATCAACATGAGGCCATCCGACGAATCAGCGAAGCGTTCAAAAAAGGGAAACGAAGAGCTCTGCTCGTGATGGCCACGGGAACCGGGAAGACTCGCACCGCGATGGGCCTTGTGGATCTATTTCTTCGTACGAATCAGGCGCGCCGAATTCTGTTTCTCGCCGATCGCGACGCTCTGGTCGATCAGGCATTAACTGACGGGTTTAAGGCGCACCTTCCCCATGAGCCCAGAGATCGCATATACACGCACAATATCGACAAAAACAAGCGACTTTATGTTGCCACCCTGCATACAATGAGTCGTTGCTATCATGCTTTCTCACCAGCGTTTTTTGATCTGATCATTTTTGATGAGGCGCATCGATCCATTTTCAATCGTCTTGGGGAAGTAATGGACTACTTCGACGCCCGAATGATTGGATTGACAGCAACGCCGGCCACTTTCATTGATCGCGATACCTTCATTGCCTTCGATTGTCTCGACAACAAACCAACATTCCTCTACAGCTACAAGCAGGCTGTTGACGAAAAGGTGCTCGTCGACTTTAGTCTTTATCAAGCGAAGACAAAGTTCCAGCGCAAAGGAATTCGCGGCGTTGATCTAACTGAAGAAGAGCGCAACGCCCT
>WNGE01010435.1_pt1 | contig 13736 bp, 14 predicted proteins | sample 5400651 | NCBI WGS metagenome assembly WNGE01 (sample SAMN13153370, study PRJNA577476) | soil metagenome | isolation source: 60 cm soil or saprolite under grassland replicate 2 | place: USA:California | collected 2016-06-15 | reverse complement strand
CTTTTTAACACAGTAGTACTAGGGGGCTATCGCAAACCAGACACTCTCCCTATTGTTCCTCTCTGCAATCCAGACAGATCTCCAGTTGTCTGCATGTCCCCCCTCGCAGGCGTCAGGTCTTCAGTCGCTGCTGCACGCGGCGCAGTTCCTCGGCGGCGTAGTAGCGGTGCGCTGCCCAGGCGTCGGCACGCTCGCAGCGAAGGAAACCGCTCGCCGTCCAGCGCAGGACGGACTTCGTGGACACGCCCAGGAACAGTGCGGCCTCACCCGTCCGGTACCAGGCCCGGGCACGAGGCTTCGGCGTCGGCAAGCCGAGCCGGCGCCGGATACGCACGATGCGGTTCAGGAACTGATGCTCGTAGGCCTTCCGCATGTGCGGCCAGAGTCTCCGTCGGGGCAGGGCGGCGAGCTCGTCGAGGACCCGGTTGTATTCGTTCACCAGACGCTTGTAGGTCGCACGATGGAGCCCGCGAGGGCACGAGACCTCCAGGCGCTCGGTTGGCACGAGCAGGTGGCGCCACTCGCTAATGGGGGCGAGGCGCCGTTTTCGGGCGTGACCGCGACGGGTCGGGACGTCAGGCACGGGCACGGCGGCCGTCGCCCTGCGCGGCGGCGCTGCCCCGGTGGGTGACGGCGCGCAGCCTCATCGCTCGCGAGGCTCGACCCGGTGCTGGCGCAGATAGCGCTCGAGGTCGTCGGGGTCGAGGACCACGCGGCGGCCCACGCGGTAGAAGGGCACCGCCCGCTGCCGGATCAGCTTGCGCACGGTGAACACGGAGACGCCCAGGATCGGCGCCGCCTCGTCCACCGAGAGGCGCCGCGGATAACCTCGCCCGTCCTGCCGCTGGATCTGCCCTCCCTGGGTCATGAACGGGCTTGACCCTAGCGCACAGACGGGGTATACGTCCATTGCTTCTGTTTGTATTCCCACAAGGAGAAGGTCTAGTGGCGGCATCGGCGGGACGGCGGCCGCAGGGGGCAGGGCTCACCGGTCAGGACTGGTGGGGAGCCTTCGAGATCAGCTGGCCACGCGGGCCGTACCGCATCCTGACGGAGCCCGAGGGGCGATGGTTGCAGGCCCTGCAGGGTGTCCCGCCCATCCGCGTGCCCTTCCCATTCGACGCCAGGCCCTCGGCCCCGTGGGTCTGGGAGAAGAATGAAGCACCGGGGCCGGTGTCGAGCATCTACCCCGTGCCGTCGCGCCATGTCGCCTCCGCCGGTCAGACCGTGCAGATCTACCGGCTCGGCTGGCCACCCCGCGGGATCTTCGTGCCCGATGAGGCCGCGACACTGGCGCGGCCCTATGCCCCGATTCCTAGGGCCGCCGAGATCCTGCTCGAGGCGCAGCAGGCCGCCACCGCCGACACCCTTGGGCTGCTCGCCTTCGTCAATCGCTGGGGCATCCTCGGCGTGGGGATCTCGGGGGCACCAGAGTTTGGCGCCGATGGTGTTGAGCACACGGGCGAGGCGTTGCGCGAGCTCTCCACGTGGATCGCCACGCTGCACGCGCTCCAGCAGGGCACGGAGACGACTCACACCTGGGCCGACCTGATCACGGCCTTTGACGAGCAGCTCAAGAGCGTGCGGTTCTCCGCGGGTCGCGGCAGTCGAGGGCTTGTCCCCCGCCTGCCCGTGCAGCGACTCCTCGACGCGCTCTACCTCGAGCTATGGGGCGTGGCCACTGGGGGCAAGCGCCTCCGGCGCTGCAAACGGTGCGAGCGGTTCTTCTTGCGGAGCCGGAATGACCGGATCTTCTGTACCGGGCGCTGTGCCCGGCTCTGGCATGTGCGGGCGTGGAAACGACGACACCGGCGGCCGCGGACGCGACGCCGCTAAAGGGGGGGTCCATCATGGCGATCAAGCGGACACGGACGGGGTATCAGCTCTGGTGGTATGACGCCGAGGGCAAGTTCCGGAAGCGCACGATCAAGGGCATCGCGCGGGACGAGGCGGTGCGTATGGAGCGCGAGATCCTGGCGGCCCGCGATCGCGGCGAGCGGCGGCCGGATGAGCGGCATGCGCCGCTCTTCTCGACGTTTGCCACCCAGTGGATCGAGGAGTCGCGAGCCGGCTGGAAGGCCTCCACCGTGGCGCAGTACCAGCAGGTCCTCAAGTCCCAGCTTCTGCCGGCCTTCAGCGACCTGCGCGTGAGCGCGATCACGGAGTCGCGGATGCAGCAGCTCCTGACCCAGCTTCAGGATGCGGGCCTCTCGGCCCGGCGCATCAATCTGGCGCTCCTGGTGCTCAAGATGGTGCTCCGCACGGCGGTGCGGCGACGTCTGATTCGCGAAGACCCCACCGAGCATGTGCGTGGGCTTCGGGAGCCCCAGACCGAGGTCGACCCGCTGGACCCCGAAATGGTGACGGCGTTTCTCACCGCGTGTCCGACATGGTGGCGTCCGTACTTCACGGTGGCATTCTGGACCGGCGCTCGGCCGAACGAACTGGCGGCGCTCAAGTGGGGTGATGTGGATGCCGCGCGCGGCATTTTCCGCATCCGCGCCGGCCGCTACCGAGGCAAAGAAGGCCCGCCGAAGACTGCCAGCAGCGTGCGGGACATTGACCTCTTGCCCGCTGTGATCGAGGCGCTCAAAGCCCAGAAGGCCCAGCAAGCCGCCGAACGGCTCAAGCGCGGCCGTGGCGCGCCTGAGACAGGGCAGGATTACGTCTTCACCGGGCCGGAAGGGGGCCTGCTGAATGTGAACGCGCTCCGGGACAGGTATTGGTATCCCACACTCACGAAGGCGAGCCTGAGCCGCCGCACGATGTACCAGACGCGGCACACCTTCGCCTCGAATGCCTTGGCCGCGGGCGAGTCGCCGTCCTGGGTGGCGGCGATGCTGGGGCATGCGAGCCCCGAGATGCTCTTCAGCGTCTACGCGCGCTACATCCCAAATCGGACGCGCCGCGACGGCAGCGCGCTTCTGCACCGGATGGCGGGGACGGAGACGGTTACGACACCTGCGGAGGAGACGGCTGCGGTACTCCCGAAATACTCCCGCTGAGATCCCGGTCGACCGAGTACACTATGCGCGGCGCCAGCTTAGCGATTCATGGTGCCGAAGGGGGGACTCGAACCCCCACACCCTTGCGGGCACATGACCCTGAATCATGCGCGTCTGCCAATTCCGCCACTTCGGCCCGGAAAGCCTCACTAGGATACCGAGCGAGCCCGTGAAGTCAAGGGGCGAGCGGGTCTCGGTGCGCTATGGCCGTTGACAAGGTCATCGCGACCAACCGCAAGGCCTACCACGACTACGAGATCCTCGAGACCTACGAGGCCGGCATCGTGCTGCGCGGCACCGAGGTGAAGTCGCTGCGTGAGTCGCAGGTCAATTTCAAGGACTGCTATGCCGCGGTGGACAACAGTGAAGCGTGGCTGATCGGCTGCTATATCGCGCCGTACCACCATGGCACCGACGCGAACCATGATCCAGAGCGACGGCGCAAGCTTCTTCTGCACCGACGGGAGATCGGGCGCCTGCTGGGGAAGGTCGCCGAACGCGGGTTGACCCTCATCCCACTTCGTCTATACTTCAAGGGAGGACGCGCCAAGTGCGAGTTGGGTCTGGCGCGCGGCAAGAAGCTTCATGACAAGCGCGCGAGCATCCGCGAACGCGATGCGAAACGCGAGATGGCCAAAGAAGCACGGGCGCGGCAGCGCGCCTGAGAAGGGGGCGACTGGTTTCGACGGGGATCAATGAAGCGCAGGTGGCATCCCGAGGTGCTCGCTCCTCGTAAAACTGTGGGCACGGTTATAGCTGCCGACAACCAGCTAGCTCTGGCGGCCTAACACCCGCCAGCGTCCTCCGGATCGGGTCAACGGGGTCCGGGTTCGGGCGTCATATTCCGGTGACTGGTCCCAAGCTCCGCTCTTGAGTAAGGGGCGAGACTTTTAGGAGCTGGCCGCCCTGACAACCAGCCGGTTGGAGGGAAGGGTGGCGAGAGCAAAAGACAACCGGCTATGGATGTAGATGCCTGTCGCGGAGGGTTTCCGGACGTGGGTTCGATGCCCACCGCCTCCACCATTTGAGCTGTAACGTGGTGAAGTAGTTGAAATAGCGGCTCCTTTCCTACGTAGCTTCTACATTTCTTGCTACGTTGCGAGAGGAGCCGCTACCGCGCCCTCGCGTAGCATACGTCGCAACAACACCCAAGCCGACCGCCCTCTTGGTCATCCGCTCGCGGACATTGTTGCCGACTTACCGCGCTCGTGGCGTCGAACCCTCGAGACGATGACGGGACGTGTGAGTCTTGGCGGCGAGCGCAAGGGAGTGGTGAGCGCCGATTCGATCCGCCGCCCGGTGCGCAAGCGTGCGGCCATTCTTTCGCGGAATGAGCGGGCGATCACGCACCGCCGGGCCAGGTCGCGTAGGTGGCCTGGGGCAGGGCCGGGCCATTCGTTCCCGCTCGCGCCAGACAGTCGAGCATGGACCGCCCCTGGGAGGCTCCGTTGGCCCAGAAACTGATCCGCCCGTCGAGCTGCACGTTCCGGATCTCCGCGCCGGGCACCTGGCTGCGGCACGCCGTCCAGCGGCTCCACGCCTCGTCCTGCGCTGGGGTGTTCTTCACCGTGGAGCAGGCGACCATGAGGAACGCGACGATAGTCGACGTTAGCGTGCCTATGAACGCCCGCCGGGTGGTCACTGGATGACCTCATCCGCCCGCCCCAGCAGCGCCGGTGGAATCGTCAGGCCGAGCGCCTTGGCGGTCTTGAGGTTGATGATCAGTCTGAACATGGTCGGCTGCTCGATCGGAAGGTCGCCCGGCTTTGCGCCCTTGAGGATCTTGTCGATATACGTGCCGGCACGTCGGAACAAGTCAGCAAAGTCCGTCCCATAGGACATCAGCCCACCGTCTTCCACAGAAGCCCGCTCGCCGAACATCGTCGGTAGCCGGTGCTTCTCAGCGAAGCTGACAATCAGTTTCCGCTGCTCGATGTTTCCAGAACTCTCGGCAACCATCAGGGCATCGGCGCGGGCGCGGCCCAGAGCCGCCAAGGCCCCGTCGAGATCGTTGGGCGTTCTGACATCCTGCGGGAGGAGCGTCAACCCGAGGGCGCGGGCTGCAGACAGCATCGCATCGCGAGCACGCCCCTCGGCTAGATTCGAGGACTCCCAGAGCAGGCCAACGCGCGAGGTTTTCGGGGCCGCGTCCTTTAGCAGCTCCAGGCGTTTGGCCGCGAGCTCCAGCCCCGCCTCAATCGTCAGGCCCGTGACGTTTCCACCCGGCCGCCCGAGGCTGGCGACGAGTCCGGTTCCCACCGGATCGGCCGCGAACATCACGATCGGAATCGTTGCAGTCGCGCGCTTGGCTGCGAGGGCGGCTGGCGTGCCGAGCGCCAAGAGGACGCTGACCTTGAGCTGCACGAGCTCGGCCGCGAAGGCGGGAAGCCGGTCGAGCTTTCCCTCCGCGTATCGCCGCTCGACGGCGAGGTTCTGGCCCACGATCCACCCGCTCTCGTGCAGTCGTTGGAAGAGTGCCTGCCGGCCGGCGAGGACTGAGCTACCCGAATCGGGGCTACCCTGTGATAGGACACCGATCCAATACACCTTCCCCGGCTGCGCCTCGGCGGCGAGCGGTGACGCGAGGAGCACCGAACCCGTGCCAATGAGGAAGGTGCGACGGTCTATCACTCTATTGGATCACCTCATCCGCCCGCCTCAGCACCGACGGCGGGATCGTCAGACCTAGGGCCTTGGCCGTCCTGAGGTTGATGACCAGCTGGTACTTCGAAGCCTGCTCGACGGGCAGGTCGGCCGGTTTGGCCCCCTTGAGGATCTTGTCGATGTAGACAGCGGCGCGCCGCGTCAGGTCGATGTGATCCGGCCCGTAGCTCATCAGGCCGCCCGCCACCACGTTGTCCCTGACCCCGAACATGGTCGGCAACCGGTGCTTCAGTGCGAGCTCGGCCAGAAGCTGGCGGTTATCACGAGCGGTTAGCGCGGCCCCGTGGACGAGAACGGCTCCGACGCGATCTTGCGCCATCTTCGCGAAGGCCCCATCGAAATCCGCAACAGTGCTCACACCGACGGTCAGAAGCTGAATACCGAGTTTCGCTCCGGTAGCCTCAGCGGCTTCCAGGAAGGGCCGGTATGAAGGGGCGGTGGGGCTCCAGAGTACGCCGAACCGTGTCACCTGCGGCACGGTTGCCTTCAGTATCTCCAGCCGCTTTGGGGTGATAACGGATTGTATGTCGGCCAGTCCCGTCATGTTCCCGCCTGGCCGCGCGAGACTGGACACGTGTCCGACGCCAACGGGGTCGGCATGCGTCGCGAAGACGATGGGGATGGTGTTGGTCGCCCGTCGGGCCGGCTCGGACTCGGTCGAAGAGGTCGCGAAGATGACATCGACCTTCATGCGGGCCAGCTCGGCGGCCGCTTCGTGCATCTGCTCGACCGTGCCCGACCATCGGAACTCGATGACAAGGTTCTTGCCTTCGACATAACCGAGATCGCGCAAGCCCGCCCGAAGCGCCTCTACCCGGTGCGTCGAAGCAGCGGGGGTGCCGAAACCCAGGTAGCCGAGGCGCGCAATCTTGGGCTGCTGTTGTGCGCGCGCAATCAGCGGCCACGCGAACAACGCCGTGCCGGCAAACTCGATCAACTCGCGGCGCCTCATGGTCCTGCCTCCCGTTTCGGTGCCGGAATATGGCTCCACGAGCCACCTAACCAACTCGACTCTAACCGGAAGACGTGCCACAGGCGAGTCTCCGACGAGTCTGAGGCCTTCTCCCTCAACAGACCGACGCGATACATCTTCTCCGCCCGCTGCGCCTCGACGGCAAACGGTGAGGCGAGGAGTCCACCCGCACGGTGCCAAGGCATGCCCGCCGATCAATCACTGGATAATCTCGTCCGCTCGCTGCAGCAGCGACGGCGGAATGGTCAGCCCGAGGGCCTTCGCGCTCTTGAGGTTGATGACCAGTTCGAACTTCGTGGGCTGCTCGACGGGGAGGTCGGCGGGCTTCTCTCGCCCTTGGCGCGCCTCCTCGTCCTATTCGGGCACGAGAGCTGCCTCCCTCACGCCATAACGACACCGGACGTTGTCGTGGTAGTTTGCCTGCACGTCTTGCACCCGCCCGACATGTTACACGTCACGCTGACCGTATTCCCACCAGGACTCATAGTGGTCACCGGCTTGCAGTCCGGCATGTTCGGCTCCGCCTTTGTACACTCGCACGTCACATACGTCGTGACCCCAAGACCGCCTTGCGATCGCTTTCGCGCAGTCACTATCACGCTCGACGTCACGAGGCGCTGCCCTGGTCGCAGGACGATTCGTTTGCGACGAGGAGGAGACTTGCGACGACGGTGGGATCTGGCACGGCGCGGACGTTGCCCTCTCTTCATCGTCTGCCCTCCCTTTGCCAGCGTCAGGACGGTCAGAATAAATCGTTGTCCAATTCAGCCACTGCTTTTCTATTGGATCACCTCATCCGCCCGCCCCAGCAGCGACGGCGGGATCGTGAGGCCCAGCGCTTTGGCCGTCTTGAGGTTGATGACTAGCTCGAACTTCGTGGGCTGCTCGACCGGCAGGTCGCCGGGTCTGGCACCTTTCAGGATCTTGTCCACTTGAGTTGCAGCGCGGCGGAAAAGGTCAGGAAGGCTCGCCCCATAGGACATGAGGCCGCCCGCCTCGACCGCCTCCCTGAATGCGTAGCTTGCCGGTAGCCGGTTCTTTGTAGCGAGGTTCACGATGCGCCCGTGCTCACCATAGAACATAGGGCTCGGGAGCACGATGAGGGCACCAGCGCGCTGTCTGGACATCGCGGCGAATGCCCCGTCGAAATCGTTGGGACCTCGCGCATCCAAGAGTTGGAGCTGCACGCGCAACGTCTGGGCCGCAGCCTCTATCTCCTTCAACATGTCGCTCATCGTCCGGTCGCCGTATGCCCGAGGATGCCAGAGTGCAGCCACACGGGAGGCTTCGGGAACGGCCTCCTTGAGGAGTTCTAGGCGTTTGGAGACTAGCCCCGGACCAAGGAAGCTCGACCCCGTGATATGTCCGCCTGGTTGCGCGAGGCTGGCTATAAGCCCGTCGCTAACAGGATCGCCCATGGCCGGTGCCACGACGGGGATCGTGATATTCGCTTGCTTCGCCGCAAGGGCCGCTGGTGTGCCCCCCAGAGTAAAGATGAGATCCACGTTGAGACGCACTAGCTCGGCGAGGAGATCCGGGAGCCGTTCGAACCGTCCCTGTGCCGAACGGGACTCGATGGCGACGTTTTGGCCCTCCACATAACCCAGTTTGCGCAGCCCTTCCCGAAACGCGCCGGACAGCTCGCGGGTCTGAGGATGCTCGGGGGAGAGGGCCAATAACATACCTATCCGGTAGATCTTCCTCGCCGGCTGCGCCTCGGCGGCGAGCGGCGCAGCAAGGAACACCGCCCCCGTGCCACCGAGGAACGTGCGGCGTTCCATCATTGGATGATCTCATCCGCCCGCCCCAGCAGCGACGGCGGGATTGTCAGCCCCAGCGCCTTGGCGGTCTTGAGGTTGATGACCAGTTCGAACTTCGTGGGCTGCTCGACGGGGAGGTCGGCGGGTTTGGCACCCTTGAGGATCTTGTCTACGTAGGCGGCGGCGCGCCGAGCCATCTCGCGAACGTCCGGCCCATAGGACATGAGGCCCCCTGCATCGACATACATCCTGAGTGAATACACCGACGGCAGCCGGTTCCTGGCCGCCTGTTCCACGAGGCGTCGCCGCGCGCTGTTGAACACGGGAGTGGACACTATGGCCAACGCGCCCGCGCGCGCCTTGCTCATGTCCGCAAACGCCCGGTCGAAATCCTCTGGACCACGCGCCTCCACGACCTGCAACTGCATTCCCAGTGAGCTCGCCGCGCCTTCGCCAGCTTTCAGATACGCCTGTATCGTGGGATCGGGCGCGGCATCGCGCTTCAGGAGGAGGGCGACTCGATTCACCCCAGGAACAGCCTGCTTGAGCAGCTCCAGCCACTTGCCAACCAGCTCCGGGGCTGCGAGGGACAACCCCGTGACGTTCCCGCCGGGCCGCGCGAGGCTGGCGACAAGCCCGTCCGGAACCGGATCGCCCACAGCGTGGAAGACAATGGGAATGATCCTCGTCGCCTGCTTGGCGCCCAGCGCGGCCGCGGTGCCCCCGAACGTCACGATGACATCGACCTTGAGCGCGGCCAGCTCGGCCGCGAGGGCGGGGAACCGCTCGGGCTTGCCCTTGGCATCCCGGTATTCGATCGCGAGGTTGCGACCCTCGACGTACCCCAGCGCTCGCAGGTTCTGGAGGAAGGCATCACGGTTGGCGGGATCGGCCGCGAGGTCGATCCCCAGACAGCCGATCCGAGCAATCCGGGCCGCCGGCTGCGCTTCGGCGGCGAGCGGCGCGGCGAGGAGCACCGCACCCGTGCCAGCAAGGAACGTGCGACGATCTATCACTGGATCACTTCATCCGCTCGCCCCACGAAGTCGAACTTGGTCGGCTGCTCGATGGGGAGATCGCCAGGCTTCGCGCCCTTGAGGATCTTGTCGATGAAGGCGGGCAATCGCTTGTAATACTCGACCTGGTTGGGCCCATAGGACATGAGTCCGCCGGCCCCGGGAAATCTCCGGAACATCGAAATTGCCGGCAGCCGGTGCTTCAGCGTGAATTCCGCCAACCGTTTGCCGCCCGGCAGGTCGAAGAGCGGGGATGACAGCTGGACGAGCGCTCGTGGGCTGCCCTTCAGCTCTGCTTCGAGCAGGCGATCGAGGTCAGTGGCGCTCCCGATCTCGATGATCTGAAGCTCGATCCTGCGCTTCTCGGCGGCTGCCTTGACCGCGGCCAGCTGCCACGGCCCGGTCGTCGTATCCACCAGCACGGCGAGTCGGCGAAGACCCGAGACCACCTCGCCGATGAGCTCCAGCCACTTTCCCGTCAGACCGGGCTGATCGAGAAAGCACCCCGTGAGGTTTCCCCCCGGCTGCGCGAAGCTGCGGACGAACCCCGCCTGAACCGGGTCGCTCTCCAGGTCGAGCGCCACGATCGGGATCACGCCGGTCGCGTCCTTGACCGCCCGAATGGCCGCCGGGCCACTCACCAAGATCAGGTCGACCTTTTGCCGGACGAGATCAGCGGCGAGCCCGGGAAAGGCATCCGGTCTACCGCCCGAGGCACGAAAGACGAACGCGAGCGTCTGGCCTTCGACATAGCCGAGCTCGCGAAAAGCCTGGAGAGAGGAATCGACTATGAAGGGGCGTGGGCCACTTCCGGAAGTGAGGACACCCACCACCGGCACCTTCCCCGCCGACTGCGCCTCGGCAGCGAACGGTGCGGCGAGGAGCACCGCCCCCGTGCCAGCGATGAACGTGCGACGGTCAATCACTGAATGACCTCATCCGCCCGCCCCAGCAGCGGCACGTCGCTGCATCTCGGAAGCATTTACTCCATAGGACATGAGGCCACCTGGCTCAACAAACACCCGGAGCTCATAGATTGCGGCGATCCGATGCGTGGCCGCAAGATCGATGACGGCCTTTCTATGCACGAACATAAAGGCTGGCGACATCACCACTACTCCCTGGTCGTGATTCTTTTTCATGCCGAGGAAAGCGGCAGCCAAGTCCTCCGCTCGGCGCACGGTGAACGTATGGACCTCTATGCCGAGGCCCCGAGCCGCGACAGCTACCTCTTCACCGTCCCGAGTGCGTATCTGGGGGAGTACCGAGGTTGTGACATCCTCTCGAAGGAGCGCGACCTTTGAAAGATTCGATACAAGTGCTTTGAGAAGCTCGAGACGCTTTGGGATGAGATCATCGTTCAGGAGCTGTGACCCTGTGACATTGCCCCCCGGCCTTGCGAGGCTGGCGACGAGTCCTGCGGCAACAAGATTCTCGTCGGCGCGACCGACCACGATGGGGATCGTTTTCGTTTCCAGCTGAAGGATCTTTGCCAGGCCCGCGCTTGAAACGAACAGTACGTCGACCTTGAGGTGCACGAGGTCGGCAGCGCCTGTGCGAAGCTGATCGACTGATTCGCCGAATCGTCGCTCGACGACCATGTTTTGGCCATCGACCCAGCCGAGCTCTCTCATCGACAGCCAGAACGGGTTAGTCGAGACTGACTTCACCAGCTCCTGTGGGCTCGGAGCTGGACCGATGCCAAGAATTCCCACGCGAGCCATCTTCTCTGACTTCTGCGCCTCGGCGGCGAGCGGCGAGGCGAGGAGCACCGCACCACTACCAGCGAGGAACGTGCGCCGGTCCATCAATGGGTTCGCCCGCAGGCCGTCTGCGGTTGTGGGCTATGCGGGGAGTGGGGCCATCGGGTCGGGTCCATGGGATGAGCCCTCCTTACAGGCTGGGCGGGAGTGTAGCAGAGCGGAGGCGCCAGCCACTGGTACGATCCAGTGCCACACTCCACGTCATCTACACACGCCGGCCTCGACACTCCAAGCTTCACGCAGTAGTAGATCGATACGGCGAGTGTCGAATTAGCCGCAGGCGTTCACGCAAAGATACCCAGGCTAAGGGTGGCGGCGTAACTTGCCCGGTGCTACGACCGCTGCTACAGTCCTCTCAGCGCGTAGGAGAAAAGTCGCAAAGGATTCCCACGGTTACAGCGAACGATGGAGGGCGAAGTCGCTGCCCCCGCCTCCACCATTTTGATGAAGTCGAACCGCCCTCCGGGTCTTGGATCAGTTCCAGGACCCGCAGGGCGGGTTCGGCTTGAAAGCACGTCCGACCGATTTCGAGCTTGATCGGCGTCGGGCGGATCGACCCCAAGATTCGTCGGGGCAGCAGGGCCGACCGAACTGCTTTCCCCTCGAGCACTTCCTGGACCTGCTCCAGTCTCTTGCTTACCCATTCAATGGGCGGAGCTTTGAAGACGTTGCCGACGCTCGTTTCTATGACGCTGAGTTCCTCGCGTAAGCCCCGTGGCGCTGTGCTCGGCGACGTTTAAATAGGACGAGTTTGCTGCGGCTGCCCGGCGTCACGTTCGCCGTCCTGATCTTGCTCCGCGCTTCTCATCCCGCCTTTGGGGCTCCGGCCCGTCCTCGGCTTCTGAAAGGACTGTCGCTGTCCAGTGAAAATGTCATGCTAACTGTTCCGTGAGAATGTCATCCCCCGGTGCGGTGTGGAGTAAGGGGTGGAGTGGCGCCAGGGGTGTGCGGGGCTCGGCGTGCGTGCGGCGACCGGCGCAGGGGTGCGCGATGAAAGGGGCGGTTTTCGGAGGGTAGAGGGATAGCGGCCCCCCTCGGCAACGCGGCTCTGAGAGGCGCGTAGGCGCTGGCGGCGATCCGAGCTGGGCCCGCGACGGGGGCGGAGCACGAAGTCGGCGGCGGGCGCGGGCTGGGTGGCAAGACACTGGCCGTCGGTGAAGACGAGGAGGCGCCCGTCCAGGCACTCGCGCAGCTCGACGTGGCGGCCGGTATAGGACCGGCGCCGGGGCAGCTGCACCCAGCGGGGGCCGAGGCAGACGGTGTTGTCGTGGGCGACGGTGCGGGTGTAGCGACAGCTCAGGACGGCGGCGACATCGCGGGGAGCGGGGCGCCAGGCGGCGGTGGCGTCGGCGGGGGCGTGGGTGAAGCGGCGGTTGTAGTCAGCGAGGAACTCGGGGAGGAAGGCATTGGCGGCCTCGAGGGTGGCGATGCCGCGCAGCCGCAGCTCGCTGACGAGGCGGTCTTGCAGCGTTTGCCAGAGGCGCTCGATGCGGCCTTTGGCCTGCGGGGAGCCCGCGGCGATGAACCCGATGCCGAGCTCGCGCAGGATGCGGCCGAAGTGCGTGGGGTCTTGGAGGCCGCGCAGCTGCTCCTCGAGGGTCCAGTGCGGATCGTTGCGGACAAAGACATTGAGGCGATCGCCATAGAGAGCCAGGGGCAGGCCGTAGGTGGTGACGAGCTGCCGCAGCAGGGTGACATAGCCGTGCAGATCCTCGGTGGGCCGGAAGACCAGGGCCAGGACGGTGCCGGTGGCGTCGTCGATGGCGCCGTGCAGCGCCAGCTGGGGGCCGCGCGTCTCAAGCCACGCAAAGGAGCTGGCGTCGAGCTGCACGAGGCTGCCCATCTGGGCCTCAGGGCACCGCCGGGTGCGGACCTGGCGCCCCCGGCGTTGCCGCTTGGCGGGCAGGCCGAGGGTGCGCCGCAGGCGCCGCACGGAGGACCGGCTGAGCACGAGGCTCTCGACCTCCTGCAGCTTCTCGGTGGCATGGCAGTCGTTGAAGCCGGCGTAGGTCCCCTGCAGCAACTCGGCCACGCGCGCACGCACGTCGGCGGGCAGCCGGTGGGCTGCCGGGCGGCCGCGCAGCCGGTGCAGGAGGCCGCGAGGGCCCTCGGCGCCGAACCGCACCTTACACCGTTGAAACTGTCGAACGCTCAGGTGCATCGCCAGGGCGCCTTGCGCATTGCTGATCTTCCCGGCCAGCGCCGCCTTCAGCAGCCCGGCCCGCGGCACTTCCTTGCGGCTCATCGTGAGTGTCTCCCATGTCGTCATGGGGTGACATTCTCACTGAACAGTTAGGGGGTGACATTCTTATGGACCAACAGCAACGACGCCCCGAGCGTTTGACAATCGTCGAGTCCGATTGCAATGTGTACGCTCCTGATGACGATCACTCCACAAATCGCCGTGGTGGGAGGAGGGCCCGCAGGTCTGGCGGCCGCCATCGAGGCCGCGCGGGCAGGGCTCACCGTGCACCTCTACGACGAGCGCCCGATCCTCGGCGGTCCGGCCTATGGGCGTGCCGTGGAGTCGACACTGCTCGCCGAGCTCGACGCGG
>WNGE01029024.1_pt1 | contig 13738 bp, 18 predicted proteins | sample 5400651 | NCBI WGS metagenome assembly WNGE01 (sample SAMN13153370, study PRJNA577476) | soil metagenome | isolation source: 60 cm soil or saprolite under grassland replicate 2 | place: USA:California | collected 2016-06-15 | reverse complement strand
GCGAACAGATGCGCGTGCAGGTGGAGGCGACGCGCAGGCAAGTCCGCGCGGCCTGGTTCGCCGTCTATGACGCGCTCGACGCCGGTCAGAAGGAGCAGGCCCGGGTAGCGATCCGCGAGGGAATGGATCGCATGGGCCGCATGCACCGCGGCCCGAGAGGCGGCCAAGGCGCCCACGGCTGACTCGCCGCCGCGCAGCTATCCGCCCGAACCGGGCTGCGGCATGGGGCTCAACTGGAACAGCCGCGGGGACGAGGGATCGATTTCCCCCCGGATCCAATGCGTCTGCGGCGAGCCGAACACGATCACCCGCGTGAAATTGCGAATGGGTTCGCCCGTCGCAGAATCGGCAAGCGGCTGATCCAGCTTGTAGAGATGCGAGTCGCCGTTCACGAAAAGGATCGGCTTGCCGAACTTCAAAGCGAGATCGCGCAGAGCCTTGCGAAACTCCGCGAACCCGTCCGGCCCCTTGCGTTTGATTCTTCCCTCGAAATCCGGGTCGGCCTGGGTGAAGATAAGCATTCCCGCGAGACCGCGCCGCGCGGCAAGTCCGGCGCTATCCTCAAGCCACGCGAAGACTGCGGCCATGCGCGCCCGATACTCGGCGTCCATCGCTGGTGTCCTGCCGAGGTTGTTGTTGCTGCCCTGCACGTTCAAGCCGACGAAGAGGACGTTGGCGGCGATCCAGCGCATGTGCTCGCGATATTCGGCGTAACGGCCGGATTGCCGCTCCAGGCGGATCGTGCGCCCGCCGAGGCTCGTGTCGCCCGCTTCGAAGAGTTCACGGAAGCGTTTGAGGCGCTCGATCGGATCGTGGCCGCTTCGGTGGCAGTCCACCCAGTCGTTGTCGCCGGGCACGATCACGAATGGGTGCTTCGATTTCTCGAACTGGCGTTTCCTCGCCTCGAACCATTCGTCGGTGCAGGGCCCCTGGCCCGAAGTAATGTCCCCGACGTGAATGACAAAAACGAGATCCTCACGGTTCATCTGCTCGATCATCGCGTCGAACGCATAGGCCTCGAATTCGCTGTAAGGCGTATCGCCGATCAGCGCGAAGCTGATGCGCGCGTTCTCGGTAGAAGGCAGCGGCGGCGGAATGTGCAGCGCACAGCCGGCGAGCGCCGCCACCAGGACAAGCAACGACCGCATCAGAGCCGCTTCAACTTGTAGAGAAGCTCCAGGGCCTCGCGCGGTGAAAGCTCGTCCGGATTGACCGCGTCGAGCGCTTCGCGCAGGGCGTCGGTATCGGGCGCGGGCTCCGGCCCGGGCTTGCCGCCGGCGAAAAGATCGGACTGGCCGCCGCCTGTCAGACGCGAGTCCTCGAGCATCTGCAGGTATCTGCGCGCGTTGCGGATGACCGCCTTGGGGACGCCGGCGAGCTGCGCCACCTGCAGGCCGTAGCTCTGCGACGCGGGGCCTTCCTCGACTGCGTGCAGGAAGACGATCGTGTCCCTGTGCTCGACCGCGTCGAGGTGAACGTTCGCCGCCTCCTTGTATTCGAGCGCAAGCCGCGTCATCTCGAAGTAGTGGGTGGCGAAGAGCGTGAGCGACTTGTTGCGCTCCAAGAGCTGCCGCGCGATCGCCCAGGCGAGCGCGAGGCCGTCGAAGGTCGAGGTGCCGCGCCCGACCTCGTCCATGAGGACGAGGCTCTTCCCGGTCGCGTTGTGCAGGATGTTGGCCGACTCGGTCATCTCGACCATGAAGGTCGAGCGGCCGCCCGCCAAGTCGTCGGCGGCGCCCACGCGCGTGAAGATCTGGTCGACCGGGCCGATGCGGGCCGCTTTTGCCGGCACGTACGAACCGACGTGCGCCATGAGAACGATGAGCGCGACCTGCCGCATGTAGGTGGACTTGCCGCCCATGTTCGGGCCGGTGATGAGGAGGAGCTGGCGCTGCGGCGAGAGCCGCGCGCCGTTCGGGATGAACTGGATCGATTCTTGCGCTTCCACCACCGGATGCCGGCCCGCGTCGATCTCGACGATGATCTCCTCCGTGAATTCTGCCCGGCAATAATTGCGCTTCGATGACACTGCGGCAAAGCAGGCGAGCACGTCGAGCTGCGCCAGCGCGCGCGCGATGCGCTGCAGCTCCGGGACGTGCGCGGCGAGAAGGCCGAGCAGCCCGTCGTAGAGCGATTTCTCGAGTGCGAGCGCGCGGTCCCTCGCCGAGAGCGCCTTGTCCTCGAACTCCTTCAGCTCCGGCGTGATGTAGCGCTCGGCGTTCTTGAGCGTCTGCCGGCGGCGGTAGCCGGCAGGGACCTTGCCGGCGTGGGCGTTGGTGATTTCGATGTAGAAGCCGTGCACGTTGTTGTAGGCGACGCGCAGGTTCGGTATGCCGGTGCGGCCGCGCTCGCGCGCTTCGAGCTCGGCGAGGAAGGCGCCCGAATCGGTCTGCAGCGCGCGCAGCTCGTCCAACTCCTTGTCGTAGCCGTCCGCGATCACGCCGCCGTCGCGCACCATGGCCGCCGGGTCTTCCTGCACCGCGCGGCGCAGGAGCGCGAGGCATTCGGCCGGCACCTCGAGATCGCCGAGCATCCTCGCAAGGAGCGGCGCGTCGCGCGGCACCGCGGGCGCAAGCTCGGCGAGCAGGGCGAGGCTGTCGCGCAAGGACGAGAGGTCGCGCGGGCGCGCGTTGCGCAGCGCGATGCGGCCGGTGATGCGCTCGACGTCGGCGAAGCGGCGCAGCAGCTTGTGGATTCCTGAGTGCGCGTCGGCGAGCGCCGCAACCGCTTCGTGGCGCGCCACCAGCGCTCCATGGTCGCGTGGCGCATTCGTCGAGCAGGGAAAAGAGCGTCGGCCCCGTTTCGCCGCGCAGCGTCTCGGTCAACTCGAGATTTCTCCGCGTCGCCGCGTCCATGCGCAGGTACTCGCTCACGCGCTCCGGGATCACCGCCGCGACGTGCGCGAGCGCCTGCCCTTGCGTTTTCCTCGCGTATTCGAGGAGGGCCCCGCAGGCCGCGATCGCCGGCTCCAGGTCCTCGCAACCGTAGCCCGCGAGGCTGGCCGCGCCGAGCTGCTTCAGGAGAATCTTCCGGCCGGCATCGAAATCGAAGTGCCACTCGGGGAGCTTGGTCACCGCGAAACCGGCAAGCGCCGCGTCCTCGGCGATGCTCTCAGGCGCGAGGATTTCTGCCGGGCCGATGCGCCGCAGCTCGGCGGCAAGAATGTGCGGGACGACCTCCGTGACCCGCAGATCGCCGCTGGCGAGATTGAGCCACGCCAGGCCGACCGCGCCTTTCGTGCGGGCAAGGGCGAGCAAGATGTTGTCGGCTTTCTCCTCGAGCAGCTCCGAGTCGGTGAGGGTCCCCGGCGTGACGATGCGCGTCACCTGCCGGTCGACCGGCCCCTTGGAGGTGGCGGGATCGCCGATCTGCTCGCAGATCGCCACCGATTCGCCGATGCGCACGAGCTTCGCGAGGTATTGGTCCACCGCGTGGTAGGGCACGCCCGCCATCTTGATCGGCGCGCCCGCCGAGGCGCCGCGCGTGGTGAGCGTGATGTCGAGCAGCCGCGAGGCGCGCTCGGCGTCGTCGTAGAACAGCTCGTAGAAGTCGCCCATGCGGTAGAACAGCAGGATGTCGGGGTACTGCGCCTTTAAGCGCAGGTACTGCTGCATCATGGCCGTGGTACCCGGAAGATCTGGCGAGGGCGTTTGATTTCCCGTGCTGCCGCTTGAGGTTGCGGAATTTCGGCGTTCCATCTCGATCATCATTCCCTGTGGCGCAGACATGTTGCAGTAGGTGCTAGGGTCTTGCAAGTCAACTCAGGCGGAATGGGGCCTATGGCAAAGACGCACAGAGGGACAAGCGCGCAACGGACATGCGACGAGCTCACGGTATCGCACCGAGAGCGGCTCATCGGGGAGGTTCGGGCGGACCCGACGCTCGCTGCAGACTACCTCAATGCAGCTGCGGAAGACGGCGACGCTCGGGTCTATCTTGCGGCGCTCAGAACCGTTGCGGAAGCGAAACGCATGGCATAGGTCGCCAGGGCCGCCGGCGGCGCGTTTCGACTGGCCCTTGGCAAACCCAGGGATCGGTCATGACGAGAATCAGCAACTGCGTGACGGATCGCTTTTTGCCGGCGCGCACGTTGCAGGCGGGATACGGAGGCGGGAGGAAGCGAGGTTGGGGTTGCTAGCTCTCAAGCGGCTCGATCAGTTCCGGGCCGTTCAGGTCTGTGTTGTTGACGGGCAGCCGGCACTTGGAGAATCTATTAACATATAAATTGCCTGCATGTTTGCCTCAGTCCTGAACGTCAAGTCACGGAGGGCGCCTTGCTTCGCATCGGATTGATGCTGCCAGACGGCTTTGCTACGCTGAGCCTCGCACCCCTTACCGCGTTTGAAGCGGTCAACACCGTGCTGGAAAAGCCGTTTTACGAGGTTCATGTAGTGTCTGTACGGGGGGGCCGCGTCCCAAGTTCATTCGGCATGAAAGTGGACACCGAATGTGCCACCGATGCGACGTTCGACACGCTATTGGTTGGGTCAGCGCCCGACGTTCGACCTTCGCCACCGGAACTTATCTCTTTCCTGCGGGGCGTGCTCCCGAAAGCGCGGAGAATCGCTTCGATCTGCATCGGAGCTTTTGTCCTGGGCGAGGCGGGCTTGCTCGACGGCCGCTGCGCGACAACTCACTGGCTCTACGCCAAAGAGCTTCAACGCCGCTTTCCGAAGGTTTCGGTGGAAGCGGATCGGATATTTATCGCTGATGGCCAGATCTGGACTTCAGCTGGAATGACAGCCGGCCTTGACCTGGCGCTCGGTCTGGTGGAGCGCGACATCGGCCGGGAAAAAGTTCGCGAGGCTGCCAGGTTGCTCGTCTTGCATCATCGTCGAGCGGGCGGACAGTCGGGATTTGGACGCCAGTTCAGATCGGGTACAGACTGCGCTTCAATTTGCCCGACGTAATTTGGGCACGGAGCTTTCCGTGGACAGGCTCGCCGAGGCCGCCTGCCTGAGCCCGCGGCAATTCAGCCGCGTATTCAGGACCGAAACCGGCTTGTCTCCTGCCAAGGCGATCGAGAATCTGCGGCTGGAGGCGGCGCGGCTCATGCTCGAACAGGGGCGGCTGCCGATTGAATCCGTGGCGAACGAGACGGGATTCGGCGATCGGGAGCGCATGCGACGCAGCTTCGTCCGCGCATTCGGCCAGACCCCGCAAGCGATCAGGAACGCGGCACGTCCCCTGGCTTCCTTCTGAAAGCATAATCCCGGGTTGGTCCAGACCAACGCGGAAATGGTCAGGGACTGCCCGGCCTCGCCCGGTAGCGTGCTGCCGAATGAGCGTGAGAAAGATGCGGCATCAGCTTCCTTCGCGCTGCTTCGAACGCGTCCCAATCAGCGATGTCTGGCAGCGATGGAATGGTGGCGAATTCGCCGAGATCGAGTCCGGTTAGCGCCGCGTCCACCATTTCTCCGACCGGCATAACTAGTCCCGCCGGCAGATCGCGGAGGGGCATTCCTGCAATGTCCCAAAACTCGGTGGTGGCAGCTCCCGGCAGCACGACTTGCACGCGCACTCCGGTGCCGGCGAGCTCGTGGTGCAATGATTGTGACAGAGCCAGGAGAAAAGCCTTCGTTCCCCCGTACACTCCGTTGAGGGCTTCTGGAGATATTGCGACACTGGAGGAAATATTAATGAGCGCGCCGTTGCCGCGTGCTACGAATGCCGGCACGGCAGCGTACGTCAGACGTGTCGCCGCCACGATGTTGAGCCCGATCATCTTCTCCATCGTATCGACATCGGACTGCAACAACGGCGCCGCAGTGCCCACCCCGGCGTTGTTCACCAGCATGGTCAACCTAGTGTCCTGCATTAGGATGGTTTCGATGGGTGCCAAGTCTTCCTTTTTCGTTAGATCGGCCTCCAAGACCTCGACGGCTCGGCCGGTCTCGTCGCTTATCCGGCAAGCAAGCGCGTCGAGTCGCCGCCGGTTACGGGCGACGAGCGTCAGATCGTAGCCGCGTCGCGCGAGGCGTTCCGCATACGCGGCACCAATTCCGCTTGACGCTCCCGTTATCAGGGCTGCCCCGTTACGATTAAGGGTCATTCCTCTTTCCGCGAGGGTGCCTCAGCAATACCTGTTTATACCGGGCCAAGCCTTGCCGTAAGTCGGATATGCCACCTTTACAGCCATACCACACGGTGGACCATGGGATCGTCCCCCGGAAATTGTCACTCAAACGCATCAAAGTCCTCTTACACAAACCACATCCCTCCATTGTGTCCGAAATTGTTGCTTTTACGACCTAGCTCGCCGGGTGTGCATACGTAGCATGATCAGGCGTCGGATTGTCCTGGGGGTACACATGATTCGAGGTTCGTTCGGTCTCTCGGCGTTGATTTTCGTAGGAGCACTTACTATGGCAGTTACTTCACAACCTTCCGCGGCCGCAGACAATGGCGCGCGCAGGGTACGGAATGTCGTTCTCGTGCATGGCGCATGGGCCGATGGCTCGAGCTGGGCCAAGGTGATCCCGCTGCTCGAAAAGGCGGGGCTGAATGCGGTGGCTGTGCAGAACCCGCTCACGTCGCTGGCCGACGACGTCGCGGCGACCAAGCGTGCAATCGCGCGCCTGGATGGCCCGGTCATTCTTGTCGGCCATTCGTACGGCGGTGCTGTGATCAGCGAAGGCGGCAACGACCCGAAAGTCGTCGGCCTCGTCTATGTAGCGGCGTTCGCTCCGGATGTGGGCGAGGCGGTCGGAGAACTCGGCAAGGAATTTCCGCCGGCTCCCGGAGGCGCAGAGCTGCGGCCGGACGCGGGCGGCTTCCTGACGATGACGACGAAGGGTGTCCTGGAAAACTTTGCCCCGGATCTTCCGATGGCAGAGAGAAAGCTGCTGGCCGCCACGCAGGGCCCGACCAACGGCGCGGCCTTCGGCGCGAAACTGACGAATGCGGCGTGGAAGACGAAGTCAACGTGGTACGTGGTCGCCGCCAATGACCGGATGATTCCCCCGGATCTCGAGCGGAAGTTCGCTAGGACGATGAAGGCGAAGACCATCGAGCTAGCGACGAGCCACGTAGCAATGCTGTCTCGTCCCGCGGAAGTGGCGAAGCTGATCGTCGAAGCAGCGAAGAACGCGCCGCCTCAATGAAATTAATACTCGCGACGGCGCTGCTCGCTGCAGCGCCGATCGCGTCGGGGCTAGAGTTCACCGAGGCGCAGGCGCGAGCCGTCATCGCGCCCTGGTATGGCCTTTTCAACCAGCCTGTCGCGGCCGAAGTCGTCAAGGCGGTTCACGAGCAGCTCCTCTCGCCGGACTACCAGTCCTGCTGGGCGTGCTTCCGGGAGAGTGCTGGGGGCGCGAGCAGTCCATGAAGGTGGTCGGCAACTTCGCCAGGTCGATCCCGGACATGAAGTTCGACATCAAGGAAGTGCTGGTCGCAGGAAACCGGGTGATCGTGCGCGGTGAGGTCTCGGGTACGCCGTCCGGCGAGTTGTTCGGCGTCCCTCACGGCGGAAGGAGCTTCCGCATCATGGCCATCGATATCCAGACCATCCGCGACGGGAAAATGGTCCAGACCTATCACCTGGAGAACTGGCTCAGCGCGCTGGGCCAGCTTCGCGCCAAGCAGCCATGACGACCCGCGTGCCTGGAGACGAGTGGCGCGCCTTCGTCCGCAAGAACGGTACGCCGGAGTTCGCGGCCGGGTTTATTGCGGATGTCTCTTTGGACACAGCGGTCATGAACGGCTCCTTGCGCGGCGTCGATTTGGTCGGTGCCTTCTTCGCTGCGACGATGAAGATGTACGACCGGCTCGAGTTCACGCACGAGACTGTTGCCGGAGATAAGACCTATTTCGAATGGCAGGGGCAGGCTTTCGGCGCCGACATCGCGGGGACTACGATCGTGACCCGAAACGAAGACGGCCTCATCGAGAGCATTCGCCTGTATCACCGGCCGTTCCGCGCGGTCATCCAGTTCTCCGCCGAATTGGCGAAGCGGCTTGCCGGCAAGGTCGACACCGCGATGTTCGTCTGGGGACCCCAATCAGGCAGGGCGAGCGACATTTGAGGAACGATACGCACCTGACGGCGCCGACCCGCTTCGTCGAAGCGAACGGGGTGCGGTATGCATACAGGCGCTTCGGACCTGAGGAGGGAACCCCGCTCGTCTTTCTTTCGCATTTCCGCGCCGGTCTGGACCATTGGGATCCGCTCGTGACCGATGGCCTTGCGGGCGGGCGTCCGGTGATCCTGTTCAACAACGCGGGGGTCGCGAGCTCGAGCGGCGAGCCCGCGGACACGATCGACGCGTCCGCCGATCATGTGGCGCGCTTTGTCCGCGCTTTGGGCTTGCAAGCCGTGGACGTGCTTGGCTTCTCCATCGGCGGCTACGTCGCACAAAGTGTCATCCTGCGCTATCCCGAACTCGTGAGGCGGCTTGTCCTCGTCGGAACCGCGCCCCGCAATGGCGAGCTGGCGAACGATCCGCGCATCCCGGCTGTTGCGGCGAATCCCGTGCCGACGCTCGAAGATTTTCTCTTCCTCTTCTTCACGCCGTCGGCGGCAAGCCAGGCGGCCGGCAAGGCATTCTGGCAGCGCCGCCATCAGCGCAAGGACGCTGAGCCGCCCTCGTCGCCCGAAGCCATGAAGGCGCAGTCCACAGCCATCGGCGAATGGCGCAAGCCGCGAGGAGAGCGGTATTCCGAGCTCCTGGCCATCAGCCAGCCGACGCTCGTCGTGAACGGCAACAACGACATTATGGTGCCGGCAATTAACTCGTTCACGCTTTGTCAGCACATCCCGAATGCGCAGCTCATCATCTACCCTGATTCGGGCCATGGCGCTCTTTTCCAGCAGCCGGAAACGTTGATGCCCGAAGTCGTCGGCAAATAAACGCAGGAGGACCCGATGAGCGCCGATACGTGGCCTAATCAAGGAGCGTGAATCATGACTGAATCAGCGGCACACGTGCGGGTCATCGAGGAATCGCCTGCGTACTGGAGGATTGTGTTCGATCACCCACCTCTCAACATCGTTGGCGCCAGCATGTTCGCAGGCTTGCAGGATCTGCTCGCTCGAATGGACGCCAGCCCGAGCCTTCGGGTCGTCGTATTCGAGAGCGCGAATCCCGATTTCTACCTTGCCCACTTTGATTTGGCCGATCTGCCGGGGAGCCTCGGCCTCATCAAAACCGCAGGGCCTTCCGGCCTGCCGATCCTGATGGATACGTTCGTCCGTCTGACCAGGTCTCCGATCGTCAGCATCGCGAAAATCCGAGGCCGGGTCCGGGGCGTGGGCAGCGAGTTCGTCCTCGCGTGCGACATGCGATTCGCATCGCGCGAGAACACGGCCTTGGCTCAGGTCGAAGTCGGGGCGGGAGTGCATCCCGGCGGCGGCGGTACCGAACGCCTCCCGCTTCTCGTTGGCCGCGGTCGCGCACTCGAAATCGTGCTCGGCGGGAACGACTTCGACAGCGAGACCGCTGAGCGCTACGGATACGTCAATCGTGCACTTCCGAACAGCGAGCTGGATAGTTTCGTGGATGCGCTCGCGCGGCGAATCGCTTCCTTCGATCGGCGTCCAATCGCTGCGGCGAAGAATCTCATTAACGAGGTGTCGCTGCCGCCTGCCGACCGCCTTCTCGACGCCCTCAACTCCTTTACCACAGCGCTGACGTGGCCTGAAACGCAGCAACGATTCCAGGCGCTGTTCAAGCGCGGACTCAACCGGCCGGGCGACATGGAGAACCGGTTCGCCGAGCTGCTGGCGACGTTCATGGACACCTAGCCTCAATGCGCAATGCGACTGCGACTGATAAACGGTGCGCCTGGGCCAGCGTGGATGAACCGCTGCTGCTCCAGTATCACGATCGCGAATGGGGTGTCCCCGTTCATAACGACCGCAAGCATTTCGAGGTCCTCGTGCTCTCAGGCGCACAGGCGGGCTTGAACTGGTCGCTCGTGCTGAAAAAACGGGATGGCTATTGGCGCGCGTTCGACAAATTCGATCCCGAGAAAGTCGCGCGCTATTCCGAGAGAAAAATCCAAGGTCTCGCATCCGATCCGGAGATCATTCGCAACCGGATGAAGATCGATGCCGCAGTGAGAAACGCACGCGCATTTCTCAAGATCCAGGAAGGGTTCGGGGACTTCGACTCCTACTGCTGGCGTTTCGTCGGCGGCCGACCCAAGCCTAACCACTGGAAGGCTGCGCGGCAGATTCCAGCGACTTCGCCCGAATCCGACGCATTCAGCAAGGACCTCAAGCTCCGGGGATTCAGCTTCGTTGGCCCGACGGTCGTTTATGCGTACATGCAGGCGGTTGGAATGGTGAACGATCACGTCGTCGATTGTTTCCGCTATCGGAAGATCCGGCAGGAGCAAGAGAATCCCAGGACGTGAAATTTCCGTTTGGCCCAACACGCGTTGTGGACTTGAAACTTCACCGCAACGCCCGCACGTGGAGCACAATTCCTACCCTTACCCCAAAGAAAGGACGCGCCGTGAACAGGGAGACCGTGACTACCCGCCGCAAGGCATCGCTTAAGACCCCGACCGGCTTGGGCGAGGGAGCAACGAAGGACATCTCCGGCGCGCTGAACGCGTTGCTCGCCGACGTATTCGCGCTCTACATGAAGACCAAGAACTTCCATTGGCACATGTCGGGGCCGCATTTCCGCGACTACCACCTGCTGCTCGACGAGCAAGCCGATCAGATCTACGCGATCACCGACGCCATCGCCGAGCGCGTGCGCAAGCTCGGCGGCACGACGCTGCGCTCGATCAAGCACGTGAGCGCGCTCCAGCGCATCGACGACAACGACGCCGACTACGTGACGCCGCTCGACATGCTCGCCGAGCTGCGAGACGACAACGAGCGCCTCGCGGGCTTCATGCGCGCGGCGCACGCGGTCTGCGACGAGCACGGCGACGTCGCGACCGCGAGCCTGCTCGAGGTGTGGATCGACGAGGCCGAGAAGCGCGTCTGGTTCCTGTTCGAGGCCGGCCGCCGCCAGAAGGAAGATTGACCGAGGAGAAGCCGTGGCCAAGCCCGCAAAAGATGCATCGGTTTTCGCCCACATCGAAGCCTTGGTTGATGCGAGGGGCCTTCTCCCGTGCGCAGGTTCAGAGCAGTCCTCGTTCCGCAAAGCTCATGACGCGCGTCTCCGCGACTATGAAGTGGTCGAGGACCTGAACGTCCACCAGGGCTAGAGCGGATTTGAGCGAGCGCATGAGGATTTCGTCGGCGCGGCTCGGAACGGCAAAGCAGACAACTAAGCGCGTATCAAGTCGACTTCCGCCGGTTCTCTGCTACTCGCCTGGCGATCCCAAGGCGGGATCCCCTTAAATGCGTCGATCAGGAAATCCACCATCACGCGCACCTTCGCGCTCAAATGGCGACCGGTCGGATAAACGGCCAGCACTTCAGCATCTGGTAGGTGATACTCCGAAAGTAGCGGTTCCAGCCGACCCTTACGCACATCGTCACCAATCATGAACGTGGGCTGCAAGATTATTCCCCGACCGGCGAGGGCCGCTGCACGCACCGTGTCACAATTGTTCGATTGCATACCGATGCTGATTTTTACGTCGTGTGTCTTGCCTCTGTCATCGGTGAATCGCCACTCTTCTGCATGCGGCGCGTAGCTGTAACCGATGCAGATGTGCTTCTTCAGATCTGCTGGAGAATCGGGACGGCCGTGGCGGAGAAGATAAGCGGGCGACGCGCACACTATGTGGCGCGACGTCGCGAGCTTACGGGCGACGACGGAAGCTGAGCCGCCGCGCGAAACGCGGACCGTCATGTCGTACCCTTCCTCGACGATGTCGATGACCCGGTCGATCAAATCTACGTCGAGGTCCACGTTGGGATATTTCTCCATGAACTTGGGCCACAGCGGCGCAAGATGCCGGATTCCAAAACTGAGTGGGGCATTGATTCGCAGCCGCCCCCGAGGCACCACGGTGGAGGACGAGGTGAGGGCCTCCACTTCGGCAACCTCGTCGACGATGATTTTTCCGCGCTCGTAGAGCGCCTTGCCGGTCTCGGTCAGCGACAGCTTGCGCGGGCTGCGGTTGAGAAGGCGAGTGCCGAGATGCGACTCGAGGTCTTTCACATAGCGGGTTACGTTTGCCGGCGATGTGTTGAGCGCCTCCGCCGCGCGCGTGAAGCTCATCTTCGCCACGACAGTCACGAAAACCTCAAAAGCGCGCAGTCGGTCCATGCCCCGCCAGTATTCACAAAAACTGAATGAGTAGAACACATTTTATGCCTTCTTGTAAGTGGGCTTCACTGGTATCTTCGTTTGCAATTTTTCCTCACTCAAAGTGGAGATCACCATATGGATACGATCGCACGAGTCGCTCGTTTTGGGTTGCTGGGCCGAACGCTGCTTGCAGGTGTACCCGTTGCCGTTGCGACCGCTTTGACCACGCCCGCCCTCGCGCGGATCGAGTCCTTTCCGGCGGGATTCCGCACGCAGATGGTGCAGACCAACGGCACCCGTCTTCATGTTCGTGTCGGAGGGAAGGGGCCGGCGGTCGTCCTGCTACACGGCTTCGGAGACACGGGCGACATGTGGGCGCCGCTGGCGAAGGTGCTCGTCAAGAACCACACGGTCATCGTGCCGGATCTCCGCGGCATGGGCTTGTCCGCCCATCCGGATACGGGCTATACGAAGAAGAACCAGGCTGTCGATATCGCCGGTGTCATGGATGCGCTCAAGGTGCAGGCGACGGATCTCGTGACCCACGACATCGGCAATATGGTGGGTTACGCGCTCGCGGCGCAGTACCCGGCGCGCATCACGCGCTGGGTCGTGATCGATGCGCCGCTCCCCGGCATCGGAGACTGGGACAATATCATCCGCAGCCCGGTGCTCTGGCACTTCAACTTCCGGGGACCCGACGTGGAGCGGCTGGTGAAGGGACGCGAGCGCATCTATCTCGACCGCTTCTGGAACGAACTGTCGGCGGACCCGAAGAAAATCGACGAAGAGACCCGCAGCCACTACGCCAAACTGTACGCCCGGCCGCATGCCATGCACGACGCGTTCGAGCAGTTCGGCGCATTCAGCCAGGACGCCATTGACAACAAGGCGCTGCTCGTCCAAGGCGGCAAGATCACGATGCCGGTGTTCGCCATCGGCGCGGAGAAATCCTTCGGCACCGCAATGGCGGATGATTTGCGCTTCGTCGCCACCAATGTCACCGGCGGCATTGTTCCAAATTCCGGGCACTGGATCATGGAAGAAAATCCCCAGGCGACCGTCAAGCTCGTCGCGGAGTTTCTCGCGAAATGAGCGCGCGTTTTCGTATTGACGGGTGAGGAGCCGACCGGAACCTCTTGATCGACCAGGCTCGACTGGTGACTAATAAGGAGTAGCGCAATGAAGCGATACTTGCTGTTCGCGTTTGCGTGCGCCGGATTCTCGGTGCTCTGTCCGCTGGCGACTGCCCAGGGATCGAAGGACCCAGCGGCGGCAAGAGCTGCCAAAACCAGGACACCCGAAGACCCCAAATTGGTCTGGACCGCGTCGAACGTCGTGCTGATACCCAAAGAACTCGCACCTGGCGTCTATGCGATCTGTCCAGATGACGCGCACGCGAAAAACGCGACAGGCATTCCGGTGGCCACCTCGGGTGGATTTGTCGTAGGGAACAACGGCGTCCTCGTGGTGGAGAGCATGCTGAACCGTCGGCTAGCCAACCAAGTACTTGCACTTGTGCGCGAGAAAGCAAGTAAGCCGATTCTTTATGTGGTGAATACCAGTTATCACGGCGA
>WNGE01005915.1_pt1 | contig 13740 bp, 7 predicted proteins | sample 5400651 | NCBI WGS metagenome assembly WNGE01 (sample SAMN13153370, study PRJNA577476) | soil metagenome | isolation source: 60 cm soil or saprolite under grassland replicate 2 | place: USA:California | collected 2016-06-15 | reverse complement strand
GTCTACGCTGTGGCACGCGGCCACCGCAAGATCGTTTGTAGTCCACACAACTGCGGATCATCGAGCGGTGGCCGCCCCACACCCGGCCGACACACCGAAGATCACGAAGTCCGGCTGGAGTACTAGTTCACAGCGCAACGTCCCACCCTCGGCTCCGGCATGCTCGCCCGGACCGGTCCTGGTCAAGGTCAGGGTTCGTGACGCCGAGCGAGGCGGCAGGCGCCACGCCGTTCCGCCGGTAGCTGCCCTCGGCCGGACCCGTGCGCCTTCCAGGCAGAACCGTCGCCCCAGCGGACGAGCCGCCTCCTCGATTGGGGTGGGGATCACTGTCGCGAGCCGCGCACTGTCATTGGCCTTGTCATTGAATTGCCGTCGGCTCTCGGCAGCGGAGCCACGCCAGACAAGGCAGCCGTCAGCTCGTCCGGCGTGAGACACGGGTGCGGGGGTTCCACCTACGTCTGTTAATCGTAGGGTTGCTGGTTCGAGTCCAGCCGGGGGAGCAAAACGCCCAGGTCAGGGGCCGTATGCGAGGGTGGAGCGAGGCCCGACCGCCTACGCTTACCCTTGCACTACGGTGCCTGGGCGGGTCCTCGACGGCGGGCATCGGCCGCGAGGGCAGCCGCGGTGAGTGGGCGCCGCGACGGTCCATCCAGCTACGTCCTGCATCATCGGCGGCCGAGAACCCTGCCCGTCTGCAACTTCTGTCCAGACAAATCATGATTCTCTGAACTGCGGCACGTGGCCGTTGCCTGTGGGTCCCGGCCGGCGTGGGTTGCCTGCCGAACCCGACGGTGTAGATGCCCTTTTTACAGTCGGCCGCATCGACCGGATAGAGTACTAGCCGGCGTGGCCGACCGTGAAGGGCGCCACCTCAAGGAAGCAGCTGTGACCTGCGGTGACGCGGGCTGGCATGATCGCGGGCCGTGATCGTCCGCAGCCTAGGTTTCATGCTTCTTCGCCGGCTGCCGAGTCTGGCCGGTGTGGGGTCCGGCACCGGATGTGAAGGACGTGGAGATCGCGGTACTCCGCCATCAGGTGATGGTGCTGCGCCGGCAGGTGGCCCCGGCCGCGGTTCACCCCGTCGGACCGCATCGTGCTGGTGGTGCTGGCCCGGCTACCCTCGGCAGGCCCGCAAATCCGCGCTGAGTGTCGGGCGGTTCCGAGTCGAGAGGCTGGGAGTGATGCTGGCCAGCTGCGCTGAACCCCGCCGCTAGGTCGCTGCAAATCCGCCGAGGTCATCCGACGACGCAACGGTGCTCGGCGCTGGGTGTCTTCCTCGGCGCTCCATCGTCCAACTCGCAGTCGGCGCCCCCTGGACCCGCCGCCCACTCGCGAGGGATCGGCGCCGGCGACGAAGAGGCGGGCAGGACCAGGAAGCGGAGCTTCCCTTAACTCAACGCGGCGCACACATCAACCGCAACGTGACCATCCAGGGACAGCGAGGTAATGCTCCCGTCCGGGGCCCTCGAGACCGACCGGCGGCCCACGGTCACGCTCACGGTAGGCAGCCCGAAGCGCGCCGCGTCGGCTGGCGGGAGGGTTAGTTCGTTGCGTCCCCTCTCCAGCGCGGTGATGGAGCCGTCTGGGAAGAAGGTCACCCTTGCGGGCCCGGATATGTTCTCGGTGATGGTCTTTCGGGTTTCCAGGTTCGTGTACGAGCTAGTCACGGAGCCGGTGGCCAGAAGGATCATGGACCCGTCCGAGGCCTTGAGTATCTTGGCGAACTCCCTGTTGACCGGGGCGGTGACCCGGACTTCGAACCCGCAGAGTTCTGCGGGCAGGATCGTCGCGGCCTTGGACTGGAACTGCCATTTGGGTCCCCGCGCCAGCGCCGGGGATGCCGTCATCAACCCTCCGAACATGCCTAGCAGCGCGCCGAGCGCCACGATTACTCCCAGTCGCCTCAAGGCGATCACCCCCACTGCGCGGCCAGACCAGTGTGCCCCAGCGCCGGAATTATCCTCCGGCCCCCGAACCCGGTCAATACCTTCGGTCTGGCACCAAATGACGTTCGAATCTCACGTCACGCAGCTGGCTGGACCGGTCACTTAGGGGCAACCGCTTAGGGTCGCGTCGAGCAGGGGCTTAGGCTTAGTGGCCTAGATCATCATCAACAGGCTTGGGAGTTCCAACAATTGCTGGATTGAGGCCCCTGGGCCCCCGACGTGGCAGAATTAGAGCCCAAGGGCCTCGGTTAACCTGCAAGGTCTACATCCCGACCGCGCGAGCACCCAGGCGCCGCCCAGTATCGTGACCGGCCGTCGCCGATCGTCGACAACGATCGAAGCGGAACGCTCGTCCTTTGCCAGTAGTCGGACGACGTCCACCGCGGGGTCGTCGAGGCAGACCGCCAGATACCCCACCGCCAAGTCAGCGACATTCATCGGGCTTTCCCCAAGAGCTTGAGGGTCAAATCGCCGATCAGGCTTGCCGGCAGACCCGGGCGAGACCCGGGCGGCAACATACCCGGCGGCGCCTCGCGCTGCCGGAATGGTATGGGTCGCAGCGAAATCACCCCTCCGACGGCGCGCGCTTGTGGGCGGCAGCGACGTGTTACGGCCGGAGGTACGGCGATCTGGCGGCCAGGGCAGCGACCCGACGGCGCTTTGCGGGATCAGCCGCTGCATGAGGTCGGGATGCCGCGGGCCACCGGGACCGCGGCGGACCTCCCCTCGAGCCGTGGCTGGCCAGAAGACGGCCGGCGGGGCCGTTAGGTGGATCATTGGTCGACCGGGGCTGGCGTGCCAGGCTGGGTACCCAACGGGAGGGTCGATGTCCAACCTGCAGGTGTCGGGTAGAGAGGTGGTTCCTCCGGCGCGGGGCGGCTCGGAGGCGCGGTCGCGTTATCGCCATCCGGGGGACGTGCTGTGGCTGATCGCCGCCGGCCTGTTGTTGCTGCTGGTTTTAGTTCTCTCCGCTGTTGCGGAGGATGTGTTGTTGGGTGCCGACGCCGCGGTCGTGCGGGGTGTCGAGCCGGACACGGTGGTGGGCCGGTTGTTGGTCGGCCTGGTCCAGGTGATCGCCGTGCTGGCGCCGCTGGTGGCGGTCGGCGTGCTGCTGTGGTTTCGTCGGTTCCGATTGGCGGCGTCGCTGATCGGGACGGCGGTCGCGGCGGCGGCCGGGTGGACTGGACTGGTCCGGCTCATTTCTTCTGATCGCCCGGACCAGCTGGTAGCGAATCGGCGGTCGGCGGGGTGGCTGTTTGCCGCCGGGTTTCCCGGGCCTGCAACTCTGGCCGCGGCGGTCGGGGTGGCCCTGGTGGCCGGATCCTGGTTGACCCTGTCGTGGCGCCGGGCTGCCTGGGCGGTGCTGGGTCTATCGGCGGTGGCGGAGCTGGTCGCCGGTGTGGTGGTGCCGATGGAGTTGGTGCTCGCCTTTGCGGTGGGTGCGGTGGTGGGTGCCGGTGTGCTCGTCGGGTTCGGAGCGCCGGATCGGCGGATCGACGGGGCCGGGGTCGCGCAGGTGTTGGCTGCCGCCGGGATGCCGGTCCGGTCTGCGCGTCCGGCGGAGGTGGACAGCAAGGGGTCCCGGCCATTCGTGGTGACCTTTATCAACGGTGAGCGGTTGTTTGTGAAGGTGCTCGGGCGGGACCAGCGGCACGCTGACCTGCTGTATCGGGGCTATCGGCTGGCGCGGCTGCGTGGGGTGGGGGACGTTCCCCCGGCGATGTCGCTCAGGCAGGCGGTGGAGCACCAGGCGCTGGTCGGGTTGATGGCCGAGCGGGCCGGGGTTCGGGTCCCGCACGTCGACCGGCTGGCCGAGGCACCCGACGGGTCGGTCCTGCTGAGCATGCAGCTCGTATCGGGTCAAACACTGCAGGACGGTGCGGTCGAGGAGGTCACCGACGAGCTGCTGCGCGCCCTGTGGGAGCAGGTGCGGTGCCTGCATCGGGCCGGTATCGCGCATCGGTCGCTGCGGCCGGCCAACGTGATGGTGGATGAATCCGGCCGGCCGTGGATCGTCGACTTCAGCTTCTCCGAACTGGCGGCCACCGACCGGCAGCTGGCCCTGGATCGAGCCGAGCTGCTGGCCGCCACGGCTGGCTTGGTCGGCCCGGACCGGGCCGCCGCGGCCGCCGCGGCGGTGATCGATCACGCCGACCTCGCCGCTGCCGTTCCGCTGCTGCAGCCGTTGGCGCTGTCCCACGCGACTCGGCGCGCGGTGCGCAGGCATCCCGACCTGCTCAACCGGACCCGGGAGGCGGCCGCCACGGCGAGCTCGGCGCCGCCCACCGAGCTACCCCGGTTGCAGCGGGTTCGGCTCAGGACACTGCTGATGATCGCCGCGGCAGCCGGCGCGTTCTACGTCATCCTCCCCCAGCTCGCCCAGGTCGGCAGCAGCTGGCGGGCGTTCCTATCCGCGAACTGGGCGTGGCTTCCGCTGATCGTGGTGTTCTCGGCGGTGACCTACCTGGCCAGCGCCATCGCGATCCTCGGGGCGGTCCCACAGCGGCTGCTGCTGCTACCTACGCTGCTCACCCAGCTGGCGTCCTCGTTCGTCAACCGGGTGTCCCCGGCCAACGTCGGCGGGATGGCGCTCAACGCCCGGTACCTGCAAAAGTGCGGGGTCGACCCGGGCGGCGCGGTCGCCGCGGTCGGGCTGAACAGCCTGGCCGGCGGAATCGTGCACGCGGTGCTGCTGGTCGTGTTCTTCGCCTGGTCCGGCACCGCCCTGACCGGTGCCTTCCACCTGCCGTCTGGAAGCAAGCTGCTGCTCGGCCTCGCCGTCCTCGCCGCCGCCCTCGGAGCGCTACTCGCTACCCGATGGGGACGCCGCACCGTCGTGAGCCCTGTGGTCGGCGCCCTCCGCGCGGCAGCCCGGGATCTTCGTCGGGTAGCGGCAGATCCGGCCAAGCTCACCCGACTGTTCGGCGGCTCGGCCGCCGTGACGCTGTCCTACATCGCCGCGCTGACCACCGCCGTGCACGCCTTCGGCGGCACCGCCAGCGTCGCCAAAATCGGCGCGATCTACCTGGCCGGTTCGGTGATCGCCGCCGCCGCCCCCACACCCGGTGGCCTCGGACCACTCGAAGCGGCCCTCATCGCCGGCCTCACCGGCATCGGCATCGCCAGCGGCCTGGCGGTCTCCATCGTGCTCACCTACCGGCTCGCCACCTACTGGCTACCGGTACTACCCGGCTGGATCTCACTACACCTGCTGCAACGATGGAACCACGTCTAGACCGAGCACCGTGCTCCACCCGAACGGTCCTGGTCGCCGGCTGTGCTCGCCGCCCAGCGCGCCGTCGATCGCGGTGCCGACCGCCTCGATGCCGTCCGGCAGCGACAGCATCGCCGCAGCGCGTCACGCACGACCCTTCGATCGTCGCCGATCAATACCCGGATCCCGCTGTGCTGTGGGTCAGCCGCGATTGAAGATCACCAGGGCCAGGGCGGCGACACCGACCGCAAGACCGTGCAGGAGCAGCTCGGGCACACCAGCATCGTTCTCGGCGCCGACTCGCCGCGCAGGCCGGGCGCGCCGCGCAAAACCCGCAACGGCACTTTACTGGCGCGCAGATGGCGCCGGCCCTGCTCGTCCGCTGCCTCTTGCGCCGACATCGCCCGCAGCAGCACGGCCAGCGGGACATGCGAGGCGAGTTTGACCAGGCCGTCCTCCTTAGCTCAGCTGATCAGGCCGAGTCGGTGGGCAGGTGCCGCGGCGGATGACCAGCTGGGTGGGCAGCGTCACGGCGGTGTCGACATCCTCGCCGCGCGGGAGGCCCAGCAGCGTCGGGGCGCGGATGCCTTGCTCGCGGACGGGCTGCTGCGCCGTCGGGTCACGACCCAGCAGCGCGTCAGCCAGCCGTCCGGCTGAGCGGGCCGGCCAGCGGCTGCGCACATACTGCACGGCCTCGTCCAGCGGCAACGGTGTCGTCGCGTTGCCGGTGCGCAGATAGAGACGGGCCTCGCCGCCCTCTTTCAGGTACACCGGCGCGTCGGCGGGGCTGATCGTCAGCACGCAGACCTCCGCGCCGTCGACCTCCACGAAGCTCGCCACCGCGAACCGACGCGCCGCGACACCGAGCGCTGTGGTGAGCGACTGCATCAGGTGCCGCTCGAAGCCCTCCCGATCCGGCCTGGTCAACGTCGCGTAGTCAGCAGCCAGCCCGGGGATGCCGCCGGCGTCGTCGACACCGAGCAGCAGCGTCCCGCCCCGCCCGTTCAGGAAGCCCGCGACGGTCTTGGCCACCACCCGCCCGAGCGCCTTGTTCACCCGCCGCTCCTGCACGTCCCAGCGCAGGCTTGCCTTGAACTCCACAGCCGCGCCTTCCCCCGCCTCGGCAAGCGCGCGCACGTCCGGTGGCACGCCGCGGGCGGTCGGTGGCGCCGGCCAGCGCCGCAGCGCGGGCCCGGCCGTGCCGAGCAGTCGCAGCGCCCACAGGCCGAGCGCGGCCGAGCCAACAGCGGCCAGCACGACGATCGCGGGAGGCGGATCCAGCGCGAACAACTTCCGGGAGAACGGCACCGCGAGCACCGCCACATATGCCAACCCCATGCCGACGACCAGCAGCAGCCGCGGCGCCGTCAGCGGCGCCGCGACCAACGCGAGCAGGGCCAGCCCTGCCGCCATCAACGCCATCGTCGCGGTGGTGCGCGCCTCCGCCTGGCTGACTCCGGACGCCGTGCGAGCAAGGGCGTACGCCGCGAAGGTGGCCGCGGCCACGACCAGCCCGGCCGGCCCGGCGAAGCGGGCGACTCGGCGGACGAAGCCCGGTTCTGCACGCGGCGCGGTTCCGCCCAGGGCGAGCAGCGTCGCGGGCAAGCCGATGGTGAGCGTGCCGACCAGCGTCAAGTGGCGGGGCACGAACGGGAAGGTCAACCCGGCGATCCCCACCGCGACCACGAGCAGGAACGCGTAGACGCTCTTCGATACGAACAGTTTGGCGACCCGCTCCATGTTCGCTACTACCCGCCGACCCTCCCGCACCACCTGCGGCAGCGCGGCGAAGGAGTCGTTCAGCAGCACCAACTCGGCGACCGCTCGGGCCGCCTGCGTGCCGCTACCAATAGCCACCGCTAGGTCGGCGGCCTTCATCGCCGGCACGTCGTTGACACCGTCTCCGACCATCGCCACCGAGTGCCCGGCGGCTTGCAGCGCCTCGACGATCCGCTGCTTCTGCTGCGGGGCGACCCGGCCGAGGACGTTGCGCTCGGCGAGCACGCGCGCCACCTCCGCCGGGTCGGCGGCCAGCCGCGAGGCGTCGACCGGGTCGCCCTCGGCGTCAATGCCGACGCCCCTGGCGATCGCGTTCACGGTCCGCGGGTGGTCGCCGGAGAGCACCTTGACGGCGACACCCTGCTCGGCGAAGTAACGCACGGTGGCCGCCGCGTCGGGCCGGATGACGTCGCCCAGACTGACCAGAACCGCCGGCCGGACCCCCGCCGGAAGGCCGCCGCCATCCGCTGCCAGGTCCTCCACCCGGGCCAGCAGCACCACCCGCAGCCCCTCTCCGGCGGCACCTCTGCCCAGGAAGCTCGGTGGTAGCGGTAAGGTCTGGTTGGGCCTTGCCGCCCTGCTCGCGGTGGCGCTGGTATGGCTCCGCCCGCAGGGACAACCGGTGGCCGCGATACATGTCGAGACGGCGGTCCTTCGGTCGGTTGCCGCGTTGCGGGCCGGCTGGCTCACCCCGGTGATGCGCGTCTTCGGCGCGCTGGGCATGGCGTGGTCGGTCACCATCCTCGGCTGGGGCTGGTCGCCGCGTTGATCGTCTTCAAGCGGTGGCGGCACCTGGTGACGTTCCTGGTCTGCCTATCCGTCCTCGGGGTCCTCGGGACGGGGATCAATTTCGTCAACGAAGCGGCCGCGTCCCTACGGGGTCGCCATCATCGGTGACTGGATCGGTTTCTCCATGCCGTCCTTCCCGACGGCCATCCTCGCCGCGTGCCTGACGGGGATCGCATATTCACTGGTCGTCCCGGGCCGGCCGCGCACCTGGGCGAAGATGGCCATCGCCGTGCTGCTCGCCCTGGTCGCCTTCGCCCGGCTATACCTCGGTGTCGACCATCCCTCGGACGTCGTCTGGGCCGAATCACCCGAGCGCCCGCCGCGAGTCCTCCACACGGTCAAGGGTCAAGGAGGCCGCCGCGCTACTGGGATCAGCCGAGCCAAGCTGTACGAGTTGATGGACGACCGCGAGATCGAATCCGTGCACATCGGTCGACACCGCGACGTCCCGGCCGATGCCGTCGACGCCTACATAAGGCGGCTGCGGTAGCGCTGAGCTGGTCCGGGAGGCTGCAGCACGAGCGAGTGGCGCTCACAGTTCGCAGTCCAGGTTGACCGCGACCGCCAGGGCCCGCAAGTCGCCCAGCATGCTCCAGCCCGCGCCCACACCATCGGACCGTCCTGGAGGCCCTCGGCGCGACGTCCCGGCGACGGCCATCTCGGCGCCGCCGAGTCGCAGAGCACAATCCACCACCCGATCCGAGCCCCCGGTGCACCGGCAGGTGGCGTGCCCAGGCGTCCCGCAGGACCGCCACGGCTCGAACGCTGCTCGCGCAGGATGAGCACGCCGCGGTCCAAGGGGCGAGGTCGGGCCAGCGCAGCCCGCACGGCTCCGCGCGGCGCACCCCGGTCAGCGCGATCACCTCGTACAGCGCGCCGAGCCGGTCGGTGACGGCGAGGTCGAGGAAGCGGCCGAGCTGAGCCGGGACCAGATCGCGACGGCCGGCCGGGGGACTGCGCGCCAGATCTCGAACGTGACCTGCGAGCGCTTGCCCGGCCTGGTCTTCTTCGCGGCCAGCCGCTCGCACTCGGCCCAGAACGCGGCGGTGCGGGCCTGTGTCCGCTCGACCGCCTTCGGCCTGACGGTCCTGGGCAGCTCGACGTGCGCGGCGGCGTTGTCCGGCAGCCGGCGGATCTTGACGGCGGCGCCGAGCGCGGAGCGCAGGGTGGCCACGACGCGCAGCACCGACGCGGGCTTGACCGGCCGCGTTCCGCGCTTGGCGGCGAGCGGGTCGGCGACGACCGCGGCGACGTGTTTGGGGCGGACCGGGGTACCTACTGAGTCCATGGACTCAAGCTGGACCCCGAGGTGCTGGCCTCGCTTACCATGCCCGAGCGTGAGACAGCTGTGGAGATCCGGCGGCTCTGCTGCGCTTCCTGCCGCGCCAGGCTGTCACGGGTGCCTGAGCTGCTGACTGGCCCGGCGTTCGTGCGGCTGTTCACCAGCTTCGAGCGCACCGCGCGACGGCTGGAGACGCGCGACCGCGACGCCGCTGACCAGGCGCTCTTCGAGCAGTGGCTGGCTGGTGAGCTGCCTGAGCCAGCCGTGGCCGACAAGGTGGTGGTCTGGCTCGACCAGGTGCGAGGCGCCACCGCGGCGGGCAAGCGCTACGAACGCGTGCGCGTGGTGCAGGAGCCACCGACCGCCTACCAGCGCTTTGCACTCGCTACCTGTCGACGTAGCGTGGCCGCCGACGAGGACATCCGGTACCTCAATCGCGACCAGGCCAACGAGCTGGACCTGCCTGGGCATGACTTCTGGCTGTTCGATGATGACCGTCTGGTGCTGCTGTACCTCACGGCTGATGACCGGACGCTCGGGGAACAGGTCATCGCCGATCCGGCAGTGGCACAGCAGCATCGCCAGTGGTTTGAGCGAGCCCAGGCATCCGCGATGCCGTACACCGCGTACCTGGCCCAAGATCCCGCACGCGAACTCCGGCCGAACAAACCACCGAGCAGCGCTTGAAGCCAGTCCATCGGGGAAGGGAGGAGTTCCGCGCTCGGTCTTGCAGGGACAACTTGATCGGCTGTTGGCCGTTGCCAGTCTGCCAAATATTGAGCTGGGGGTGATCCCAACAAGCGTGCAGCTGCCATTTCCCGCCATGCATGGCCTTTGGATCTATGACGACAAGCTGGTGTCGGTGAATACGGTGTCAGCTGAGCTGGTGCTCAAGGACGGGATGATATCGACTTATATACGCGGTGCGGGAGTCGGCGGGCTCGGGGGATCCCACTCCGAACGATAGCTGGCGAGCCGAGCACCTGTGCGATCGGCTCAGGAACCTGCGAACTCGCGCCGTAGGTCTTGGCCGACCGCCGGTCGATCACGACGGCGTCGAACGATCCCGGCAGACGCTCTACCGGCCGGCCAGCCGTCGCCCAGCGGCGGCCGGGCCGGGTGCTGGCCAGCCAATTGACGAGGCGGTCGTCGATCTCGCGTCAACTCCGACGGGGTCCACGTCAGCCGGCTGTCGCCGCCCCAGACAGGATCGTGGTCAACCGGCGCGACATTCGACCTGGCCGGCGAATCGCCCCCCGCAGAGTTTCCGGCTGTCGGTTGCTGGTTGTGTCGTGTCGGCTACGATCACCTGTTGCCGACTGGGAGGATTCCGCCGTAGTGACCGACTCGAAGATCAGCGCGCTGGCCGCACGCTCGCAGAACTTCGGCTACCTCCTGTCGGACAAGGTGCTGCCGCACGAGCAGCTGCTGGTGGAGTTCGGGGCGCGCGCGGAGCTGGTCGTCTTTGCCGACCCGAACTCGGCGCTGGTCAAGGCGCGGCAGTTCGTCGAGACGCTGGCACGGGAGATGGTGCGCTTCCTCGCGTTGAAGCCGCAGGACTCGCTCCAGCTGCGGGTGAAGGCGCTCAGCACCGCTGGCGCGCTGCCGGCGGACCGGTTCGAGGACTTCGACCGGGTACGGGTGCTCGGCAACAGGGCCGTGCACGAGGGGTTCGCCGACCGGGGAGCGGCGCTGGAGTGCCTGCGGCGCTGCTTCGAACTGGGCGCCTGGTACCACCGCACCGTCTACGCGGAGGCGGTCCGGCGGACGTTCGTACCGCCGGAACCGCCGCCGAACCCAACCAGGGAGCTGCGCGCCGAACTCGATCGGCTCCGCACAGAGCTGGAGCAGGCGAGCCTGTCGCTCGCGGGCGGGGCGTCCAGGGAACAGGCGCTGAAGGACGCTCAGCGCACCGCCGAGGCTCAGATCGCAACGGCGGTGGCCGACCGCGCGGCGGCATTCGCCCTGGCCGCGGACTTGGAGCAGCAGCTCGTCGCGCTCAAGACCAGCTACGAGCGGCAGGACGCTGCCGCCGGACCGGCGAGGCTGTCTGCGATGGACCGGGACGTCCGGATCGAGCGGGCGCGCCGGCCGGCACCGCTGACCGAGGCCGAGACGCGCATCGTCATCGACGGGATGCTGCGGGCCGCCGGATGGTCTGTGCAGGATGCCGGATCGATGGACCTCTACGTAGCCCAGGGTGTTGCGGTGCGGGAGGTGCGGCTCGCCGACGGGGTCGCGGATTACCTGCTCTACGTCGACCGGAAGATCGTCGGGGTGGTGGAGGCCAAGCGGGAGGGCGCATCGTTGGCGGCGGTGGAGTGGCAGTCCGACCGGTACGCCACCGGGCTGGACTCCGGCCAGCGCCTGGCGGCGTGGCGGGTCCCGCTTCCATTCCGGTACGAGTCGACCGGGGTGGAGACGTGGTTCACCAACGGTGTCGACCCGCAGCGGCGGGCGCGGCGGGTGTTCTCCTTCCACCGGCCAGAGACCGTCAGCCGCTGGATGCGAGAGGCCGAGGAGCGGCCGGAGGCGCCGACGCTGCGGGCCCGGCTGCGCCGGCTTCCCCCGCTGGACGAGACCGGCCTGCGGCCCGCGCAGGTCAAGGCGGTCCAGGGGCTGGAGGCGTCTCTGGCGGCGGACCGGGCGCGCGGGCTGATCCAGATGGCCACCGGCGCCGGCAAGACGTACGCTGCCGTGACCGCCTCGTACCGGTTGCTCAAGCATGCCGGCGCGCAGCGGATCCTCTTCCTGGTCGACCGGAACAACCTGGGCCGGCAGGCCGCGGAGGAGTTCGGCGCCTACCGCACGCCAGACGACGGCCGGAAACTGACCGAGCTGTACAACGTCCAGCGGCTGTCCGGGTCGGCGATGCTCGGCTCGTCCAAGGTCGTCATCTCCACAATCCAGCGGCTGTACCGCGTGCTCAGCGGTGCGGAGGTGCCGCCTCCGGACGACGACGACCGGGCGTACGACGACTACGACCGGGATGAACCGGTCGAGGTCGCCTACAGCGCGGACCTGCCACCGGAGACGTTCGACCTGATCGTGGTCGACGAGTGCCACCGGTCGATCTACGGGCTGTGGCGGGCGGTGCTGGAATACTTCGACGCCTACGTGGTCGGCCTCACCGCGACACCGGTCGCCCAGACGTTCGGGTTCTTCCACCAGAACCTGCTCAGCTCCTACACCTACCAGGAGGCGGTCGCCGACGGGGTCAACGTCGACTTCGACGTCTTCCGGATCCGCACCGAGCTGACCGAGCACGGCGCCACGATCGACGCGCAGACCGTGGTACCGGTGCGGGACCGCCGGACCCGCCGGCAGCGCTACCTGGAGCTGGACGACGATTACACCTACGAGGCCAGCCAGGTCGGCCGATCGGTGATCAGCGAGGGCCAGCTCAGGCTCGTGTTGCAGGCCTTCCGCGACCGGCTGTTCACCGAGATCTTTCCTGGCCGGACGGTCGTGCCGAAGACGCTGATCATCGCCAAGGACGACAACCACGCCGAGGATGTCGTGCGGATGGTGCGCGAGGTCTTCGACGCGGGGAACGACTTTGCCACGAAGATCACCTACCGGGCTGAGGACCCGCACCGGCTGCTGCAGGCGTTCCGGACCACCCCGGAGCTGCGCGTCGCGGTCACCGTCGACATGATCGCCACTGGCACCGACGTTCGCCCGCTGGAGTGCGTGTTATTCCTGCGCGAGGTGAAGAGCTGGTCGCTGTTTGAGCAGATGAAGGGCCGCGGAGCGCGCACGCTGGACGAGGCCGAGTTCCGGGCGGTGACACCGGATGCGATCCGCAAGGACCGGTTCGTGATCGTCGATGCGGTCGGCGTGACCGACTCACCGCGGGTCGACGCGGCGCCGCTGCAGCGGCACTCCGAGCGGCAGATCAGCCTGGAGCAGCTGCTGCGCAAGGCCGGGGCGCTGACTCTGACAGAGGACGAGGTCTCCACGCTCGCTTCCCGGCTCGCCCGGCTCAACCAGCAGATCACGCCAGCGGAACGCGCCGAGCTGGAGGGCGTTGCTGGCCAGTCGCTCGTGTCGATCACGCACGGCCTGGTGGAGTCGGTCGACCAGGACGCGCAGGAGAACGCCCGCACCAGCGGCGGCCGGGCGGCGCAGCGGGCGCTGATCGAACGGGGATTGCGCCCGCTGGCGGCCAACCCGGAGCTGCGCGAGCGCCTCCTGGAGATCCGCCGCCAGCACGACATCTACTACGACGAGGTCAACCCGGATCGGCTGATCAGCGCCGAAGGCGTGACGTTCTCCGCCGCCAACCCGAAGCACCTGGTCGAGTCGTGGCAGGCGTGGCTGCGCGAGCACCAGGCCGAGGTGGACGCCCTGCAGGTCGCCTTCAGCGACCCGTCCCGCGATCCACACGTCGTCTACGGGCTGGTCAAGGAGATCGCCGACCGGATCGCCCGCCCGCCGCAGCGCTGGACCCCGCGCGACCTCTGGAACGCCTACGCTGCGCTGGGAAAGGCCCCGCGCAACGGCCGGCGCGGCGTGACCGACCTTGTCAGCATCCTGCGGTACGAACTGGGCGTGGACGCCGAGATCGCCCCGTTCCGCAGCCGCGTCGAGGAGCGCTTCGCCGCCTGGCTGGCGCGCCAGACCCAGTCTGGAGTGTCGTTCACGCCCGATCAGAGGTGGTGGTTGGATCGCATGGTGACCGTCATCGTCAGCAGCGCCGGCATCAGCGGCGACGACCTCGACGACGT
>WNGE01005914.1_pt1 | contig 13740 bp, 13 predicted proteins | sample 5400651 | NCBI WGS metagenome assembly WNGE01 (sample SAMN13153370, study PRJNA577476) | soil metagenome | isolation source: 60 cm soil or saprolite under grassland replicate 2 | place: USA:California | collected 2016-06-15 | reverse complement strand
GAGCGGAGACCCACCGCGATCTACCCGTGTCCGCCGGCGCTCGGTCCGGAATGCCCGGGCCCGGCGACCAGAGTCGGGTGCGGCGCCGGTGGCTGGCCATCGCCGTGATCGTGGCCCTGCCCATGGTCATGGCCGTGCCCGTTGCCGTCGCGGACCGGCACGCCGCGTTGGGCGAGTGACGGCGGCAGGACCGGGAGCAGGCGGGAGGCCGTCGAGCGGCCCTCCGCAATGGCCCGGGCGACCCAGTCCCGCTCGCGCCGGATGTAGCTGACCTCCGTCTCGCGATCGATGGCGGCGAGTGCGATGAGGTCGACCTCGGGGTCGGCGCGCCCGGCGTGCGACAGCTCGAAGTCGGCCCCGTCGCGCAGGGCGTCGTACGGGCAGGCATCGACGCAGATGCCGCACAGGATGCAGCGACTCTCGTCTACCGCGTATTTCTGGAGCACGCGCGGCTTCGGCATGAGCGCGCCGGTCGGGCATGTCTCGGCGCAGCGGCCGCACGAGACGCAGGGCGTGTCGTTCAGGCTCATGTCGAGCGGCGTCGTGACCAGCGTGTCGAAACCGATCCGCATGAAGTCGTAGCAGGCCGCCCCCACGACCTCCGCGCAGACCTGGGCGCACCGTCCGCAGTCGATGCAGCGCGACGGCTCGCGCAGGATGAAGGCGTGGGAGTCGTCCCGGATGTAGTCGTGATTCGTGCCGGTGAAGCGATTCTCGGTGACACTCCGGTAGCCCGCGCCCTGGTGGTACTGGGGCTCGAGCGTCTGGAGGGTGGTCCCGTACTCGATCCCCAGGCGACGCAGGTCGCAGTAGCCGATGGCCTCGCAGGTGCACTGCAGGCAGCGCGTCGACTCGGCGATCGCCTCGGCCGGGCTGTAGGGAATCTCGTACTCGATGTAGCTCCGGTTGCGCGTCTCGGCGTCCATCGCCTTGAGCCGGTAGCGGGGCTCCTTGACCTCGCTCGTGAACGGCACGATCGACAGGAACTCGGGCTGCGGCTCTGCCAGCTGCTGGCGGGCCTTGATCGCCGACAGGTCGACACCGCGCAGGTGGGCGTCCACGGCGTAGGCGGCCCGCCGGCCCTCCGCGATCGCCTGGACGACGGTCGCCGACCCGACCCGGACGTCGCCCGTCGCGAACACGCCGGGCCGGCCGGTCTCGAAGGTGACTGCGTCAGCCTTGACCCGCCGCTGCTTGGTGGCTTCGACGCCCTCGCTGCCCGGACCGATCCAGGACAGGTCGGGACCCTGGCCGATCGCCAGCAGGACCCTGTCGCAGGGGATCGTGAATTCGGTCCCCGGCGCAGGAGCCGGTCGGCGGCGCCCGGAAGCGTCCGGCTCGCCGAGCTGCATCCGGATGAACTCCACGCCGCTGACCTTGCCGGTCTTCTCGTCGACGATGACCCGCGTTGGCCCGGCCTGGAAGATGGCCGTGACGCCCTCCTCGATGGCCTCGTGGACCTCGTTCGCGGCCGGCATGTCCTTCATATCTCGGCGATAGACGAGGGTCACGTCGGCGGCGCCCTGGCGGACGGAGGTCCGCGAGCAGTCCATCGACGTGAAGCCGCCGCCGATGACCACGACGTGCTTGCCGACGTGACCCGGATAGGGCAGCCCCAGGGTGGCGGTCCGCAGGTAGTCAAGGCCGTCGATGACCCCGTCCGCGTCCTCGTTGGGGATGCCCAGCTTGTTCGTGTCGTAGCAGCCGATTGCGATGCAGACCGCGTCGAAGCCCTGGAGCTGGAGATCGTCCAGGGTGAAGTCGCGCCCGAGGCCCTGGTTCGACTCGAGCTTCCCGCCCAGGCGCCAGACCGACTCGTACTCGGCCTCCAGCACCTCGACCTTGGGCAACCGGTACTGCGGGATGCCGTAGCGGTGCATGCCGCCAGGGGCCGGATCCCGTTCGAACACGGTGACATCGTGGCCGGCCAGCAGCAGGTAGTAGGCGGCTGCCATGCCTGCCGGCCCGGAGCCGATCACCGCCGCCCGCCGACCGGTCCTGGCCTGTGGCTCGAACGGCAACGGCGGGTCGATGCCATCGTCGAGCATCTGCCTGACGACCTGATCGCCAGCGTAGCGGTGACTGTCGCGGATGGCGATCGCCTCGTCCACCTCGTCCCGGCGGCAGTGCTCCTCGCAGGGAGCGGGGCAGACCCGGCCCAGGATCGACGGGAAGGGAATCGTCCGCTTGAAGATCCGGGTGGACTCGCGCCAGTTGGCCTCGGCGTTCGCCTTGAGGAACCCGGGGTTGTCGATGTGGCTGGGACACTTGTTCTGGCACGGCGGCAGGCAGTACGCGTTGTGGTCGCTGAAGATCAGCTCCAGGTTGGTCGCCCGCAGCTGGCGGACCATCTCGGTCTGGGTCTGGACCTTCATGCCACCGGCGGCCATCGCCGAGCACGAAATGGGTGGATGCTCCTCGCCCTCGACCTCGACCACGCACATCCGGCAGGCGCCGAAACCGGGCAGCTTGGGCTCGTAGCAGAGGGTCGGGACCTCGATCCCGTTGTCCCGGCAGACCTCCAGGATCGTCTGTCCCTCACGGCCCTCCACGAGCCGGCCGTCAACCTCCAGGCGGATGACCGGCGCCGACAGCGGGCGCTGCGGAGCCTGAGTCGTCACGAGCTGCTCGGCGAGCGAATCGTCGAGGGGCCTCGTCGTGTCGACCACAGCCTTCATGCCGGGAGCGTCATGGGGACGCTGCGGGCCTTGCGGAGGGCGGATGATCAGATCGGTCATCGGTTCGTTGCGGGCATCAACGGGACCCGGCGGCGGTCGCCAGCGCGATGGGACGGCACACCCCCGCCGGACAGGAGCTGCGCAGGATGTGATCGTCGAGCTCCGCGCGGAAGTATCGCATCCCGCTCGCCAGGGGGAGGGTCGCCAGGCGTTCGTGATCGCACAGTGCGCTCTCCACGATGTCGTGCGACAGGTCCACGAGCAGCTGCGGGTCCGTGGGTCGCGGCCGGCCGGTGACGATGCGATCGCTGATCTCGAACAGGCGCCGGGTCCCGATCCGGCACGGAATCGTCTTGCCACACGCCTCGTCGGCGCAGAAGCGGGTCAGGAGACGGGCCAGGTCCACGATGCAGGCGCGATCGTCGGCGACGACCACGCTGCCCGACCCGACGTGCGCGCCGGCCTGGCGCAGGGCGTCGAACTCGTACCGCGTGTCCAGCGCCTCGGCGGGCAGCAGGCCGCCGGACGGGCCGCCCACGAGGACCGCCTTGAGAATGCGGCCGGGCGTGGCCTCGCCGCCGAGGGCGACGATGTCGTGCAGCGGCGTGCCGAGCGGCACCTCGGCGATGCCGGAGCGCTGGTGGCCGCGGACCTGGACCAGCATCGTGCCGGGGCTCGCCTTCGAGCCGATGGCGGCGAAGGCGCCCGGCCCGTTGATCACGATCCATGGCACGGCCGCCAGCGTCTGGACGTTCTGCACGACCGTTGGAGCGTCGAACAGCCCCTCCTGGCTGGGATAGGGCGGCCGCTGCTCGGGTTGGCCGCGGCCTCCGGCCAGGGCCTTCAGCAGGACGGTCTCCTCGCCGAGCATGTAGGCGCCCTGGACCGTCCGCACGGTCACCGTCAGGTCGCGGCCCGGGCCGAACGCATCGGGGCCGATGAAGCCGGCCTCCTCAGCCTCGCCGACGGCGGCGGTCAGCGCCGCGACCGCTTGGCTCGCCTCCGATCGGATCGCGATGATGCCCTCGCTTGCGCCGACCGCGAACGCCGCGATCGCCAGGCCTTCCACGACCGCGTAGGGGTCGCGCTCCATGAGGGTCCGATCGGTCTGGACTGCCGGGTCCGCCCCGTAGCCGTTGGCCACGACGAAGCGACGCCGCGCCTCGGTGGAGGCGGCCGCCCGCCACTTCTCGCCCGTCGGGAAGCCGGATCCGCCCCTACCGCGCAGCCCCGACGCGGCGATCGTCGCGATCGTGGCGGCCGGGCCGAGCTCATCGATCGCCTTGCGGAGGCCGGCGAACGCCCCGGCGGCGGTCGCGCCGTCGAGGTCGGTCGGGTCCGTGCTCGACCCCCTTGCCAGCGCCCGGGCGAGCAGGACCGACGGCCAGCGCTTCCCCTTCGGCGCCGCAAGAATGTCGGTCACCGTCAGGCCTGCGACCTGCGACGGCGCCGGCCGTCGGCCCGGACGGCCGTCTTGCGGCCGGCCGTCCTGCCGCCGGGCGAGCCCGTCAGCGCGTTCTCGAAGGCCACCAGGTACGTCGCTTCGGTCGGGCGGCGTGCAGCGAGCGCGGCGGCCTGGGGTACCGCCGCGGCCGGCTCGAAGCGGAGATGGCGGTAGTACGAGGCGGTCCCGTAGATCATCGCGTACCACGCCCCGGTCCGATGGGCGATGCGCTTGAGCGCGCCGACCGGCAGGTAGCCATAGAGGTGCTGGGTCGATTCCAGGATCTGCAGCATGCGGCCGGGGTCGAAGTCATGGTCCTCGAGGAACTCGTCCACGCCGCTCAGGTCGTTCGCCTCGAAGTGCGTGTAGGCAGGATCAGGCACGGTCCGGCCCGCTCGCCGCAGCGCCGATTCCTCGCGCCGCTCGCCATATGTCTCGGCGGCGCCCCAGTGGACGTGGAAGCGCGACTTGGTGTCGATGCCGCCCATGTCGATGCACTCCACCGGGCAGGCCTGGGCGCACTGGAAGCACGTCTCGCACTTGAGCGTGCCGTACTCGTCGTACAGCAGCTGGAGGCGGCCGCGGAACTTGGCGGACGGAGCCGCCGGATCCTCCGGATAGCGGATCGTGGCCTTCGGCTCGAAGAAGCGGCGAAGCGTCAGGGCCATGCCCTTCACGAGGCCCAGGCCGGGGATGAAACTCATGCGCCCCTCACTTCGCGACCAGGATGATGGCGGCCGCCGTCAGGAACAGGTTGAGCAATGACGCGGGCAGCAGCCACTTCCAGGCGAAGCCCATGAGCTGGTCGATGCGAACCCGCGGCAGCGTCCCGCGCATCCAGACGAAGGTGAAGACGAAGGCATATGTCTTGGCCAGGAGCCAGAACAGGCCCGCGACCCAGTCGAGGCTGATGAAGGCCCAGCCGGCGATCGCCACGACGGCGAGCAGGTTGAACAGCACGAAACCGATGATCAGCGCCTGCCACCACGGCATGGAGCTGCGGGCGACCCAGAAGGGTGCGGCGAGGACGAGGCTGCCGACCACCGGAACGATGGCGATCGCCAGGAGGAGGCCGATGCCGAGACTGCCCGGATTGATGGCCGCGTTCACCGGCCATGGCCAGTCGAACGGCGCGGTCCAACCGCCGAAGAAGAGCGTCACCGTGAGCGCCGAGATGATGAAGACGTTGACGTACTCCGCGAAGTAGAAGAAGCCGAAGCGCATGCCCGAATACTCGGTGGCGAAGCCGGCAACGATCTCGCTGTCCGCCTCGGTCAGGTCGAACGGCGTCCGATTCGCCTCCGCGGTGGCGGCGATGAAGAAGATCAGCGCGCCCAGCGGCTGGCGGAAGATGTTCCAATCGAGGAACGAGCCGGACTGCATGAGGACGATCTGATTGAGGCTCATCGTGCCGGCCAGCATGATCAGCCCCACCACGGACAGGGTGAGCGGGATCTCGTAGCTGACGACCTGGGCGGCCGACCGGAGCCCGCCCAGTAGGGAGTACTTGTTGAAGCTGGACCAGCCGGCCATCAGCAGCCCCACCACCGACAGCCCGCCGATGGCGAAGAAGTACAGCAGGCCGATGTTCAGGTCCTGGCCGAACAGGCCGGGCGCGAACGGAATGACGAGCAGGCTCATGACGCTGGCCAGGTAGACCACCACCGGCGCCCACGTGAAGACCGTTGGATCGACACCGGTCGGCGTGAAGTCCTCCTTGATCAGGACCTTGAGCCCGTGTACGACCGACAGGGCCGTGCCCCACGGTCCAACCCGATCCGGGCCGATCCGAAGATTCATCAGGGCGATGACCTTCATCTCCATGTAGATGATCACGAAGGCCGTCGGCACGCTCATGAGCAGGACCGCGGTCGCGGCCACGACGAACCGCACGATCGGCAGGTTGGCCGCCAGCACGTCGACGATCGCGCCGCCGTACAGGCTGACCACGACGACGAGCGGCACCAACAGCGCGAGCAGGATCGGCAGGCCCAGGAAGATCACCTTGCCGGTGATCGTCAGCCGGCTCCATGTCCGCCCGACGGCGGCCGTCACTGCGCCCGCCTTGGACGGCCAATGCCGTCGTTGCCGGCTGCGAACGCTCGCTCACGACCTCGGGCCGATGGCTCGCGGCAGCGTCGCCTCGTCCCTCGGTGGGCGCATGGCATCACGCCGGAGAGGTTGCCAAGACCCGCTCGCCGGCGCGTGGGCCACGACACGTCCACGTCGGCCGTCACTTGTCGACTCCGCCCATGATCGGATCCAGCGACGCCATGACCGCCACCGTGTCCGCGACCAGATTGCCCGGCATGACCAGGCCGACCGTCTGGAGGTTCACGAAGCTGGGGTCGTGGATCCGCATCCGGAACGGCTGGTCCGTGCCGTCGCTGATGGCATACGTGGCGTACTGGCCGCGTGGGCCTTCGATCGCCGCATAGGCCCGGCCTGGTCGCGGCCGGAGCAGCCGCGGCAGCTTCGCCATGACCGGACCGTCGGGCATCTCGTGGAGGCACTGGTCGATGATCCGGATGCTCTGCCGGATCTCGTCCATCCGCAGCAGGTAGCGAGCCAGGCAGTCGCCCTCGGCGCGGGTGACGACGTCGAAGTCGAGCTCCGGATAGACCGAGTAGGGATGGGCCCGCCGGAGGTCGAACGGCAAGCCGCTCGCCCGCAGGTTGGGGCCGGAGAGGCACATCCGCAGGGCGGTCTGGCTGTCGACCGCGCCGAGGCCGCGCATCCGCCGCACGAAGATCTCGTTCTCGTTGAGGAGCGTCAGCTCGGCCTCGAGCTGGCTCGTCGCGTGGCTCATCCAGCGGCCGAGGCGGCTCATGAAGTCGTGGTTGAGGTCGCCGTTCACCCCGCCGATCCGGAAGTAGTTGAAGAGCATCCGCTGGCCGGTCACCGCCGCCAGCATCTCGACGATCTCATCCCGTTCGATGAAGCCCCACAGGATCGGCGTCAGCCCGCCGAGGTCCAGGGCCATCCAGCCGACGAACATGATGTGGCTCATCACCCGGTTGAGCTCGCCGGTCAGGACGCGGATGTATTCGGCCCGGCGCGGCACCCGGACATCGAGCAGCTTCTCGAAGGCGATGACCGGCGCCCATTCCATGAACAGCGAGCTGACGTACTCGAGCGGGTCCGTGTAGCAGATTGCCTGGTGGTAGTCGGCGTTCTCGCACAGCTTCTCCACGCCGCGGTGGAGGTAGCCGAGGACGGGATCGAGATCGACAACCTGCTCGCCCCGGATCTTGAGGACGATCCGCAGGACGCCGTGCGTGGACGGATGCTGGGGTCCGATGTTGATGAACATCTCGCCATCGCCCAGGGTGTAGAACTCGGCCTCACGCTCGGTCCGGGGCGGATATGGCGGGATCGGCTCGAACACGCCGATCTGCTCGTCGAGCATGATCCGCGGGTCGTCGGCGGAGGCATGCTGGCCGGGGTGCTTCGTCGCGGTCATGACGGGCTGTCGGTCAGGCGACGGTGGTCCGCCGCACGGCCACGGCCGGCGGAGCGTTGCGCGGCGCGTGGACCTGCTCCATGTGACGGACGCCGCCGGCCGGAGATCGAGACGCGTCGTCGGCGAGGTAGAAGTCCTTGCGCAGCGGGAAGCTGGTGTAGTCGGGCGGCATGTAGATGCGGCGGAGGTCGCGGTTGCCCTCGAACGTGATCCCGAACATGTCGTACGCCTCGCGTTCCTGCCACTCGGCGCCCTTCCACAGGAAGGTCACGGACGGGACCCGCGGGTCGTCCCGGGGGAGGCCATCCACGATGACGCGGAGCCAGTCCGCCGTCGTATCGCTCCAGAGGTGGTAGACGACCTGCAGGTGAATTCCGGTGTCCACGCCGGCCAGGTCGGCCAGGAAGCGGAACCGGAGGTCCGGCTCGTCGTGGAGGGCTCGCATGACCTGCACGAGATCGCCCGGCCCGATCCGGATCTCCGTCTCGTCGTTGCGCTGGCGGACAGGGCCCGTCGTCAGCTCGCCAAAACGGCCGTCCAGGCGACGCCTGAGCGATCGATCCATCGATTCAGATCGCGTCGGGCACGGTGGGCCCGATCGCCCGCTCCGGCCAGTGGCCGCGCCGGTCCTTGACGATCTGCTGGAGCTTCATCATGCCGTAGATGAGCCCCTCCGGTCGCGGCGGGCAGCCCGGCACATAGACGTCCACCGGCATGATTCGGTCGATGCCCTGGATCGTGGAGTAGCTCCGCTTGTAGCGGCCGCCGGAGCACGTGCAGTCGCCCATGGCCACGCACCACTTGGGCTCGGGCATCTGCTCCCACAGGCGAACCAGGGGCCCGGCCATCTTGGTCGTGCAGGTTCCCGCGACGATGAGGACGTCGGCCTGGCGGGGACTGGCCCGGAACGGGAACATCCCCCAGCGATCCATGTCGTTCACGCTGGTCGCCGCTGACATCATCTCGATCGCGCAGCAGGCGAGGCCCGACAGGAGCGGCCAGAGGCTGTTCGCCCGGAGGAGGTCCAGGACGTAATCGGCCTTGGTGGGGATCACCTCCAGGGCTCCGCCCCAGCGCGCGTTGTCGCGAGCGGCGGTACCGGAGCGCTCCACGTCCGCGAGGTGGGTGATCTCCGACGGGCGCCCGCCGTCGTAGGCCAGCGGGTTGGTCGATTGCCAGAGCGTGTTCGGTACCACGATGGGCTGGGCCACGTCGCGACGCGGGGTGGGCGCGGGCAGGTTGGGATTGCCGGCGCGCTTCGAGCTGCCGGCGCCACCCTTGGGCGTCCCGGCGCCCCTGGGGTTGCGGGTCAGTGCCACGTGAGCACCCCCTTTCGCCAGGCGTAGGCCAGACCGAGGAGGAGGATGCCCACGAAGATGAGCATGCTGACGAACCCACCCATGAGGACGTCCCGGAAGACGAGCGCCCAGAGGTAGATGAAGATGACCTCGATGTCGAAGGCGACGAACAGCAGCGCGTAGAGGTAGAAGGACAGCCCGAACCGGGCGTGCGTGTCGCCGTACGTGTCGATGCCGCTCTCGTACGGCAGGCCCTTGTGGGCATCGCCGCGGTTGCGATGGGACAGCAGCCAGGCTGCGCCGATGGTGATGAACACGAAGGAGACGCCCGCGAAGGCGAACCCGACGACGTACCAGATCGCGGTCAAGTGAAGTCCTCACTCCGGGCACGCGTCCGGCATCGATTTCCCGGGCGTGCACTCCCTTCGGGCGCGGCCTAGCCGGCGCGGCATACCGCTTCGGCATTCTAGCAGCGACGCGCCGCACGAGACGCTGCCGCGGCGAGTGTCGGACGATCGGTCCAGGACGGGCCCACTCCCCGGCCTGCCGGCCCCATCGGATGCGTCGCGATAGGGAGATCGCCCTATTGCCGGGCCCGCCCGGCGCGCGCACGCTGGCCGAGCCCGAAACCACCGGGGGCTCACCGCCGGGGGCGAGCCGCCGGGGGGCACCGCCGGGGGGCGGCTCGCGAACCTGCACGCGCGCTCGGCGCGATCCGCTCCCCGACCCGCCTTCAGGCGCCAGGCCGTCGCGGCAGCCCACCACGCGGCGGCCCCTGTGTCTCGCCGATCAGCCCCGGACCCGATAGCCCAGCCCGGCCAGCCTGGCGTCGCCTGGCACCTCCCGGCCCAGGACGAGCGCCCGGAACCCACCCAGCGCTACCGGGTCCAGGAGCCGGCCGATCGATGACCGCAGCGCGAGGTAGTCGGCAGCCGACAGGCCCGGGTCGGCACGGCGCCCGGCGAGCAGGTCGGACAGGCCGGAGCCCACGAGGAACTCGGCCTGGGTGGTCAGCCCCAGCGCACGCCAGCCATGGGAGCCCACCGCCCGTTCCACGGCCGTGAAGTCGACATGAGCCGTCAGGTCCTGGCGCCCGACCGCGACGTACGGATCGTCGTGGGCCCGGTGGCTCGCATAGGCCAGCAGGGTCCCGGCGGGCCTCGACGGGCCATACAGCTGGGCGGCGGGGCGACCGTAATCGAGGATCAACGCGAATCCGGCCCGAAACGCCTCTGATATGTCCGCCGCCCACGCGTCCAGCGCCAGGCACACCTCGGCCCGCTGGCCATCGGCCAGCCTGACCTGCTCGGCCGCCAGGCGGTCAGCCAGGACCGGCGTCGACGGCTCGCCGACGACGTCGACGAAACGTCCGCCATGCTCGTCGACGCGCTTGCCGGCCTCGTCACCGGCCACATTGGCGTCCGCATCGCCGGCCTCGTCGTTGCCACCTTCCGCCCAGCCGACGTAGATCTCCCGGAGACGCCCGTCCTGCGCGACCAGGCGGTGCACCGGGAGGGCATCGAGGAACTCGTTGGCGATGACGCAGCCAGCAGCCGGCCGTGGAGACGCCGATCCGGCGACGGTGGGTCCGAAGCCGGCATCGGCGAGGCGCTGCCGAACTCGCTCGGCGCGGGCCGGTACGATGTCCACCGGCTCGTACCCGAGGACCTCCAGCAGCTCCGACCCCTGGGCACGCAGGCCTTCGAGGAGATCGATCGCCAGGCGGCCGCTGCCGGCGCCGTACTCGCGCAGGGCGAAGCCGGCCGGCCGATCCATCGCCCGCCACATCTCTTCCACCGCGCGCGCCAGCGTCGCGCCGAAGATCGGGTGGAGCTCGGGCGCGGTGAGGAAGTCGCCCGTCCGCGTGGGCCGCTCGTCGGACGTCGCGTAGTAGCCGTGCTCCGGATCGGCCAGGGCGACGGACATGAACCGAGCGAACGTGAGGGGACCCGTCGCCGCGATCTCGGCCCGCAGGCGCTCCACGAGGATCGGGTCGCTGTCGGGCAGCGGCCGAGCTCCGGCGGGCGCCTGGCGGATCTCGGCGGCGATCTGCCCGGGCGGCTCCCTCATGCGCCGACCTCGCCCGCGAGCGCCCGGGAGGGCCGGACCCGGCGGCCCTGGACCCGGCGGCCCTGGACCCGGCGGCCCTGGCTCGTACGCACGATCATTGGGACCATGATGGCGGATGGCGCTGCGCCGGCAATTCACGCGCGTGGCTCCCGGGCAACCAGCGGGCGTGGTCGCCCGCCAGCAACCAGGGGCCGCCGCTCCCGACGGGTCCGCGCGTACATCGGGCTGGGCGCGAACCTGGGCGATGCCGCCGCCACCCTGGCCTCCGGCATCCGTGCGCTGGCCGCCCTGCCCGGCGTCCGACTTCGCGGCGTGTCCCGCCTGTACGCGACCGCGCCGTGGGGCCGTCCGGACCAGCCCGAGTTTCGCAACGCGGTCGTGGCCCTCGACGTGCCGGTGGCGCCCGACGACCGGACGGCCGCGCTCGATCTCATGGCGGCCCTCAAATCGCTCGAGCGCACGTTCGGGCGAGCGGAGCGCGTTCGCTGGGGGCCGCGCGAGCTCGACCTGGACCTGCTCGTCTTCGGCCGGGCGGGTTTCTCCACCGAGCGGCCGGCTGCCGCTCGATCGACGGACCCGGCCAAGGCCGGGCTTCCGCTCACGGTTCCCCACCCGGAGGCCCGCCACCGGCTGTTTGTCCTGGCGCCGCTCGCCGACCTCGCCCCCGGGCTCGCGCCGCCCGGTTGGGGCGAGACCGTGGCAACGGCTCGCCGCAGGCAGCTCCAGGCCGAGGGCCGCGATGCCGTGCGCCCGGTCGCCCGGTGGCAGCGCGGCGAATGGCGGCCGCTCCTCGACGTCGACTCGACCTAGTCGACCAGGTGGCGCCTCGCCTGCCCCGTCTCCGTGACGCCATCGCCGGTCCGCTCCGGCCGGTACGCCCGCTCCGACTGCGAGCTGACGACCTCGGCGACCTCCGTGCCGATGATGTGGACCGCGGCTTCGTCGTCTGCAGCCCAGCCATCGGGCAGTCGTCCCTCCGCGATGAGGCGCAGGAAGGTGGGCCGTCTGGCAGGCTCGCTGTCTAATGCGGGCAGAAGCTGCCGGGCAGGAGGCCCAGCCCGCCATCGAACGCCGCCAGCTCCGGACCGAAGGAGTCCGTGACGCCCGCCTGGAACCAGCAGATCGGGCCCGCGCTTACGCCCGCCATGAGGACGCCCGACGCCCAGGCCGTGCGCAGGATCGCGTCCAGCCCATGTACGCGCCAGATCGCCAGGAGATTGGCCCTGTTGCCGCCGCCGACGTACACGACGTCCTGGTCCAGGATGAGCCGGTCGATTTCCTCCGTCAGTGCGTGTGAACAGGTCGACATGGCTCGCCTCCGCCCGGCGGCTGAACGCCGCGTAGAAGCTCACGAGGTACGTCGCGACGTTGGCCGTCGCCGTCGGCAGGAAGAGCACGCGCGGTCGCGCCCGGCCGGTGAGACTCAGGATGAAGTCGTCCAGGCGATTGTCGGGCTCCGAGGCGAAGCCGCCGCCGCCCATCGCGACGATCTGGCGCGGACGAGCCGTCGCGACGCTAGCGGCGCCGGAATGCGATCACCGAGACGATGGCGATAGCCGCCACGGCCAGGACGATCATCGCCAGGCCGGTCGGGTCACCGACCGGGACCGCTTCCATTACAGCCGGACGCTCGGCGGACGGCTCCGGTCGAACATGTGGACGGTGTCCACGAAGCGAACCTGCTTGGCCCGGTAGGCCATGACGAGGGAGTGCGTCCGTGCGCCGCCGCCGAAGAAGCGGACGCCCTGGAGCAGGTCGCCGCCGGTCACCCCCGTCGCCGCGAAGACGACGTTGTCGCCCGATGCCAGGTCCTCCGTGACGTAGACCCGATCCGGGTCGCCGTGACCCATCCTCGCCGCCCGATCGCGGTCGGCGTCGTCGCGAAAGCGGAAGCGTGCCTGGATCTCGCCACCCAGGCAGCGCAGGGCGGCGGCCGTGATCACGCCTTCGGGCGCGCCTCCGATGCCCATGACGGCGTGGACGCCGGTGCCGGAGACGGCGCATGAGATGGCGGCCGAGAGGTCGCCGTCGCTGATGAGCTTGATCCGGGCGCCGGTCGACCGAACCTCGGCGACGAGCTCCTCGTGGCGCGGACGGTCCAGGATGATCACCGTGATGTCGCTGACGCCCCGGCCCAGGGCGGATGCGATCCGTTGCAGATTCTCGGTAGGTGACAGGCGGATGTCCACGCGCCCGGCTGCCACGGGGCCGACGCAGAGCTTCTCCATGTACGTGTCCGGAGCGTGGACCAGGCCGCCGCGCTCGGATGCCGCGAGGACCGTGATCGCGTTCGCCTGGCCGTGGGCGACCAGGTTCGTTCCCTCCAGCGGATCGACCGCGATGTCGATCTCCTGCGCCGCCCGCCGGTCGGTCTCGTCCCGCCGGCCGACCTGCTCGCCGATGTACAGCATCGGCGCCTTGTCGCGCTCGCCCTCGCCGATGACGATCGTGCCCGACATCTCGATCTCGTCCATCGTCCTGCGCATCGCCTCGGTCGCCGCCCGGTCGGCCTCCGTGTTGTCGCCGCGGCCCATGAAGCGGGCGGAGGCCAGCGCCGCGGCCTCGGTGACCCGGACCATCTCCAGCGCGAGCAGTTGCTCCACGGCTTCCTCCCGGTGATCGCGGCGTTTCGCGCGCCGCTCGAGCGACTAGTTGTGATTCCCATGGAGGTTGTTGACCAACGCCTCCATCGGGGTGATGCCACCGAGGGCAGTATGGGTGCGCTCGATGTTGTAGTAGGCAACCCATGCCGGCAGGGCCTCGATCCGCTCGGCGTTGGTGCGATAG
>WNGE01005908.1_pt1 | contig 13743 bp, 11 predicted proteins | sample 5400651 | NCBI WGS metagenome assembly WNGE01 (sample SAMN13153370, study PRJNA577476) | soil metagenome | isolation source: 60 cm soil or saprolite under grassland replicate 2 | place: USA:California | collected 2016-06-15 | reverse complement strand
GGCGTCGGCGGAGCCGATGCGGCGCGCGGCTCAGGGCTCGTCGGTCTCACCGATCGCGTCGAGGCGCTCGGCGGCTCGATACGCGTCTCCAGTCGTCCGGGCAAGGGAACGCAGATCGCGGTCGAGTTGCCGGTCGAGCTTGAGTTGCCGCAGCCGGCCGGCTAGCAAGCTGCCGGCCCGAAGGATTCCCGTTAGCGGGGATGCGGACGCGCACCTGATCGTGGATCCTTGGTGCTGCGCCCCGCATCGCTGCAGCGCTCGAGACGCTGCTGACGGTGCCGCAGCAGGGCGACCTTCGACTACTTCATGAGCCATCAGCTCGCCGGGCTTCGACACGGCCGCCGAAACGTCGGCGCAGAAACATTGCAGCAAATGCTTCGGCGCGCTTAGATCCGAAGCCTATTCCGAGCGCCGACGGACTATCTCCTGCCGTCCTTCTTCAGTCAACCGCCAGTAGACCGTGGCTTCCGTCTTGTGTCCCTGCACGTCGCCGACGCCGACGACATCAACCATTCGGCCTTCGAGAAGGTCGGCGAGGGCGCTCCGGACTACTTGGGGCGGCGCTCCAACGAGTGCCGCGATCCGCTCGTAGCCAAGTGACCCGTACTCCTCAAGCAGCTCAAGGATAGGTCCGTCCATCTTTGAACAAGGGTACTCGCAGCGAGATTCGAAGCTGGCGACGTAGCCCTTTCGGTGTGGGCCTTTTCAGTCCCGCGTGCACAGCGGTTTTCGCGCCGCGTCATGTCCCGGTCCTTGACGGACACGGACGAGATGTCCCGGCTCATCTACTTGAAGATCTTGACCGCCCGCGCGGCGCCGAGGAGGAAGGTCACCGACGACACGGCCTGTGGGGTGCGTAAATACGATCTCGCTGCAAACAGGCTGGATCCGGACGGCGGGCGAGTTTACGCACCCCACACGCTCGGTCGAGCGACATCCTGCGACGGTCGAGCAGCCCGCCGGCGGAATCACGACCTCGGGCAGCGCGACCGTGCGCATCGGCCACGCCCCGGACGACGTGATCTCACACCGGCTCGACGACAATGAGCTCGGGCTCAAGGACACCGTCCGCGTCAACCCGAACGAGGTCGTGGACATCGTCGTGCGCTTCGAGGTCTTCTGCCGCTACCGAAGTCGTGAGCTTCCGGTTTAAGCTCTCAGCACCAACCGCCCGGCGCCGAGCGCGGCCAGATCGAGGTCGTCCAGCGTTGTGACCACAACGTCGGCCCCCGCGTCTCCGAGCAGCTCTGTGTCTTCGGCACGCGCGACTCCGATTGCGCCCATCTCGCCTGCCTTGGCGGCCTGGACGCCTGCGACCGCATCCTCCAGCACGACCGCCCGTTCCGGACGCACGCCGAGCTCCCCGGCCGCCGTCAAGAACATCTCGGGGTGCGGCTTCCCATGCTTGAAATCGCGGCCGTTGACGTTCGCGTCGAAGAAATCTAAGAGCGTCAATCCCGGCTGGACGTAAGGCGACGAGATGCGCTCCTCCGCCGCGAACGTGTCGAGGCGAATGCGCTCGAGGAACAGGTTCGCGTTCTTCGAGGACGAGGCTGCGGCCACCAGCAGCCCGGTGTCCTTGGCCGCGATGACAAAGCGAAGCGCGTCAGGGTAGGCGGTGAAGTCGCCGGCCTCGATCAGGTCGATGATCATGCGCTGCTTCCGGTCCGCGTAGATCTCGACGCGCGCGTCGACGTCTGGCACGTCGAAGTACTCCAGCGCGGCTCGGGCGCCGCTCATGCGCGGCTTGCCCGACAAGATCGTCTCGTAGACGTGCGGCGTGAACGCGTCCGGAGACCATGTCGTCTGGTCTCTGATGTCGCTCCAGTCGGACTCCATCAACTGGCGGAGCGACTCGCGCCAGGCCTTTTCGTGCGGCGAGTCCACGAGCACGCCGTCGACGTCGAAGATCGCACCGAGGAACGCTTCGTTCACCGCTTCTCCCCGCTCGTGGAGTGGGCACCCGTCGCAGAGGGTGCGCCGCGCACGCTGAAGGAGCAGCTTTCCCCGGCCGAGAGCTCGCGGAGCTCATCGCCGACCCTCAATGTCACCGGCTGACCGAACCCCTCACTGTAGGCGGCGACCGTCAGCTCGCCGGATTCGAGCGTCACCTGTAGCGGGCTCCTGTGGAACTGCATCCAGAACGTCAGCCCGTCGAGTCGGTCGATCAGCTTCGGCTCGAAAGAGAGCACGCCGTCGCGGATCTTGATGCCGAGGTAGGCGTTCTGCACGAGCGCGAGCGTCCCGGACATGACGCCCATGTGGATTCCCTCCTTCGTCGTGCCGCCTTGGACGTCACCGACGTCGCTTTCCAGCGCGACGAGGAAGCGCTCCCAAGAGCTCTTCGGGTCAAGCGCTGCAAATACCCCCGCGTGGGCGACGAAGCTCAGCGTCGACCCGTGTGAGGTGCGCTGGTCGTAGTACTCGATGTTCTTGCCCGCGGTGTCTTCGGCCCATTCGTATCCGAGTTGCCTGAAGAGGCGCCGCAGCTCCGCATCGGAGAACAGGAGGAACAACATCAAGGTGTCCGCCTGCTTCGCGAGCTTGTACCTGTTCGGATCGTCGCCCTCGGCGCGCAGGATCCGGTCGAGGCGCTGGATGTTCCCGTACTCGGCCCTGTAGGCATCCCAGTCGAGCTCCTCGAGATCGTCGTAGCCCTCGAACTGGCTGATGATGCCGTCGCCGTGGAACGGCACGAACATCCGGCGGCTCATCTCCTCCCAGATGCGCAATTCCTCGTCCTCGATCGCGAGCTTGTCACGCACCGCCTCGGCCCGCGTCGCCGGCAGCAGCGAGAGCAGCTCGCCGGCGATGCAACACAGCCAGGCGACCATCACGTTCGTGTAGGCGTTGTTGCGAAGACCCCCCACGTCGGCGCCCGGATACTTCTCGTGGAACTCGTCGGGCCCCATCACTCCGTTGATCTCGTAGCGCCCCCGCCCCGGATTGAATTTGGCGATGGACGCCCAGAAGCGGGCGATCTCGAGCAACATCTCGGCGCCATAGTCGCGCAGGAACGGCAGGTCCTGCGTCGCTTGGAAGTAGTTCCAGACGTTGTAGAAGATCGCCGCGTTGACGTGCCGCTGGTTACGGCTGAGATCCGGCTCCCAGACGCCGGAGAGCGGATTCAGATGCATGGTTTGCGTCTCGTCCGTACCCTCGCTGCCGCTCTGCCACGGGAACATCGCGCCGCGGAAGCCGGCCTCGCGTGCCGCCGCTCGCGCCTCGCCGAGCCGGCGGTAGCGATACATGAGCAGCGACCGGGTCACCTCGGGGACTCGGAACGTCAGGAACGGATAGACGAATAGCTCATCCCAGAACACATGCCCCCGGTACGCCTCGCCGTTCAGACCGCGCGCGGGAACCCCGGCGTCCAAATCTGCCGTGTGGCGCGAGCAGACCTGCAGGACGTGCGAGATGTGGAACCGCAGCAAGAACTGCACCGGCTCGTCCCTCGGTAGGCGAAGATCGCAGACGCGCCACAGCTCCTCCCAAGCCGCCCGATGCCGGTCGAGCGCCTCCTTGAACGCCGGCGAGCGGTGCGCCGCCTTGCCGGCGCTTGCGAGCGTGTCGCTGACCGCACGATCGCGGGAGGTGAAAAAGGCGGCCATCTTCTCGACGCGAACGGGTTCACCTTCGCGAACGTCGAAGGCCAGTGACTGCTGGATGTAGTCGTCCACTTGGTACAGCGTGCGCTCGACGTCGATCGCTTCGCGGCCTTCGTAGACACGGGTGCGCGCGCCCTCGCTTACGTAGATGTCGGACTGCCGGGTAGTTACCTTCAGCGCGATGACCTCTGGCCCGAATGTCCGTGGCGAGACGGGATCCACGTGCCTCCCCACCAGCCGGCCGTACCGGGCGACGCCGCTGTTGGTCACACGGCCGTCGATCGCGGAGACCAGCTCTACGCGGCCGGACCAGTTCTCGGGCGTAAGCGTCCACTCGATGCCCGCCTCGTGCGGGTCGGCCATGCTGACAAAGCGACGGCTTGTCAGCGCAGTCAGGCGGCCGTTGCGGTCGCGGAACCGCAGCTCGCGAAGGACGACCGCGTCGCGGATATCAAGCGCGTGGCGGTAGGCGAGTAGCTCGACATTGTCGAGCCGCACGGCCTCCTCCCCGGCGATCCGGAGCTTGAGCACCAGCCAATTCGGGAGGTTGACGAGATCCTCGTTCGGCACCGGCCGTCCGCCGAGGATCGTCGTCTCCCGGTTATAGATCCCATGCAAGTAGGTGCCCGGGTAGTGAACGTCGTCGGCGTCCTCCCACTCCGCCGCGCCGCGCGCGCATAGGTATCCGTTTCCCGTCGAGGTCAGCGCCTCCCGAAGTCCCTCTTCTGCCGGATCGAAGCCGTCGTAGCTGAGCAATAAATCGTTCACCGACCGAACACGTCCTCCGGAGCAACATACGGCAGGGCGACGCGGTCGGCAGCAAGCGCGCCGAGCCCCATCAGAGCCTCGAGGCCCGCGACACCGCCATCTGGGATCACGACACGAAGCTGGGTCGTACCGACCATCTTAGACCGTCGCGCATGACCGTTCTGGCGGCGTTGTCGGCTATCGGGTCGCGGTTCGCCAGTGGCCGCGGGCCAAACCGGCGACCCTTGGCTCGGCAGACCCGGCCGCTCGGCGCGGTCGTGCGGTTGACCCCTGGCCCCGAGCGTGGTTCAGTCGCCCAGACGGAGGAGGCATGGATGAGCACGTCCGGCAACACAGGTCCTCCCGGCCGGCCGCGTGGGGTCGGCTTCGGGATTCTCATGTTCATCGTCACGCTCCACTTCTACTCGTGGTACTGGGTTTTCAAGACCCAGGAGGAGGTCAAGCAGCACACGGGCGAAGGCCTCGGCGGGGTGCTCGGCCTCGTCATCTGGATCCTCCTCAACCCGGTGGAGGCGTTCGTGATCCCATCGGAGGTCGGGAAGATGTACGAGAAGGACGGGCAGCAGCGGCCCATGAGCGGCTGGACCGGCCTCTGGCTCTTCCCGGGCGGGATCCTGATCATCCCGGCGATCGTCTGGTTTGTGAAGGTGCAGGGAGCTCTCAACCGCTACTGGGAGGGGAAGGCAACGGCAGCGGCGGCTTCCGCCGCTCCTGCCTGAGCGAAAGCGCGCGCAGAGCGCTGGCGGGCGTGGCGTCCGATCGGGGAGTCTGGTCGCGGTTGTGCTCGATCGGGATCACTGGCCCAGCCTGGTCGTCCTGGGCTACGCGATGAGCCCTACGTGACGAGCCGACGAACCGCATGAGTTGGTGGAAGCGCCAACTCGCCCAACGTTCAAACATCTTCAGAGTGAGCTTCTGCGTCGAGCATGCCTCCGTCCCGAGTACGCCTTCTGGGTGCCCCGTGGACGCCGCGCCCGCCATTGCGTGCACCTGCCGCTCGCGCTATAGTGATGGAAGTGAAGACAAAGACAAATCTATCTGTCATCACTGAAGCTGACCTTCTCGAGGGCGCCGAGGCGCGGGATGTACCCGCTTCTGAGCCGATTTCTGTGCTGATGAGCGACGCCATTGAGGTCGTCGTGCTCGACGCTCACCGTCCGATCGGGCAGATCGTCACCACGCTACTGCGTGCCTGGGGCGGCGACGAAGACCGCAGCCAAGATGTGATCTCAGCTCTCCTACCCTCCATCGTTCCCTCGACCGAGGCGACCGAGCAACTGCGCCTAAACGCGGAAGCGCGCAGCAAGTTCCTCGCAGAGTTCCCGGCGCTCCCAGCCACGGAGCTCGCGGGCCTCGCCGGGATCACGTGGTCGAACCCGGCCGCTTGGCCAAGTCGACTGCAGAAGGAGGGCAAGGTGTTCTCAGTCGAGTACGGCCGCCGCAAGCTCTTCCCCGCCTTCCAGTTCGACAGCAATTGGCAGCCACGCGAAGCAATCGCGGCAGTGCTCGCTCAACTTGGCGACGCCGGACTAGAGGGCTGGTCGGTCGCGCTTTGGTGGACAGCCGCGAATGGATGGCTCGACGGCGCACGCCCGATCGATCTCCTCGACGAGAAGGCCGAACAGGTGGTCGCTGCCGCGGGCGAAGTCGGCCGCTTCCCCTTCTGAGTGCCACGCAAGCCCCCGCGCTCATTCGAGCCTCTGCTCGAGACTTGGCCTGCGGGCCAGCCCCTGTACCGCGTCCATCCGGGCCGGCATCCGGCGAACGAGCTCTTTACTACCGATCGGCCTGCACGCTTCCGGCCCTTACGCACCGCGCAGGGCGAGGTCGTCCCGATGCTCTACGGCGCTGCCAGCGAGCAGGCGGCGATCGCCGAGAGCGTCCTGCACGACCTGGCTCCGCGCGGGCCGCGTGTTGTCGCTTTCGAGTCGCTGGTACCGATCGGGCTCAGCTGCCTCATCCCGCAGCGAGACCTGCAGCTGGCGATGCTCCACTCCGCCGGCCTGGATCGCCTGCGCCTTCGCAACGCGGAACTCATCGACACGCTCCCCTCGCGCTACCCCGACACGCTTCCCTGGGGGCAAGCTCTCTACGACCACGCGCTGCATCTCGATGGCATCGTCTGGATGAGCCGGCGCTACAACAGCGTTCGCGCCTGCGTTCTGTTCGGCTCGACCACAAACGACCAGCGAGTCGAGAACGGCGATCTCGTCTTCGACCCAGCGCAGAGCTTCCCCACGCTCGCCTTCGGCGACGGCTACGAGCTGATCGTGCATGCCTGCATCGCCGCCGAAGTTTTGATCACCCGCCCGTAGCGAAAGGGCGCACAGCGCACACCAACGAAAGACGCGACAAGGCGCGGCTACGGCAGACCCACGCCCAGGCGCGAAAGAGGTTCAGCCGAGGAAGCCGTTCCGTCGGTTGGGAGAGGCGATGCTCTCCCGCTCTGGAACAAGCGGCTAGACGTCTCAGGCGGCTCGCCGAGCTCCGATGCCGCGCGGAGCAAGGACTCGACGCCGTAGCTGCCGGAGCCGCGTTTCGCGAGACCAAAGCTGTCCCGGCGCCTGCCGCCGAAAACGACGACGAGCGCAGAGCTCGGCAGCCGGAAGAATCTGCTCATGCGATCTCCTCCCTGACCCGATCCGCCTGCCTTGACCCGTTAATGCTCCGCTGCTCGAGTGCGTCACCAGCGCAGTTGTCAAAGCCCGTGGGAGAGTGGACGATGGATGCGTGCAGTTGGAAAGGCCATCGCCGGTCGGGAGAACATCGAGCCTCGATCTGTCTGTCCTCGGTCCGATGCGGGCCATCAGGGCGGGCCGTGACCTTCGCCTCGGCGGGCCGAAGCAGCGGTCGGTGCTCGCGCTGCTGCTGCTCGAGGCCGGCCGTGTCGTTCCGTCCGAACGGTTAGTCGACGAGCTTTGGCACGGCCGCCCGCCGCCTGGTGCGGTAAAGACGCTGCGGTCGTATGTATCGCGGTTGCGCACGCTCCTGAGGCCCGATGCCGCACTGATTACTCGCGGGGGTGGCTACGTACTCGAGCTCGAGGGGGCCGAGGTGGACGCCGGTCGGTTCGAGCTGCTCGTTGGGGAGGGGCAGGCTGCGCTTTCGCGAGGTGCGGCACGGGTCGCGGCGGACCGGTTTGGAGAGGGGCTTGCGCTCTGGCATGGCCGCGCGTTCGCCGACGTCGTCGACATTGCCTCGCTCGCGAACGAGAGCAGGCGCCTCGAGGAGCTTCGCCTCACCGCACTGGAAGGGCGCATCGAGGCAGCGCTCGACCTCGGGCTTCACGCCCACCTCGTAGGCGAGCTGGAAACACTCGTTGCCGAGCACCCGCTGCGCGAGCGACTCTGGCGCCAGCTCGTGCTCGCGCTCTACCGCTGCGAGCGCCAAGCCGACGCGCTCGCTACGTACCGGCGAGCGCGAGATCTGCTCGCCGGAGAGCTCGGACTGGAGCCGAGCGAGGAGCTTCGACGGCTCGAGCAGGCGGTGCTGCGCCAGGACGTCCCGCCGGTTGCTCTACGCACCCAGCGCCACAACCTGCCCGCGCAGCTGACGAGCTTCGTCGGCCGCGAGCAGGAACTAGCGGAGCTCGAGCAGCTGCTGCCAGAGGCGCGCCTGCTGACGCTGACGGGCGTCGGCGGCGTCGGGAAGACGCGACTGGCGCTCGAGCTGGCCGCGCCTCTCGTGGAGAGCTTCGAGGACGGCGTCTGGTTGGTCGATTTAAGCGGGCTCGCTGACCCGGCGCTCGTGCCACAGCAGGTCGCCGACGTGCTCGGCATGCGCGAGAGCCCCCACCTGCCGCTGGTCGAGATTCTCCGTAACCACCTGAGCAGGGCCGATGTCCTGTTACTCCTCGATAACTGCGAGCACCTTCTTCCGACCTGCGGCGAGCTCGTGGAGACGCTGCTGCGGGATGCCCCGACGCTCCGCATCCTGGCTACCAGTAGGGAGCCAGTGGGCGTCTCGGGCGAGCTCGAGTACGCGCTCATGCCGCTCGCTGTACCCACAACGGACGCGGATCCGAAGGAAGCCTGCGCCGTAGGAGCGGTTCGCCTCTTCGTCGAACGGAGCTCGGCGACGCACGACGTCGCAGCCACCCCCACCGCGCTCGCGACGGTCGCCCGGATCTGCCGCGAGCTCGACGGGATCCCGCTCGCGATCGAGCTCGCGGCAGCCCGGACGAGGACGCTCTCCGTCGACGAGATCGCGGCGCACCTCGACGATCGCTTCGGCTTCCTGAAGTACTGGCGCCACGTCGCAGTCCCCCGCCACCAGACGCTCGAGGCCACGATGACCTGGAGCTACGAGCTCCTCTCGCCGGTGGAGCGTCAGGTCCTTCGCCGCGTCTCGGTCTTCGCGGGCGGCTTCACCCTCCGAGCGGCGGCGGCAGTATGCGTCGCCGGTGAGGAGGCGGAGGCGCTCGACCTCGTCGGACGGCTGGTCGAACGATCGCTGGTCGTGGGCCACCTTCGCGAGGGCGAGACGCGCTACGGACTGCTCGAGACCGTGCGCCAGTATGCGGCCGAGCGGCTTGCGGAGGCTGGCGAGGTCGACGAGACGCGCCGCGCCCACGCTGTCACCTTTTTGCAGGTTGCAATAGAAGGGTCCCTGGGAGGGGAAGACGGCCTCTCCCGCTTGGCCGTCGAGCACGACAACGTGCTCGCGGCGCTCGAATGGTCGCTGTCAGCCGGCGACCAGAGCGGCCCCGAGCTCGCGTGCGCCTACGGCCGCTTCTGGCTTTCGCGCGGACAGCTGCAAGAAGCGCGGCCCTGGCTGGAGCGGGCGCTTTCGGCCCATCGACAGCACGACGAGCTCCGCGCCGAGCTGCTCGGGCTGTTCGGGGCGGTGCTGCACGAAAACGGAGACATCGCGCGAGCCGACGAGGCTCTGTCGGAAGGCCTGCAGCTCGCGCGTGCGTGCGCGAATCGCGCTCTCGAAGCCCGGCTGCTCATCCGCCAGGCCGCCGTTCGCGTCGCTCTCGACGTCATCGGTTTCCGCCAGGCGCTGGGCATATGCGAGGAGGCGGTGACGGTGCTCGAGTCAGCCAGCGACTTCGCTGCGCTGGCCGATGCGTGGGTCGAGATCGGGACGTACCACTTCTGGCTCGGTCAGACCTCGAGCGAGCAGGCGGCGCTCGAGCGGGGCGCAGCCTACGCGCGCCGAAGCGGCAACCGCGCGGCGGAGCTGCTCGCGCAGGAGTCCCTGGCGAGGAGTTTCGCGTACCTGACGGTGCCAACCGACCTCGCGATCGAGCGGCAGGAGCAGCTGCTCGAAGCGGTGAAGGGGGAGCCTCGTTCGGAGGCGCACGTGCTGCACCACCTCGCGTCGATGTACGGATTCGCCGGTCGGTTCATCGAGGCGCGGTGGGCGATCAGCCGATGCCGAGCGATCTGCGCAGAGTCTGGCGCGATGCTCGACTGGGCCTCTTCTGCGATCACCGCGGGGGCGATCGAGCTGATGGCCGGAGATCCGCTTGCCGCCGAACGGGAGCTTCGGGAAGGGTACGAAACGCTCCTGGCCATGCAACACATCGGTTACCGGTCAACGATGGCCCTTCTCCTCGCTGAAAGCCTCTACGCGCAGGGTCGCTACGAAGAAGCCGAGCGGCTGGTCGAAGAAGCCGCGGCGACCGCGATCGAGGACGACCTCATCGACCAGGTCTCCTTGCGCATCGTCGGTGCGAAGCTCCACGCGCGCCGCAGAGAGTTCGACGCCGCCGAGCGCCTATCACAAGAGGTGAAGGAGATCGTCCCCTCATGGGACGACCGCCAGTTGGGCGAGGTCCTGGTTGGGAGGGCGGAGGTACTGATCCTGGCCGGGAAGCCTGACGACGCCGCCGAAGCGCTGGGCGAGGCGATTCGACTCTACGAAGAACGGCGGGCCCACCCGCTCGCCGAGCAGGCGCGGAAACAGCTCGAGGAGCTCGCGGCCCGCCCACTCGCACCGCTTCAGTAGGTCGAGTTCGGGACGCCATCGGCGTTCAACGCGCTTTCAACCATTCTTCAACGCCCCTGACGGATCATGCGTGCGTTCTGTCTGGAGTGAGGTGAGAGGGACGGTGCGAACAGAGGTCGACGCGAGCAACGGGCGGTTTCTGGAGGAGCTCGCTCGCGGCGACGCGGCTGCCGCCGCGGCCGTGTACGCCGAGGGCGCGATCCTGCTGCCACCGACCGGTGAGGTGATCCGCGGCCGGAAGGCGATCGAAAACTTCTGGCGGAGCGGGATCGAGATCGGCGTCCGCTCGGTCGAGCTGCAAAGACTCGAGCAGAGCGAGGCGGATCGATTGCTGTACGAACTCGGCCGCTATCGAATGCTGGTTCAAGAGGTCGAGCATGAGCCCAAGCTCGAGCGAGGCGCTTATGTCCTCCTCCACAGGCAGGAGCCGGACGGCTCGTGGGTTCGGGCCGTCGACATGTTCAACGCCACGTCGTCACACGCCCGCGTAGCGAGCGCGTGACGGCCAAAGGAGGGAGCAAACCATGAAGAAGATGATCCGCCTGGCGCTCGTCGCGGGCGCGGCAGCTGCCCTCGCGAGCGCTCTCGCGATCGCGGTCCGCGCCGAGCCGACGAACCACGCGAACCGCCTTGACGTGACCTTCACGGAGACGCCGGCGTCGATCACGGACCGGGTCGCCGACCTCGGCGTCTTCCAGTTGATCCTGACCGCGAGCGGAACGCTCGACGGCTTCGGACCGGTGACCGAGGTCGTGGGCGTCACACAGGACCGCGCCGTGCATCCGTGTGGGTCCGGGAGCGACAGCGAGTCCGCTACGCGGCGCATCGTCGCCGGCGACGGAACGCTCGCCCTTAGGGAGGCCGGAATCAAGTGCCCGACCCCGTCGGGGCTCGTCTTCACGGGCAGCTACGAGGTCGACGGCCTCTCGAGCAGCGGCGTCTTCGCGGGCGCAAGCGGCGACGGCAGCGTCACGGTAGACATCGCCACCCATACGGCGACGCTGTCGGGGAAGCTCAAGCTCGCCGGTTCGGATGACTAGCGCCCGCGTCTACGGCCGCCCCTCGTGAACGATCGGTGGGCGAGATGAATGACCGACGAAAGAAGGGAATCATGCGGAAGCTGGTCGTACTCGCGCTTCTCGCGGCAGTGGTGGCGGCGGTCACCGCAGCGTCTGCGGCGGCCAAGCCGCCCGGTAGCAACGGCCTCGTTTCCTTCACCCGCTTCGAGCCGGCGCTCCAGCACGACGTCGTCTACACGATCAACCCCGACGGGAGCGGCGAGCAGCATCTGCTGGCTGGAGGCGAGTCCGGGCACTGGTCGCCGGACGGCAGCAGGATCCTGGTGGTCCCCGACTGCTGCGCCGAGCGGATCCTCAACCCCGACGATGGCAGCTACACCGAGCTGCCGACCTTCTACCCCGACCTCGGGCTCTTCCTCGGGTGCGCCGTGTGGTCACCCGACGGCGCGCGACTCGCCTGTGAGGGCTTCGGCGACCAGCCGAGCGGGGACGGCGTCTACACGATCCGCTCCTCCGACGGCGGCAACGTGCGAAGGGTCACCTCAGGCGCCGACGACGACTACCCGGGCGACTACTCGCCGAACGGCAAACGGATCGTGTTCCTGCGTTCGTCGTTCGAGTCCGGCCTGGCCGCGCTCTACACAGTGAAGCTGGACGGCTCCGAGCTGCGGCAGATCACGCCTTCGAGCAGCCTGCTCGACTTCACCGGTGGGAGCTGGTCGCCGCAGGGGAACGAGGTCCTCTTCTCGGCGCAGCCCTCCGAGAGCCAGCGGAGCGCCGTCTTCGTCGTCCACGCGGACAGCAGCGGGTTGCAGCAGATCCCCATCCGCGGTTGCGGCACGACCTCCGGATGCCACGAGCCTGTCTGGTCACCGGATGGGAAGAAGATCGCCTTCACGATGTTCGTCGCTCAGACGCGGCAGTCCGACCTCTACACGGTCAATCCCAACGGCACCGGCCTCTACCAGGTCACGCACACGGGCTTGGGCGCTGACCTGAAGGACTGGGGCACGCATCCGCTAACCCGCTAGGCACCGGACGCCGGCCGTGGGGATTGGCTTCCACGGCCGGCGTCAATCCTTGCTCCGAACAGACACCGGCCCCGCAGCAGCCGGTCGATCCCACCGCAACGCCGGCTTCTGGGAGAGCGGCGACTCTCTCAACCCGTCCCGGTCGCACAGAACTTCGGAGCGATGGGGGTGGGTGCTGGCCTGCGAAGACAGCAAGGCCCGGAGCCCGCAACCCCACCGGCATGCTCCTAAACGAAGGCCAGGGGCTGTTTCCCGCCCCGACGCAGCAGTTCCCTCGGCCCGACGAGACGGATAGGCCCTCGGCGGCGGGTAGCGACGAGGCCGGCGAGCGGGAAATGTGGGCTTGACCCGAGTGCCCTGTGGCCAGCGACCTTGGGATTCGTTGGCCTGAACGTCCGGGAGCGACTTCTCGGGCCGACTCGGGACGATTCGAGCCCTCCGTGTGGCCACGAGCAGCTGCTGGAAGCAGGCCGTTTGGGTCAACAGCAGAAACGTTGAAAGAGCCCACCTCTCGCGTGACACTCGCTGAACAGGGAACAGATTTGCAGGGTCTTTGTGATGGGCCGTGAAGGATTCGAACCTTCGACCTTGGGATTAAGAGTGGTTGGAGGGGGACTGGCGACGACTCGGGAGCCCTGCCGAACCCGCATGGTTGAGCTGGGTCGACTCGTATCTTCTCGGACGATCTCGCGCACACTTGTTGACTTTGCGTTGACCCCTACCACCCTCGAGGCGTGCAGCTGGTGTCCCGCATCTGTCGGCGTGCATTTGACCTGACGTACCCGTCTCGCACCTGCACGGTGTTGTCTGTTTGCACAACCCAGAACGCGGAGGATAGGGGCGAGGGGATCGAGCCCTGACTTTAAACACCATGAAGTTGAGATCCGATGACGCGGGTCAGGCTGATCACCACAATGAACTCCTGCCTGTTCGGCGTGCGCTGGGGTCGGCGATCAGCGGCGAAGGTAAGTCTGGAGCGCCGCGGCGTGCGGGCCGATCACGCGAGCGCCAAGCTCCTCCAGCGAGAGGGCGCGCGCGGGTCGCGCGTGAAGCGACCACGCAGTTGACTGTCGGGTAGCCGTGCGTTTCAGCGCCGGCCGCCGAACTCCCAGCTGTGGATCTCGACCTCGGAGCACGCGCCAAGCCCTGTCCGCTCGTCCTCCATCAGCGCATCGACAGCTTCGCGATCCGGCGCCTGAAGGGCCAGCGCGACCCCGGCCGGCTCACCGCGATCGAGTGTGGTGAGTGCTCCAAACAGGATCAGCCGGTCGAGCAGCTCTGCTGGGAGGATCTCCGCTGAGACGGGCCGACCAAGACGCGAACGGCCGATAATCAGGAACCGCGGCTCTGCCGCTTGACCCG
>WNGE01005907.1_pt1 | contig 13744 bp, 13 predicted proteins | sample 5400651 | NCBI WGS metagenome assembly WNGE01 (sample SAMN13153370, study PRJNA577476) | soil metagenome | isolation source: 60 cm soil or saprolite under grassland replicate 2 | place: USA:California | collected 2016-06-15 | reverse complement strand
TAGGAAACTCTCCATTTCCGATCTTTTTCCAATCGTGAGACGCATGTAATTCGGGAGCGTCGGAAATAAGCGACCGACTTGCACATTGCGCTGTTTTAAGGCCTGGATGAGCGGCACGACAGGACGTTTGCAATCAAACATAATGAAGTTGGCTTGCGACGGAATTGATTTGTAGCCCATCGTGTCGAGCTCGCCGGTCACGAATGCTCTCGCTTCGCTGTTCAAACGACGGCCGTTTGGGACTTGAGCTGGATCGTCGAGACTCGCGCTCGCCGCGGTCAGAGCCATGATGTTAACGCTGTCCCACATTTGGTGTGGACGCAGTTGCTCAATTGTTTCTTTTTGCGCGACACAGTAGCCGCAACGCAATCCCGCCATACCATAAATTTTTGAAAACGTCCGCGCGACGATCAGGTTTGGGTGGTCTTTGACTAGCGGAATCACGGTCTCATAATCGGGAGTGTCGGCGTAGTGAAAATAGGCTTCATCGACGAGAATTGTCGTTTCGCGTGGAGTCTTGGTGATAAACTCGCGCAGTTCGTTTTTGGGCGTGATGCTGGCAGTGGGATTGTTTGGGTTGCAGACGTAAACCAAACCTCCATTTGCCGACACGAGCATTTTTGGAAGATCATGACTGAAACTGCCGGTGAGGGGAACTTTCACGACGCCAGCGCCGTTGACGCGCGCGTGATTGAGAATTGCCTCGAAAGTTGGATCAGCGGCAACGAGTTTGCCACGCTCTTTGCCGGTAAAAGTTTCGGCGCAAAGTTTCAAAATCTCGTTGGACCCGTCGCCGAGTAAGATTTGATCGTGATTGACGCCATTGATTTTCGCCAGCTTGTCGATCAACACATTGTTGTGCTCGTCAGGATAACGAGATGCCAGATCGAAGGCGTCGCTCATTGCTTTGAGCGCCTTCGGCGAAGGCCCGTATGGATTTTCGTTGGCGCTTAAGCGAACAATCTGTGATGAAGCAACCTGCTCGGGCGAGCCTGCAAACGAAAGCGTGGGCCGGACAACAGCCGCTGCCGCGCCGGCACCTAACAATTGCGCAAATCTGCGGCGGGAAATCGAGATCGTGTTCATGCACATCGTAATAGAACGATCAGCGACACGATGCGAGACCGAATTGCGCCGGCTTAAAACAAATATTTCTCGCAAGCAGCCTTGAAGGGAGCGTCTAAATTCCGCTGTGATCTTCGGATTTTTAAAGCAACGGCGACGGCAACGCCTGCGCACCACGCCTTTTCCAGATGATTGGCTGGCGACGATCAAGCGCAACGTTGCATTTTTCCACCGGCTTTCTGCAAGGGATCAGGCCGAGCTTCTCGGCCACGTCCAGGTTTTTCTTGCCGAAAAGCATTTTGAAGGCTGTGACGGTTTGGAAATCACGGATGAGGTTCGTGTCACTATTGCAGCGCAGGCTTGCCTTCTCCTTCTCCATCGCCACACCGATTACTTCCCGCATTTGCTCACGATCCTGGTGTATCCTTCGACCTATGTGGCAGAGGAGAGGCGGCCCCTTCATGGTCATGTGTGGCAAGAGGGAAAAATGGCCCGCCTGGGTGAGACCGGTCGTTGGCTAGGCGCGCTCGTGCTGGCATGGGACGCGGTCAAGTCCGGCGCGGCTGATCCTTCAGATGGCAAAAACGTCGTCCTGCATGAGTTTGCTCATCAGCTCGACTATGAGAACCATGCGGAGGATGGTGCGCCCGCGCTGGAAACACGCGATCAGCAAGTGTCCTGGCAAGAAGTGATGCGAGCCGAATTCGCGTCGTTGCGCACTGCCGACGAGACTGGGATTCCGACCCTCCTCGATACCTACGGGGCAAGTAATCCCGCCGAGTTTTTCGCTGTGTCAACGGAGGCTTTCTTTGAGCGACCGTGTGCTCTGCGAGCCCGGCATCCGAAACTGTACGCCGAGCTACGAAGGTATTTTCAGCAGGATCCAGTCGAATATTCTGCTGAAGCGAAGTCAGCCTACTGATGCGGCGCGGCGAACTGACCTCACCGCTCGCTACGCATCCTATTGCGGCTGCGGCACGATCCGCATATATGGCTTCGGAGCCTTCCAGCCTTGCGGATAACGCCGCTTCGCTTCCTCGTCGGATACCGAACCCGCAATGATCACGTCCTCGCCGGGCTTCCAGTTGACTGGCGTAGCCACCTGATGTTTGGCCGTCAGTTGCAGCGAGTCGATCACCCGCAGCACTTCGTCGAAGTTACGGCCCGTGGTCATCGGATAGACAAGGATCAGCTTGATCTTCTTGTCTGGGCCGATGACGTAAACATTGCGCACAGTGGCGTTATCGGCTGGCTTGCGCGTTTTGGCATCGCCTGCGGTATCGGCCGGGAGCATTCCGTACAGCTTCGAAACGTTGAAGTCAGCGTCGCCAACAATTGGATAATTCGGCGCGTGGCCTTGCGTCTCTTCGATGTCCTTCGCCCATCCTTGATGATCGCCGGTCGAATCGACCGACAAACCGATGATCTTCACGTTTCTGCGGTCGAACTCTGGCTTAATCCTGGCCATGTAGCCGAGTTCGGTCGTGCAGACCGGGGTGAAGTCCTTGGGATGGGAGAACAGGACGACCCAGGAGTCGCCAATCCATTCATGAAAGCGGATCCGCCCCTCAGTAGTTTCCGCCTCGAAATCCGGTGCTGTGTCGCCGATTTTCATTATTTTCCTCCTCTATTTGTTTGCGTTCGAGACAATTCATTTCAAATCGTGGAGCGAAAGTCAACCATTGTTGAGCCCTTGCCGCGGTTTTTTCGAGAAACTCGCAGATAGACGCGCTCAACCCGCTTGCAGCGCGATCAGCTCGCAGAACTTATTGAGATCGATGTTGCCACCTGAAACTATTGCGACAATCGGGCCGTCGCCGGCTTTCCCGGTCAGCGCCGCCGCGACTGGCAACGCGCCGGCCCCTTCTGAGATGACTCGCGCTTTTTCGGCCATCAGCCGCATCGCTCTCTTGGTTTCGTCCAGGCTGACAACGATGTAATCATCCACGACCGGCTTCATTCGTTCCCACATGCGAGGGAACATGCTTTGGCCGCCGGCGCCATCCACAAACGAAGCCTTCCAGTCCTTGAACACCTGCGGAGAACCCTTCTCGAACGAAAGCGCGGCGGGCGCAGCGGTCTCCGGCTCGACGCCAAAGACTTTGACCTCCGGTTTGAGCGCTTTGATTGCGCTGCCTACGCCTGTGATCAGTCCGCCGCCGCCAATGCTGGCGATGACAGCAGCGGTCTCAGGCGCATCTTCGAGAATTTCCAGGCCCATCGTGGCATGACCTGTAATGAAATTGTGATCGTCAAATGGATGGATAAATGTTCCTTCGGCTCCGGGAAACGAGCGCTCCTCAAGCGCTTTCCAGGCGACATCGTATGGCACTGGAATTAATTTGGCGCCGAGCGCCTGCATCCGTTCGATCTTGGATTGTGGCGCCGTCTCGATCACGACGACGCTACATGGCACGCCTGTTTGTTTTGCGGCATAAGCGACGCCTTGTCCTGCGTTACCGGCGCTAATCGTCCAGACGCCGCGTTCGCGCTCGGATTCCGGCAACATTGCCACCGCATTTGCGGCGCCGCGCAGCTTATAAGCATTGATTGGCTGGAGGTTCTCCAGTTTGAGGCGTATATCCGGCTGGTCCGGGCCTGGTTCGAGGCGGACCAGCGGCGTGCGCACGATCATCTTTGCGATTCGCTTGCGCGCTTCTCGTATTTGGGAGAGTTCGATTGAACGAACAGGTTCCAGAAGCCTGGACATTGTCGATCTTGTTCTAATGCGTGAATAAGTTCGCGCCAGCGATATTTCCGAGCGACAAACAATTGAACGCTTTGAAGTGCACGTGTGTCTGAGGATTCACCATGATCAAAACTACTACTACAGCGTTAGTTGCGGCCGCGATGCTCATTTCGTCGAGCGCGTTTGCAGGAGACAAGGCCTGCTGCGTCAAAGGCGTGTCGAATACGGACAAAACGGCGTGTGTTGATTTGGCAACACTGAATCTCACACCCGATCAAAAGGCTAAAATCGAAGCCTGGCAGGCCGAATGTATGCAGGCAGGCTGCACGAAGGAAAGTCGGCAAACGTTCCTGAAGCAAGCCAAAGGAATTCTCTCCGCGGAGCAGTTCGCTCAGCTAAAAGCACAGTGCAAAAGATCCGCGAACGCGAAGAAGACTGAGACCTGATTGCGCTGTCACGTTCGGTCTAACAATTCTCAAACAAGATCGCGCGGGAAGAAATTCCGGCGCGACTTTTGTTTCATTCTGCTGCTGGCAGAGATACAGCACGAATGCATCTCTCGAAAAACTTTACAAAGTTTTTTCCAGAATATCGGCAAGGCGCCAGCCGGCCTTGTGCAATTCTTCCCGAACGACATTTGCCGCCCACGCACGGTAACCAATCTGGTCTGGCTGAGGTTTTTCGTTCGCTTCCCCTGCCGCGACGACACGATCCTTGTCCTGTTGCGGATGCACATTTGTAAATTGCAATCGCTCGTGAGCCTCGCGCGCGATCGGTAAAATTTCGTTCGCCCACGCCTCCGCATAATTCGTGACGTCTATATTCGCCGGCATCCGCCAGCCCGTTGGTTCATGCGTCGCCAATTCACGAATCAGTTGTTTCTTAAGCGGCGTGATCTGCGCCTGAAGTTCACGTTTCCGAACCCTTATGGGCACCCGTGGAAAAAGCGCATTTACGGCGTCATAGTCCCAAAAGGCATGGAAGTTTTTCTTACGTACACCGCGCGTGCGCGGCGGCTCATCACTCAGTTCCAGCGTAAACGTATTTCCGCCTTCGTTGGCTAGGGCTGGTTGGTTCTTGTTCGGATCCGTGACTCGACCCTGCGCATCGAAATACTGCGCGCCGACATGCAGGGGCTGGTGAATGTCGGCGACGTAATGGGCGAGGAGAATCAGCGCAACGGGCTTGGTGATCTTGCGTTCGTTTTGTTCTGGTCGTCGTCCTCGCAGGACTTCCACGCAGTACGGGATCATATGCACGATGTCCCATTTGCTACGGCCGATTGTGCCGTCGCCGTAGTTTTGCGCCGGCATGACTGGCACATCGGTGTAATGAAACCAATGATGTGACGGCGCTGCTGAATGCATGCCGTCCGTCGGTTGATTAGCCCGCCAAAAATCGCGCAACTGCCGATCTATTTTCGGAGACGCGACACGGAACGACTTCGGAGTGTCCACTCCCTTCTTGTCCCAGCCCTTGATCGTGTCGGCGAGTACGGCCGCTTTTTCCAAGGAAAGGCCGCCGATCAGCGCGCGGATCTTCGCTGCAGTGGGCGTGTTCGCCAATCGCTCGTCCGCAATCGCGCCGACAATCTCGTGGCCAAGTAGGGCATAAGCGTGCAGCTGCGCGGCAGGTCCGAATGCAATTGAAATTCCCAGCAGCAAAGCGAAGAGCGAACCGGATTTCATTTTCAGAGTTGGCGACAATACGATCGAATTACCGCCTGCCCGGAAAAGTCCCATGCGTCGATCGCTTTATATCACGAGCAATGTACGCGGATTTTTTCGAGGCGTTGTTGAAGTTTCGAGAAATGCGATCCCGCCCAGTAAATTTGTCTGCAGCCTGTGCAACGGCGAAATTCCTCGTAATAGATTTTTGTGAGCGGCTCGAGCTTTTCAATTACGTCGGCTTTAACAACTTTTTGAAGTGGCGCATTGCAGCGAAGGCAACGGGTGAACGGAGCAATTGAGTCGAAAAGATGAAAGCGGCGGATTACCTCGATTGTTTGGTCGTCCGCATTTTGCGAACGCGGACAATAACCGTTTCGGACAATCGCGTGCATGAGCAGACGCCGATCGCGCGTGAGCAAAGCGCGATCTTCGTGTTCCATCACTCTCAGTAGTTGTCGATCTTGCGCTTGCCGCTCGTAAGCGACATCGAACCCGAGCAAGCGCAGGTTCCGTGCGAGTGTCCCGAGATGGCCATCTGCGACAAATCGCATAATGGAGCGGACTTGTAGTCGCTCTTCCTTAAACAGGAGACATTGCGACTGCACCGGGTAAAGATCGATATTTGCATCTTTCACGATCGGGTGAGAAAAATCGACCGGCTTACTGTTTACAAGAATCAGATCAACTTCGGGATGCGGCACGCCGCACGATTCGATTACGTCTTTGACCGACGTTTTTTCGCCCAGATTGCGCTCGATGACCTCGCTGCGGGTCTTCGATTTGAGAAAAAACGTCAAATCGTCGTGAAACTTCAGCCGAACTCTGAGCGCGCTCACATCAGTCGATGATTCTTGCGTTGGCGTAGGCATACTCAAATGTCGTCCCACGCGGCCGCCCCATGAATCGCCCTGGCCCGAGCGGTTCATCTTCTCCGTAATAACAATCCACCTGCCACCGGCGCAGTCCGCCGCCAGTATCGACAATTTTCCAACGCGTGCTGCCGAAGACTTCCCGCACAGTCGGAGACGACGTCTCAATGATCACACCGCGGCGCAACCCGCTCTGACCCAGCTTTACGGCAGCGGAAAAGCGGGCGACCAGAATGCCACCGCCGCCTGTGGGCTTCGAAGCAAAGCGAAACGAATCCCCCCCGTTGTAGCAAAGATAATCACGCCCATTGACCGGCGTTGTTATCCGGCCAAACCCTTCCTTCTTGACCGAGCGAAGAAAATCGCGCGGATATTTGTGCCCGCGCAACCCAGGCTTCGTTACCGGCGTTGCGTCAAAACCGCGCTCGAAAGTGAATCCCGATTCAATCGGCGTGTAGTAAAGCGTGCACACCACGAAGTATTCGCCGCTGTGTCCTTGAGGCCGCCGCGCCAGCTTCTCATTTTCGTACGCCAGCCGGTGCACGACTTCCGGCCACGGAATATCCGCGCGGAGCTGCGGCGCCAAGATCGACAGTAAACTCACGGTCACAACGCATGCGGCTGCGCATCGTTTGCGCGAAAAGAAATTCCAGTTGGCCAATACTGGGCAGTGTGCGACGTTTAATGTTCGATAAAAAGACGATATGAAGACGCTCAGCATCACGGAAGCACGCGCAAATTTATCCGCGGTTCTCGAACGCGCAAAGAAAGGCGAAGATATCGGCATTCTTTCGGGAAATAAAATCATTCAGCTCAAACCTGTTGAAGTTGTTTCCTGGGAGGATAGCTACCTTTATCAAGAGTACGGAATGGGCCCGGAAGAGTGGGAGCGCTTCAAAAAGCGAATCGAGTCCCGGCGCCAAGCAAAAAGATATCCGGTTTTCAAAGGCAAATTCGATTCGAACAGATTTGCATGAAGGATGTTCGGATCGAGCCTGCTCTGCTGAAAGAGATTCGCAGGCAACCTGTGGCGGAGCGAAGGGCGATCGGGCGACGGATCGGGGAAATTCAGCGCGTGATCGGATGGCCACATTTACATAAGGGCGTGGGGCTGCGAAAACTTCGCGACGAATATTTTGAGGCGCGGACCAGCCTGAAGGAACGCCTGATTTTTGAGAATGCCCCGGAGGCGCTTGTCTTTGAATTCATGGGCAACCATGATGAAGTAAAACGATTTTTAAAGGGCGGCTAATACAACGGTTAATTATTCCTCGCCGAAAAAGGTCTCGCCCGGTCCACCGATTAGGACTTCGATGGGAAGTTTTTTCCATTCGTATTCATATGGGGGTTGCTTCCATTGAAATTGCTCAGGGTAATTTTTGCGAATGCATTTGATGATTTCTACTCCGGTCAGAAACGGTCGGAAGTTTTCGCGATCGACCACGTGCAATTGAGCGCCGCCGCAAAGCTCTCCCGGAAATTTGTGAAAAGTCGGCTGAAAATAATCCTCGCGAAAGAAGACGCCCGGAAGCTTCAAATCGTTGAGCTCGCGACAGAGCCTTTCCGTTTCGATGAATGGCGCCCCAAAGATTTCGAATGGCCGGGTCGTGCCGCGACCTTCCGACATGTTCGTGCCTTCTAATAAACACATTCCAGGATACACGGTTGCCGTGTCGAGCGCCGGCATGTTGGGGGAGGGCATGACCCAGGGCAGACCTGTCTCATCGAACCACATCGCGCGCGCCCAATTTCTCATTGGCAGGACTGATAACCGACAATTTGGGAATGCTTCGTCTCGAAATTGTTGCGCCAGTTCGCCAATCGTTTTTCCGTGGCGAACTGAAATCGGATGCAGACCGACAAATGATTTGTAATCTGGGTCGAGGATCGGTCCTTCTGTAATTACGCCAGTAATTGGATTTGGCCGGTCAAGCACAACAACTGCGACGCCAGCTTTTTCGCAGGCGCGCACGCAGAGGTAAACCGTCCAGATGAAAGTGTAATACCGCGCGCCAATATCCTGAAGATCGACAAGCAGAACATCCAGACCCTCCAACATTTCCGCAGTCGGTTCGCGATGTTCGCCGTAAAGACTGTGAACCGGAATGTGAAGCCGCGGGTGCCGGTAACTTTTCCATTCCACCATGTTGTCCTGAGTCTGACCGAGGAATCCGTGTTGCGGACCAAAAAACGCAGCGAGCCGGAATAGATCGCCATTGTGCCGCTCAAGAATTCGCGACGCATGCTCAAGCTTTGCCGAAACCGATGCCGGATGAAGCAGCGCGCCGATTCGGGCGCCGCGAAACTCTTTCGGCCAAAGTTCGTGCAGATGATCGAGTGGTAGTTCAACGGGCATGCGCGAAATTTGTGCGAAGGCTTTGTAGCGGCGTTTGTGTCAAACGCCGAACCTAAAGTAGGCGCTTGGCACAAGCGCCTCTACAACTTTCTGCGCAGGGCAAGGATTGCCAGCATTGCCATCGCAGTCACAGCCGCGCAGAGCTTCGTGAACAGGTCGCCATGGCGCGTGTAAAAAGTTAGCTCGTCCGCGATCGGCACCTTGATCTCGCCCGTGAGGACGCCTTCGGTGAACGTGCTGCCGGTCTCATCCTGCAACATTTGTGTGACGCGTCCGAATTCGTTTACAAAACAGGTGACTCCCGTATTGGCTGCTCGAACCATTGGCCGGCGTGTCTCAACGCAGCGAAAAATCGCATTTGCCAGATGCTGACGCGAACCGCCCGAGCGCAAAAACCATGCGTCGTTCGTTACATCCACGAGCAGATTCGCGCCTTTGAGGACGAATTGGCGCACCAGATCTCCAACCGTGTCTTCAAAACAAATCAGCGGCGCGACGCGGACATCATTATTGGTAAGGCGAAATACGGTGTGATCCCTGCCGAGATCGAAATCGCCGGGCACCCATTTGCTTGCGACAGCGGCGAAAAGGGGAAACGAATGCCGCAAGGGAATATATTCGCCAAATGGCACGAGATGCATTTTGCGATAAATTTGCATCTGTTGCGTGGCGCCCGAAACCAAGAGTGCCGCGTTATAATCATGTCCATCGTCCGCATCGAGCGTGCCGAGCAGCAGATCGGTTTTCGATGACGCAGAAAACTTCGCAACGAAGTCGCCGCTTTCTGTGTTCAGATCGCGAACCGGGTCGGGCATCGAGCTCTCCGGCCAGACGAGCAAGTCCGGTGGGGCACTGGACCGAAGCGCGATTTCACTCAATCGCGCAAAGCGCTGGAAAATCTGAGCGCTGAATTGAGGATCAAACTTTTCGTGTTGCGGAACGTCCGTCTGCACGGCCGCGACGCGAAGAGTTTTTGCGGGCGGCCGATTCTGGGCGCTATAGAGTCCAAATGCCAAAAGCCCGACAATCCCGGCCAATGTCAGTGTGAGGTCGAAATGCGGCCGCACCTGGTGTGTTTGCGCTTCCCGAAACAAACGAAGTGGAGTGGTCACCGCAATGACGTTCGCGAATGCAATGACGAACGATAATCCGGTCACACCGCTGAACTCCGCGATCTGAATAAGAGGCCAGTTTCCATGGAGCGCGACGCCAAGCCCATTCCAGCCGAAACCACTGAACAACCATCCGCGAACCCATTCGTGCGCGACCCACGCCACCGCGGCCAGAAACGCGGTCTGCAAATTTCGCCATGACCCTAAGAAGTCACCCGGCGTTATCAGGCCAATGAACCAACTCCAAAAGGCGAAGTTAAGCCCGAGATAAATCGAGAGCAGCAACGACAATCCGCGGAGCCAGAAATTTTCATATAACACTCCCAGCGAACCGAACCAGCTGAACGTTGCGGTAAAAAAAACAATTCCGGCCACGTAGCCGAGCACCAGATTGCGCAACCATCGTCGCTTTGAATTTCGTCCGGAAAACCAAACGGCCCCGATCAGTGGCGTTAAAGCAATCCAGCAGAGCCAGCTTTGGTCGAACGGCGGAAAGCAGGCCGTACAAAGAAGTCCGGTGGAGATTGCTGCCAGCCAGGGCCAGAACCGCAGCGCTTGGACGACAAATGGTTTCATAATTGTCCAACGCAGCGATGATTAATTCTCCCTCGCAGATGTTGAGAAAGTTTCTCGCCTCTCCCTTTCACAAGGGAGAGGGTAGGGTGAGGGTTTCATCCATTATCAGTTTTTGAAATCGTTTTTCGGCCTGCATTATCCGCGCAGGCGCGACTGAGCGTCTGTCTGCAACCAATCCCAGAGACGATTGAGTTTGTCTCCGACTTCCGTTTTGATCTGATCGAGTTCGGCGGAATCGAATTTCCTGTTTTCCGGGCGGCACTGCGCAAAGAGGTAGTATTTAATCTTTGGCTCGGTTCCCGAAGGCCGCACCGCAATCCGCGTTCCGTCTTCCAATTTGAAAATCGACATCTTTTCTTTCGGGACATCGTCGCCTTCGACGTCCTTGATTTCATCGGTTTCGAAATTCCTGATGCTTTCCACTTTCGACCCAAGCACTTCTGAAAAAGGGTCGGTCGCGTATGATTTGACCAGGCGTGCAATTTTGTTCGCGCCTTCCGCTCCTTCGAAGACGAGCGAAGCGTTTTTCTCCGCGAAGTACCCAAGCATTGCATAAATGTCGTCGAGCAATTGATCGACTGTTTGGCCGCGCGACTTCGCGTAGGCGGCCACTTCACAAAACATGATCACGGCGCCATTGCCGTCCTTGTCTCGGACGAAATCGGCACCGCTATAACCGTAGCTCTCTTCGCCGCCGAACACGTAAAATGAAGAATGTTCGAGACGAAGTCGCCGTGTCTCTTCTTCCGTAAGGTCCGCATAATTTTGTCGCAGCTCTTCGGGAATTGCGCGTTCGTATTTGCCCAGCTTCGCGCCGATGTATTTGAAGCCGGTCAATGTTTCGACGCAGCGCAGACCGTAATGGTCCGCTATCGTCTTTTGCAGATCGGTTGTGACGAATGTCTTAATGATCACTGCGCGGGACGCATTTTCTTTATTCAGCGCTCCCTTATCGAACAGCGTCTTCGTCCGGTACCAGGCAAGCAGCGAACCGATTTGGTTCCCGGTCAGCAATTTCAGTTTGCCGTCCTTTGCCCGAACGGCTGCGCCCATGCGATCGCAGTCTGGATCGGTGGCGACCACAAGATCGGCATCTTCCGTTTGCGCGAGATCGATCGCAATAGTTAACGCCTCCGCATTTTCCGGGTTCGGCGATTTGACCGTTGGAAATCGTCCGTCGAAACGGTCTTGCTCCGGCACGACCTGGAAATTGAACCCGAGCCGCTTCAGCATCGGCTTTATGATTACGGTGCCAGTCCCATGGAGCGGAGTGTAAATAATATGCAGCGATTTCGCCTCGCGAATAATCTTTGGATCGAGAATCAAAGTGTCGAGCCGTTGCATGTACGCCTCATCAATTTTTTTGCCGATGGTCGTCACTTTGCCTTGTTCGGTGCCTGGTAGCGGCGTGAAGGTTTCGCTCGTGATCGCGTTTACTTTTGCAATGATCCTGCTCGCATGCGGCTCGATGACCTGCGCGCCGTCACTGAAATAAACTTTGTAACCGTTGTCGTGCGGCGGATTGTGGCTGGCGGTGATCACGACGCCAGCATTTGCTTTCAGATAGCGAACAGCAAACGAGAGTTCCGGCACCGAACGAGGTCCATCAAATACGAATGCGTCGCAACCATTCTCCGACGCAACTTTCGCAGCGAGACTGGCGAATTCCTTTGAGAAAAAGCGCGGGTCATACGCGATCACGATTTTCGGTTCTTCGCTGGTGGGGCGAGACTCTGTCGAGCCGACGAAATCGCGCAGATAGGCAACCAATCCTCGCGTTGCACGACTGATGTTAAAGAAATTCATTGCATTTGTGCCAATACAGGGGAATTCAGGCCGTTGATCTTCGCGCGAATTGCCCCGCTCCCCTTTTGTCACAATTCTTCCAATTGTGCGTCCGCGAATACCGCCTGTTCCAAAGGCGAGCGTCTGGTAAAAGCGATCGTTTAATTCCGACCATTCATTGGAGTCGACGAGTTCCTCGACTGCACGCAAACAAAGGTCCGGCGGCGCTCCTGCCAGCAGCGTGCGAATATTCGCCGCCGCCGATTCCATCAATTGCCCGTCCGCAACTGCGCGTTCGATTTTCGAATTCAACTTTCCAATGTTGGCCGACATCGCTGCCAACTGTTCCGCCATCGATGCGCTTTGCAAGCGCTCCGCTTGCCGGGAGATGGGGCAACCGAAGCGGTCGCTCTACAATCTAGTTCTCAGTCACGACCGATCGGTACACGAGTATTGCCGCGGCAATATCTTCTACGGCCATGCCGAGCGATTTGAAGATCGTCGTTTCACTTGCGCGCGACGGAACTTTGCCGGCGAGCGCTTCGCCGAGTTCGGCGTGAATTGCTGCTCCAGAAAGAATGATGTCGCCGGATTCTTTCATGGCGCCTTCGCGTGAATCAACGAATACGACATTTGCCATTGCATCGTCGTCCAGTTCGCGCCAGTCCGGGCGGCACGCGCCAACTGCGTTTACGTGACATCCAGGCTTTAACCACGCGCCACGCAAGATCGACGTTTTCGAATTCGTCGCAGTAACTACGACATCCGCTTCGCGTACTGCTTCTTCTCCCGACATCGCTTTGGCGCCGATTTCCCTGGCGAATCGCTCGGCATGTTCACGCGTAGGACTCCAGATATGAATCTCATTGAAATCCCGAACGAGTCGCAACGCTTCCGCGTGACTGCGCGCCTGCACGCCACTGCCGAGAATTGCGAGAATTTTCACGTCCGGCGATGCGAGAAGTTTCGTCGCAGCCGCTGAGACTGCCGCCGTCCTCATTTCCGTAATTAATCGTCCATCCATTACTGCAAGCGGCCTGCCCGTTCCCGGATCGACAAGCAAGATGGTCGCCATGTGTGTTGGGATTCCACGCTGCGCATTGGACGGATAGAACGTCACGGCTTTCAGGCCGAGTCCATCTGGAGTCAACGCCGGCATCAGACCCAGGAATCCGCCAGGAGGATCGACATTAATGACCGAGCGCACCGGTTGCGTCACTTTGCCCGCTGAGAAATCGATCAACGCCTTCTCCATCGCCGGGATCAATTCCTCCATCCGCAAATGCTTCCGCACTTGTTCCTCGTCGAGAAAAAGCGGCCGATTAGTTTTCATTGAACGTTGAAAGCCAGGCGTTGAATGTCTGGTAGTCGTTTTAACCACGGATTACACCGATAACACGGATGAAAGCAACAATCGCGCCCTGCATGGGTGGGTTTTCCTTATCCGTGCCATCCGTGTAATCCGTGGTTTCTTATGCGGCGGCAATGAATATTTCTGAGAACTTGCAAACCCGCTGCGTAATCGTAGGCGGCGGACCGGCCGGAATGATGGCTGGTTATTTGATTGCGCGGGCAGGTGTGCAGGTAGCAGTGCTGGAAAAGCACGCCGACTTCAATCGCGA
>WNGE01016987.1_pt1 | contig 13747 bp, 16 predicted proteins | sample 5400651 | NCBI WGS metagenome assembly WNGE01 (sample SAMN13153370, study PRJNA577476) | soil metagenome | isolation source: 60 cm soil or saprolite under grassland replicate 2 | place: USA:California | collected 2016-06-15 | reverse complement strand
GCCAGCTGCACGACAGCGGTCATAGCGCGCATCTCCATATCCATCGATTCTGGTAGCATCCAAGCGGGCTGATGATGATGCCGCATCACCTGCTGGAAGCCGTGTGGCAGTTCGTTGCGACCCGCCCAGATTTCACCCAGAGTCACATGATTCATTCCCACAGCCAAAGTCTCAGCCTCAGAGAGTGGAATGCTCTTAGCTGAGGCTGCTGTGATGGCGGTGTAAAAACCCTCTCTCGAACAACGATACATTAGCAGTCTTCCCATATCGTGGAGAAATCCTGCAGCAAAGGCTTGGTGCGGCGAGACGTGGTCAACTTGTGTAGCAATCCGCGCCGCCACGGCTGCGCAACCGATGGCATGCTCCCAAAGCTCGCGCAAAGTTATCGGGGCGTCATCGGGATCGGAACCATCCGTTTTGCCCGGGAAAGACTGCAAAGGGAAAGTGGTTAACCCCAGAGCCAAAGACTTGAATGCATCCAAACCCATCATGGTTATGGCATGGGCCACGGTTACTAATCTTTGCGGTTGGCCGGCGGCAAAATTGGCGACCTTAAGCACACGGGCTGCCAGCAAGGCATCCGTATTGATTACATCCGCCAGACTTTGAACCGGCGCTCTCTCGTTCCTTAAGACTTCGAGAATACGCACCACAACCGGAGCTGGAGCAAGACTCGCGACCCGTTCGCAGATTTCATCATGTAAAGTGAGTCGTTGAGGCATACATCTTGTTGATTCGGCCACAGCGTCTAAGCCTTTAATATTGGCTAAAGGTTGCCCTGTTTGAACGATTCAAACAGCATAGGAAATTATTCCAGGGCGCTTCTGCCCTCCGGCTAACGGTAGAAAAACCCAAGTGTCCACCGTCATTGGATATGTGATCGTCTTCGGAGCAGTTACTGGCGGGTTCGTTCTCGAAGGGGGCCCATATAACCTGGATTAAAATGGTCGGGTTCCAGGTGAATCGGCAGGCAGAATTGAGAATACCATTCAGCGAAGTTAGCGCCAGTATAACTCTTACGGCTCATACTTTTCGGTTGTAGGTCTCCTCTTAGGGCTTCATACTAGTGTTTTATGCGCGAACACTGGTCCGCGATGCCTTCCCTACCTACATGCACGCCCCTTCATTCGCGCCGGGTCGTCGCTATAAGTCTTAAAGTGCGAAGCGTCGCTCGTTCCCGAGGGGTTTCTTGCGGGGCCGGTCGCACTCGTTTCGCAAACCAGCGAGTTAATGAGGAAGAGGACGACTACTTCACAGAGTTGCTACTCGATGTACTCGGCGAGGACTTCGTCAAGGCCCGGCCAGTCTACTACAAGCTGGACGATAGCCTGCATTTAAAGCTCGACTCTAACCGATGCACAGAAGGCGATTGTTGATGGAACAAAACGAGGAGGGAACTTACTTTCAGACCTGACAGAGTACTTCCTGCCGGGATCGGAACCTCGGCCCTTCCTGTTCTCTTCTCCCGGTTGCAACTGCCCGTTGAGCAGCGCTTCTTGAAGCGAGAGCTCCGCACGGCGCATCCGATCCTCGTCCAACTAAAGCGACTCCATGGCTTTTCCAAACTAACTCAACGGCTGAGACAATCGTAGACTCGGATGATGGGATTGCAAGGCAGAATTCCACAAAGGCGCGGCCGAATTGCGTTTCGCGCTCTCCCTGGGGGGCTCGCTATTCATTGATTCCATTACCCCTCTCACTTCAGCCCTCCTAGCCCGCCTGCGATTCTTGAGGAGGATTCGATGCGCAGCCGTTGCCGGCTATGCCGCGCACCGAGCAGGAGGGCTAAAGTCAAAGGAGCAAGGATGACCGACATTAGGACCATAGATATCTCGGACCGGGACTAAGAAAGGATCCGTTCATAATCTTGCCAATGTCTTGATATTGTCCAATGGCCGTAAAAAATTTCTGTCCCGCAGCACCGCTCTCGCACGCTTTTCTGAGCGCCGGCATTTGTGATTTCAAATGCATTCAAAATGATAGTCGTGCCGAAAAAATTCGAGCAAGCCATATGCCAGCAGCGAGGGTGTCACTAAAATGACAGGTTGCCGACTTTCACCGCATCCACAGGCGCAAGCCCAGTTGGGCTCGGTTGCTCGTACCCCGACTCCGTCAGAGGCGTGCCATCTGCCGTTACGTTATTGACGACTGCCGAAGGCAAAGAAGCGTGGCGCATGGACTGGAGCATCCCCTTTTTGCGCAGGCGCTCGATAAAGGTCGTACGATTTAGGTTGAGTAGCTCCGCTGCCAATGTTTTATTTCCTCGCGAGCGCTCAAGGGCCTGCCGTATAAAGCCGTTCTCAATCTTCTCCCGGACGCCATCGAGATCCACTCCTTCGCTGGGCAAAGAAACCTGCGCCATCGTTTGGTGTTGAGGCGTCGAATTATGGACGACGTAGTCGGGAAGATCCGTGGGCCGGACGATACCCTCCTCGTTCAGCACCACGAGGCGCTCAACGAGATTCTCCACCTCTCTGACGTTTCCTGGCCAGCTGTATCTCCCCATGATTGCCATGGCATCCCCATCCACTTGAATAGCCGTTTTCCCTCTCCTACGCGCGTGAAGGGCCAAGAAATGACCAACAAGAAGCGCTATGTCCGAGTCGCGCTCACGCAAAGGTGGAAGTTCCAATGGAAGAACGTTCAAGCGATAAAAGAGATCCTCTCGAAATTTTCTCTCCCGCACCGCATCCCGAAGATCTTTATTGGTCGCTGCGACGACTCGAACATCGACTTGCACGGGACTGTCGCTACCGACAGGTTCAAATTGCCGCTCTTGAAGTACCCGCAGTAGCTTTACCTGCAGTTTCGCGCTCATCTCGGCGATCTCATCGAGAAAAAGGGTTCCGCCATGGGCGAATTGGAAACGACCCTGGCGCGCATTCACTGCACCGGTGAAAGCGCCACGCACGTGACCAAACAACTCGCTTTCCAAAAGTTCCTCTGGGATCGCGCCGCAATTGACTGGCACGAAACATCCATTTTGCCGCGGGCTCAGCTCGTGGATTGCACGCGCCGCCAGCTCCTTTCCGGTACCGCTTTCACCCGTGATCAAGACAGTGGAGTTACTATTCGCCAATCTGGCGATCAGCGCCCGTACGATGCGCATCCTCGCGCTATTCCCGACTAAGGGGTTGCTGAGTGCATTATTTAATTGGGACACTTCGGACTGTTGAGTGATCTCCAGCTGCATCGTCTCTCCTTTTCCGATGGGATGACAATTATTTGAACGGGCAGTGTCTCGAGCAAACCCAATGCCACATCGTTTTCGATCTTCTTGATCTGGCCTAAGCCGCGGAAAGAACGAAAGAATCTTACGAATAGTAACGGTAGAGAGAAAAATATTCTCGCTGGCGAAAAATTAACACTCCGCCGTCAGCTGTTAAAAATTTGGCGCGCCACTGTTTCTGAAACTCATAGCATGATTGCAAAAACTCCACGCTTAACTTAAACTTAGCTTCTTAAGTAGACCAATTTTGAACAATTTAGGTGTTCGCAAAATCAAACCATCCCTCCGCGCCTGATCCCCGAAATGGCCAAAATCCCGCTCTGTAACGAAGCCTTATGGAGGTCATAGACACCAAATTTTCCATGCTATCCTCTTCTTCGGCCATGCTCGGCGAGCACCCCTCGATCAAAAAGATTTATGAGATTATTCAACGGGTAGCAGCCACTGACGTAACCGTCCTCATTACCGGTGAAAGTGGCACTGGCAAGGAATTAGTGGCGCGGGCGATTCACAACGTTAGCCTCAGGGCTGATCGCCCATTTGTTCCTGTAAATTGCGCCGCCATTCCGGAAAACCTGCTCGAGAGCGAGCTCTTTGGCCACGCCCGGGGCGCCTTTACGGGCGCGCACTCCTCCCGTGCCGGGCTCTTCCAACTCGCCAACCACGGAACGATTCTGCTCGACGAGGTCGGCGAGCTGCCGCTTCCTTTACAAGCAAAACTTCTGCGCGTACTACAAGACGGAAGAGTAAGACCCATCGGGACGGATCATCCTGTCGAGGTTCAGGTACGAGTCATTGCTTCGACCAACAAAGACCTGGCTCACCAAGTGGAAAAAGGTTCCTTCCGTGAGGATCTTTTTTTTCGGCTTCAAGTTATTCCGCTCCATCTACCACCGCTTCGGGCTCGGCGTTCCGATATTCCACTTCTCGTGAATCATTTCCTCGATAGGTCAACCCGAAAACATGGCGTCTCAGTGAGTATCAGCAGAGAGGCAATGATTTATCTTTGGGAATACGACTGGCCCGGGAATATCCGAGAGTTGGAGAACCTCATCGAACGGCTAGTCCTCCTAAGTGATAATGGCGTCACCGATCTCAAGGACTTGCCACCAAACATTCGCTCTTATGTTTCAGATAAGAAATGTCCTCAACCTACCTTGGGGAGCGGTCAGATCGATCTGCGCGACGCGACACAGCAGCTTCAGTATCGATTGATGGAAGAAGCATTGCGCCTTAGCAACGGTAACAAGAGCGCGGCCGCCAGAATGCTAGGATTGAAACGCACGACACTGGTCGCGAAACTCCGACGAAAACCGAGATTCCACGGTGAACCCTTCACGCTAGCTTCAGAGCCGGAACAGCCTTTATCGGTGTTCCTGGCAGCTTCCGATGCCGGTAAAAATAGGTAGATGTTCGGAATGACTAGAGAAAAATAATGAGTGCAGCGGATCCGATAGCACAGCAGGGACTGGAGACCACAATCCTAGTCGTCGACGACAACAAGGGAGTTTTGGAGTTCCTTCTGCTGCTGCTTTCCAAACACGGGCTGTCCGTAATCGGTGCGTCGAGTGGTAGCAAATGTCTGGATATCGTCAAGAGCCAGCCCGTTGACCTCATCATTTTAGATGTGATGATGCCTTTGATGGACGGACTTGAGGTCTGCCAGGAGCTCAAAAAGATTGCTCCTGCGATCCCAATTATTTTGCTCACGGCTAGAGACGATATGACAACCCGGGCTGCGGCCATGGATCTCGGGGTCAGCGAATTTGTCGCCAAACCCGTCAATAACCAGGACCTACTCAATCGGGTCCGGATGCAGCTGCGAAATTTGGAATGGGATAAGACAGCGAACCAAGCATTCTCCAAAATCGAAAAATCCTGCCTAGGTGCCGTTTCAAAAAAGTGATAGAAATCTTCTTACGGATCTCAATTCTCCGGAGCACCACTTTGCCATGTCCTCCCTGGCATGGGCGACGCAGAGCGATGGACCCAGCGTTCCGCAATTACTGAGTTTAGATACGAATTTAGTCGCGGACCGCGAGAGCGCCTCCGTCCACTGGCAGATCGACAGCGTAGATAAAGTCGGCCTCATCCGATGCGAGAAAAACCGCCGCCTTCGCGATGTCCATCGGTACTCCTCGCCGCCCGGCAAGGTTTCTGACGACACGGTTTTCCGGGGCTGCTTCCTGACCGACCGGCGAGCCGATGCGGTTGGGAGAGATTGAGTTGACGCGGATACCCTCGGGCGCCAACTGAACGGCCATAGAGCGAGTCAGATTCAAAACTCCAGCTTTGGCTGTCGTATACGCAGTTGCCTCTTTACGACCCCAATGGCCAGAGGTGGATGCAATGTTAATGATCTTGCCTCTTCGCTTTTGATCGATCATGGCTTGCGCTGCTGATCGGGTGCAGTACCAGACGCTTCGAAGGCACACATTCATCGTCCGATCCCATTCTTCTTCGGTGATATCAAAGATTGTCTTATGATCCGTCCAGGCTGCATTGTTCACCAAGATATCGACGCCCCCGAACTCTTCCACCACTAGCTGAACCATGTTCGCCACCGAGCCTGCCGAGGACACATCGCAGACAATGGAAATTGCCTTTCCTGGCTGAGCGGTGTTGATCTCACCTGCCACGCGACTACCTCTGCCAGGGTCTAGATCGACCACCGCAACTTTGGCTCCTTCCTGGACAAAAAGCTTGCAAATATCCTCTCCGATATTGCGTCCTGCGCCAGTGACAATCGCAACTTGATCTTTGAGCCGCATATCTTCCTCCATAATAATTTTGTTTCGTTTGATAGTGATAGGAGCAGCCATCCTAGTATTCTACCCCGAATGACGCGTGAAGCAGTCGTCGCTTACTAGGAAGTTAAAAACGGAGACTTGCAGACTGCGTTACAAGCTGACCTTTTCAGTGTAAAGGTCCTTAAGAAATTTGCTTCCTTTAAGCTCTTCGAGGAAGCGCGGCTCAGTGATATCGGTGGGCTTTAGCGACTTCGTACGCTGATCCGCGACAGCTCCGACGTCCACGAGAGCCTGGATCGCTTCAACGGTCAGCTCCGGAAGCGGTCGGAGCTGGGCTGCAAAGCTATCGTACATAGCATCTACGGTTACCGATTGATTGCCAGGAAAATATTTCTTGAGGATGGCGAGACTATCGTCGCGTTTAGTTACAAAATGATGGATTGCGGCGGCGTAGCCCTTCATGAAGCGCCGTACGGTATCCTCTTCTCTCCTAATGAATGAGCGGGTCGTCATGATCAGATCCGTCACCACGGGAACGGGCCTTACTTCCAATATCTTAATGCCCAGTTTTTGTGCCTCAGCAGCGACGTCGGGACTCAAAGGCGCACCCTGGACAAGGTTCTTCGAAATTGCCAGCGCTCTCGATGGCGAAAGGCCTGCCGCAACGACCTCAACATCTTTGGCAGGGTCTAGGCCAGCGCGTCTCTGATATAGAGGAATTTACGCCCATGGCAGAATGGTCGAAGCTGACGTGAGCACCGATCAAACGGATATCTGCTGCGGCGGCAACGGGTTGGAGGATCGCCAGCGGATTACCAAAACCAATGAGAAGATCGACTCCCAGCAAAGACTGGACCCCTGCCGAGAGCGTGTCTCGGATCGGGAGCTCTTCAATATCTACGTCATGCTTTTTGAAAAGACCGGAATCCACGCCCACATAGGCCACCGCGGTTCCGATTTCCCAGCCCGAGTAGGCCAACCTGAGTTTCTTTGATTTATCCGCGGCAGCGGAGAGACTGGGACTCAATATGAGTCCCAGAATAGCTAAAAAAGCGATGGCGTTAAGCAGAACTGTTGACTGTGAGATTCTCATAAATTCTTTATAACCCACATTCCCCTCCGCGCCAAGCGCAAAATAGCCTCCCGTTGGGAGCGATTCAACTGATCGAGATGAAAGGCCGTTCGTAGCCCTATGCAAACTCAACCGTTACAGTGGATCTAATCTCGCCAACGAATCGAGCTTGGCGCCGTTTAGCCGAGCGTCGATTTGCAACGTCCGAGGATTTCGTCTAACATCAATTTGCTTTCACTCCGTTCCAATTCCACCCAACCGTTAGGAGGATCGAGTCAATGGCAACGATGATTACCAACGATTGCATTAATTGCGGCGCCTGTGAACCCGAGTGTCCCAACAATGCGATCTCGCAAGGGGAAACGATCTTTGTCATCGATCCAATGCTATGCACGGAATGCGTTGGTTTTCACGACTACGAGGCATGCGCCGCGGTCTGTCCGGTGGACTGCTGCGTAACTGATCCAAACAATATCGAGACGGAAGAGGCATTGATTGAACGTGCCCGGGCGTTACATCCGGATACACAATTCGACGACAACTTTGAGTCCCGATTCCGAAAGGGCCAAGGCAAGTCAGCAGCTGGAGGAGCAAAGAACGATCTTCCGGCCAGAGCTGCATCTACGGCCGGTAACACAGGACCCGAAGTTACAAGCGCAACCATGCCAGCAAGTAATGCGTCTGTGTCGGCCTATGCGGAGCCCGAAGTTAATTTTGTCCCTCTACCTGACATCGACTCCTGGGACATTCCGGTTCGCTGCTTTAAGTGCAACCAGCCGCATGTCGAACCTGTGCGGAACTTCATGATCGGCAACGTCATCTTCTGTCCACACTGCAACAAGTCCATGGTGGTGCGCGACAATTTGAACTTTCATGTCCGAACCCTGCTGAAGGATTCCTACGACAAATGGCAAAACGAAAAAAACGAATTCCAGACGAAACGCGAACGGGAGGTTACGGAGTTTGTCGAAGACCGGGCCAAGGAAGCAGAGGCCTTCGAGGCTCACCAGCAACGGGAACTGCAAAAGATTCGTCAGCAACTCGACGCCATGGGTGAGACTTATGACGCGCCGGGTAAACCAATCAAAAAAGGATCGCGCTTCGGATGGGGCTGAACTTTTTTTCTCATGCTCAACTCCTGGCTTCACCTTATAGCTCTTGTCGTATATTTGGGAGCCGTTGTCGGTCTCTGGATAATATTGCTCCCGGCGAACTCGACTCTTGAGAATCACAAGGACAAAGTCCAATTTCTCGGCTGCGCCCTTAAGCTTTACAACCCCATACAAATTGGCGCTTTAGGCGTTCTTCTTTTCACCGGCGCTTTCCAACTCACGGACCTCAAGGCCGCGTATCGCGAGCTGTTTGTCAAACAACTGGGCTATAACCTGGGCATAAAGCTATTCGTTGCATTCTTCCTCGTGCTTTTTAGTGTCTACCAGTCCATGGGGATAGCGCACCGATTCGTGAAACGACATGAAGGCGGGGATACGATCACATCTCAAGAATTCGGCTCAATCATCCGAAAACTTAAAAGCTCGAACGGGCTCATTTTAATCCTTGCCTTGATCACGTTATGGTTTGGACTGCGACTCCGCTCCTAGTCTCAACACGCGGTTAAAGGATCTTTGCTCAGGTCCCGTATATAGAAGGAGAATTCCAATGGCTTTCGTAGAACTCAGAATCATTTATCGTTCGAACTCCCACGCGCCGCTTTGGATCGTGGCGGAAAAATCCGGGGTCTGGGAGAAGAACAGTCTCGCGGTTAATACATCGCCTCAACTGGTACGTGAGAAAGCGGTGGAAGCTTTAAGGAATGGCCATGTCGATCTTATCTCTGGAAACCATCATAACCTCTATGTGAGAAACGCCAAGGGTGAGGATTTCGTGCACCTAGCTCAAGCAGGTAACAATTGGACGGAAAACCGGCTAGTGGTGGCTCATGGCATCCGCTCAGTCATCGATCTCAAAGGCAAGAAAGTAGCGGTCGACAAGCTAACCTCTCACGCCGGGCTGAATGTCTGGCTATTCTTACGCCAGGAGGGACTCGACGTGGACCGCGGCGATGTAGACCTTGTGGAATTGCGTGGGCCGGCGGAGGAACGTTGGAAGCGCGTGTTGAGTGGCGAATTCGCGGGAACCTTCGTCACCCTTCCCCACGACACTCGTGCAGAAAGAGCTGGAGCCCACGTGATCCGCGTGCGCGCCATGCCCATGATACGCGGCGTGACACTGACCACAACCATGAGCTTCGTGAAAAACCATGAAGCGAAGATCCGGCTTCTAATTCGGGGGTTCGTGGATGCAATCCATTTCTTTATCACGCGCAAGCAAGAAACTCTGGAGATCCTCAAAGAGCATGCGAGCCCGATTTTGCATCTACAGTCGGATGAAGAAGTAGAGACGCTCTACGAGGAATGGGCCCAGTCATTGGAACGCAAACCTTACCCTGCCATCGAAGCCATCGCCAATGTTTTCCGGCTTGCGGTCAGGCGTAACCCGGAGATCGCGAGCTTTAATCCATTGGCGCTATGGGACAGTCACTACGTTCGCGAATTGGACGATAGCGGATATATCGATCAACTCTACCGATAAAAAAAGGCGGGGTTAAAAAACCCCGCCTTTTTGTCTATGTCACGAGTAACTTTTGCGCATCCTATCGTGGACTCTGGCTCAGTCTTTCTCCACCCTGCTCAGACGCGCGCGGCTCGGCTTGTGATGACGGCGCGGCAGCGGTACTCGGGGCAGAAGTAATCCCATCACGGTAAACCAGAATCTCGACCCGACGGTTTTTAGCACGGCCTTGGCTGGAGCTATTATCCTGCAAAGGAGCGCTTTCACCGTAGGACACAGAGACCACTTTTAGTGGGTCAATCTTCTTCTGGGTGATCAAATACCGGCTCACTGCATCGGCTCTTTTCTTGCCGAGCTCATAGTTAACGTTCTCGGAACCTACGTTGTCCGTATGTCCGGCAACGAGAAAAATCGTGTCCGCCCCGGCAGCGTCTCCTTTGAGATCGCTGAGAAACCCGTCGATCTCTTTCTGCACCTGAGCCGGGAGATTTGCCGAATTAAAAGCAAAGTTGGCTCCTTCTTTCATATCGATGACAAAACGGCGCTCCAACCTCAAGTTGGCCAGCGTATTGAGAGCCTTGTCGGTTTTCGTATCCACCTGGCCTAGTCGGCCATCGAACTGACCCAGTCGACCTTCGAACTGACCGAGCTTGCTTTCGATTCCGTTCGTCCGGTTGTTGAGAGTTCCGATCTGACTCTCGAATTTTTGCTCATTCGTCGACACTCGATTGGACAGAGGATCCATTTGCTCTTTCACCCAATCACGCGTTGCGATGCAACCCTGCGCCAGCAGAAGCGACCCTAACGCGCCTGCTGCGACAAAATACCTAGTCCCCGTCTGGGAGTAAATTTTCATAAACCGTTCTCCTCCTTTATTGGCCTTTTATTATATGCTGTCCTTATTCTCATATAAGTGAAGGGAAAACCTTCATGGTTGCCGCCATCTCGGCACTCCTAGCGTCTGCCGCTTCTTTGCCTCCTGCCTTAGACTGCTTCTTTCCAAACAAATCTCTTTTGATCAGACCATCCGTAACTATATGACCCTGGCTTCGTCTTCTCATCTGCAAACGATGGAATTAGCTTGAGTAATTCTATTCCTGCGAAAGGTTTTCTGAGGACAGCCGCTCCAAAAATCTGACCTTCCTTCAGCAAAGTCCGGTGGTAATGTTCGGGAGCCCCGCTAATGTAGATTACCCTCGCGGCTGGGTTAATGGCTCTAATACAGCGCATCATTTCGAAACCATCCAATTCCGGCATATCAATATCTGTCACAACCGTTTGTGCTTGATGCTGATAATAACTTGAATAGCCTTGCAAGCCATCGTGGGCCGTCCAAACCTGATAGCCGTCTCGTCGCAACAACTCGGCAACCATTCGCGCCAATAACTCATCGTCATCCACCACCAATATAGTCTGCTGGTTCAACACGATGCTCCAAAGCGCAGCAAGCACTGTACCAAAACCTGTACCGAATCTAGGCGATTGATTTATAACAGTTTTTATTCTAGTTTATCTCCTTTTCTGCCAATTTACTGTATGGTTTTTCCTTCACCATAGGCCTTGGCTTGCTGATAGCAGTTGTCGCCGGCGAGACCGGCAAGTTCTGCGGCTCTCTTTTAGAAATCGATAAACTAGGAAAGATAAAGTTTGGCAGGAAAGGTAACTTTACACGCAATCAATCAGTTTGGCAGACCAGTTTTCATCCGCTTGAATTCCTCCACCTTAAGGTCGTGCTTCTTAAGCAACTCATAGAAATCAGCGCGATATTTGCCTGCAAGTTTTGCGGCTTGACTCACATTGCCTTCGGTCATGGAAAGCACTTGAACCAAGTAATCTCTTTCAAACGCATCTCGCGCATCCTTAAGGGGTCGTAGCCGATCCTGAGATCCGTCTCTTTTCTCAAAGTCTGATGTCCTTCCCCCGTCCAACGGAACGGTCTTGGATTGAAGCACGGAGTCATCGGTGATGACGTCTTTTTGCGCCATGGCCACGGCGTATTCGATCGTATTTTCTAGCTCCCGCACGTTCCCTGGCCAGTCGTGCAGCATCAATTTCCTGAGGGCCTCGGGAGTCAGCCCCTTCACTTCTTTTTTCATCTGCTGGCTGTATTTCTTCAAGAAATGTTCAACCAGGGGCACAATATCCTCTTTTCTCTCTCTCAAGGCAGGCAGATAGATCGGAATGACATGGATTCTGTAGAACAGATCATCGCGAAACAGTCCCTTTCTTACTTGGTCCTCCAAATCCTTGTTCGTCGCAACGATCACGCGCACATCAACTTCAATGGGCGATTCACTTCCCACCGGATAGAACTGTCGCTCCTGTAACACACGCAGCAACTTGGACTGCGTCGAAAGCGGCATGTCCCCGATCTCGTCCAGGAAGAGAGTACCCCCATGTGCTTGAGTGAATAGTCCCTTGGTGCTTTTCACTGCACCGGTAAACGCACCTTTCTCGTGACCGAAGAGCTCGCTCTCAAGAAGTGTTTCGGGCAGGGCCGCACAGTTGAGGGGGACAAACGCTTTCTCGCTTCTTGCGCTCGCAAGATGAATCGCTTTTGCAATAAGTTCCTTGCCGGTGCCACTCTCGCCGTGGATATAAACCGTCGAATCGAGCTTGGCAATCCGGGTGACAACGTCCAAAACAGATCGCATTCTTGAGCTGCGGGCAATGATATTCCCAAAATTATTCGTTTCTTCCAATAATCCTTTCAGTCGCTTGATCTCGGAATTGAGTCTTCTGTGGTCGAGGGCTCTTTCGATCTGGAGAAGCAGATCCTGGGGCTCAAAAGGTTTAGTAAGATAGCTGTAAGCTCCTTTGCGCATGGCCTCCACAGCACTTTCAATTGTTCCGTGAGCCGTTAGAATAATAGCAGGCAAATCAGGATTGACCCCATGGACCTCTTCCATAAGGGCGATACCGTCCCGGTCCGACAGCATAAGGTCAAGCAGACAGAGGTCAAAAGACTGCGTTTTAACCGCGGCCATCGCATTCCCCCCCTCGAGCATTGCCGCGACGTCGTAACCCGCGGATTCGAGCCTCATTTTCACAAGCTCGAGCAGGTTTGCATCATCGTCCACTACGAGAATCTTTCCTGACGCCATGAGCTCCCCTAACGCGATCGATCACGTTTCCGTTCTTCAATTTCAAGGTCTACTTGCTTGAGTTTTTCCACACCGTCTAGCACGCCCACCCAGATTTTCGCCTGCTCGACCCAAGGGCTATCCGGGTAGCCCTTAATCACCCGGCTGAAAAAAGAGATGGCCCGCTTGTTGTCCTTCTTGGGATTTTTCGGGTGGGCATAAACGAGACCCATATTGAAGATAGCTGTATCAGCTGGAGGTTCATCCTTCAACAAGGCTAACACCCTTTGACTTTCCCGCAAGGAGCCCTCGTAGTCCCCTTTGGCCAGAAGATTCTGCGCCGATATCAAATACTCATTAGCTTCCCGACGCTCCAGATCCAGAGCTTCTTTAGGTTCTTCGATAACGGGAGGTGTCTCCGGGAGCACCTGGGGCTCCAGAACCACCTGCGGCACCGGAGCATTTGCTTTCGGCACCTCTTTTTTGGATACGGCGCAGCCCCCGCAGAAGAGAATCAGCAGGGCAATACGAATATAAAAGTGCTGCCTTGATCTGGATGATTTTCCGCCCATATCTCTCCGCCATGAGATACAATGATATGTTTGGCAATCGCCAAACCCAGTCCGCTACCGTTAGCCGAAAATGCTCCTCCTGAATTTTCCTGGTGAAATTTGTTAAATATGGTTTTCAAATTTTCAGCCGCGATTCCGGGACCTGTATCTCGAACCGAAACTTCAACCTTGCCGGTAACGGGCCTCGCGGCAATTGTGACGTGTCCAGCCTTGGGTGTAAATTTGACTGCGTTGCCGATCAGATTCCGCAACGCCTGTAATATTCTCTCGCGATCTACTTTCACCGTTGGAAGCCCCGAAGGGACTTCGGTTTCCAACTGTATGCCTTTCGCCTCTACTAGAGGTGTTATCTCACCTATAGCCTTTTTGATCAACGGGGTCAGGCTGGCTTTTTCAAAGCTGTAATTCATCATCCCGGCCTCCATTTTCGACAGATCCAACAGAGAATTAACGAGGCCAATGAGCCGATT
>WNGE01007854.1_pt1 | contig 13748 bp, 8 predicted proteins | sample 5400651 | NCBI WGS metagenome assembly WNGE01 (sample SAMN13153370, study PRJNA577476) | soil metagenome | isolation source: 60 cm soil or saprolite under grassland replicate 2 | place: USA:California | collected 2016-06-15 | reverse complement strand
CGGCATCGGCAAACGGCTGCACAACCTGCCCGCGCTGCGGGAGGTCGGCTTCCACGCCAACCGGCGTCTGCTGGACGTCCAACGAGCAAGCCACGACCCCACCATCGGGGCCGACGCCTTCGCCCAGGTCACCAGCCCCGTGATGGTCGGCACCCAGCGCGTTGCGGCCCTGCGGTTCGACCAGCTCCGCACCCAGGCGCTGCTGTGCGCGCTGGTGATCTTCCGTCTGCTGCCCCGAGGGTTCACGAACCGCGACCTGCGGGAGCATCTGGCTCCGCTGCTGGGCATCTTGCCCAGCGCACTGACCCAAGGGCAGATGACCTACGACCTGCGACGGCTACGCCTGCACGGGCTCATCGAACGCATCGCGGGCACCCACCGCTACCAGCCGACCGACTTCGGGCTTGCCACCGCGCTACTGCTCACCCACACCTACACCCGGGTCCTGCGCCCCGACCTCGCCGAGCTCCTCGGCCCGGACCCCCCGGCCAGCTCCCCCTTGCGAAGCGCCTTCGACAAGCTGCTGGCCGCCATCGACCAGCAGCACCGGCAGGCTCGCCTTGCCGCCTGAGCCACTCCCGGCCGCGCCAGCGGGCTGACTTGACGCACCCAGCAACTTGACTCATCCACAACAACCTCATGGGGTCAAGCCCTCTAGAGGCGAAACAGCCGCTCCGCCACTGCGGCATGCACATACCGACCAATAGCGGCGGCAAGCGGATCGTTGCGCTCGCGCACCCGGATGAAGCGGGTCTGGCTGCGCTGGTATCAAACCTCAACGTCGGCTCATTTTGGTCGTTGACGCCACAATTTCACATGGCGTGGGGTGGTGGCCAGACCCGGTGAGGCGTCACGGGAGCCAGGCCGCCCGCAAGAGGGAGTTGCCGGCGGCGCGCAGGTAGAGCATGGTTGCCGTCCAGGCGCGGGCGAGCTGGTCGGGCGGGGGTGTCGCCCGTTCGCCGCTGAGGGTGCGGCGGGTGGCGGTGCCGGCGGCGGCGAGGCGTTCGATCTGCGCCGCCGCGGTGGGGAGCTCAGCCCGGCGGAGCCTGGCAGCCTCCACTTCGAGCGTGTGGGCTGCTGCGGCGCTGAGGGTGGCGCGGCCGCCGATCACGAGGCGCAGGGCCACCCGGCGGAGCGCCTCGAGGGGTGCCTCGGTGAAGTCCAGTTGGCTGAGGGGCGTGGCCGGTGCGGCCGCTGCGTCCTCGGTGCCGGGCTGGCGTCCAGGGCTGCTGGTGCGGAAGTGGCTGCGGGTCAGGCGGTCCAGACCCAGGTTGACGCGGCCGGCCCAGTCCGCTGGGAGCTGGAGCGCGGGGCTGCTGGCGGCCAGGAGCGCGACGGTTCGGGGACGGTTGGCGCGGACCCGGGCGAGCAGGCGCAGCGGCACGGCCTGCTCGGCGAGGCGTCGCAGGTTCGGCAGGTAGGCCAGTTCGGCGTGCGCTGAGGGCGCGACGCCGAGCACCTCGAGCCGCCGCCGGCTGTTGCTGATGGCGAGGGCGAGGCCGCCGGGGGCTGGGCCGCACGCTGCGACCTGGAGGAACAGTAGGTCCGCACTGGCGGGCCGCTCGCCCACGGGCAGCTCCTGCAGCTCCCAGGCCCGCGTGAGCTGGTCTTCGAGCGGCTCGGCCCAGCGGGCCGAGAGCGCCGCGTCGTCCCAGGAGGAGGGGCCGGTGCGGACGGCGGTGACACCGCCGCCGGACCCGAGCCGCCCGTCGGCGCTGGCGCTTGCCCGCTGTGCGATGATCGTGCCGCGGCCGAGTTCGCCGTGCTGCAGCGCGAGCTGCCCGAGCCGGACCGCGCTGCCGTAGGCTGCCGCGGCGCGGCTTGGTGGGCCGGGCGCCACGTCCGACACCGACCACACCCGGCCGCTGGCGTCTATCAGCCAGGTGACCACGCCGGCGTAGCCGGAGGTCGCCGCGACGGCCTCGCTGGCCAGTCCGTGCAGCCGGAGGGTGCCGACCGGTTCGTAGTGGCGCCTGCCCACACCGATGTCGGCCAGCGTCGGCGCGGGCCGCGCTGCGGGCGGTGGGGCGGGCGCATGGGCCTTGGGAGCGCCGCCGTGCGGGGTCATCTCGGCGTCGAGCCGCCACGCCACCGCGAGCAGTTCCGCCACGTCCTCGGCCAGCCTGGCCAGCTCGAACTCCGGCCGGGCGGTGGCGAGGTCGCGGACGCCGGTGGCGGCACGGACGGCGGCGGCGCCGAGCCGGTGCAGGCCGGCCTCCTGGCAGGCGTGGGCGGCGCGGAGCAGGTCGCCGCGCAGGACCGCGCCGGCGGCGCTCGCCCCGGTGACGAGTAGTTGCGCCCCGGTGCGCCAGGCGAGGGTCGCCGCTGCCCGCTGCCGCGGCGTCAGCTGGACGGCTGGGGTCTCGGCCCCGGCTCTGGGTTGGGCGCCGGCTTCGGCGATGGCCATGGTTTTGGGCCCGGCGGCCTCGGCGGCCGCGGCTTCGGCCTCGGCAGGTGGGCCCGCGGGCTCGGCCGCGGTCTCGGGCTCGGGGTCGCAGGGGTCGAGCACCGCCACGACCGCGAGCAGGTGCACGCATCGTGGCGCCAGCAGGCAGGAGCAGGAGAGCTGCTCTACGACGCTGACCACGCTGGCTGCTGCCTCGGTCTCGGTTTCGATGCGGACGGTCTCGGTGCCCGCGTGCACCACCCAGGCGGCGCCGTCGCGTTCCCATGCCCAGCGGCCGGCCATGCCCGGGTCGGCATCCAGCCGGCGGCGAACCCGGCCGGGTGCGGCGGCCAGCAGCGTGGCCGCGACCCCCGGCGCGATGCGGACCGGCGGTGCCGGTGCGACCTGCTGGTCGTGGTTCATCCGCGCACCCTCTCACCGATCCAGCGGGCCAGCTCCAGCGGGGAAAGGGCGGCCACCGGCATGCCGGCGGCGGGGACCTGCGCGGCGATGCCGCGGTTGAAGTCAGGCTGGCCGCGGTCGTCGAGGGCGGCAAGCCCGAGGAGGTGGGCGCCGCTCTCGCTGAGCGCCCGCACCTCCGCCAGCAGCTTGCCGACCGAGACGCCCTCCTCGAAGTCGGTCACCAGCGCGACGATCGTGCGGCTCGGCACGGTGAGCCGCTCGCGGGCGTAGCGGAGACCCCCGCCGATGTCGGTGCCGCCACCGACGGAGATCTCCAGCAGCAGGCCGAGCGGGTCGTCAACGCGGTCGCTGAGGTCGAGCACGGCCGTGGAGAAGGCGATGAACCGCACTGACAGGGCGGGGAGCCGGTTGAGGATCGCGGCCACCACCGCGCTGTAGATGGTGGAGGCCTCCATCGAGCCGGAGACGTCGACCACGATGCTCACGTGCCAGTCCGCCGAGCGGCGCGTGCGGGTGCGGAACCAGGGCCGTTCGGGCACCAGCAGCCAGGCGCCGTCGGTGCCGCGCCTGGCGGTGCGCAGGTTGGCGCGCACGGTGCGGTCGAGGTGCAGCGGCCCGCCTCGCCGTCGGGTCGCGCGGGGGATGGTCAGCCCGTTCAGGGCTGGCCGCAGCCGCCGGGCCAGCTCCTTGACCAGCTGCTCGGTGATCCGGTCGACCAGGCGGCGGAGCTGGCCGAGCCTGGCCTCCGGCAGCGAGCCCTTGAGCGCGAGCACCTGCTCAAGCAGCTCGACCGAGGGGATCACCGCGTCGGCGTCGACCGTCAGCAGCGCGTCGGCCCGACCTCTGGCGGCGGCCCGCGCCAGGACCTCGTCGCGGACGCGGCCGCCGAACAGCGTCTGCAGCTCCTCGGCCCACGCCCGCGCGGTCGGGAACGGCGCCTCCTGGCCGCCGGACCGGCTGCTGCCCGCGCCACCCCCGCCAGGGCCGCCGCCGAGCGCCGCCGCGCCTGATCCCTCGCCGTGCCCGTAGCCGTAGAGTTCGTCGAGGGCGACCGCGGCACGGCACAGCGGGGCTGGAAGCCTGTCGCGCTCTCGGCCGAGCACCAGCCGCCAGCGGTCGAGCGGAGCGATCGCCGTGGGCGTCGCCGTCGCCGGCGAGACCGGTCCCAGGTCGGGCGCGGGCGTCATGACGGTGGGTGCCGGTGGCGGGTGGGGTTGGGCGGCGCTGCCGGAGCGGGTGCTGCCGGAGTCGGTGCCGCCGGAGAGCGTCGGGTCGTGGGCGAGCGCCGCGGCGCGCCCGGCGACGTCGGCGGCGGCCAGCCGCGCCAGGACCGCTGGGGAGTGCTCGACGGTCAGGTGGCGGTTCAGCTCGGCGGCGTCTTGGAGGCCGAGCCGGTCGCTGACCGCGCCGAGGAACCGCTGCCGCGCGGCGGTGGAGAGGACCTCGAAGCCGTCACGCAGCGCGGGCAGGCGCTCAAGGAACGCCGCGTCCGGCACCTGCTCGACCTGGTTGGCGAGGGGGTCGAGCAGGTCGGCGCTGACCTCCAGCAGCGGCGCGGCCAGCAGCAGCGTGCCCCGCAGGCGGCGGGCGAGGTCGTGGCGGAGGCCGCTGGGGTCGGGCAGGTCCACCCATGAGGCCAGGCGGGCGCCGAAGCCGGCCGGGTCGGCGTGGCCGAGCAGGACCAGGGCGGCCCCGGCAGCGCCCTGCGCCATGGGGCTGCCGGTGGCGGCCAGCCGGCCCAGCGTCCAGACGAGGCGGCTCTCGCCGGTCGCGCCCGGCTCGCCGCGCTGCCGCTCGACCCGGCGGACCAGCTCGGCCAGCGCGGCGGCGTCGGCCAGGTCGTCGGAGCCGGCCAGCCCTTCCACCGCGGCGATGGCGGCGGCCAGCAGCGTGGCGAGGCTCGGGTCGGGTGGCAGGCGGTAGGGCTCCGGGTCCGAAGGCCGCGCCCGCGCAGCGGGCAGGCCGGGGACGTGCCCAGCGGCGATCCGCTCCAGCAGTCCGTGGGCGGCGACCAGCTCCGCCAGGCTGCCAGACGGCAGCAGGGTCTCCCGGAGCCCAACGATCAGTTCGCTGGTGAGGGTGGCAAAGCCGCACTCGGCCGTTTCCTCCACCAGCGCGAGGGCCGCGCGTGGCGTCAGCTCCTCCGCGGCCGCCAGTGCGGCCTGCCGGCGGCGCAGGCTGCCCTCGGCGGCCTGCCGCAGGGTGGAGCCGGCGAGCGCAGCCAGCTCCAGCGTTGCCGCGGTGGCCGGCTGCCACCGCACCGACCAGCGCCGCCCCAGTGCCTGCGCCTCGCCGAGCCCCGCCACCTCGCGTTCCTCGCCGTAGCGCACGCCGGCAGTGCAGAGGCGGCGCAGGGTGAGGTGGCGGCGGCGGTCCAGCGGGGAGCGTTCCGGGTCCAGGCGCAGCTCGACCGGTTCGGGTGGGCTCTTGGGTCCTGGCAGGCGCAGCTCCGCGAGCAGTTGCTCGACCTCGACCAGCAGGCCTGACCGGGGCGCGCCGGGTGGGAGCGCGCCGCGCCGGTTCCCGACCAGCACCGCCTCCATGGCGTGGGCGAGCGCCCGGCCGCGGCCGAGCGGCTCGCCCTGCCCGAGGGCTGTCTGGATCCCCTCCAGCAGCTCGCGCCGGCCGGGGGCGGGCAGCCCGCGCAGGCGGGCGACGTCCCCGGCGAGCCGGAACGCCTCGCAGGCGTCGGGCACGCCCGCCACCTGCCGGTCATCGCGCAGCTCGACGCAGACGCGCACGGCCAGTGTCGCGGCGGCCCGCTCGACCGCCTCGGGCACGCCGCCCGCCTCCCAGACCGCCTGCTGCCAGGCAGGGTCACGGATGCCGGCGGGGTAGCCGGAGCGGGAATCGAGCAGGCTGAAGGCGTAGGGGACCAGGGCGGTCATCGCCGGCTCGGCCGGCGCGGCGACCGCTGGGTCCGGGTCCGCGCTGGCGCCCTCTGCAAGCTCCGGCTCGTCGAGCAGGGCGGCGGTGTGGAAGGCGCCCACCACCGCGGCCAGGCGAGGCAGATCGGCTTCGGGCTCGGTACTGGCGCCGGGGTCCGCAGCCGCCGACGCGATGCGGCGGCGCATCCATGCCTCGCGGGCGAGGTCGCGGCGTGGGATGCCTGACCCGTGGGCGGTGTCGGCCCGCGTGGCCCAGCCCAGCGCGAGCGCCGCGCGCCGGATCCGCTCCGGCTCGCAGCCGCAGGATGGTACCTCCACCAGCCGGTCCCACAGCTCCTCCCGGTCGGGCACGCCGAAGCGGCGCAGCAGCGCAGCGGTGATCCGCCCGTTCACGGCTCCGCTGACGGTTCTGTTGGCGGCTCCGCGCGCCGCGGCTTCGGTGTCGAGGCGGGCCGTGGCCGTCGCGGGCAGGTCGATGGCCCTGACCGGGACGCCGCGGGATACCGCCCAGCGGATCGCGGCCAGCTCCGGGGAGAAGTCGGCGAACGGATAGAACCCCAGCCAGTTCCCGTTCCGGCCGGCGACCGCCAGGGCGATCGGCGCGACGGTGGCGGGGTCGCCGAGCCAGCCGATCCACGGTTCCAGCTCCGGCGGGAGCTCGACCAGCAGCAGTTCCGGCGCGGCGGCGTCCAGCAGCGCGGGCACGGCGGCGGCGAGCAGCGGCGAGTGGTGCCGCACGCCGATCAGGAACGGCCGCGTGCAGGCGGCCAGCGCCTCGACCGCTGCTGCCGCATCTCCTGCCGCATCCACAGCCAGGTCAGGTTCCATTCCGGTCGCCTACCCCTCCGCGAGCACGTGCCGCAGCTCGTACAGGCGCCGCCACAGGCGCCCGCCGCCGTCCTCGGCGCGGCGCCGCACGGCCGTGTCCCAGTAGCCGAGCAGCCGGCCCTGGTTGGCTGGGTCGTCCTTGCGGACCACGCCGAGCAGGTAGCCGGGCAGCAGCGACAGCGGGTCGGCGGCCCGGCCGCCGAGGTAGGTGGCCTGGATGCCTAGGGATGTCGCCACCCCAACCGCCTCGGCGGTGCTCAGCACCGTGGTGGGCCGCTCCACCTGCCAGCCCTCCACCGCGCGGCCCGCGCGCAGGTCCCGGAACGCGGTCACCAGCGCTTCCAGCACGGCGTCGTCGACCGCGAGGGTCTGGCGGTGCCGCGCCAGCGCGGCCGCTGCCTGGCGGCGCACCAGTGCGACCTCGGCGTCCAGTTCGGCGATCGGCGGGACCACCTCGAAGTTGAAGCGGCGCTTCAGCGCGGCGGACATCTCCGAGACGCCCCGGTCGCGCAGGTTCGCGGTGGCGATGAGGTTGAAGCCATCACGAGCCAGCACCACCCCGGCCGGGCCGTCCAGTTCCGGGACGGCCAGGCGGCGGTCGGACATGATCGAGACGAGCGCGTCCTGCACCTCCGGCAGGCAGCGGGTGACCTCCTCGACCCGCGCGATGGCGCCTTGCCGCATGGCGGTCAGCAGCGGCGACGGCACCAGCGCCTCGGGGCAGGGGCCCTTGGCCAGCAGCAGCGCGTAGTTCCAGCCGTAGCGGAGCTGCTCCTCGTTGGTCCCGGCGGTGCCCTGGACGACCAGGCCGCCGTTGCCGCTGATCGCCGCGGCCAGCAGTTCCGACAGCATCGACTTGGCGGTGCCGGGCTCGCCGACTAGCAGCAGCCCCCGCTCACCGGCGAGGGTGACCACCGCCCGCTCGACCAGCGCGCGATCCCCGACGAACTTCGGGCTGATCTCCAGGGTCGCGGGCGGGCGGCCGTCGCTCGCCCCTGCTGCGGTCGCCGTGTTCGTTTCGAGGCTGAGCCGGTCGCCGCCCGAGCCCATGACGAAGGTGACCACGGCGGCAGGGGTGAGCCGCCAGCCTGGTGGCCGCGGGCCCGGGTCGTAGGCTGCGAGGAAGGCGAGTTCCTGCGCGTAGCGGACCTCGGCTGGTTCGACCTGGTAGCCGGTCCCAGCCTCGGTCGCGGTTCGGTCCTGAGTCATGCCTGCTCTCCTCCAGGGCGGTCGCCGGCCTGGACGTGCGCCCACGCCATGGCGAACAGCTCGTGCAACGGGACCAGCGGCAGGAAGCGGGGGAGCGGCCCGCGCGGCTGGCCGCTGCGGCGGTCGCGTTCCAGCCGGTACAGGGGGGCCTTCCACGCCTCCAGCGGGAGCCGCGACGCCTTCCACTCCTCCGGCATCGCCCGGTCGGCCTTCCGGAGGGGCAGCCACTCGCCGGGCAGGAACAGGCTGCGGCGCGCCCCCTCGCGTTTGGCCTGCAGCACCAGGCCCGCGCTGAGCAGTTCGGCGGCGGCGCCACGCTGGCGCTGCGGCGTCCAGCGGTTCCAGCGGCGCAGGTTGCGGTCGGTGGGTTCGGCCAGCGCCAGCAGTTGTAAATACAGCACGGCGGCGTCGCTACTGAGGGTGAGGGTTGCTTGGACCTCTTGGACCAGCGCTGGTGCGGCGTGGGCGGGGTTGGCCTCGAAGCCGCCGTCGGGGACCGGGGTGGTGCGGACCCGCTCGGCCATCGCCGCATACCCGGCGCTCCGCAGCAGTTCCACGGCGGTAACCGTCGTCGGGGTCGGTCCCCATCCCGGATCCCCATGGGCCCGCAGCACCGCCGAGCGGGCGTCGCCGCCGAGCAGCGCGGGTCGGAAGAACAGCGCCAGCGAATGGTGGCGGGCAACCGCGACGGTGAGGCCGTCGTCGGCGCTGCCGTCGAGCACGGGTCCGTTCCTGGTGCGGTAGGGCGTCTGGCCGAACAGCCTGCGCAGTTCCTCGCCGGGGTTGTAGGGGTCGTGCCATGGCGACACGGCCAGCAGCAGGCCTGGGTGGCTGAGACGGTCGCGGACCAGGGTGAGCAGCTCGGGAAGCCGGGCGCGGAGCGGGTCGCCAACCGGCCTGCAGGCGAAGGCCCACGGGATGGTCGCCGCCAGGTCGGCGACCATCCCGCTGAGCTTGTCTCCGTCACCCTCCTTGGTGGCGAGGACCAAGCGGTCGTGCTGGTCTTGGGTGATCCAGCAGTCGCGGTCGCGGGTGAGCGGCCGGGAGGCCGCCTGGTCGAGCAGCGGCGCGAGCAGCATGCCTGGTGGGGTGGGCCGGCCCAGTCCGGCGGCCTCGACCAGGGCGTCCTGCGAGTAGGGGGAGCGGCGGCCGAACAGCCGCGCCCAGGCGGCGGCGAGCCGCGCGACCGGGCTGGCGTCGTCGGGGCCGTCGCCGAGCGGCGCCCACAGCGTGGCGGGGTCGTCCGGCATGGCGGCGTGCAGCAGCCGGCAGCGATGCTCGATGTCCTGGGGTAGCGCACGGCGCGCCGCCTTGGCCTCGCTGCGCGTCAGCCCGAGCGTCTTGCGCAGATCCGAGCCGAGGAAGTCGCTTTGTTGGCCCCATTCGCTCATTTCCGGGAAGGTGGCCCACAGCAGCGTCGCCTCGGCGCGGGTGAGACCGGTCCGGGCGGCGAGCGCCTCGGGCACCGCCGGGTCCCACCGCACCGGGCCGCGCTCGCGCGCCAGCCGCACGAACTCGGCAAGCTGCGCAGGGGTGCCCCATCCGGCCTCCAGCCGCTGGGCGCTGACGACATTCGCCCCAGCTGGCAGGGCGGTCGCGGTGCCGTCGCCGCTGCGGCGCTCGATGCACATGCCGGTCCAGACCTCACGGCCGGAGCCAGCCATGAACCTCTGGTCGAGCATGACCACGTAGGCGCCCCGCTCGGAGCGGCCAGCGGTCTCGGGCGGGCCCTCTACCAGTACTCCGTTAGGTGGGTGCGGCTGCTGGCTGCAACCAGCCCATCGACCGTGGGAGTCTGCGCAGGCACACCGGGCACGCGCCGGCCCAACACGCCAGCAGGAATTGCAGCTCACGCAATGCCTGGAAGGTGGTCAGGCCGACGCACGGACTTTTGGGTCCAGCCGCTGCAGCGTGACGAAGGCGTGCGCGACCGAGACCAGGGTCACGTGGTGGTGCCAGCCCTTGAAGGAGCGCCCCTCGAAGTGGTCCAGGCCCAGCGCGTCCTTCAGCTCGCGGTAATCGTGCTCCACCCGCCAGCGCAGCTTGGCCAGCTGGACCAGCTGCTGCAGTGGGATCTCGGCGGGCAGGCTGGCCAGCCAGTACTTGACCGGCTCGGGCTCGCCCAGGGGCCACTCGGCCAGCAGCCAGCGCACCGGCAGCTGCCCACCGCGGGCCACCCGGCGCAGCTGCCGCCCAGCTGGACGCACCCGCAGGGCGACAAACCGCGAGCGCAGCGGCTTGCCGTCGGCGCCTTGGCGCCAGGCCAGGGTGCGGGCCGCCCGCTCGCCGGCGGCCAGGACCAACTGCTTGACGGATGCGCGTGGCTGGCGGTAGCGCGGCTTGGATGGCTGCCCGCGGCCGGCATACGGCAGCGTCTCGGGTACCACCTGTTGGGGGTAGGCGCTGATCGTGCCGGGGACCTGCACCACGTAGGCCAGCTGGCGCTGCTCCAGGCCCAGGCGGAACTGGTTGACCTCCCCGTAGGCGGCATCGGCCAACACCACCGGTGGGGCCAGGTCCCAGCCGGCCAGCTCGTCGAGCATGTCCAGGGCCAGCTGCCACTTGGGCCGATGGTGCACGTCGTCGGGCAGGTGGGCCTTGCGGCGCCGCTGGGCGTCGTGGTCCCACTCCTCGGGCAAGAACAGCCGCCAGTCCAGCGGGTAGCTGGCCTGGTCGGTCGCCGCATGGATCGACACGCCGACCTGGCAGTTGGCGACCTTGCCCAGCGCCCCGCAGTACTGCGGCGCGACCCCCACCGAGTGGCGGCCGAACTTCGGGAAGCCGGTGTCATCGATCACCCAGGCATCGGGGGCCAGGGCGGTGGTCATGCGCTCGGCGAGCCGGCGGCGCACGGGGGTCGGGTCCCAGGGGGACTGGTTGACGAACTGCTGCAGCGCCTGCTCCAGCGCGTCGGCGTCGGCGGCGGGGTCGCCGCGGGCCAGCCGGGTGGCCATCGGCTCGATCGACTTGCGCTTGCCGTCCAGCAGCAGCCCGCGCAGGTAGCTCTGGCCCCAGCGGCGCTGATCTTTACGGGGGATGGACGCGAACAGGTCCTCGGCGAATGCGGTCAGACGTGTTCGGATGCGTCGAAGTTGTGTGGGTGTCACGTCGTGCCACCGGCAGCGGTGGCGCACTCCTTTCGGCTCGCGGATATCACCCCACAAGTACACCCAGCACCAACACTTTCGCAAGACCTAACGGAGTACTGCTAGCAGGCCCGCAACCTGCTCATGGACCTGGCCGGCCGCATCCAGCAGTGCAAGTTCTTGATCCGGGACCGTGAGGCGAAGTTCACCGCCGCCTTCGATGCCCTCTTCGCCTCGGAACGCATCCGAACCTTGCCGACGCCACTGCGGACGCCACGCGCCAACGCGTTCGCCAAACGATGGGTCGGCACGGTCCGTCAGGAGCTGCTGGACCGGACGCTAATCATGGGCCGCCGACACCTGGAGACGGCGTTGTCGGTCTACGTCACGCACAACAACCGGCATCGCCCGCATCGCTCGCTCGGCCAGGGCCACCGCTGGGAGTCGTCCCACCGCCTGCTCCAGCGGCCGACGTACCGCTCGTGCGGCTGGATCGCCTCGACGGGCTGATCCACGAATATGCTCAGGTCGCGTGAGGCGGACGGGTTTTCGGCACCCACAGGTCTCGTGTTTCGCACTTTTCCTGATCTTGTTTGATGATCGTTTGCGACACGCCGGTGGCCGGGATGGGTGGTTGCGGAGTGAATAAGGGAAGCATCGACGGTGCTTGATTCACCCTCATGAGAGTGATCCGTCGATGCTTCCAGATGGCACGATACCGGGTTCGCTGGCTGGTCTGCTGGTGGTCTTCCGGTCCTGTTTCACCGCACCAACCTTCACCACGTTCAGCGGTCTGGTCGTTGGGCTGATCGCCCAGACGCGGCGGCGCACGGTGTGCGGGATGTTGCTTGGCGCATGCCTGGAACGGACCTGGCATCACGCGCGTGCGCATCGGTTCTTCGCCACGGCCCGCTGGTGCGCCGACGCGGTGGGGCTGGTGCTGGTCGATCTGATCGTGGACCTGTTGCTGCCGGTGGGATCGGCGATCACCGTCGTGGTCGATGACACGTTGTGCAAACGCTCCGGCAAGAAGGGGTTCGGTGTGGCGTGGCAGCACCACGGCGCCGCGAAAGGACCCAAGCCGATCGGGTTCGGTAATTGCTGGGTAGTCGCCGGAATCGTCGTGGAGTTGCCGTTCCTGACCCGGCCGGTATGCCTGCCGGTGCTGGCCCGGCTGTGGCGTCCCGCCACACCGGCAAGATCGCGTTCGCGCGGGAGCTGGTCGAAGCGGTCGCCGCCCCGTAGGGTTCAGAAACCCCGACGTCATGCTGCGGCCTCGTAGTACTCATGAACGAGACCGCCGAGACGGTCCCGGCGTCGGACCGCCGCTGCGGCCACAGTGACAGCACGCGCTCGGGATCCCCTATCCATCGCGCGCGGCGGCCGAAGCTCAAGACTTCGGTGCGGCCGCTCGTCGTTGTAGTGCCGCACGTACTCGCCGAGAACACGTTCCAGGTGATGTCGACCCCAGATCAGCATCCAGTCCAGGCAGTCCTGCCGTACGGTTCGTACCCACCGCTCGCCGACCGCGTTGGCGTTGGGCGCCTGGATCGGCGTCTTGATGATCTGGGTGCCATCGGAGGCGAAGACGTCATCGAAGGCACGAGTGAACTTGCTGTCGCGGTCACGAACCAAGAACCGAGGCGCGGTGATGTCCCCCATCCGTTCCATCTCTATCGAGAGCTCCCGTGCCCGCTGGACCACCCACGACCCACTCGGATGGTCAGTGACGCCACCGAGCCGAACCCGCCGCGTCCCAAGTTCGATGAAGAACAAGATGTACAGGGTCTTGAGCCGCACAGTCTCCACTGTGAAGAAGTCGGTCGCGATGATGCCGGCGGCCTGCGCTCGAAGGAACGCTCGCCACGTCGTAGACGTCCGTCGGGGCGCGGGCCGAAGCCCGTTGCCCAGCAGCACGGTTCGGATGGTGGTCGCTGACACTCCGATCCCCAGCTTCTTGAGTTCGCCCTGGATGCGTTGGTAGCCCCAGCGGGGGTTCTCCCGGGCCAGCCGCAGGATCAGCGCAATCACATGGTCGGCGAGTGGCGGTCGCCCACCGCGAGGTTGAGCCTGCGTCCATTTGCGGGCCACCAGCCGGCGGTGCCACCGCAGGATCGTATCCGGGGTGACGAGGAAGCTCGGCCAGCGCCAGCGAGGAAGCGCGCTGCTCAGCACCGCCAGCAGCGCACGGTCGGCGGGGCGGAACTCGGGTCGCTTGACCTGGCGGCGCAGCACGTCGAGCTGGTGGCGCAGCACCGCGATCTCGACGTCCTTGGCATGCTCGCTGCGGAGGCTTCCAAGCAGCATGCCGACGAGTCCGCGTGCCATGAGGTAGAGGAAGGACAGAGCCATCGGCGGATTATCTCTTGGCCCGATCCTCGCTGCTCAACGCACACGGCCGGGTTTCTGAACCCTACGGGCCACCTCAATCACGAACAGGACGTAGAGACGTTGCAGGAACACGGTATCCACGGTGAAGAAGTCCACCGCCAGCACACTGGTGGCCTGGGTACGCAGGAACTGCCGCCAGTGAGCGCCGACCGCTTGGGCGCCGGAGCAACCCCGGCGCGCCGCAGGATGGCCCACACGGTGCTGGCCCCGATCCTGTCCTTGCACCCGAGGCGGCACAGCTCGCCGTGGACACGACGGTACCCCCAGGTCGGATTCTCCCCGGCCAGCCGCAGCACCAGCGCACGGAGCTCCGCCGCCAGGGCCGGACGGCCACGCCGGTGCGGATAGGCCCAGCGGCGCCGGACCAGGTCCCGATGCCAGCGCAGCAGCGTCGCCGGCTGCACGAACAAGCCCCGCCAAGCCGGACGGGACAGCAGCCGCGCCAGCCCAGCCAGCACCGCCCGGTCCGCCCAGTCGACCCGCGGCCGGGTCACCTGGCGCCAAGGCACCGCGACCTCGTGGCGCAACACGAGCAGC
>WNGE01011295.1_pt1 | contig 13750 bp, 11 predicted proteins | sample 5400651 | NCBI WGS metagenome assembly WNGE01 (sample SAMN13153370, study PRJNA577476) | soil metagenome | isolation source: 60 cm soil or saprolite under grassland replicate 2 | place: USA:California | collected 2016-06-15 | reverse complement strand
ACGGCGGCGGGAGCATGAAGATTCTCGATCGCGCCGGTCTGGAAGCTGCGGCCTGCGAGTGTTATCGCGTGGTCAGAGATTCCGTCGATCAGGTTTTCGCTGTCTGATCGAATCAGAAGCGAATCCGCATCCCTTGTCCCAACAAACTCCCATTCCCGCATCCCGATTCATTCGGATCCATTACATGTGCGGAGTACACCACAAGCGAAAAGGCGAGCGGCATTCGATGAGGGAAGACAGAGTTCTGGGTGCGCTCAGCCCAAGCATTCGCGCGATAGAGGGTTTTGAGTTCAGATGAGCCCAATGTCTTTCGCCTTGAGGGCGGCCTGGGTCCGATCGCGGACCTCCAACTTTCCGAGAATGTTGGAAACGTGATTCTTTACTGTGCCTTCGGCAAGGAAGAGGGCGCCGGCGATCTCTCGATTGCTGGCGCCTTGCGCAATAAGGCAAAGTATCTCGAGTTCTCGTTCAGAGAGTGGCTCGATAACTGAGTTACCGGTCCCGGCTGTTTTCCTGCTCAGGCGCGCGAATTCGGCCACGACCTTGGCGGCAACAGAAGGTTGAAGAAATGTTTCTCCACGGGCGGCAACGCGAACCGCTTCCGCCAGCTTCTCTGATGAAGCGTCCTTCAACAGGTAGCCCACGGCTCCGGCGCGCAAACCATCGAAGACCATTTCGTCGTCGTCGAAGGTGGTCAGGACGATGACGCGACTATTGGGTTGCTCTTCATGCAGGCGACGCGTAGCCGCGACGCCATCAAGCACGGGCATCTGCAAGTCCATTAGCACCACCGAAGGAAGCAGTGAACGCGCGAGCGTGATCGCTTCCTCTCCATTTCCGGCTTCGCCAACGACTTCAAAATCCGGCTGCACCGAAAGCAGCGTGTGCAGACCTTCGCGGAAGAGTGGCTGGTCATCAACCAAAAGAATCCTAATCGGCTTCATGTGGGCAACTCCACTTCCAGCGAAAATCCCTTGCCAGCCTCGGTGTCCACTCGTACCACGCCATTCAGCTGCTGGACCCGCTCACGCACTCCGAGCAAGCCAAAGCCGCCTTCTGAGTTAGTGCTGCCGCGTCCATCATCTTTAATGCGCAAATGAACCAGGCGCTCGTCGCGATAGTCCAAATGAATTTCAACGCTGGTCGCGCGGGCGTGTTTTCCGACGTTCGTTAGCGCCTCCTGGGCCGCGCGGTAAAGCGTAAGACTGGCTTGAGGAGTCAGCGGGCGCGGTGTGCCCGCAACTGCAAGCTCTGTGCGTAGCGCGGCAGCATTCCATTGTTCGACCAGATTAGCCAGCGCCTCAGGTAGCGGGCGGCTTTCAATCGGAGAGGCGCGCAAGGCGGCAACTGAGTGCCGCACGTCCGCCAGTCCTTCCTGCGTCAGCGCTTGCGCCTTCGACAAGTGATCCAGTGCCCGTGGGCGATTCTGATCAAGGACCGCCTGGGCGGCGTTGATCTGCACGTTAACGACGGTCAGGTAATGCCCCAGGCTGTCGTGTATCTCTCGCGCCAGACGATTGCGCTCTTTCGTCGTGGCTAATTCTTCGACTTGCGAGGCGTGCTCTCGCAAGTGCTTGTTAGCTTCCGCAAGTTGGGTACGGGCGTCGCGCTCGCTCGCTGCTATTCGGGTGAAGACTACGACGAAAACGATGCCGGTGCCATAGATGAGCGCGTGTTCAATGGTTTCAAGCCATGGAAAACGCAAGATTGAGGGCACGACCAGCGTGACGTAAATCAAGATGCAGACCGCGACAATTCCCCTCATGGGCAACAGCAAGGCGCTCTGCCCGACAAGGGGCAAGATCAGCGCAGGCTGCCTGACAGAACCGCGCAACAGGATAAGAGTTGAAGCGAGCAAGAGCTGGATGGCGAAGTACGCAGCCACTGCGAGCCATGATTCAGAGCGTCGGCAGAATGTGAAACCGTACGTGCCCACCACCAGGTACGCAGCACCGGCGGCGACGAGCACCGCAACTTCCCATGCAGGTAAAGAACGTCGGGTGTAGATAAACCAGGGGGCGGCGGAAGCGTAGGTAGTGCAGACCACAACCACAAAAGCAATATTGGCGCTGTTAAAGACTTTGGGTGGTGGTTTACGAGGCTTGGAATTCACGCTTATCGCTTCGAGCAGACTCATTCGTATTGCGCGGCCCTCAGTCTAATACAGGTCCACGAGCAGTAGATAGTGACTCTAGTCACATTTGATTGCGAACAAGGTCACGTAAGAACGTGACCGCAGAAAGTGACTAATGGCACAACAACGAATCTCTGAGAAGGTGTAGTTATGTGCTCCGAACCCTTTGTCGAACCTAAGGAGCGCGCCGAAAACAATGGAATATCACACCGCTGATTTATCACATGCTGCAACAGCCGAAGGCTGTATGCCAGGGTTGGGGGACAGCCACGATTGGCCAAACCGGCATACACTGCAAAAAGTTGGGAACACTGCTTTGAAAGCAGCAGCCGGGCTTTGGTTTGTGGTGGCCGTCATCGGCCAGTTGGCGTTCGCCTCATATGTAGCAATTTTCTATGGCCGTGCGGTTGTGCGGTGGGATCTCCCGGCGTGGAGGCACGGGTATGTTGCCGGCGACACGATCGGCAATATCGCATTCGCAATACATCTTTCCCTCGCTGTCGTTATCATCGTTGGCGGAGCGATTCAACTTATTCCTCAAATCCGGAAACGCGCGCCTGCGCTTCATCGTTGGAACGGTCGTATATACATAGTGACCGCTTTCACGCTCCCGGTTGGTGGTTTTTATTTGGTTTGGGTTCGTGGAACCGTTGGTGACTTTAGTCAACACCTGGCAACCAGCATTAACGGCGTGCTGATTATGCTCTGCGCGGCCATGGCCTTGCGCTATGCTCTGGCCCGCAAATTTGCCGTTCATCGCCGCTGGGCACTGCGCCTGTTCCTGGTGTCGAGTGGAGTCTGGTTTGTACGGTTAGCGATATATCTGTGGGTATTCCTCAACAATGGTCCTGTTGGTTTCAATCCTGAAACGCTTTCCGGCCCGTTCCTCACAATCGTGCATTTTGGCCAATTCCTGTTGCCGCTTGGCGTACTTGAGTTGTACCTGCGCGCGCGGGACCGAGTCGGCGCGCCAGGTCGCATCGCTATGGCACTGGTTCTTTTTGCACTGACCATCGTCATGGGCGCTGGTATTGTTGTGGTCACTGCGCAAAGGTGGCTGCCTCGCATGTTGTAAATCACCGAAAGCGTCGCGTCGCATCGAAGACGGATTGCAGCGCAACTTTTGGTCGTTCGTGATCGTTAACCACCGAACAAGAATCGCACTGATAATGGCTGAGCTCTGACGCTACGATTCGGCCAGCCGCAAATTGAAAGGATCAAATGGCATATCGCGCCGCTGATTTACCGCAAGGTAAGTCTGCAATCACCCAAGACTTTACGCGAGAGTGATTTCGACGAAATCTATAACGAAGTCGCTGCTGGAGTGTACCGCTATTTGCGGCGGTTGACCGGATCACGCACGCACGCCTGAAGACATTCTGCAAGAGACTTTCATGAAGCTGCACGCACAGTTGGACGCCGGCGTGAACATCGCGCACCCGCGCGCGTGGCTGTTTCAGGTAGGCACAAATCTTTCGAAGGACGAAAAGCGCAACGAGATCCGCGCGGCCGTTAGAGAAGAACGTTATTCAGCGCAGCCAACAGTAATCGAGTTCCACGCCCAGCTCGAGAAACGGCAGGTCATCCGGCGCACATTGGATCAACTTTCGCCGCGCATGCGCCAGGTGCTATTGCTGTTTTCGGAAGGCTTCACTTACCGCGAGATTTCTGAGATCTCCGGAGTTGAAGCCACGTACGTCGGTGTCTTGTTGCAACGAGCACGCGCAGCCTTCAAGAAGCATTACCAACGGGGCAACGCTACAAAGGCTACTGCTCAGGTATGCGTACACCCAGCAAACGCAAATCATTCAATCGTCGGTCTGCCATTCGTTGCATTCCATCCGAGAGCGACTCTGTCGTTGGTTCTTGGTGATCGGTGACTGTGGTAGATCAGACAGCTTCGTCGTCACTTAGGAACATATTGCGAACATGCTGGGCCATCAGCGCAACCGTATCACTCTGGCGGCTCGCGGGCTGAGGCAGGAAGGGCTGATTGAGTATGGCGGTGGCAAGATGAAGATTCTCGATCGCGCCGGATTGGAAGCTGCGGCATGTGAGTGTTATCGCATCGTCAAGATTCCGTCTTAGATTGGTCAAGTGACTCGGGACGGAATGTTCTCACCTCCTAGCCATACCATATACGTTTTGATCCTGCGATTGGCTTTCGGTGAGAGACGCGCTACCAACATACCTTATGTTGGGTCGGATTCGTCATGATCGGAAACGTCTATGAACTCGACGAAAATCGAAAGCCCCTTCCCGCCCTAAAGCGCACACTGAAAGAAAAAAACAAAAAATATTCGCTCTCCAGCCGAAAAAACGACCTGCTCAAGTGTCTTAGCTATAGAGGGGTAGATATATAGTCATTCTTGAGCAGGTTGGCGAGCCAACCACAAGGTGGGTCCACTTAGAGGGTTGACCGACCCCAAGCCCAGGGACTCCGCGGCCAGAGGATCATGCTTCGGCGATCCGGCAGAGGCCGAAGATATAACGCAGGAAGCTTTCTTGCAGCTCTACCGTTCTTTGCACAGCGGCCAGTCCATCGCCAATGTTCGTGCCTGGGTTTTTCGCACGGCGCATAACCTCGCGAGCAACCGACTTAGGAACGATCAATTCATCGAGCTCCTTGATGAAACGGCGTGGGAGGATCTGAGACAGACATTAAGAGACTCGGCTGCTAACCCCGAGCAGAGATTGGCGGAACTGGAGAAATTCAACCGACTGCGACTTGCGATAGCTCGCCTGACACTGGCTGAGCGACAGTGCTTGCACCTAAGAACCAAAGGGCTTCGCTACAAGGAGATTGCTGAAATTCTCGGATTGGGCACAAGCACGATAGCCGAGACATTGTACCGAGTAATCGACAAGCTCACTCAAGAGAACAATGGATAAGATGTTTCAAAACAATTCAGGTGAACAGAACGAGCATCCGCCGCGCGAGATGTTGCTGCTTTTTGTAGACGGTGAGTTGCCGGCCAAAGAAACCGCGCAGCTTGAGACACACCTGGAAGCCTGCTGGCCTTGCCGCGTTAAGACCAAGAAGATTCAGGAAGGAATCGCAGACATCATCGAGTTTGATGAACGGGTACTCACACCCCGCCTCAATCCGCCACAAGATTGGCGGAACTTTGATCGACAACTAAGGCAACTGGCTGCGCAGAGCGGCAGGCAATCGCTCTTCTCAAGAATCTTTGGATCGTTGAATCGGTTCTTTCCGGTCTCGCATCTCTTTGCTGCTCCACGTCCGTGGTTCAAGCCGCTGGCACGAGGGTTGGCGGCTGCGTTGGCCTTGATACTCGTCGTTGCCTTAGTCATTTATTTCAAGCGTGAGCCGACAGTCTCAGCCAGTGAGCTATTGCGAAATGTGACTGAAGCTCAAGACGCAAGGCTTCGCACCACTGCTGAGCCTGTGGTCCATCAGCGGTTGCGGATACGGCGCATAGACCAAGCGTCGGTAAGCGAGGCCTCGGCGACGTTGGAGATTTGGAATGACACCAAGAATGCGCGCGTTCGAGAGTTTACAGTTGACGGCAACCAAGCTGTGTCTTTCTCGGGCAACGTCGGCAGGGTCACTTCATCACAATCCTCTCGCAATCAGGTCATTGACGATCTTGCGCAAGTGCTGTCGACCAATCACATGGATCCGCAACGCCCGCTGTCTGCGGTTTCTTATCAGTCATGGCACAACACGCTCCAGCACCAACGAGATGAAGTCACTCGTTCCAAACTACCTGGAGGTGTCGATGCGGTAACGCTTCATACCGTGCCGGCAGCGCAGGTGAAGGTGGGTCAGATAGCGGATGCGGTCTTTATCGTGCGAGCGAAAGACTGGCAGCCGTCCACGCTGCGCTTGAGTGTGCGGGCTGAAGATGTACACCACATCTACGAATTGACTGAAGATCTTTCAGAGGTATTGAACCTCGCTCAAGTTGATCCGAAGATCTTTGCTAACGAGACGGTTGCCTTAGCGCCCACCCCAAAAGCTTCACCTCAAATGAGTCCTTCATCTTCTCCGCTGGCTAAGCTGAGCCCAATCAACGTCCCGCTGGTAACGATTCCGCCTGCTACTGCCGACCTGGAGGTAGAGGCGCTCCAGTTATTGAACCAGGTGGGAGCCGACCTTGGTGAGCAGGTCAGCGTCAAGAGAACTCTGGAAGGAACACTTCAAGTCAGCGGCATTGTCGAGACCGAGCAACGCAAAACGGAGATCCTCAATGCGCTGGCTCCAATCAGGAACAATCCAGCGGTCCGCGTTGAGATCCAGACGGTAGCGGAGGCTGTTGCGAAACAAACCAATACCCCTAATCCGTCTCCAAGCACACGAGCAGTGCAAATTGCAGGCAATGCGATGGCGGCCGAACCGGAGCTGCGAGCCTACTTCGCGCGCGAGGGTGGCAATACGGATGAAGCTGTGCGCCGGTTCGCGGCGCGAATGGTTGGTCTTTCGAATCAAGGGATGGACCACCTCTGGGCGATGAAGCGTTTGCTCAATCAGTTCTCGCCCGAAGAGCAGCGCGGGCTCACGCCGGAGGCGCGGGCCAAATGGTTCAAGCTGATCCGCACGCATGCACGCTCGTACCAGCAGACTACGCAATCGTTGCGGCGAGAACTACAGCCCGTCTTCTTCCCAGGGCAGTCCACCGCCGGAGCTTCCGCGGAGGGAGCAGGAATTGCCGATACGAACGAGTTGGCTCGCACCGTCGAGGAACTCTTCGAATTGGGCTCGTCGAATGACCGAGTAATCCGCTCGGCATTCACATCTTCATCTGGCGGAGCGATGACAACGGTCATCAAGGCGCCGCAATTCTGGCAAGCGTTGAAGAACGCCGAAGCAACAGCGGCGAGAATTGCGCTCAGCAAGTAATCAGCGTTCAGCGTTAGGCTGTCGGTTTGCGAGAAGTGAAAACCAAAACTGAAAACTACTTGGAAAAGGACAAAACCATGACTTCCTGTCGGCTCCAATTGTTATTCGTCCGCTGTTGTCTGCTTTTTGCCCTCTGTCTTTTACCTGTTGCCTTTACGTCAGCGCAGTCCACTAGCGCAACGCTCAGCGGTACGGTTACAGATCCAAATAGTGCTGCGGTCGTTGGCGCGCAGGTCACAGTGACGAACAATGGGACCGGACTGAAAAGACAAGCAACCACAAGCGGCTCTGGCGCCTTCACTATCCCACTGCTTCCGCCGAGTACTTATACGGTATTGGTCGAAAACCAGGGGTTCACCCCAGCTGAGATCAAGGATGTGGTTCTTAACGTCAATGCCAATGTATCACTAAACATCGAATTGAAGGTTGGAGCGGTCGGCGCGACTGTCGATGTGAAGAGCGAAGCGCCGCTGATTAATGAATCGCCGACAGTGGGGACGGTCGTGGATCGTCAGTTCGTCGAGAATCTGCCGCTTAATGGGCGCAGCTTTCAGTCGCTGATTACGCTGACCCCGGGGACAGTTTTAACAAGAGCGTCTGCCGAAGAATCAGGACAGTTCAGTGTCAACGGACAGCGTCCGAATGCCAACTACTTCACGGTGGACGGGGTGAGCGCTAACATCGGTGTCTCAATTAGTACCAGTCTTTTCCAGTCAGGCGGCTCGTCACTGGCACTGAGCGCTGCGGGCGGCACGAACAGCCTGGTCTCGGTCGATGCTCTACAAGAATTTAGAGTGTTGACCTCGACCTATGCTCCGGAGTTCGGACGGACTCCCGGCGGACAGGTGCAAATCGTCACCCGCTCAGGGACGAACCAATTCAGCGGCACTCTGTTTGAATATTTTCGCAATGATGCTCTGGACGCTAATGACTGGTTTGCCAATAGCCGAGGGCTGCCCAAACCGGCCCTCCGGCAGAATGATTTCGGCGGCGTGCTGGGTGGTCCGCTTTACCTGCCGCGCTTCGGTGAAGGCGGTCCTGCTCTTTACGACGGTGAAAACCGCACCTTCTTCTTCTTTTCCTATGAGGGGCTGCGGTTGCGACAGCCTCTAACCCGGATCACGGATGTTCCCACCCTGTGTTTGCGAGGCCTCGGCAGTTGTGGAGCCGGGCAGAGTGCGGCTCCCGCAGCAATTCAACCTTACTTGAACGCTTTCCCGATTCCGAACGGGCCGAACCGAGTGGTCGGCGGCGTACCGAACGGGTTGGCGGAGTTCGCCGCCAGCTTCTCCAACCCCTCGACGCTAGATGCGACGAGCATCCGGGTGGATCACACTCTTAATGACCGAGTGACGGTTTTCGGTAGGTACAATTACGCTCCCTCCGGGATTGATGAGCGGGGTGGTGTAAGTAGCAATAGCCTTAGCACCGTGGCACAGACAAAGTTCAACACTCAGACACTAACATTAAGCTCAACACAGACCTTCACGCCGAGCGTCAGCAATGATCTTCGTTTTAATTATAGCAAGACAAGAACGAATACTTTTCTGGCAATCGATAATTTCGGCGGGGCTGCCCCACCCTCTGACTCTCTGCTATTCCCTTCCTTCGTATCGCGGCAAAATGCGTCGTTTGGTTTTTTCGTCTTCAACGGAACTGGGACAAATTTCAGGGCTGGGCAGCTTCAGAAGAACTCGCAGGAGCAGTTTAACCTGGTAGATAACCTTTCGTTTATTGCAGGCTCGCATCAATTGAAGTTCGGCATTGACTATCGTCGCATTGCTCCAGTTCGGGGCGGAAGGACTTACGACCAGCTGTCCTCATCACCGACCGTCGCACCCTTACTTTTGGGGAATGTGTCATCCGTTTCGATTCTTCAGCTCCGCCCTAACCTTGGCTATATCTTCGATAACTTTTCTGCCTACGGGCAAGACATATGGAAGGTCACGCCTCGCCTGACTCTAACCTACGGTCTGCGCTGGGAGCTAAATCCTCCACCCTCAGTCACTAATGCCGACCCTCCATTTGCTCTAACGGGGGTAGATAACCCTGCCACTCTGGCATTTGCTCCGCGAGGCACGCCTCTCTACAAAACCACTTACAACAATTTTGCGCCGCGTATTGGTGTGGCTTATCAATTGTTTCAGAAGCAGGGCCGGGAGACGATGTTGCGCGGAGGCTTCGGTATCTTCTATGATCTCGGGAATGCCGCAGCCGGTGGAATTCTTAATACATTTCCTTATCTAACAAATAAACGACTGACGAACGTGCCGTTCCCCTTAGATGAAGCTTCGGCTATGCCCGCGCCGTTCACAACGAATCTTCCCGTTACCGGCATTGTCACGGGATTCGACCCAAATCTAAAACTACCGCGCATTTTCCAGTGGAACCTCTCCGTGGAACAGTCGATCGGCTCGAGTCAGACCGTTTCTGCTTCCTACGTGGCAGCCGTGGGTCGTCGTCTCATCCGTCAGGATGTCTTCTTCGGACCAAATCCGAATTTCAGCAATGCCGTCATTTTAATAAGAGATACGGCCACGTCTGACTACCATGCGATGCAGCTTCAGTTTCAGCGTCGACTTTCAAACGGCTTGCAAGCTTTAGCTTCCTATACGTGGTCGCATTCAATTGATGAGGCTAGTGGGGACACAAACACCGCGGGATTTGATCCCGGACGAGCCTCATCAGATTTCGACATTCGTCACTCATTCTCATCAGCCATCACTTACAACATCCCGACTTTATCTTCCAATGCATTAGGGCGAGCAGTGCTGGGCGGGTGGTCACTCGATACAATTCTGATCGCGCGATCAGCTGCTCCAGTGAATGTCATTGCAACCCAGGTAGTTCTGCCGACCGGTTTTTTTAACATCAGACCAAATCTCATTCAAGGAGTGCCACTCTATATCAACGACCCAACGGCGCCCGGAGGAAGAAGAATCAATAACAGTGCTCCCACGGCCGCTCAGGTTGCGGCTGCTGTGTGTCGTCCGATAACGCCGACAAATGCAAGAGGTGCGTTCTGCACTCCACCGATTGGCCTACAGGGGAATCTAGGTCGGAACGCTCTACGTGGGTTTTCCATCTGGCAGGCGGATTTGGCACTCCGGCGACAGTTTAAACTGAGAGAGAGATTAAACCTGCAATTCCGGGCGGAGTTCTTCAACGTCTTCAACCACCCCAACTTCGGAGATCCTAGCAATTTTCAGGGCAACTTTCTCCCGAATGCATTATTTGGGCAATCAATCTCGATGTTTGGGAGAAGTGTTTCTAGTGGTGGCGGTGCAGGCTTGAATCCTCTTTATCAAATAGGAGGGCCGCGCTCAATTCAACTGGCGGTGAAAATCCAGTTTTAGTGATCTTGACTTAGCAAGTTGCTATTAGGAGCAGATGGTGAAAATGAAGTTACCACCCATTCTCCTTTGTATATTGAGTTTACAAATTGTAGAGACACGAGCGCGGCCGAGTCAGGCACCTCTGGCGGTCGAGGAGGTTTTGGCCGCTCTGCATCTCCCACCTGAAACGCCTTTAGACCTCTCGCCCGACGGAAAATGGTTGGCTTACACGCTCCAAGATGACCGGCGGAAGGAGAAACCCAAAGAGGGCTACACCCACGTCTACTTTACGCCCACCGGAGTCAACAAAGGGATATTAGGATGTGACATCTGGGTGACCACTACACAATCCGGAGAATCGAAAAACCTGACCGAAGGCACAGGAACGAATTGGTCTCCGGTTTGGTCTCCCGACGGGAATCACTTAGCCTTTTACTCTGACCGTAGCGGAGCAGCACGTCTCTGGGTGTGGGAGAAATTAACCGGTAGATTGTGGCAAGTATCGGATAAGACTATCCATCCCTATTACACTTTTGAAGTGGCGCGATGGAGTCCTGATAGCCGAAGAATCCTGGTGAAAATACTGCCGGAGGGGGTGACGATCGAAGCTGCGCGGGATGCAATCGTCTCTCCGCAGCAAATGATGAAAAGTCCGACAAACGGTCCGACCGTCTTGGTCTATCGTTCATCCGCAAGTCTGGCTTTAGATAAGGAACAGTTTGGTAAGGAAACCTCTACTAGTAGTCGTAGGGCCGATCTTGCGCTAATCGAGTCGGCAACGGGAAAGCTGCAACGAATCGCCACAGGGTTTAATCCGGCCTGGTATGACTTTTCGCCCGATGGCAGTAATGTCGCGTTCACCACGACAAAGGGTTTTGAATCTCCACAATCTCAGCAGCGGGTATACGACCTTGTGCTGGTGTCTCTCGGTGACGGTCACACGCGAGTTGTTGCTCCTAACATTCAACTTGATTATTACGGGGTGACGGTAAGCTGGTCTCCTAATGGGAAGATGCTGAGTTACCTTACATCTGGCACAGGCAAGTCAGTAAAAGGCGACTGCTTTATCGTGCCTGTCGACGGCGGTGAGCCTCGTAATGCTACGGCGACTCCTCACCCGTATTTTAGCAACGGGTATCGCTCACCACTGTGGGGGTCAACTGGAGAACACATTTATCTGCTTAGCTCGGATTCGATTTGGAAAGTCACCGTGAGCGAACCCAAAGCGGAAGCGATAACGCTTATACCCAACAAGAAGATCATAGAGGCGGTCGCACCTCGAGAAGGAGGTCGCTTATGGTCGCCGGACAGTGGGCGTTCGATGATCGTCGCTACGCGAGATGAACAGACAAAACAGCAAGGATTCTACCAAATCGATTTAACCACGGGGAAGCTTTCAAGGCTAATAGAGGAGAAAAAAAGCTATGGGGCCATCCCGATTCACAGTATTGACGTATCTAGCGACGGGAAGCAAGTCATTTTTGTTGCCGAGGATGCGGGGCATTGTGCCGAGGTATGGCTGACTGGTGTTAATTTTAAGGATCCCAAACAAGTAACTCATATCAACCCGAAGCTTGATAGATACGAAATGGGTTCGAGCCGGGTGGTGGAGTGGCAAGGTTCTGATGGCGAAACCCTGCGCGGTGCGTTATTACTTCCAGCGAACTATCAAGAAGGAGCACGGTATCCTTTGGTTGTGAAGATATATCCTACTCAAAATCTTTCGAATTATGTTAACAACTTTGGATTAAGCCCCTTCGGAGTTGGCATTGACAATATGCAGTTACTGGCTACGCGTGGGTACGCAGTTCTCTTGCCGGACTCTCCCAGTTCAAAGGTGACGCCGATGGAGAGCGTCGCAAAAACTGTCCTGCCTGGTGTTTCTAAGCTCGTTGAACTTGGGATCGCTGACCCAGAGAGACTTGGGGTGATCGGACACAGTAATGGCGGGTACGGCACTCTTTCCTTGATCGTGCAGACCACGCGATTCAAAGCCGCGGTGTGTGAAGCTGGCTGGGGGAACAGAATTGGATTCTATGGTCAGATGAGCACAGACAGCTCGTCTTGGGGAGTTGCACATCAAGAGGAGACCACCGGGATGGGAGGGCCACCGTGGCAGTTTCCAAACAGGTACATTGAGAACTCTCCATTGTTCTACCTGGATAGAGTGCAAACCCCCCTCTTACTCGTGCATGGAGCAGAAGATAATGCTGTCCCCTCATTTCTCGCCGATGAAATTTTTGTTGGATTGCGCCGTTTGGGGAAAGAAGTGGAGTACGCAAAATACGAAGGAGAAGGACATTGGCAGGGTACTTGGGGCTATGCCAACCAGGTGGATTACCTGAACCGAATCATCGACTGGTTTGACAAAGACCTCAAAGAACCACAAGGAGAGAAGCCATCAAGTGAGCCGAAGCCTAATTAGCGTGCGTCCGAAATGTCAGATGTCTAAATCTCAACCTTGTCCGCTCGACGATCTATCAGCACCTGTGAAACGTGAGGTTAAGAGACAGGGGTCTCTATTCGACTGTAAGGTACGGAGTCCGTTAAATAACTACGAACCTGAACTGAGAAGCATGTCCGAATTACAACCTAGTGTCATCAACATCCAAAGAGCCCTCCATACCGATCGGGAACCGTCTGCTTGCTGCCCTGCCGCATGACGAATACGAGCGCCTCTTACCAAACTCACAAGTAATCCAGCTACCAAGAAATCGAATTCTCTACGAAGCAGGAGATGAAGTGCGCTCGGCGTATTTCTTGAATGATGGCCTGGTCTCGTTGTTGGCCATAACCGAGGCTGGACAAACGGTCGACATTTGTACCATTGGAAATGAAGGCGTCGTGGGATTACCAATGGTCCTCGATGTTCCAATCATGCCCTGTCGGGTGGTAACCCAACTGCCGTGCGAAGCCTTAATGATTAAGAGCGCACCACTCCTGGCGGAGTTCAACCGAGGGAGAACACTTCAAAGACTACTACTCAAATACGAGTACACACAGCAGTCTCAGATCATTCAGTCGGCCGTCTGCCACTCACTGCATACCATTCGGCAGAGACTGTGTCGTTGGTTGTTGGTGATCGGTGACTCCGTTCAAGCAGACAGCTTCGACGTTACGCAGGAACATATTGCGAACATGCTGGGCCATCAACGTAACCGCATCACTCTGGCGGCTCGCGAGCTGCAGCAGGAAGGGCTGATTGAGTATGGCGGCGGAGCATGAAGATTCTCGATCGCGCCGGATTGGAAAGTGCAACGTGAGTGTTACGGCGTTTCACCTTTTCCTCTTTGCTCAATGCCCGCAGGCGCACTAAACACGCAACGCCGACCACCTGCGTAACAACAAGACTTCACGACAAACATTTGCGAGTTCATTTAACAACTTTCTTATGGCCTCTTTGCCGCCTCTCAAAGC
>WNGE01005900.1_pt1 | contig 13751 bp, 13 predicted proteins | sample 5400651 | NCBI WGS metagenome assembly WNGE01 (sample SAMN13153370, study PRJNA577476) | soil metagenome | isolation source: 60 cm soil or saprolite under grassland replicate 2 | place: USA:California | collected 2016-06-15 | reverse complement strand
CCGTTTCATATTCCACCTGCAGCAGTTGGTTCTGTTTGCTTTTGGTTTGATTAAAAATAGAATCATTAATCTTATGGAATTCGGTCAGATTATAAAGGGCAGATTTATAATTACCCTGAGCGCTGTCCAGTCTGAACCACTGGTGATAATTTTCCGCTATTTCCAGCGGTGAGCCCAATTCATGGGTTAACGCTTTATTTTTAATCAAATAAGTGAGAGCAGATGAATATTGTTTAGAAGCAATATAAAATCTTATAATCAACGAATAAATAGAAACAATATCATCGGTAGCTACTTCAGAGCCCTTCGATATATTGAGAAGTTTGATGCAGAAGGGCTCGGCCCTTGGATATAGTTTCAAACTTATATAAATATTTATATAGGTAACAGCTGCGAAATATTCCAATGCAACATTGCCAGGTTTTGAATATTTTTTTGAAATATTGTTAATTATATTAACCGCATCAAGTGGCTTATTGAGTTTTACATAAGCATTTGAAATATTTTTTGCAAATAAGAAGATACTGATAACATCCCGATATTTTTCCGCTATGGCAAGACCGTTATTAAAAAAAGTTAGCGCCTTTTCATATTCATCCAGGTGCGTAAAAAAAAGTCCCATATCATTATTGATCTGGGATAACATCATAGTTGAATCATTGGTCTTTTCAGCTGCCTTCAGTGCCATTAATTCATATTTTATGGCATTATTATAATCAGCATATCTACTATACACCCGTGCCAATAGAGAATATACCCCCTGCATTTTATCATAGTGGATAGCATTATATGCTTCCAAAGCAAGCTTGAGTTCTCGGAACGCTTTCACTTCCTCATCATTTATGATATCTAAGTCGCCAAGCAGGGTGAGACAGAAAGCCATCCGTTCCAGGCTACCTGATTGCCGGAACGCTTCAACGGCTTGCTCAACCAAATGCGTCTTCATTGCGCGGGTATCAGTATTGGCGTATGGGTAATAGTATGATAGCGCTAAATTGGCTTCACCCAAGAGGAGTTTATCTTTTCCGTCTTTCAGCATTTGTATTGAATTTTCAAGCATCCCTTTTGCCATTTCACGTTGCCCCCTTTCACTAATAAGGAAGGATTTTAGTAAAAGAAGATGCCCATCAGCCTGTTTAGATTTGATTCCCACTATCAGGCGTTCCGCCTGGTTGATCAATGCTTCTGCACTATCCAGGTCTGCTTTAGACTCCCCGGGTTTAAGAATATGGAAATGGGCGATCCTTAATAGTAAATTGAATCGTTCTGTATCTGTTTTGCTTCTATCTAATAATCTAAGTAAAGAATCTGCTTCATATCTTGATATGTCTTGCCCGCAAACAAATATGGCCTGGAGCACTAACAGTAAAGTTGTCAACAGCTTGTTCATCAATTACAGGTATGTTTATAGTTACCTGAAAAAAAGGCAAAGAGGATAGATGAGTCTAAGTACAGCTTTAATTCATCTTACATAACAATTATTTTATAGCCCGCTGATATTTTCTTTTCCGGTTTCAAATGTATATGGTCAAACTTTCTTTTTCATGTTTCATCCTAATGAATAAAACAAAACGATAATAAAAAAGAGATGAACAGTTTATACCGCATTCTTTTATTCAGATTTAAAGCAATATATAGGATTTTGAGATTGCCGGTCAATTGCCAAAACCGACAATTTGTTGTACAATTTGAATCTCGTCTTACTTAGAGTTTAAGATAATATCCAGTTCCAATGCAATGGGTACTGACCCTGCAATAGCACAAACCTTGTAACCTTCTTTTTCCAATATCATCTGAAGATTATTGGTCTCAATAAATTGGTCTTCTACAATTAATATTTTTTTTTCATGATTGCAGTTCTCGAATTTCAGTTCTTTCCCTGTTTCGCATTTCATTTGGAATAAGTTCTTCTTCAAATTCAATGACATCTTTAGTTCCTTCGTTATTTACAATTGAAAACCTTCCATGTATATCCTCGCTCAATACTGAACTTCATGAGAAAGTTTGTCGCGTTTTTTTTGAAAAATCACTAAAATGCAAGTTCTATAAAATTAAACAAGCTTGAGCACTTTTGCCATTATCCTATCATAAAAAATAGTAAGTCACTAACCTTTTTCTTCAAAAAACGAATTTATTTTCTGATACCAGGTTCGCAGTGCTGAGCCAAAATTAGATGTTAAGCCATTTGAAATATCGTGAAAGCTTTCGCTAATTCGTGAAATATCGAAAAGGATTTTTACCGGATCATGCCTAACTCTATCATTATCAGAGATTTTAGAATTGGCATGTGGATTGGCCATTATGCTTGCAAATATGCGAAAAGACAATCACAACAAAACTCTTTGCTATGAACACTGCTCTTAACTATAGCCAATTAACTTCTTTCACAAATAACATGCGTGTTAGCTATGAAGGAAGAAATTCTGACAATAACCGCCGGTTCGAGATCCATGCATTGGAATGGATGGAAACACAAAGAACATTTTGGAATGAGGCTCCCGAAAAGCTCAGCCATTTTGAAGTGATCTGGATCAGAAAAGGAAAAGGTGCACTTGAGGTGGATGGCCAGAACCATGAACTTACAGAAAATACCATTTTCTGTATTTCACCGGGTCATATCCGAAAATGTAATATAGAAACATCACTTGAAGGATATTATCTCTCTTTCACACTTGAATTCATACAGCTTTCTGAAGGCTATACAGGCGGATCGGCATGGCTTGAACAATATACTAACAGTTCAAATATTACAACTATAGCTATTGACGATAATAAGCAGTATGAATTGGATATGATAGTGCGTAAAATGAAATGGGAGTTCTGCAATTATTACAATCGCCGGTTGGAAGTGTTAAAAGGGTTGTTGAATATTTTCGTGATCTATTTGTCAAGAATTTTAAAAGATCCTTGCCCCGATGTTTTACAAACAAGGGAAATAGAACTGGTAAATAAATTCACGGGCCTGCTGAAAAAAAATTTCATTACAAAAAAAATGGTCAGCGCTTATGCCGACGACCTTTTTGTAACCCCGAATTATTTAAATAGAACAGTAAAAAAGACAACTGGTTATACCGCAAGTCACCATATACAACAGCAAATTATCCTGGAAGCAAAAAGACAAGCGATGTATTTTTCTACCAGCATGAAGCAGATTGCTTATAATCTTGGCTTTGATAACCTTGCTCATTTCAGTAAATTCTTTAAGCATAATTGTGGAATGAATTTTACCGATTTTAAAAGAATCAATGCAAAATCCTGACAAATCCCGAAAGCTGTTGCCGGGGCAACAAATTAAGCAAAAGTGGCAGACTCAATGGTAGCGATGCAATAAGAAAGTTTTTTTAGTAATGAAATAAGCTGCAGGAAAAATAATAATAGTTTTTACTGCAGCATTTATAAAATGTCCTTCTGTTGTTAGTTACGGAAAACTGTTTCCAACAAAATTTTGGTAGGCGTTTGTATGAAAATCCTCCGTTCATTAATATCAGAAAGATCCATAAGTGAATATGGAATATTAAGTGTGTCCAGCTTTTTTCTGAACCCATCATAATCTTCCATGAAAAAAGCTGTATGATCAATGGCCTCCACCGCGTATCCTGTTACTGTTCCTGGATAAGGGTGGCTTTCAATGAGATGTATTAGTGGAGCTTTCTTATGGTATAGCCAGTACCCGGAAATATTTTCTGCTATTACCGCAGGCCGCGGGCCTTCAACCAAATCGAATACACGAATCAGGAAGTCTTTGGTTTTTTCAAGTTGTGCTGTCCGTAGTGTGTATGATCTATATGCATAAAATATTTGTTTTAATAGCCTGGGGCAGAAATGATGCCTGCTGAAATTAATTTCTTAAAGAAATGTTCCTGAAGCTGATAGGTATAAAAGCTTATAATCGCTGGTTAAACTTTATAACTAACTGAATAAATATTTCACCCCTTTCTTAACGAAGAACAGTTATTGGATACTTTAGATTTTCATAATGCATCAAATCTATTTTAACGCTGCCAACAATGATCGGGCTTTCAACACGAACAGGAATATGATTCGCATCATCTGTTACCCAAATTGTCATTTTTTCTTCGCCTTCAAAAATGTTTCCCTTCAACAATAAAGGTTTTAATTTGATAACATTAAATTTACCATACCTTGTTTTAATGGTTTTCTTACCCATGTAATGGATATACATGTTATAAGTTTTATCATCAAGAAACATGCTAAATGGAATTTTATCACCCGTCTGATACTGGTCGTAATTAATGTTGCGTGAGTAGTACATTATGCTTATCACATCCTGTATATTTTCTGGAACATTGTACACACCATTCTTAGTTATTGCAGTATTTGTTTGATGATTGAATGTTACGTCTTCATCCTTTTTATATTTTCCTTCATTAATATGGCGAACAAACTTCACGGGTTGAAGGTCTGCTGTATTGAAATAACTTTCATAACGATCTCTTACTTTAAATATCCAATCGTACTTTGAGTTTGTTGAACCTTCTCCTATAACATGAAACACATCAACATCCTGTAGCTTCTCGATTGATGTAGTAAATGTTACCGTACCTGCATTTATGTAAATACCGATTACATTATAATAAACGTTATAACCGATTTTTTCCTGGGCTTGAAATGCATTGTGCTGTATGACCGCGATTTGAGCAAACGAAGAAAAGCACGTACTTAATAAAATTGTGCTTAAGAGAGAGCAAAGTTTTTTCATAAAATTATTTTTTTAGCCATCGTTATTTCTCCGGCAAAAGTCCATCCAGGCAATTCATTTTTTTCCGAATCTATTTACTCGTGCCAATATTTAGCTGCAATAAAAATTGTATCGTTCATTTTTGTATGGGCAAAAGCCCTTCGAGCTCGAATGGAGGTTGTAGGCGAAAAGAATTTAATGAGATAATAAGCTCTTCATCGTTATAATAGTGCAATATGGTTACCAAAATTCTTTGCATATCACCCTTTATAAGTGTTTAAAAAAAATGATAGAATTGAGATAAACAAGCCTGTAATAAATACCCAATAAGCAATAGATAAATAAGTAAATTTCTTTCCTAACACTTTCCTTACGTTGAAAGTTTCCTTATACATTTCTTCATATACTTTCTCTTTGCCTCCTTTCAAAAGTGCATCTAATTCCACTGAGTAATTATTCCAATTGGCTTTTGAAAATTCGTTGCCAATTAAATCAAAACTGCCAAAGAAAAAGGTTTGATAACTCGTGGAGCTTTTATCTTGTATAAAATGATAGCTCTGCGGACGGCTGGCCAGTATGCTTAATAAAATGGTAATAAACGCAACGGTTATTAAAATAAACGAAGGGAGGGTTAAAAAAGGATATTTATCACTTCTGCTCACCACAAAAGCTATTACAACGGATATGATGATAGAGTTTACATTGATCAATAAACTGGCCTTAGAATCGGCTACTGAAATAAGGTGTACATAATTGCGAAATGCTATTTTAAACAGATCTTCTGTTTCCTTATCAGTAAAATTAGTAGACAATTTGCCGTTTTCTTTTAGAGATTTATTTTCTGCCTGCTGTAATTTCTGAATTCTTTTTTCCAACTTTATAAAATTCTTATCCTTTTTTTCTGCATAATGTTCTTTTGCAAAATCTGTAATAAAGTTGCTATGGGTAAATTGCTCTTTTAATGCCGATAAAATTTCAAATTCTGTGTACTGTTTTTGGTTAATTCGGTTCATTTCTTCCTTTAAAAAAGAAACCTGAACTATAAGATCATCGATAGCAAAACAATAGCTGATTGCATCCCACGCTACATTTTCTGTTGGATTTACAGGATCGTTATAGTTAATATTATTATGGATTGAACTTTCCACTTTTTTTAAATCATCAACAGGGTAATTGATTTGCTCTGCAAAATCATGCAACAATTTATATTTTGTGTCTTCTTCTATTAAAATATTGGTGATTCCCGCAAACCGAAAGCAAACAATCATCAAAGCATTTGCATAATTCATGCCCTCAAGACCTTCTGTTTTAGCGATTTTTACGCCTTCATCCAATAGTCTTTTTATGAATGAGTAACCAAAATAAAAACTCTCATCAGCAAAGGATTGATAATACTTTTCAAGATAGTCAAGGGCAGCCTGGTGATATTTAACTAAGGGTTTCTGCATTTGTTAATTCCTCATTGTCTTTTTGATTGTTATGAAGTTCTGCAACTAATGCAGCAGAAGGCTGAAGTTTTAGTGTTGCTGTTACTACTTCTGTTTCAATAATCTGCTTTTGTTTTTTCGGTGTCTTTTTCTTTTTTTCAAGACTGTCTCTGAAGGCAATTATTTCCTCCATTTTCTGTTCAATAAACTCTTTTAATTGATTTCTATTGGATTTCCCCTTTTGCTCCATGTAAATGTGTACAATGGCACAAAGTCTCTTTTGAAGGTTCTTATTTTCTTTTTTTTTCTTATTCATAAGGGATATAATGTTTTAATCATTTGCGATATAGGAGTCATGTCTGGTACTTCGATCGGTCCTTGGAATCTTAATTTATTTCTGTACTGCCAGCCCATTTTCTTTGGTTATCATCGTGGGGCTTCAAAGAACTTATGCTTTTCATGAAAGGCGGCCATTCTGCGTTCCAACGAACATTCCTTGATTTAACATAAAGTAAAAATTCAGTCGCTAAAAATTATTTAGTACATGAGCACCATTGGATTGATTTTCAGATTTAATACCAGTTAAGCATTATCTGAAACTCAAATAGCCGCTGTTCTAAACACAGCGCTATTCATTTAATTTTCTTTTTCATGATTTTAAATTTGTAAGTTTTGATTATTTGGCGTGCTGGGTATTTACCATTATGATAATCTTATTTTTAAAGTCCTTCATTTCGAGTTTCCAAACTGAGTGATAAATGATTGGGATCAGTTGATACAAAACTATAGTAATGCTAAGCAAGGGTCAATAACTAAACCATGCTTTAAATTGTACATATTTGATTACAGAATTTCGGGGTATTGACAAATCATGAACTATAGGTGAAAAGAAATCAGTTAATAGTGTCAATTAAAAAATCTGTTTTCTTTTTCAAAAAAACAGATTAAAGCAAGCTGACTTTATATTTGAAAGCAGTTCTTAAAAAAAGAAACCAGCTCTCAGCGTAACCATGTTCCTTTCTTTTGACCCTGAATAGTAAATGTTCAATGAAGTTAAATTATACGGCGATAAAAAAATTCCCCCACCATATCCAAAGTGCAAATTTGACGAGCTCTCATTTTCCACCCACACTTTGCCGTCATCGACAAAACCAAAAAGCCCCAATTTTCCCCTAAGGAAATATCCCCTCAAATCTGTCATGCTATATCTCAACTCAGTATTTTGATAAAAACCGCTCTTACCGGCAAAACGACTTCTCCAGAAACCTCTAAGATTCTGATCGGATCCAAGAGAGTTTGCCTGGTAAAATTCATAGTCACCGAAAATTGTCCCGGCGCCGGTTCTATGTGCAAACGTTAGCTTTTTTGCAAAGGTGTAATAAACACTTGCTGACCCATTTACCTTAAGCAGTTTTCTGTCCGTATTATTAAGATTATTCAGGTAAGAGAAGTTGGTATTAAAATGAAAACCTTTTGTTGGATATCGTTCCTCACCGGCATTAAAAAAGTTCCATTCGCCGTTAACGCCTGCAAAATGTATAAGTGAGAAAGTACTTGAATCAAGTTTTGCTCCAGGTGTACCGACAAATTTATCATCTGATGCAATAATGTTTACCGATTCATATTGCAATCCAAAACGCAGAAAATTTGATTTCCATGTACGGCTTACACCAGGGCTTACGTAAAAATTGTATCCCTTTACCCTAAAATAGGAACGATGGTGACCATTTAATTTCGTTTCATTTCCCAACCCATAATAATTGAAGGTGTAGCGTGGTCCTTTACAGAAAGAATTCAGATCCAAATTCCATTTACCAAAAATGTTGAAAACGCCTTTGTATCCAAATCCTACCGCGCTTGTACCTGTTGCGTAGTCAACGGTGAATCGTTGTTCCCATCCAAAAGGTGACTTACCCCATTGCCTTTTCTTATACAAGAAGCCTAATGCTACAGTAACACCGTCATCCTGGTTGTAACCGGGCTCGATGACAGGAATATACCAATCATATTTTACGGAAGAAAAGTTGTACCTGTATAGTGAATCCCAACGACGATTAACTTTAAAATCTTTGTAAGAAATTCCCGTGAGATGTAAGCTGTCATAAATTCTCACACGTTTTCCATTAATGTTATTCTGTTCTGATTTGTATGAGTTGCTACCGTCACCACCAATAAAGCGAATCATGAAATTATTTTTTGCGTTTCCTCCTAAGAGATATTCATCATTGCCACCGAGTCCGTAAATATTGATCTCTTTTGTATCCCGTCTTTCAAAAACACGATGATAAAATGTATCCTTTCCTGAACGCAATCCGGTTACAGACACTTCGTTTTCTTTATCGAGATCAACAACAAATTTTTCATTTTCTTGTGCACCTGTAATTGTAACTTTTTTACTCAATATTGAATAATATCTCATTCCATAATTTGAGAGGTTATTTCTTCTTTCTTCCAATCTTTTAATTATGTAATCACCGGAAATTTTATTCACCTCTGCAGGCATTGCGTTTACCGCATTTTCAATGGCAGAGTCTGTAAGTTTTGTTTGAATGAAGTTGATGGTTTGCTGCCATTCATCTTTTGTTAGCTCGCTCAAAAACTTTTGATCAAGATTGCGGGCAGAAAAATTTTGTCCGCGTATGTCTTTAATATCTGGAGTAAAATTTTTAAGAGGACGAAAAGCCCATGGACGCGATGCCAGGTATATTCCGACACCATCAGTTCTTGAAAATGCCTGGTCTCTGTCTCTTCCGATCGGAATATACAAATGTTCTTTACCGGTTTTTTTCTCAGCCCATACCCATTGATCGGCGTGCCTGTCAAAATCATTAATGATCATATCCAGGAATCTAACTTTTAAGAACATGCTCTGATCAACAGAATATTCTGTGCTTGCAAAAACATGTTCCAGCATATCTCTTGAATTTACGATATCATTTGCGTTTGCAAAAAGATCAGAGTGTTCCCATCCTTTACCGGAAGGACGTTCTTCCAGCAGCGCCAACCTGTTTGCAAAAATATTTCCGAACTCACCCAGTTGAGGGTCATCAGGAACATAATAGATTGTTGGATTGGTATGAAGTATGGAAATAGCTTCAGCCATTTTGGAAATAGCAATAGCCCCATAAGGGTATGAAGTGCTCACCTGGTCGTTCACGATATCATTAATGAAGGTTCCTTTTAATTCTTCGGGTATCAATGCATCATGCGTTTTATCCATTGTGCGAAGAACATATTCTCTTCCGTTTGCACTGAGCAGCCGAAGTGTTTTTGATTCATGACCACCACCAACTTTAAGCGGCGTTAATCCGCCATCAACTGTTGAGATATGCAAAACGGGAAAAGAAACAGGGGTAGCCCACTCTTTTCGATAGTGCTTTCCCCACCAGAACATCTTCCAGCCTGATGCCGTATATTGTTTCCCTGCTGGCATAATCGGAAAAGAATCTTTCACAACCCGCCGATCTTGCAAAACGGAGTTCAATAAGGAATCATTCTGTCCATAGGCCTTCGCACAAATCAGGATAATAAGTACTGCTCCAATAAACTTTGTCATAATCATTATTTTTAAATATTACTATGTCTTATCCCATCCATCTGTATGCAATGCCGGCTTACTGCTGAATTTCTTCTGCACGCATTTGGAAAGTAATATAGTTTTCAATTCATGAATTCGTGCATATTCAGCAACTTCCCTGTAATAACTAATGGTAGTCTAATCCAACTTCCAACTCACTTTCTTATATGCTGGTTTCCATCCCAGCAAGGGTTGTTTTATCCTTATTCAGTGCGAACACTTTTCCGGTTTCATTAATATTTAAAGAAATCATTTACATAACCGATCATGCGATGGCAAATATCTTCTTAGCAAGAAGGTTTAACAATAGCTCCATTACTCAATTTGTTATATAAATCATCCATGCGGGAAGAGGTTTTAAATGAAAATGCTTGTGGTTATTTATTTGTATAAGTTTTGGTATAATCTGTCTATTGAAAAGGCCTACAGTAGAAATAGATTGTAAAAAATTCGGTGCAGAGTTCATAATGCTTAACAATCTTTTTAAATAAATCGAAATGCAAAGCTTATTCAGTGAAATGGAGAAATATTTTTGGAGCAAAATAAGCCTTTCAATATTCATGAATTTGAAAAGAATTTCATTAAACCAATCCTCTTTCTCCAACGGAAAAGAAAAACAAAATCAGAAGCTGATGTTATTGAGTCGAACGATTTTTTTTATTCTTGAACCCGAAATGAACGCTCTTGAACAACACTTTACGGTAAAGGCATTCGTCAAATTTATCAATCACTGGATGTCAAAAACTAAATCAGTTTTAGGAATTGAAATGAAAGTAAAATCGCTTGAAGCACGTCACAAAAAGAATGCGGTGCCTTCCCACGAAAAAGGCATGCCTATAATAGGGCCTGCATGTTTCATAAATTCAGGCCACAATAAACCCAGTTCAAATGATAAGACAGTTCCCGACACAGCTCCTACTGCAAAAAAAATAGCCACTCCTTTTGACCAGGCTTTGGTAATGTCAAGATAAACCTGCTTCCCTGTTCGCAACCACTTCCATTCGCTAAAAGCCATTAGCACTGGCATTGTCATACCAATACACGCGAAGACAATGTGAAAACCCAATGATACGGCCATTTGCAGACGTACAGCTATTAAATCATCCATATCAGAAGTATTAAGGCGAAGTTATCAATTACACGTACCGTGCAATACAGTTATCATTAGGATAAAAAAACCAAAAAAAAAATCGAGGTAAGCAGTCCCTCTTAGAAACATAGCAATAATACAAGGTACCTGCAGATAAAAAAGAAAAGTAGCGAAAGAAACCTAGCTTTCTAGAGATAGCAGCGAACTTGATTTTTATAATCTTAATTAATAGTATTGTTGATAGTTGAGGAAGCTAATTTTAAAAAATTCTATTTCAAATTATGCTGCTAAAACTTTTTGTTTATGTTGCTTAAACATCTTGATAGCATCATCGCAATCAATTTTTACATACCTCAAAAATGCTTTCTCTGTCTTGTGACCTGTAATTTTCATTATTGCGGAGAAAGGAATACCTTCTAAAACTGCATTAGTAGCGAATGATCTTCTCCCTGTATGGTTAGTGATTAGTTGATATTTGGGATGCAATTTGGAAACTCGTATTCCGTTTTCTGTGCTATTTATTAATACCGTTTTTAGTATTTCGATTTTAGATGCAACTTCTTTAATAACTCATTACATTTTCCGGGTTTACTCATAGAAGTATGTGCAAAGTTTTAATTAACGAATTGTTTACTGTTAAACCCAATCATTGATAACTCTGCAGTGCCAAAAGTCATAAACGCATTGTTCAAAAAATGGCGACGGTTGATCGGTTACCGTTTCTAGGTTAGGCCACCGTGTTGCTATTATGCGTCTACGGAGGTCATCTATATCTGCTTGCGGAATATGTTGGGTTGAGTATAACTAACAATCGCTATTTTCTCACAACCAAGTTTTCTCTCGCCGGATCATTCAAAATCTTTTCCATTTCGCTTTGTATTATATCCTGCACTTCCTGTTTAATCTGCTGGTAATTTCTTTGTACAATAGCATTGTCAACTTTACAGATTTCAGGTATTTCTTTGTACATCTTACTTTCATTTTCTAACGCCCGATGGTCGTTCATTCTTTTAAATTAATAACTTGGTCTGGATTATCGGCACTTGATAAACTGGCAATCGTTGAAGCAGGGATAGCTTGTTCCAGTTGCTTTGATTTACTCATTGAAGTATCATTGCTGTTTATAGAAATGCTTTCCCTGTCCTGCATAATGCGTCCAAATTTTTCTGATAAAAATTTAGCAGTATCACCACTTACCTGACCGGAAATTATATTACCCATTATATTTAAAATAACCTCAGCCTGCTCTCTTGAGTATTCATTTTTTAACTGGCTGTAATCCTGTACTGCAACGGTGGTGGCAACTTTATTTGAACGGGCTGTCGCAATTAAGTTATCAATTCCATTAAAATATATAGTAGGAAACTCATCGAATATCAAACTGCTTTTTAAGTTTATTTCTTTGATTAATGATCTTCGTCATCCGACTAATGTAAAGTGATAAAACAGCGCCATAGACTTGCTGCTTTTGAGGATTGTTTGCAAGACAAACAATTTTTGGTGCCTCCGGATTATTAATGTCTAAAGTAAAATCGTTGCCAGATAAAACATAATAAAGACAGGTGATGAAAGCCTTGCAATACCAACTCTTGCAGCATCAATTTGACCCTGGAGCTGCTCCATAGAATCATTCATATAAGCGGAAATAAAAGGATTGATATGCGCTTCTATTTCGGGTTCTGTTTTCAGCACTGTAAACAACTTATCATAGTCCACCTGCGTTAACTCGATCGCATGGGGCAAGGTGCAGTATTCACCGTTATGAAATTTCCGTAAAAACCATATTACAGAAGTCAGAAAGTTAATCGGTGATTCAACAAAAAATTCTCCTTGTCTTTTTATCCACGAACGATTTAGCCCGAGCATAATTGTGCGTGCCGATTCAACAGCATCAGTAATATCCACCATACTGTTTGGATCAAGCGGATTGCATCTGTGGCAACGGCTTAAATCATCGAAATTGATTACAAAAAACTTTGGCTCGACCTTGTATTTATTTGCCTTGAATTTTAAAAAATGGGTGTAAGCAATACGTGAAAGGTCATCATATTTGAAATCGTAAATGAACATGGAAAAACCTTTTTCAATATGCTGTTTGATGATGTGCTGAATAATGAAGTAAGACTTACCCGCGCCGGGTGAACCCATTACTAGTAAACCTCTCATCGGGTTAATAAAATTTATCCAGCTTTTAATTGTTTTGCCTTTTAATTTATACCGCGCAGGCAGATTAATTGAATACTCGTTTTGCAGTAGTCTTTCCTCTTGTGGAAACGTTTCATTTCTTTTATTGAAAATGTCTTTGTTATTAAGTCGAGCTTTTATTACACGAGACAGTAATGTACCGCCTGTGAGCAGCAGTATATAACCGGCAGAAGTAACACTCATGTAAACGACAGCAGTTATCGTTGCTTTAGTTTTAAGAAAGATAGATCAACAGCGATGTTATGATATATGCAAATGCAGTTTTATATTTCAACTTTTCATTCTTTTTCCCTTTTGCTCCCATTAAAGAAATTGAGAGGAAACCGAGTGCTATAAGTTTCGATTTTGAAAAGTTTGAAAACAGACCTGTTGCAAAAATATTTTGCAATAATCGGTCAGTTACAAAAAGCAAGATTATTATACTTATCATTCGTGCCATATCAATTATCTTTCTTAACCCCTGTTCATTCTCACCTGTATTAATTGACATAATTGATTATTTTTAATTGTGTGACTGTTGTTGTTTTCTTTTTCTTCTTTTCTTGAATTTTCGCTGTTCCGGTGGCTCGTTTGCATACTGATTATTTTCGGGTTGGAACAAGTCATCAAGCATCTTATGTACGCCGTTCTGCACCTTATTTATTTCATCTGTTTCATACCTGGTCAATTGTTCTATTGGTTGCTGTTGCGGTATTGCTGAATGTTCAGAAGAGCATCTTTGTTGGATTGCATTTGCACTATATTGTTTGCCCA
>WNGE01005899.1_pt1 | contig 13752 bp, 13 predicted proteins | sample 5400651 | NCBI WGS metagenome assembly WNGE01 (sample SAMN13153370, study PRJNA577476) | soil metagenome | isolation source: 60 cm soil or saprolite under grassland replicate 2 | place: USA:California | collected 2016-06-15 | reverse complement strand
GTACTGCCGCCATCACGGGCCGCACGACACCACAGGCAAGCAGGACGACGGCCCGAAGCGCTCGCAGGCCACCCTGCTGGTAGCGGCTGCCGAGGCGGTCGGGATCGAGCTGTTCCACACCGACACCCACGACGCCCACGTCGTCATCACCACCGGCGACCATCGGGAGACGTGGCCGGTGAAGTCCCAGGAGTTCCGCTACTGGCTGCATCGGCTGTGCTACGAGCGGCACGGCAAGGTGCCCGGCTCCCAAGCCGTCCAGGACGCCATCAGCACGCTGAGCGGCAAGGCCATCCACGAGGGCGCCGAACGGGCCATCGCCGTCCGGGTCGCCGCCCACCAGGGCGCCATCTGGCTCGACCTGGGCAACGAACGGTGGGAGGCGGTCGAGATCACCCCGGGCGGCTGGCGCGTGGTCGCTGACCCGCCCGTGCGGTTCCGCCGCCCGGCGGGCCTGCGGCCGCTGCCCGCGCCGCAACCGGGCGGCTCGCTCCAAGAGCTGCGCGGCTTCTGCAACGTCGACGCCGACGACTGGCCGCTGGTGCTCGGGTTTCTGGTCGCTGCGCTGCGGCCAACCGGCCCGTACCCGGTCCTGAACCTGCTTGGCGCGCAAGGTTCCGCCAAGACCACCACCGCCAAGGTGTTTCGCAGCCTCATCGACCCGGCCAAGGTGGGACTCCGGTCGGAGCCCAGGGACATGCGGGACCTGGCGATCGCCGCAGCCAACAACCAGGTGGTCGGCTTCGACAACCTCTCGAGCATCCCGACATGGCTGTCAGACGGGCTGTGCCGGCTCGCCACCGGTGGCGGGTTCGCCACCCGAGGCCTGTACTCCGACGCCGATGAGACCCTGTTCGACTTCCAGCGCCCCGTCATCCTCACCGGCATCGAGGAGCTGGCCGTCCGCGGTGACCTGGCTGACCGCTCGCTGATGATCGACCTGCCGGCGATCAACGACACCGACCGCCGGCCAGAGGTCACCTTCTGGGCGGACTATGAGGCTGCGCGGCCGCGGCTGCTCGGCGCCCTGCTGGACGCGGTGAGCACCGCACTGCGCCGCCTGCCCGGCGTGCGGCTGGACCGACTGCCCCGGCTGGCGGACTTCGCGCTGTGGGTCGCTGCGGCGGCGCCGGCGCTGGACCTGGACGCCGACGACTTCCTCAAGGCCTACGAGAGCAACCGGGCCGCTGCGGACGCGATGGCGGTCGAGGCATCGCCGCCGGCCTTCGCCGTGTTCGGCTTCGTCCAGGCGCAGGGGTCGTGGACGGGCACGGCCACCGAGCTGCTGACCGCGCTCAACCAGGACCCCCCGGAGGGGACCGACCGGCGCTCGAGGGCCTGGCCGAAGAACGCCAAGGCCCTGTCGGACGCGCTGCGCAGGGCCAAGCCGAACCTCGCCAAGCTGGGAGTGTCGGTCCAGTTCAGCCAGAACCACCACCCCCGCACGATCACCCTGGAGGGGGCAGGGGTATCCCTATCTCCCCGTGTGCAGAAGATCGGCGATTCTGCGTCCCCTGCGTCCCCTGCATCCCACGGTGCCTTTGACCTGCGCGAATGGGGGGACGCACAGGGGACGCACGACAGCGGGGGGGACGCAGCGGGGACGCAGGAGGAAAGCGTGTGGCGCTGCGACGGCTGCGGGCACCAGACCACCGCCTTCGTCGACATGACCGGCCTACCCCATCCCGACTGCGGCGGCCGGTTCCGGGCGACGCTGGCAGAGGCGACCGACCGATGAGCCGCGACAGCATCCAGGCGAAGGCACTGCGCCGGCTTGGCGAGAGGCGCCTGCGCGTCATCCCGGTCGACGGCCACCGCATTGAGGCCAGGGTGCGCGGCACCGACGCCGAGCACGTCACCGGCCACCAGCGTGGCGGCTGGTCCTGCGACTACCAGGCGCACCAGCACGGGCGCCGCTCCTCGCACCTCGCCGCGCTACAGCTCGTCGGTGTGCTGCCGTCCAGGGCCGAGTCGAGCAGGCACCACCAGGGACGCACGGGGACGCACGGGGGGACGCAGGATCGCGCCGTGCGTCCCCTGCCCGTATCGGCTCTGACCTGCACAAACACTGACCTGGGGACGCACGGGACGCAGAGGACGCACGATGCCCCACCCTTCCAGGGGAAGGAGAGAGATGCATGGCCCATGTTGAGAAGCGCCGCCGCAACGGCCGGGTGACCTACCGCGCCCGCTGGCGCGACCCGTCCGGCAAGGAGCGCAACAAGACCTTCACCCGCAAGCTCGACGCCGACCGCTTCCTGCTGTCGATCGAGGACGCCAAGCTCCGCGGCGCCTACGTCGACCCGGCCGCCGGCAAGGTACCGTTCGGCGCCTGGGCCGAGCGCTGGTACGCCAGCACGGCGCACCTGAAGCCCTCGACGCGCCACGACTACCGCGCCCTGCTCGACCACCAGGCCCTACCGCGGTTCCGCGACGTGACCTTGGCAGCGATCGACACGCTGGCGGTCAAGGAATGGCGCTCCGACCTGCTCGCCAGGGGGCTGTCTCCCAAGCGGGCCGGGAAGGCGCTGCAGGTGCTTTCCCAAGTGCTCGCCTCGGCGATCGAGGGTGGGCGCCTGACCCGCAACGCCGCCGCCGGCGTCAACCCACCCAAGGTGCAGCGCAAGGAGATGCACTTTCTCGACGCCGACCAGGTCGAGGCGCTCGCCGAGGCGATCGATCCGCGCTACCGGCCGTTGGTCCTGTTCGCTGCCTACACCGGCCTGCGCCCCTGCGAGTTGGTTGCGCTCCGGGTCGGCCGGCTGGACCTGCTCGCAGGGACCGCTCGCGTCGTCGAGGCGGCCGTGGAAGTCAGCCGGCTGGAGTGGGGGCCGGTGAAGACGCATGAGGCGCGCACCGTTCGCTTCCCGCGGTCCGTCGCCGAGGAGGTCGGCGCACAGCTCCTCGACCGCCCGCGCGGGCTCGAGGATCTCGTCTTCACCGCGCCAAGGGGCGGCCCGCTCGACCGAGCGACCTTCGTACGGGCCTACTTCAAGCCGGCGATCCGCTCGGCAAACGAGGCCATCGTCAAGCTTCGCAAGGCCGAGCGCCCAGCGCTGCTACCCGAGGGCCTGCGCTTCTACGATCTGCGCCACACATGCGCGAGCCTGCTCATCGCTCAGGGCGCGACCGTGAAGGCCGTCCAGGCGCAGATGGGCCACGCGACCGCGAGCATCACGCTCGACATCTACGGGCACCTGTTCCCATCCGAGATGGAGGCGCTCGCGGGACGGCTCGAGGGGGTCCGGGACGCGGCCCGCGCGAGGCGCTTGCGGCCCCAGGACGGCACTGTCGTCGTGCCGCTCCGGGAAACCACAGGTCAATAGCCGCTATCGATGGCGGGAGATCAGTGTTGTGCCCCATGACCGAAGTGCACTCACAGCCCTCGCTGCGGCCCCGGCGGGGAAGGGCGGCACGGCGCAAGCATGCACGCTCGCCGGGTCACCGCTGCCTCTGCTGCCGAGATCTCTGGCGTAGGCCGCCCCTCGCAGGCCCCACAGGAGGGCCACGGCGGCGAGGAACGATCCGACTGCGGGAGACCCAATCCTCAGGTGTCCCAGCCGCTCTGCGTGGCCTGGGCGGTCTGCAGCAGCAGCACGGCGCCACCTACGACGGCGGGTCGCTGCGCAGCAATGCCACAGCCGCAGGCCGTGGTCGCTGATTCCCAGCGGGGTCCACCTCGGGAGCCTAGAAGCGTTGTAGCGCGGCCGGCTCGTCACTCCGCGCAGAGGCAGAACGGGTGGCCAGCCGGGTCGGCGTAGACACGGAAGCTGGATCCCTCGCCGGGCAGGCGGGTCGCGCCGAGGGCGAGCACCTTCGGCTCGGCCTCGGCGATGTCGTCGACCATGACGTCGATGTGGAACTGCTGCGGGAAGGCCGGGTCGGGCCAGCGTGGCGGCTGGTGGTCGGGGGCGTGCTGGAAGCTCAGGCAGATGGTCTTGCCATCGCTGACGTCGGCCCAGTCCGCGTCCTCCGTCGTGATCGGCAGGCCCAGCGGCTCCGAGTAGAACGCCGCCAACGCCTGCGGATCCGGGCAGTCGAGTACCACCCCGGCCAGTCGACCGATCATCCCGCTCCTTCCTCAGCACCGACCTCAGGGATGGTGCCACATCGTTGCGGCAGTCTCGTCGTCTCGGGCGCATGAACCGTCGTGGCAGCAAATGGCGAATTTGCTGCCACAGCGCTCTCGCGACCGTCTCACAACGCTATGACCTGGGCGGTGGTGCGACGTTGATTGCGGACACGAGTTCTGGACGCCTGCTGGGCGGTTGCTGACGGGGGAGGGAGGGCTGTCGCAGAAACGGTCGTTTGAGGACAGCTAGCCAATGGTCCGGCGAATGCCTTGCTGCGCGCCACTTTGGCGGAGCATCAGCACCGGGAGCCAAGCTGTCCTGGCGGTCGCCTCCGGACTCGCGACCGAACGATGTGCGCAGACCGAGGTCGGGGGGTAGCGAGGAGGAAAACGAGCGGACGCCCAGGCGCCGCCGGCAGTCGACCTGGATGTCTCGCCCGACCAGCATCGGGTAGGCCCGCCGGTGGGCGAACACCGACGGACCGTCCCCGGTCCGGAGCGGCACGTAGGCCGGCGAGCGTTGCGCCTTGAGGAAGGGGGTGCTTCCGCCGGGGCAGGCCAGCCGCTGGACGTCCCAGCCGGCCAGGCGGGCGCCGGCCTGATAGGCGCGCTCGTAGAACTCCAGCACGCTGGCGCGTGGGGCTCAGGTCTCCTCCGGTACGGGAAGCTGCAGATATGTCAGGCCGCGCAGGTCCAGCCAGGCGCGGCCGCGGTCGTGTACCAGCCGCAGGAGGACCTGGTCGCAGGTTGGACAGCGGGCGACGACGCCGGGGGCGTGGTCGAACACCCGGGCCTCGGCCATCGGCCCTTCACGCCCACAGTTCGCGCAGCGTCCGATGGCGGTGGTGACCTCGACGCAGAAGACGTCATGGAAGGGGCCGGCGAGGGCGCTGCCGTCGCTCCACAGGTCTGAGCTGGTCATCGCTGCCTCCTCTTAGTCGCCCCAGAACCGTTGCTCCTGCCAGGGGTCGCCGTAGTTGTGGTAGCCGAGGCTCTCCCAGAAGCCGGGCTCGTCCTGGTCCAGCAGCTGGATCCAGCGGACCCACTTGGCGCTCTTCCACAAATACAGGTGCGGCACCAGCAGCCGCGCCGGCCCGCCATGCTCGGCCTCCAGGTCCTAGCCGTCGTAGCGGAACGCGATCCAGGCCTTGCCGTCGGTCAGGTCCTCCAACGGGAGGTTGGTGGTGTAGCCGCCATAGGAGGTGACCAGCGCGAAGCCGGCGCTGGTCTCCAGGCCCTCCAGCAGGGTGTCCAGCGACACCCCCTCCCACATGGTGCCGAGCTTGGACCAGTGGGTGACGCAATGGATGTCAACGGTGACCTGCTCACTGGGCAGGGCGCGGAGGCCGTCCCAGTTCCAGCGCCGCTGCTCGTCGGTCTCGCTGGTGATCGCGAGCTCCCAGTCGGCGAGGTCGATGCTGGGGGTGGGTCCCGCCGACAGGACCGGGAAGTCCTCGACCAGGTACTGGCCCGGGGGCAGCTCGGCGCTGGGGCGCCGCCGCCCCCGGAACCCGCGTGACACGGTGCTCATCGTTGCGACTCCTACTGTCGTCTAGCCGAAGGTGAAGGCGTAGGCCTGGACGCCAGGATCCAGGAGGGTGACCTCGAAAGTGCGCTCGATGACCGGCTCTGCTTAGGCTGAGGTGGAGTGAGCGGTCAGGTTGCGGCCGGCACCGCCTCGGCGGCGGTCTTGATGAGCTGGAGGACCTCGTCTGGGTGGGAGACCATGGCCACGTGGTTGGTCGAGACCTCCACGGTGGTGGCGCCCATGCGCGGGGCGAACTGTCGCTGGGCATCGGGCGGGATCGCCTGGTCGCCGTCGGCGATCAGGAACCAGGTCGGCAGCGCCTTCCAGGCCGGGACACCCATCACCTCCCCGAGGGCGCTGGAGTGCAGCGGCTGCTGGACCGCGAACATGACCTTGGCCTTGACCGGGTCGACGTCGGCCGCGAAGTGGTTGACGAAGTCGTCCTCGGGCAGCCAGGCAAAGCCGTGGGGGTCGACGTCGAGATGGGCCAGGGCGGGCCCGCCCGGTGCCTGGTCGAGCAGGGCGCCGATCGACTCGCCCTCATCCAGCCCGAACGCGGCGATGTAGACCAGGCCAACGACGTTGGGCGCATCGGTGCCGAGGGCGGTGATGATCTGACCGCCGTAGGAGTGCCCGGCGACCAGGGTCGGCCCGTTCTGGCGGGCCAGGACCTGGCGCAGCCGGTCGACGTCATCGGCCAGCCTGGTCAACGACAGCTGGGGTGCGGTGACGCGGTACCCGTCGGCCTGCAGGTGTTCGATGACGGCGCTCCAACTGGAGCCGTCGGCCCAGGCGCCGTGCACCAGGACGATGTTGGGTAGCGCAGTCATGTGTGGGCTCCTTCCCGTCTGCGCGCTGTACTACTCGGTTCTCCCTGCGCCTACCTTGTCGAACTCTGCGGCTAGCGGAGTGATCGGAACGCCGCGCGGAGCTCCTCGGTGAAGAGCTGCGGCTGCTCCCAGGCGGCGAAGTGGCCGCCTTTATCAACTTGGTTGTAGTAGATGAGGTTGGGGTAGGCCTGCTCGGCCCAGCTGCGGGGGGCTTGATACTGCTCGCCGGGAAAGACGGTGGTGGCGACGGGGATGGTGACGCCCTTGGCGTTGAAGAAGCCGCCCTTGTATTCCCAATACAGACGCGACGCCGACACGCCGGTGTTCGTCAGCCAATAGAGCGTGATGTTGTCGAGGATCTCGTCACGGGTCAGCTCCCCGGTGGCACTGGTGGCCCGGTCCAGCGCCGCGGCCACGGCCGCGGCCGGCTGGCCGTCAGCATCGTTGTGGTCCAGCAGCCAGGCGGCCAGGCCGACGGGGGAATCGGCGATGCCGTACAAGGTCTGCGGCCGGGCCGCCATGTACCTGGCGTACTCGACCTGCCCGTAGGTCCTGAGCAGCTGCTGGTAGGCGCGTCGTTCCTCGGCCGAGAGCCCCGATGGTGGCGGCTCGCCGGCCAGGGAAGCCCGGTTGACGTCGGCGGGGACGGTGGCCGGCATGTTGGTGTGAATGGCCAGCAACCCCTCGGGCGCCTGTAGGCCCATCTGGTCGACAACGAAGGCGCCCCAGTCGCCGCCCTGGGCGACATAGCGGGTGTAGCCGAGGCGCCCCATCAACTCGGCCCAGGCCCTGGCCATGCGCTCGGGGCCCCAGCCGGTGCTGGTCGGCTTGCCGGAGAACCCGTAGCCGGGCATCGACGGAATCACCAGGTGGAACGCGTCCTCGGCGCGTCCGCCGTGCGCCGTGGGATCCGTGAGCGGCTCGATGAGCTTCAGCTGCTCAATGATCGAGCCCGGCCATCCGTGGTTGATGATGAGCGGCAACGCGTCCTCATGCTGGGAACGAACGTGCAGGAAGTGAATGTCGAGCCCGTCGAGCTCGGTGATGAACTGCAGGAAGGCGTTCAGCCTGGCCTCACACGTGCGCCAGTCATAGTCCGTCCCCCAATAGCGGGCGAGCTTCTGGATCATGGCCAGCGGCACGCCTTGGGATTGATCGGTGACGGTCTCCTTCTCGGGCCACTGCGTGGCCGCGACGCGCCGACGGAGGTCCTCCAACGCCTCTTGGGGAATGTCGACGTGGAAGGGGCGGATGTCGCTGGTCGTCTCGACGGTGGTGCTCATGACGACCTCCCTGTTAGCGCAGTGACCGGAAGGCGGCTCGGATCTCGGTGGTGAACAGCTCCGGCTCCTGCCAGGCGGCGAAGTGGTTGCCTTGGTCGACCTGGTTGTAGTAGATGAGGTTGGGGTAGGCCTGCTCGGTCCAGCTGCGGGGGGCCTGGTAGAGCTCGTTGGGGAAGACGCTCACGGCCGCCGGCACGGTGACGTTCTTGACGTCGAAGAACCCGAGGGTGTTCTCCCAGTAGAGCCGGCCCGAGGACACCCCGGTGTTGGTCACCCAGGTGAGGGTGATGTTGTCCAGGACCTCGTCGCGGGTGAGGTTGCCGACCGGCTGGCCCGCGAAGGCGGCGGCGATGTCGTCGTAGCTGCGGGCGTCGTGGTCGAGCATCCAGGCCGCCAGGGCGAGGGGTGAATCGGCGAGCCCGTACAGGGTCTGGGGGCGTAACCCCATCTCGAGGGCGTAGCCGATGCCCTTGGTGAACAGGAAGCTCAGCCGGTCGTAGGCGCGTTGTTCGTCGGCCGACAGACCGGACGGTGGCGGGTCACCGGCCCCGAGCACGTTCGACGCCAGGGCCTTGGACACCTCAGGTGGGACCGTGCCGGGCATGTTGGAGTGGATACCGGCCAGCTCCGGCGGGGCCTTGGCCCCCATCACGTCGGTGATTTGGGCACCCCAGTCGCCGCCTTGCGCCACGAAGCGGGTGTAGCCCAGGCGCCGCATCAGGGTGATCCAGGCCTCGGCGATGTGGACCGGGTCCCAGCCGGTGGCGGTCGGTTTGGCGGAGAACCCGTAGCCGGGCATGGAGGGAACGACCACATCGAACGCATCCCCGGGGTCGCCGCCGTGTGCGGTGGGGTCGGTGAGCGGGCTGATGACGTTGAGCATCTCGATGACCGAGCCGGGCCAGCCGTGGGTGATGATCAGCGGCAACGCGTGCTCGTGGGGTGAGCGGAGGTGCAGGAAGTGGATGTCGAGGCCGTCGATCTCGGTCATGAACTGGGGGAGGGCGTTCAGCCTGGCCTGGAACCGGCGCAGGTCGTAGTCGCTGCCCCAATAGCGCGCGAGGGCCTGCATCGTGGCCAGCTGCACGCCCTGGGACGGATCGGCGACGGTCTCCTGCTCGGGCCAGCGCACCGCCCGCACCCGCCGGCGCAGCTCGACCAGGTCCTCCTCTGGAACGTCCACGCTGAAGGGGCGGACGTCGCTACGGGCCATGGAGGGCTCGGCTTGGGTCATGGTGGTCTCCTTCCGGGGAAGATGGGTCGTGGTCACGGCGCTAGCCGAAGGTGAAGGCGTAGGCCTGGACGCCGGGATCCAGGAAGGTGATCTCGAAGGTGCGCTCGGTGATGGGGCCAGGCTGGCGGATCAGCTGGTACAGCCGGGGGCGGGTGACCGTGCCGTCGCCCGCCTCGTCGACATCGGTGCCGTGGGCGGCTGCTGGCGGCTGCCCGTCCAGCAGCACCCGGAACCGGACCGGCGTGCCCGGTGTGGCTGGTCCCATGACCAGGTGCAGGTCGCGGGCGTGGAACCGGTAGACGATCCCCCCATCGGGGGCGTTGAGCACGATGGCCTGCCGCTTGACCGTCCAGTCACCAGCAAGGGCCCACTGGTTGAGCCGCAACCGGGTGGGGAGGGCATAGACGTGCGGGGTGTCCAAGACGGCCCCATCGGCGGACGTGAAGTTCTCGGTGCGCTGGTACCCGAGGTAGTTCTCCGGTGACCACAGGCTGTCCCAGTCGGCGGCCGCCTCCACCCCACCAGGGTCGACTGCCACCGGGTCCTGGTCGATCCCCTCGGCGCCGGTCTCGGTCAGTAGTTGCTGCAGGATCATCTCGGACTGCTGGTAGCCGCCCTCACCGAATTGATGGTGGCGGATCTGCCCCTGGGCGTCGACGACGTACAGCGCCGGCCAGTAGTGGTTGTCGAACGCGGTCCAGATGGCGTAGTCGTTGTCGACCGCGACCGGGTAGTCGACGCCCAGGTCCTTGACGGCGCGGCGGACGTTGTCCAGGTCATGCTCGACGTCGAACTCCGGGGTGTGCACTCCGAGCACCACCAGCCCGTGATCGCGGTACTTGGCGGCCCAGGCGCGCAGGTAGGGCAGGGTGCGCAGCCAGTTGATGCAGGTGTAGGTCCAAAAGTCGACCAGCACCACGCTGCCGCGCAGCCCGGCGGGCGTCAGTGGTGGCGAGTTGAGCCACTGGGTCGCGCCGGCCAGGGACGGCAACGACCCTTCAACCGGCAACTGGACCGCCGCCGGGTGCGTGGTGGCGCGGAACAGTCGGTCGGCGCTCCTGAGGACGGTCCTCCATGGGGTTGCCTCCTGACCCATCCATCGCTCCTTCAGTAGCCGTCGACGTTGACGACGGCCTCGATCTGGGATTAGTCGCGCCGCACGCGCCACGGCAGGCGGCGTAGTTCCTCAGCAAGAGCGTTGACTGCGGATTCTCCATAGCGACGTGCCCACAATTTGAGCCAGTCCTCGTTGTCCAGGAAGAACTTCCAGTCGCTGATGACCCCATACCTCACAAACAGAAACGGCACGGGCGATTGGAATGGCCGGAAGCTCGAGTTGTAGATGGCAGTCCCCTCATGGCCTCCGTAGAACGCTCCGAACACGATCCCATCTTCCACATACGACGGAACCGCAAGATGCTGTAGGACGTCGGCGAAGACGCCTTGCGCACGAGCAGCCGACAAGTCGCTGAAAACAACGACGATGACCTTGTAGTCAGCGTCGTCGCCGTCGGTAGGTTGAGCGTCCAGGAACACTCTCTGGTAGCCGTTGACAAGCTCGACAACAGCTGGCACGTCCCGGTCGGCGATCTGCTCTGGAGCAAGCCAAAGTGTCTTGCGTTCCAAGGCCTCGGGCACGAAGGGACAGACGGGCCCGGCACGGCCGAGATCCTTGTGAGGCTTGACCACGTACGTCTTGATCCAGTCCGCGAGGGCACGAAGCGCATCCAGATCGCTCTGCGCGAGCTCGCTCGTCCTTCCGACGTCCTGGAGATCCTCGAGGAGGAAGAGATTGGTGGTCAGTGCTGGCATGGAAGCTCCTCCTGAAGAGAGCCCAAGACAGTGGTGTCATTCAGCGCAGTGAGCTGAATGCAGCCCGCAGCTCGGCGGCGAAGAGCTCGGGCTCTTCCCAGGCGGCGAAGTGACCGCCCCTGTCGACCTCGTTGAAGTGGACGAGGTTGGGGTATGACCGTTCGACCCAGCTGCGCGGGGCGCGGAAGATCTCGCCGGGGAAGGTGGTGAAGCCGACCGGCAGCGAGACCTCCGGCGGCGCCTGGCCGGCCGCACGGGCTGCGGCCTGGGCTCGTCCGAGCTCCCAGTACCACCGGGCCGCCGAAGCCCCGGTCCCCGTCAGCCAGTACAGCGTGACGTTGTCGAGGATGTGATCCCGGGTGAGATTGCCCACGGGCTCGCCGTCGACGAAGGCACGCGAGATCTTGTAGTAGCTGTCGGTGTCGTGGTCCAGCATCCACGCCGCCAGCCCGACGGGTGAATCCAGCAGGGAGTAGCCGATCGTCTGCGGCCGCGTGCTCTGCTCCAGGAAGTAGCCGAAGCCGCTCGTCGTGAAGGTGGCGATCGCGTCGAGCGCCGCGCGTTCCTCCTCGGTGTCCCCCGGCGGCGGGGTCGCGGCGCCCAGCGTCGTCACGAGCAGGTTCATGTGGATGCCGAGCAGCCCCTCGGGCGCCTGGCGGCCCATCGCGTCGCTGACGATGGCGCCCAGGTCGCCGCCCTGGGCGACGTAGCGGGCGTAGCCGAGCCGGCCCATCAGCTCGGCCCAGGCGCGCGCGGTGCGGCCGACATCCCAGCCGAGCTCGGTCGGCTCGCCCGAGAAGCCGTAGCCGGGCAGGGACGGCAGCACCAGTTGGAACGCGTCCTCGGCGCGTCCGCCGTGGGCGGTCGGGTCGGTGAGCGGGCCGACCGTCTCCAGCAGCTCGACCACGGAGCCGGGCCAGCCGTGCGTCATGATCAGCGGCAACGCGTTCTCGTGCGGCGACGTCACGTGGATGAAGTGGATGTCCACTCCGTCGATCTGGGTCGTGAACTGTGGCAGCGCGTTCAGCCTCGCCTCGCACCTGCGCCAGTCGTAGTCGGTCACCCAGTAGCGCGCGAGCTCCTGCAGCGTGGCCAACTGCACGCCCTGCGACCGGTCGGTGACGAGCTCTTTCGAAGGCCAGCGCGTCGCCTGGATCCGGCGTCCCAGCTCATCGAGCTCCTCTTCGGGAATCTGGACCTGGAAGGGACGGATGTCGGTGGCGGTCTCAACGGTTCCACTCATGAGAACCTCCGGTGTTGGTGGATGCGGCTTGGACTGACCCTCTCGGAGCGGAGCTCAGGGTCGTCGGTGAGGTTGCCGATCGGGGTGACGGTGTTGTCGGCGGCCATGGCCGCCCTCCGGGTTCGTGGGGCGCTTGCGTCCTCCGGTGCCTGCTGGCAGGCCTGCTCCCTCGGTTGCCTGCCTAGGTGCTACGTTCGTTAGATCCGGTGCAGAAAGAGGGGCTGTACTGCCCTCACATCCTGGCCCATGGGTGCTCTGACCAGCAAGGATCTGAGGCAGAGCATGTGTACCGCTTTTAACGAACGTAGCACTAGCAGTACTCCGTTAGGTGGGTGCGGCTGCTGGGTGCAGCCATGCCGTCGATCGTGGGAATCGGCGCAGGCACACCGGACACGCGCCGGCCCAACCGGCGAGCAGCAACTGCAGCTCGCGCAATGCCTGGAAGGTGGTCAGGCCGACGCACGGACTTTTGGGTCCAGCCGCTCCAGGGTGACGAACGCGTGGGCGACCGAGACCAGGGTCACGTGGTGGTGCCAGCCCTTGAAGGAGCGCCCCTCGAAGTGGTCCAGGCCCAGCGCGTCCTTCAATTCGCGATAGTCGTGTTCCACCCGCCAGCGCAGCTTGGCCAGGCCCACCAGCTGCTGCAGGGCAGTGGTCTCGGGCAGGCTGGCCAGCCAGTACTTGACCGGCTCGGGCTCGCCGTCTGGCCATTCGGCCAGCAGCCAACGCAGCGGCAGCTGCCCGCCGCGGGCCACCCGGCGCAGCTGCACCCCGGCCGGGCGCACCCGCAGGGCGACAAAGCGTGAGTGAAGCGGCGTCCCGTCGGCGCCTTCGCGCCAGGTGACCGTGCGGGCCGCCCGCTCGCCAGCGGCCAGCACCAGCTGTCGCAGCGAGGAGCGCGGCTGGCGGTAGCGCGGCTTGGATGGCTGCCCGCGGCCGGCATACGGCAGCGTCTCGGGTACCACCTGTTGGGGGTAGGCGCTGATGGTGGCGGGGACCTGCACCACGTAGGCCAGCTGGCGCTGTTCCAGGCCCAGCCGGAACTGGTTGACCTCGCCGTAGGCGGCGTCGGCCAGCATCACCGGCGCCTGAAGGTCCCAGCCGGCCAGCTCGTCCAGCATGTCCAGGGCCAGCTGCCACTTGGGCCGGTGGCGCTGGCTGTCGGGCACGTGGGCCGTGCGGCGCCGCTGGGCGTCGTGGTCCCACTCCTTGGGCAAATACAGTCGCCAGTTGATCGGGCAGCTGGCCTGGTCGGTGGCGGCGTGCACGCTCACGCCGACCTGGCAGTTGGCCACCTTGCCCAGCGCCCCGCAGTACTGCGGGGCGACCCCCACCGAGTGGCGGCCGAACTTCGGAAAGCCGGTGTCGTCGATCACCCACGCAGCCGGCCCGATCGCTGCGGTCATGCGCTGGGCCAGCCGCTGGCGCACGGGGGTCGGGTCCCAGGGGCTTTGGTTGACGAACTGCTGCAGCGCCTGCTCCAGCGCGTCGGCGTCGGCGGCGGGATCGCCGCGGGCCAGCCGGGTGGCCATCGGCTGGATCGACTTGCGCTTGCCGTCCAGCAGCAGCCCGCGCAGGTAGGTCTGGCCCCAGCGGCGCTGATCTTTACGGGGGATGGACGCGAAGATGTCCTCGGCGAATGCGGTCAGACGGGTTCGGATGCGTCGAAGTTGTGTGGGTGTCACGTCGTGCCACCGGCAGCGGTGGCGCACTCCTTTCAGCTCAGTGGATATCGCTCCACAGGTACACC